>ERZ773004.329-NODE-329-length-31048-cov-3.722163_pt1 | contig 31048 bp, 40 predicted proteins | sample MGYA00580667_ERZ773004 | MGnify/ENA primary metagenome ERZ773004 (study PRJEB29015, sample SAMEA2737963) | human oral metagenome | biome: human oral; feature: human-associated habitat; material: dental | place: China | collected 2123 ... | reverse complement strand
CGCGGGTGCGGGCGTTCCGCTCCATGACTTCAAGCCGCTTGGACTGCATCGCATCATCGGGCTTCACGTGCTTCGCTGTGTAGCTGCCCGTCTTGCGGATGGACGGCAGAACTTCCGATGTGACCCACCGCTTGAACTTCTTCGCGGCGGGGAGCTTCGAGCCGAAAATCAGAGCATAGACGCCTGATTCGTTGATGATAACAGCCTTGCTCTTGTAGTTTGAACCAGTCCCCTGAATGAGGGTACTGGTTTTATCTTCCTCATCAACATGCGTGGCAATGGCGTTCTCGGGTTTTGCATAGCCCAGAATATCCGCAACGTCCTTGCCGACGAAATACGGCTCTCCATCTTTGACCATCGTCCGAACCTTGCCGAACTCGGTGTTCTCGAAAATCTGAATCTCGTTTGCCATTATGTAATTCTCCTTTTCCTCCCAGAAGAATCATGCTATAATGGATTTAGCAAATCCTTCGGGTTTTGTTCTAGGAACGGGTTTTGTTGTCTTGGTCGGCGACAACCCGTTCTATTTATTTGCTTTTAGCTCGTCCTCTACCAGTTTTATCCCACGTTTTAGTACGTCTGTCCGTGTTGTCTCTAATGAATCTGCACAACGACGCAGTCTTTCGGATTCATCTTGTGTGAGCCTAATTTCTAGTCGTACATTTTGAGGGTTTACTGATTTAGGTCTACCTATTCGAGCCATTTCCTCACCTCACTTTTTGCCCGTACTATTATTATATTTCATACGGGCAAAAAGTCAAGAGGTTTTTTCAAATTTCTGCCCGACCACAGAAATTCCACGAAAAAAGCACTCTGCGTTATTTGCAAAGTGCTTTTCTCTTAGTCAAGTTTCATCATACGCGCGGCGCGTTCGGGGTCTTTCTTAAGGATACGGGAAAACTCCTTGATGATTTCCCATTCCTCATCATAGGCGCGTAGCTGCCGTTGTTTGCGGACGCCCTCGGGCTTTGTTGTACCCTTTGGGCGTCCCGCTCCCTCACGAGTGCCGCCGCGCCCGCCCTCAGTCATGCTTCTTTACGTTCTTGTAGAACGCCGTGACAGCAAGGATGAGGGCAACGATCGAGATAACGAGTGTGACTTCTTGCATTTTGTTGATGTGGACGATATAATATAAGTATCTTCCCCCTACGGGGGAGGAGGGGCCGACCTCCCCTCCTAGGCTGATTCTCTCAGCCCTTTACTTAGCCTTGTAGAGCATGATGATCGCTGCTGCTAGATTGATCACCGCTGTTACAAGGCTTATTATTTTTTCCTCGTCCACATCATCACCTCCTTTCTATGGTTTCATTATATCACTCCTTAGATTATTTGTCAATACGTTTTATCGAACTTTCTTGGTATGTTCGCTTGATTTTCTACAAACAAAAAGACAGCATTGCGCTGTCTTGTGTGGTATAATGCTTGTAGCGTTGCCGTACGGTAGGCGGTCAATCCGAGCCCCTAGATCGGGGTGATTGGCTATGAACGAAACAAATGTGACCTTGCTCCTTTTTATCGTTCTAGTGTTGCTTTTGACAAAAAAGTAATCCGCCTGCAGCTACCAACTTAGGCGGATTACACTCCAAATAAGATACGGGGCTGACCGTGTATCACGGCAACGCCTTTTCTATGCCTATTATACATCTCACCTCCCAAAATAGCAAGTCTATTATCCCGGCGTCCCTCCATGCTCCTTCCAATACTTCCTGTACCAGTTCGCCTTTCCTCTCAGCACATCACCTCCTCTTGTGCCGTCCTCTGCCCACGGGTTATATATTGGGCTCTCGTCGGTGCCGAGATACTCAAGATCCCAACGCTCACATCCGTTTTTCGGACCGTACGGGTCATGCGGGCAAATGCCATCCTCATTGTCTGCCGCTTCCCCATGTGTTAAGACGCGCTGCTTGTCAATCGTCAGCCACAGTCCATTACAGAGGGCGGCAGTCGCCTGCGCCATCCCGTCTATCTGTGCCGGCGTTGGCGGCTCGTCCCCTAGGCTTTCCGTTGTTGCATCAAAACACCCAAGCATGGCAATGCTGACGCTGCCACTGTTGCGCCGCCATGTTGCGGCAAGCACATCGTCCAGCTCGCCATCCCCGATGACATAGATTGCTCCGTCCTTATCAATCTGGACGTGATAGTCACTCCAAAACTGCTCATAGTGCCCCGCCGTCCAATGCAGGTATACTTTGGTCTCTCGTCCCAGTACGTGTGCGGCGCTCTGCAACGGCTCACGATAGAACATGGCAAGACTTTCAAGTTCTGCCGGCGTAACACGCGACATCATGGATTTACTAAGCACATGGCTCATTCTTTTCCCTCCCTTTGCTGTTTTGTGATAACAGATCTGCCCAAAAAGCCGATCAGTCCCGATGTGACATTGCTCGATAGTTCCGGACTGCCGTAAAAAATAGATAAGACCGCGACAATGACAAGCCCGGATCCTACCATCCAATCGACAGGCGGCAATAAATCAGGTTTGCTCATTCCCTCACCTCCCTCCAAGCACCCAGGTTAATATTGATGCGAAGATGCCGACAACTGTCGTACTCATACCGATAGTAAAACATACATCCCGCTTAAAATCGTCGATTCTGTGATGGGCTGATTTCGTACTTTCCTCTACCCGCGTAATACGAGCATTGATTTCGTAGAGTTGACTGCGATGTCCCGGCATCTCCTCAGCGATGATCTCCAGCTGCGTTTTGATGCTCTCAAGCTCTGCAAGTATCGCCCTGGCCATGTTCCATTCCTTTCTGGCATAGAAAAAGCCGCCATACCATACAGCGGCTTTTCTGCGCTTTTATTAGCCTACGGCGTGCTCTGCAAGATAGGCGGCGACGTCCTCACGGTACACCTCGGGGACAACTTTCTGTCCCTCGGTCTTGTCCTCCTCAGAGATCGCCCACTTTCCCGCACGCACAAGATAGGCGTAGACGGGAATCATATAGCTCCACTTCTTCATTTCCCTTCACCTCCTTTCAATGCCGCTTCCAGTGCTGCGATGCGTGCCTCCTGCTCCACGAGGCGTGCTTCCTGTGCCGCCATCGCTTCAAACGCGGCAAGGCGTTCTTCATCCACGGGTTCTTCCTCTATGGGAGGGCGCACGACAGGAGGCTCTTTCTCTATTTCTTGAATTGCTCCATCAACCCACTTGATTTGTGCGATGTTATACAACACTTCACTTTGGATGGTGATTTCTTCGCGTGTTGCAAGGTCTTCGGTGTTTGGCGCATTGTCACAAGAGCTAAGACATTTCCCCGTCTTGTCAAAGATATACCACATTTATTTCACTCCTATCACAATATAGTTGGCAGTGCCGCTCCCTTTGTCATCGGAGCATTTTACAACGCGGCCATCTGTATAACAACGGACTGCCCCGCCTGAAACGGAATTGATGCCAACAAACCACTTGCACTGTCCCTCACTATATCCACTCGGGAGCGGCAATGTTCTATCGTGCGCGATCTGTCCGGTAATGATGGCGATCTGTGTCTTGATTTCATCTTTTACTTGGCCGAATGTCTTCCCCGCGAATTTTGTGGCATTGTCCGCTGTGCCTACGAGATCTCCTTCAAAGCCGTTGGTCGTTGTTATTTTTCCGGCTGTGTAAAGACTGCCGCCGTTGGTGATCTCTATAAGCCCGTTTTTGTTCATTTCAAAACCGCTGTCATACCCAAAATTTAAGCGGGGTAAGGTAAGATTCCCCGTCATGGTATCGCCGCTCTTGCTGACTTTTGCAGCAATCATTTTATTGATGTTTGCCGCAAAATTGCTGTCGTTTCCGAGTGCTGTTGTAAGGTCACGCAAAGTTTTGAGCATTGCTGCACTTGATCCAACCAGATCAGCCACAGCACCCGAGACGAATGCTGTGGTGGCAATCTGACCTGTATTCGTTCCTTTTGCCGCTGTTGGCGCCGTTGGTGTCCCGGTGAGCGCCGGGGAGTTCGTATTTGCTTTTCCGCGTCCAATATCTTCTTTTACTTGCTCAAACGTTTTCCCAACGAATTTCACAGTATTGTCGGCGGTTCCCGTGACATCTCCCTCAAAGCCGCCAATCGCTGTGATTTTCCCCGCCGTGTAGAGACTGCCGCCGTTGGTGATCTCTACCACGCCGTCCTTATTCATCTCGAATCCGCTATTGTAGGCAAAGTTTAGGCGCGGGAGCGTGAGCGCGCCTGTCATGGTGTCGCCGTTTTTGCTGACTTTTTTTGCAAGATAATCCTGCAATATTTTTATTGTTACCAGTCCTGCGGGGTCGATATTCGCAACGATATTCGCCGCATTGGAGACGACGATATTCATTGCATACGTCGCGGCCTGTTTAAGGGCAGCAGTCTTTGGTGGAATGGATTCGGGATTGGGGTCGAGCGAGATCATATAGAGGATTTCGCCGCGATCCGGATCCTTTGCAAAAAGCCCCCACTCTCTCGCGTAGAACGCCGCCGTGACACTCGATGATGAGATAACGCCCGTCACGGTGCACATGCCGTCCTTTGCCACAACGCTGCTGATACCAAAGACGGCTTTGGGGCCAACGAGGTCGGTCAGATTGTCGGTTGCGTCCACGCCCTCCGTCCCGTCCCCGAGCTTGATCTTTGTCAGTTCGAGTTTGCATCGCCCCGCCTCGACTTTGATCTGTAGGTCGCGCCCTGCTTTCGTGAGGCGGCCTCCTGTCCAGTTTGCCATAGTTACTCCTTTCTAGGTCTGTGTGACCTCAATGCTCTTGTAGATACTGCCAATACCGCCCGCATAGTGTGTGCTGCCGATCGCCGCATTCTGTACGGTGTCGGGATAGACCTCGTATGCTGTGTGCGTGGAGACTGCTGAACCGATATAGCACCGTGCATTCGCCGTTGCGTCTGAAATCTCTGCTGGGCGTATCTCATAGGTCGTGTGGATGGATGGGGCTTCGCCAAAGTATAATACGCCTTCCGCCTTTGCGTTTGTATCCATGCAAACCATCAGATGTGATGGTTTAATTCGTATGATTTCTCGATACAGTGGTTTTGGATCTCCAATATTTTCATTGGTGTTTGTACGGATATGCAAAATCCCATGTTCCACTGTTTCATCTACATCTATGTCAATCCCAAAGCGATCTTGAATGATTTGTTCAAATTGCCACGGACTGAGCGGATGCCCGCCTCTTTTCTTACGTTTTAGTCTTGCCCTCCGTTCTAGTAGGGTAAGTGAATCATCCGGCACGATGCTGTACTTATGTTCCAGATATTCAATGCCCCACGTGACCGTATCTGGAAAACGTTGTTCGATGAGCTCTGTAAACCTTCTTCGCATTTCATCGACTTCTTGTCCCATGACTTCAAAAAGCCATTTGGCGACATAAGATCTTTGATAAACAGGCGAAACACGCGAAAGCATCCGCCGAGCAGAGGGGGATGTTGGAAACTTTTCGATGTTAAAATCAGACATAAACATCAACCTCTATTTTTCCGGTGATGGGATATTCTTCCTCGCTATACAAAATATTATCCATCGAGCCGTTCATGCGAAAATTCTTGAAGTCATCTACACTTGGCAAGCGCGCTAAAATGGCGGCAACCATTATATATTTTAAGCATCGTCTGCCTTCTTCAGCATCCTTACTAATTTCCTGATAATATGCAAGCAATGCGCTTTTGAACGACTGGATAAAAGCATCTCGGTTGGTTCTTGGGTTTAACCGCACGGAAAGCTTGTAATCCACAACAACAGGAGATGGTGCAGAAACCAAAAAATCGACAAGTCCAACAGGCGCAAGTCGATTTATGTCTTTTCTATCGGTGCCAAAAATATGAACCCGCACCGCTTCTATAATTTGTGCGTTTGCAGGTGATCCGTTCGCATCGACAACAACAACTTTGACACTGTTTATACCGTTATAATTAGGGATCGTGTAAGCAAACCCAACACCCGGTACTTCTTTTGCCCATCGAACATAGTCCGCATTATTTCCAACATAAGAATCTCCGTTTCCTGCAAGCAGATCATCTATTCTTTCTCTTAATGATGCATCTGATTCTTCTTCAACGCCGCCTGTTAAGGGTTCCTCATTCGTGATTTTAATGATTCCTTTGATTGGGCTGCGCATAATAACGATTGTATCTGCGGCGACATTGGATTTCGTTCCTCCCTCAAGTGCTTGGATCGCGATACGAGCCACACCATTTTCGTTGATTACAGCAGCATCTAAAGTTTCAAAATCAATCGCAGGAACACCGCCATCAGAGGGGACAGAAAAGACAAACCCTTTTGGTATTGCGGTTCTTTTTTGCCCTGTTATGGTGATGGTCCCATATGCTTTGTTTTTGGGTTTTCTTACCAGCCCATTCTCATGTGCATGGTAGTCAAGCCATCGCCCCTCTGCCCACATATGGTGCATCATGTGCAGCGTGCGGATAAGATGAAATTGTAAAAGCTCTGCTTTTTCAAGCGCTGTTGGAAACGTCAAATCCCAGACAAAGCCGCCTTCTGTTTTATCTATATCAAGAGGAAGATTCTGCATCATACGCTCCTGAATGCTGCGGGAACTCATTCCACCGAGCCACTCCGGTGGCTTAAACGGTACGATTGCCATAGGTCATCCTCCTTTCTTTTCCTCAATACGCTACTGTGAGCATATCTTCATCCCATTCGTGTCCTTTTACCACGAATGATACAAGCAAACTGTCGGCGCCCTCCCACACGAAACGAAAATTCTTCACATATTCCGTTTCCGGATTCACCATCAACGCCTCTGTAATGGTGCGCCGGATCGCGGATTCAATTGCTCGAATGTCGCTCTCCTCCTGTACTGCGCGAACGATCTCAACACCAATTTTCTCAGCGTAAGCAAGTTTTGTCCCACACATTGTTTTAGGCACCACTGACAAAAAGCTTCGCGTCCTTCTGCAAGGACAAGACGGTTTGCCCCATCACGCAGGAAGTCTCCTGTTTCATAGTCGAAAAAGAAACTCTGCTTGTAGCTTTTTTTCTTTGCGCGCTCACTGTCTGCGACGACGGCGGGCAGACGAAATATCGGGTATATGCTCTGTCCCATATTTTCACACTCCTTGTCAGCCTACAATATCACCACGATACACGATGTCGATAATACACGCTTCATCCTGTACCCATGCCACAAGTACCTTATCCCCCGGACGAATCCAATACATCTTTTCCGGCAGACGTACTTGATGCACATGACTGCCGCCATATCCTGCATCCGGATGCCCATGCGCACCATCACAGTAAGTTTCGGTGAGAGGAACGCCGGGATCGTACGTAATTGCGCGGCACACAGAATAATCACTCTTTGGAATCGGAATGGGAAAAGTGTTCGTCGTGAGACTATAATCGCTGTTGATGATGCCAAAGTCGAGAACAAGCGGTTTGTCTCCTTTCCACTCTGCGATTCCCGCAACGACATTCGTCAGCTTATTTGCACCCGGGCTCCCTCGCTTACTCAATCCACCTCACCACCTGTTGATTCATCCGTCTCGTTGGAATCCGTCACCGCGCCCCCCAGCCCGTTATCTGTCTGCGTCTCCTTATTCTTTTCCTTGTCCTCGTCAATCTCAAGCGTCATTTTCTGGTCTTCGGCATTGTGCCGAATGCTCTTAATGAAGAAATAACCGAGCACAGTGCCCGCACGGACGCGAATGCGGTCACCCTTGCGCAGAAACGGTAAATCCGGCGCAGTGATCGTCGTTTTACGTTTGATCGCCCCACGTTCCCGCAAAAGCTGATTTGCCGCTTCGGTCGCTTGTTCAAGTGACTTGCTGTGCTGACGTTCCACGATCGCCTGACGGATGCCGAACTCCGTTTTGCCCTCTACTGTCGCTTCGATTGCCTGATGCCCTTCTTCGTCGGTCTTTCCGATGACAATGACACGTGTAACGATGCTTCCGCTGTCGAAGGAATCTTTCGCACTAACGGCGTTATCCTTCTCGTCGAAATGATAGATGTCTGCATTTGCTCCGCGGGCGATGATTTCGACCTTTCCCTCTTTCGCGCGGGCAAAATAGACGCCGCCGCCTTTTTGTTTCACGTCATCGAAGATTTTCTGAAGCATATCGCTCAAATAGCTCTTTTTGAACACCATCTTATTATGTGTGATGTCAGGGCCTTTGTAGTCATATGGAACGCCCCATTTGCCCAGAATCTGTGTAATCATCGCCTTGGTGGTCACGCCGTCAGTGAAGTAAGCATAATCCTCGTTTTTCCGCAGTGGGTGCATCTCATCATATGCTTCTATATCCAATGCACTGTTGCCATTCGTATAGATCGGAGACCATTTTTCAACGGTGCCGCGCACCATTTCTTTTTGCTCGTCGCCAATATTGGCATAAACAAAAATCGGTGTTCCCGGCTGCACAAGCTGAGAGATGCGTTTCCCATGATATAACGTGTTATAGACCTTGAGGCTGATGCGGACGGAAAGCTCTTTCGCCCCCTCCTCCCACCCGAGATTTGTAGATATGCTCGTAATATCCAGTTTTTTCCCGTCGGGGGTCATGCAAACAACTCTGTAGTGTATATTTTTTAGATCAATCATCGTGCGCCCTCTATGTTGGCAGCTTGAGCTTGATGCCTGTTTTCATGGGTGCGTCTATGTTGATGAGTTTTTTGGCGTTCATTGTATAGATTTCATCCCAACGTCCACCATCACCAAGCTTTTGTTCGGCGATACTCCAAAGTGTCCGTCCTGAAGTTGTCATAATCGAAGTTGGTTTTGGCGGTACGGCTCTTGTTTCAAGTTTTGGAATTTCGCTATTCATCTGCTTTATTTTTTCGGCATCAACTTCTTCAACCGTTTTAATCAGCAAATCTTCAGCAGCTATAAAATCAACGCTATACTTCACATCTCCCGCACCACCTTCAAAAGAATATGCAAGAGACTGCAAAAACACATCTATGTTTACGGTGGTCTGCGTAATGAGGATATTCAGTTTATTTCCTGTATCTTTCCACCGCTGTAAGCGCTGAATCATTTCATTGGGATCCTGCCACTGCCCCGATTTTATAAACGAGGATTCAGCACGTTCCTTGCCCGGGAATACCGCCTCCCATGAAATAGATGAGAGCCTTTTCCCTTTTGGAACCCTGACCTCTCCACGTTCAATGATGTTGTAACTTTGAAACTGCGCTGATTCTTTCACGCTGATTTTCTCCGGGATCCATGCGAGAGCAAGTCGTTCTCCTGTTTCTTGATTTGTAATGTAAACATCTGCAACCTCTATGCCTCCCAGCAGACCTACGGCAAATGTTCGCCAAGCACCGGAAAGACCGGAACTTGTAAGACCTCGTAAAAGCGACGTCTTAATACTGCGTCCTCGCAGGACACCGCCAATAATGGCGTTTGTGTTGAGCTTCACGATGATTACCCCGCATTCATTACAGGCTGATTGGCAAAGATCGCAGCCATTTTATCAGCAAGCTGACCGCCTATATCATCTGCAATATCTTCCAGATTCTCACGGATTGCCTGAACAACGCTCTGTGCGTCCGTAGAGCTGCCCGAAATGGTAATCGGTATACTTATCCCTCCCATGTCGATGGAAACATTCTGAGCGGTATTTCCTGCGGAAACAGGGGCACTCAGCGGAGCGTTTTCAGCAAACTCGGACGACGCAAAGTCCATATCATCACCGAAATCCAACCCCATCATCGCTGCCGCACGTTCAAGGATGTCAAGTCCTCGGTTACGGTCACGCAGTGGGATAATCGCTTCGGGACCGTTTTCTGCGACGATGCCGCGGTGCGGTGCATGGAAGATACCGCCCGCTGCATGAGGTGCTTCACTGCGCCCGCCGCTGCCGACAAGTCCGGTAATCCCGGAACCAATGCTTCGCAGTTCTTCGAGCTTCTTGCTGACGGGCTTCACGACATTCTCGTCAAACCAGCTGCCGATACCGCTGAACAGTCCTGTGACGAAATCGTAGGCAGACTGGAATGCGCCAGCAATCGCCGCCCGCACAGCATCAACCGCTGTAGAAATCGGCTGCCACACCACCGTGTCGAACCATGCAGAAGCAACGCCCCATATAGCACAGATGGAATCCCACGCAGCACTGATTGTCACCAAAATACCAGCCCACGTGTCCACAGCAAAATCCAAGATGGGCTGCCATACGGTGCTCATGTACCACTCTGCGGCGGGCGTGAACACGGCACAGATGGAATCCCATGCCACAGATACCAGCGCCGTTATTTCTTCCCAAATCTCTGTCGCCGAATCCTTAATCCATTGCCACGCAGCGGAAGCAGTATCTGCCATTCCCTGCATAGCAGCAGATATGAAAGCGATACCTTCATCCCAGTACGGCTTTATCAGGCTCCAAAGCACAGCCCCAAGTCCGACAATGACGTTGATAACATCTTCAACAACCATCCGAACAGGAGAAAGCGCATTTCCTACGTAATCTTTGAAGCCGTTCCATTGATCTCCGATGTATTCAACTGCTTGACTTACACTGTTACTGAGCCACGACCATGTTTCAGAAGCACCGGACTTGATACTGCTCCAAACGCCTCCTACTGTATCGCTGATCTCTGCGAATTGGCCACCGATGGATTCGCCCAGTTCGCTGCCGGCAATTGAACCCGCGAACATGCCGATTGTCCCGCCTATGGCAGCGCCGGGGATTGCTCCTACACCGCCAAAGAGCGAACCGATACCGCCGCCGATGGCTGCACCTGCCTTTGCACCAAGCCAACCGCCCGCAAGCATACCTCCCGTACTGCCAACAGATGCCCCCATGCGGTTGGTATTGTCGCGTTCAATTTCTCGTTTTTGCTGAACAGCATTGCTCCATTCAAGTGTATCTGTCGGGTCTCCATAGATTCCAGCTCTGGCTTTATCCTCCATTCGGCTGTTTACTGCATCTATCGCGCTCTGGGCTTCCTCAGACCGTTGTTTGTTCTCCTCATAGATGCTATATGCCTCGTATGCACCGAGCGCCAATCCTGCGACGGCTGCGCCTCGTCCAAGCATCTTTGCGCCGCCGAATCGAGATGCACCACCTCTTGGATTGATGGGAACATCAGAGGTCGAAAGTTTGCTGCCTTTCGGATTCATCGGGATTTCTGTGGACGGGAGTTTACTGCCTTTTGACGATTTAGATGCTTTCCCGGAACGCCCGGGAACACCCGCCGCACTGCCGCCCCCGCCGCTGCCATTTACAATAACGGACTGTGCATGGACAACCATACTCTTGACACTTGCAGCTGTGTCGCTGATGACCTCTGTGGCTTTCCCTGTGATGTTTCCGGCACTTGCCTCTTTGATAAACTTTCTGGCCTTTTCGGCAAGGCGCACAATCTTGTAAAGCCCTGCTGCAAGAATGCCGCCCGCAAGAACAGAGCCAACACCGTCCAGCTCCAAGAACTTATCCTTGAGCTGTGTGAGGATGTCGAGCGCAAGACGCCCAATATCCGTTATGTCAAGACCGTCTTTTAGATACTCATTCAGACGGTCAATATCCTTTGTGACACCCTTCACAAAACTGCGCAGCCCGTCAGCACCTTTCCCCTCCATAATGGAGAGCTGAAACGTTTCCCACGCGCCGCCGAGCTGTTCCATATCGCCCGCAAGGTTGTCCAGACGGATGTCTGCCATTTTCTGTGCTGCGCCCTCGGCATTGTTCAGGGATTCTACCAGTTTATCAAAATCAGCATCCGAGGCGTTCATCATGGCTAGAAATCCACTTTTTGCTTCTTCACCGACAAGCGAATATGCCTTATCAAGCTGCTCCGTCTTTGACAAAGTTTTGAACTGCGCACGCAGTTCTTTCATCGTTCCGAGTAGTGGTTTTACATTGCCGTTTGCATCCGTGGCGCTAATTCCCCACCCGTCGAGAATCTGGGCGGCTTGATCGGCAGGGCTTGAAATCGACGAGAAGATTTTACGCAGGGATGTACCCGCCTGTTCCCCCTTGATTCCTGCATTTGCCATGAGTCCGATGGCAATACCCACATCCTCAATGGAATAACCGAGTGCACCGGCAATCGGTGCCGCATATTTGAAGGTGTAGCCCATCATGCCGACGTTCGTGTTGGAGTTCGTCGCTGCCTGTGCCAAAACATCAGCGAAGTGTGCAGAATCAGAGGCTTTCAGTCCGAATGCTGTGAGCGCATCTGTCACAATGTCGGACACGCTCGCGAGTTCTTCCCCAGATGCGGCGGCGAGGTTCATAATGCCCGCGATACCGCTCATCATTTCACTCGACTTCCAGCCTGCCATCCCCATATACTCGAACGCCTTTGCCGCTTCGGTCGCCGAGAACGATGTGGACGCCCCCATTTCCTTTGCCTTTGCCGTCAATGCGTCAAGCTCACTGCCCGACGCGCCCGAGATTGCCGCAACGGTGCTCATCTGCTGCTGAAAGTCTTTGTACGTCTTGACCGTATCGTAGATACCATAGCCAATACCTGCACCTGCAATCATCTGTGCGCCCATGCCTGTGACAGACTGTACCACGCCGCTCACTGCACCGCTTGCTTTTTCTGAAATGGTGTTCTTCGCCGCAATCGTTACCATCCACGCCTTACCAGTGAGCGCGGTAAGGCGTGCCCGGGCTTCACGCACCTTTATCGCGGTACGGTCTATCGCTCCGATGGTCGCGCTGTATGTGCGTCCCGTAATGCTGCGGAGCATCTCACGTGCTCTGCTTCCTACCGGTGTAACACGGTCAATGGCGCGAAGCATGACCTCATAATCCGCTTTTGTGAAATCCTTGAGACGTGCTTGCGTTCGTTCAATGCTCTTTTCAAATCCGCGCAGCTTCTTATTTGCGCGATCCAGTCCTGGGCTTACGTTGTCTTTGGTTTCCACCACAATGTCGATGATGTGCTCCGCGGGCATATTCTCTCCCTCCTTCCACTATGTTCGATCTCGATTTTCCAGCTCAATTTGAGCCCGCATGCTTGCACGAATAAACATCCGAACGAGCGAGGGCTTTTTTGCATACTCATCCGGCGTCATATGAAGCCGCTGCAAGATGTGATGCAGCAGCATCAAACGTCCACCGGACAAGATTAGTTTTTTACCGTCTCCTCCAATTCGCTGTTATCGTAGCCGGAAATCGCATCCAGCTGCTCAAGAATCTTATCCTTTTCACCGGATTTCAAAATCTTGTCGATGGCGTCGATGCCGGACGCGACATTCACCGCTTCCCACATCTGCCTGTTATCCCAAAGCTTTGCCCGATCTTCGGGGAGCGTTGCCTCATAGATGAGCTGGGAGCGGTAGCGCACAGTGTTCATCTCCTCCGGCATTGTGACACCTACGCGCTTATTACGCACGAACTTTGTGTTCTTCTTGCGACAGCGCCCATAATCTTCCTCCGAAAGCGGGCGTATACGGAACGTGAACAGAATCACTCCCTTGCGAATCACGCGGACGGTATAAGGCTCCTCCTCATCTTTTTGGTAATTTGCCGCCGCAAGCAGGGCGTTCAAAATGTCACCCTCGAACTCTTTTAAGTCCTCCTCCGCGGGCTTGTCTGCCGTAACTTCCTCTATCGGATTGGCGGCCTCCATAAGTGCATCATCCATTTTTACTGCCATAAATATCCTCCTTTTCTAACGTCATCATTAGTAGCTGAGCAGGTTCTGAAGCTCAGGCGGACGATTGACAAAGAGACTCCACTGACGTTTGATGAGATCACCCACAGAAACGTTCTGAAGGTCAATATTACCGCTCGGTACACAGTCGCGGAAGATCATGCGCTCCTCACTGCCATTGCGCCCCTTGATGACACCTTGAAATGTCCAGCGCACCCCCTGCCCCGAGCTCATCATGTTGAACAAATCCTGAATGAATACGTTGTCCTCGATAACCACCTCTGTAAAATTGAGCGTGACACTGTACCCCTGAAACACTTCATGTTCCTGCGCATCGCCAAGCGGCTGATACTTCGCGTTCGTGATGTTGGTTTGTACCTGATATGTCTCTACTGTTGCAAGCAGCCGCCCGAATTCATCGAACAAGAGCCCGTCCTTTCCGGTAAATACACGGCGTGCGTCAACAGGACCTCTCGGATTCCACATAGATTACTCCCCTTTCTTCTCTGTTCGCTCCGGTGCGAAGCGGAATTGATACGTGAGATAAATCTTTTCCACACTGTCGATGTCGTCGATGGCGAGCTTGAACCACGCCGAATCACCTTCGGCGGGATTGCCGGGATCTTCGTAGACCGTCGAGCCACTCATGAGTTTCTTTTCCTCAATCATCGCATTGATGACCTTCTGTGCCGTAGCCATGATCGTCTGGCGACCGTCCGTATCGTTGTTGATGTTGCCGACCAGTTTCTCACATGTGCTGTCCACACGATCCATCAGTTCAAAACGTGTCTTTGTGCGGCGAATCTTTTTCCACCCTTCATCCATCGTGGCATCCGGCGTGACAAGCGTATTGATGGCGCTGTCAATCCATACTTGATCGCTGTCATTGAGCGTGAGTACAAGACAGCCCTTTGTCTCTGCCTTGATGATCTCACCATTCGTTAGCGGCTCTATGAGGCTGACCGCATTCGTGATGACATTGTGCGTGAGGCTCGTATTTGCCTCAAATGCCGCAATCATGCCGCCAATGCGGGCTGCCGCACGCCATCCTTCGTATTTTGTGCCGTCACTGCCGGTCCAGCCGTTTAGTGTGTAAACAATCTTTTCATCATTGAAGGACGCCGCTTGTGTCATACGCTCTGTAAGCGCCTGTGTGCTCTTTCCGGCAAGGGATGCAAAACCAAGATGTCCTGTCTGATAGCTCTGTACGACGAAGTTCTGCAAAAGCAGCTGCACAGCGCTATCATCCGTATCGGCAACAATGCAGTTCCACTTGTAACGTTCAAGAATATCCGTACCTTTCTCGTAGCTTGCCGTATTTACCGTAGGATTCTTGCCGCCTGTGAGCGGCTGCTGTGTAATGGCGGCTAGAGGTCCCTTCACTCCGTCTTCAGCCTTTGCCACAAAATTCTTGCTCTGTGCCATCGCGGCAACAAGATTCTCCGGTTCCTTCTCACCGGCTGCAAAAGAAAACTGCTCAAAAATATCTGTACCGTTATAGATGATGACCTGCCGATGATCCGTGATGAGATTCGTTCGTACAGATACCGTAAATGATCGTGTCCCCGGATGGGCAGCAGTGATTGTGACGGCTGTCACAGGAGAGCCTTCCGTATTCTTTAGCTCAATACTCCCGGACTTGCCGTCATCGCCGCCGATGCGGACAGCACGCACCGTTGTTGCGCCTCCCTTAAATGCTTCTTTGATTGCAGAAACAGTATCAGCAGTACCATAGTAATCAGCTACGCTGTTCTGCATGGTGACATCCATATCGAATTCTTCATTCAGTGCACCCCAGTCAGCCTGAAAGAGCACGGCAGCAACACCATTGGTCGCCCCAACGGTTTCAACACCGCCACTATTTTCACGGCGATAATAAACGCCCGGACGAACCTTCTTTTCACCAATGCTGAAAATCCCACTCATGCCTTATTCACCCACTTTCTTATTCCTAAAACGTCCAACGATTTCTTGTGCTTCGGTTTTTGTTGCGCAGTCTTTCTCTGCAAAGCGAAACGCCGCAAGAACAGTATATTCCCGTACATCAGAACCAAATATATCCGGACGCTGTGCAAACTCCTCGGCGGTATAAATATCCTCCGTCGTATCAATCCTTCTCGCCTGTTCGGAGAACTTCGTAAATTCCTCGGCGGTATGGACATCCTCCAATACTGCCGTGCCTTTTACTTTTTCATTCATGGATGCTCCTCCTTAATGCCATCCAACACGATGGATTCCATGCGCATATATGGGTCGCCTGAGCAGCCCATACTGCGCGCTGATTCGCAATTGCCCCGTGAGTTCATCGCCCGCCATGTCCCCCTTGATCTGCTTGATGAACATGGGCGAACCGTCGAGCATCGTGATTTCCCCCGCAAGAGCAAGCGATTGACTGAACTGTTCCAGCCAAGCGATGCGGTCATGTAGAGACGGGGCAAAGAGATGAACGACGATCTCGGCATTCATCCACACAACGGTGTTTGTCTCCCGATCTATGGATGCCGCTCCTTTGCTGAAGTAGATTGTCGGTCGCTCTCGTGTCGGCTCAAAAATACCACGCAGCCAAGCTCTGCCGATAACAACAAATTGACCGCACCATTCCTCTGTATAGCGACACATTGCAATGACCGGATCAGGGTCACATGTTTCAAGAAGCGGGTACTCATAAATCTCGAAGTTCACCGTCATACCGACAATCAGCGGTTCACGGTCACCAACCGCTTCCTTGAACACCTGTGTCTCTTTCCACTTTGCCGAAAACGTCTCTCCGACATCCGGCGTAAAGAACACCCCCGCAAGAGTATCACGCACGAGCGGCTCAATCTCCTCGGGGGGCGTACCCGTCGTACTGCACGCAATATCCACGAACATGACTTTGCGGCGATCTCGCGCAGGGTCTGCAAAAGTGTCTGCCGAGAACACAATACGCGGGTACTGCGCATCTCCCCACATCTCGTCTTTATCATCCGGTGCTTCTTGAAAAAAGATTGCCGGCATACCGCCAAATGTGGCGAGCTTTTCAGAAAGCGCTGCGCTCTCTACGAGGCGCTTCCGTACAAGGGCTTCAATCGTAGCCATTTGTCATCTCCACTTTTTCGACAGATGCCAAATCTCGGCTGTGTGCAATCGCCCATTCGCCGTTTTGAATTTCTTGCGCACGAACTGTGAAGTACCGTGTTGCGCGGTGAATTTTCGGCAAATAGACGATTTGCGCCTTTTCAGCGCAAACATAAACGACAATTCCGTTTATATCGTCTTTCCATGTGCGATGCCGTGCACGCACAAAATCCCCAACAGCAATTTTCGCGAGATCGAATTCAGGGGACTCCTTTGTAAGAATGAGCGCCATTTATCTCACCTCGCCGAATATGCCGACAATCTCAGGCGTGGCATGGTTGATGATTCTCTGCCGAAAGGGACGCGCCTTCATGCGTGCCGTACCGCTTTCAAGTGCAGCGGCGTACGGCATATCGCTCTTGATACGGCACGTAATCCTCACGCCTTTGCCGGTGCTCTGGGAAAGAACAAATCTGCGCCAATTACGACGCAAATTTCCGGTGTCCGGTGCGGGGGGTGCGCCGGGGATAGATGCGGTGTGTATGCCTTTTGCGCCGCGTTTGTAGACACGTCCCGCACCGTTCTTCCCGAGCACATCATAAGCTGAATTCTGCATGGCATTAGTCGCTCGAAAAGCACGGGCACACGCTTGTGTATTTACATTCTGTACTTCGTCATGAACCTCAGCTTCTACGGAACGGATTACCTGATTTACGCTACTCAATACGATCACTCCTTTCTTCAACGTAATAAATCGTAAAAATACCGAGGATAGAGGCGTCATCCACGCCGCGTACATAAAAATAACGATTGTTATGGACAAGCCTGTCTCCCGGCTTCGCTGCGGGTTCGCCGTAATGCTGCACAATGGTATGTGTCACAGGATGCTGCAACGCTTTCCACCGTACGATCTCCGAGGTCTTGGCATCCGAAAGGACACCACGCACGACATTGAACGTCGGCATGAATACAGCTTGCGGTCTGCCGCTCTCTGCGGTTTTCATCTGTTTGCGTTCCACCTTGAATTGGTGAAACAAGCTGCCGGGTCTTAGGTACAAGGAAATCACCCCCTGCCCTGATGGTTGTCATGCATACCCTCGTAGAAATATGGAGGACGATGCTTCGTTCCCGGGATCTCGGGCAATGAACAAACTATCGACAACTCTTTCTTCAGTTCCTCATAGAGCACCTTCCACTGCGCGTATCGCTGACTGAGCGACCACTGGACGGGACCAGACTTTGTATCAACCTCGGGAGCGAAACGGTAGAGTACGCTCTTTATCAGCTCAAACTTTGCACGCCGCCACGCGTGTGGGAATGCCGTAATGACCGCCATGATTTCCTCATCTGTGAGGAGTGCTGTTTTATCCGGCTCCTCCACAAGCACATCGCCAAGTTCAAACCGCATCTGGTTGATGCCGCCATCCGCAATCTGTGCGCCGTCATATGTAAATGATCTCGACATGACTACTCAGCCTTGCGTCGGCCACGCTGCTTTGGCTGCTCCTCGTCCTTATCCTCATCGGGCTCTGTGTTGCCACCGTTCATCTGCTGTCCCTCGGAACTGTCTCCTACAGTATCTCTTACAGATTCGTTGAGCCGGTTGGCGATTTCCTCAAAGCCAACGGTGATAATCCTCATCTGATGTAGGGCCTCAGCCCTTTCGGGAAGAACCTTCTCCTGTGGGATCGAATCCCCGATTTTATAGTCCGTGCCGCCGAAGCGGCACGGTTTCAACGCAATAAAAACCATGATGGAGAACCTCCCGTTAATCGACGCAGTTCTTGAGGAATACTGCGAGATCGTCGCTCGTCTTCTTCATATCCGTTGCAATCAGCCCTTCGATGAACTCCGTGTGATCCGCAGGTGCTCCCTCAAACTGACTGGTCGCGATGTACTGCCCGTTGCCGAGCATATCCCACGCGAAGATGTAGCCCGCTGACGGCTCATCAATCTGAGGCGTATCCGTCGTGTAGCAAAGAAGCGCCGCCTTGCTGTCGCAGATGTACTGCATCTTCTCGTCCATACCTGCCTCTGCTGCGTTATAGGTGGAATCGAGAACAACGACCTGCTGCACGCCAAAGAGCTGCGCAAGTACCTGCTCCGTTACAACGGCGGGATTTGCCGTTGTTCCCGTGTACTTGATGCGTTCCATGATGAAGTGGTTGCTCTTGAGCTTTGCGAACACGTCCACACCGAGCGCGAGCTTATTCGGCCTCCTGCGACCAACGCGGCGAATCTCATTGATAAGCCCATCAAACAGTGTCACAGGGTCACAGTTGCTGTCGTCGAACTTGAGGAACTTTTTCTGCGAGGCATTTGCCGCAGCCGCGCCTTCCCACTCGTTTCGCCAGACGCCCGCCTTAAAGAAGTTCTTCGCAAACAGGAGATCCTGATGCAGATTCATCTGCTCTGCGACAAACTTCACCTTTGCACGGCGCGGGTCTGCCGTCCCCGGCGCAGCTGAGCGCGTATAATCGAGTGCCGAAATCTTGTCGATACCGACAAGGACCTGATCGACCTTGCACGCATACGTCTTATCTGTCAGTCCCATGACGGCAGGTGCGACATGACCGAACGCCGGTTTTCTCTGCACATTGTCGCGTGCGAGATCGCCCTTGCTGAACTCGTAGTAATAGCTGGACGAAAGCCCGACTGGGCACACTGGGAACAGCGATCGTGCCGCATACTCCCCTTGCTGGAAGTACGCCATACTCATATTCGAGAGATAGGCGTTCGGCTTCCACGTCCCCGCTGCCTTTTTGATCTCAATATCTTTTACAGAAAGTGCCATTTCAAATCCTCCCTTGTTAGGACTTCATGAATCCCGACTTCGTGATCTGTACCTTCACTGTCTGCCCCTTTGTGGAGCAGTCCTCGAGTGCGAACCCGAGAATGAACTTCCCTGCCGCTGCTTTGATTGCAAGCCCCTCTGCATCAGAGGTGAGCGGATCGCCCGCCGCAAACGCAGCACCGCCCTTCCACACACCGATGTCTTTGACCTGCACGTTTACGTCAGCACCTACCGCAAGTGCGGCAGACGTCTCAGCAATCGTGAGCCCCACCGGAACGAGTGTATCGCTGCACGGAACAGCACCGCCGCTCCCGAGCGCTACAGCCGTGAAAGGGCCCGTCTTAATCTCGGTCTTTACAGGCACAACAATCGTCGCGCTGTCGCTTATTACAGAACCGTTAAACATCCTTTGCCCTCCTCTTACTCGAACTCTGCGATGAGTTCCGGATTCTCCTGAAACGCCATATCACGCGCCACGAACACACTCATCTCGGGGTGCGCCTTGCGAATCTCCGAAACACGCTTTTCAATGCGGGCCTCTGCATCCGTCGCACCGCCGTTGCTGCTTACGCCGATCTCGTCAAACATCCCCGAACGCTTCGCGATGTCAAGTGCAGCATCCAGTGCCGTGATGATCTGATTATATGCGTCCTCATTCGCTGCCTTCGTACTTTTGAGCACCGGCGCAAGCTCCTCCGGCTTTTTGCCGAGCAATTCATAGCGCTTGGCAATCTGCATGATCTCATCGTCTTCCTGCTTATCCATACGCTTCTGTACGTTCTCAAGCATCGCCGCGAACTCCGGCATGACTTCCTTCAGCACCTCGGCGGCCGATTTTTGCACGACGGGCGCAGGCGGCGTATCGGCCCCCTCAGACGCACTGTAACGCTTCTCGATCTCCTCAAAAAATGCCCGCTCTGCGGCGGTCATTTTGCTCTTATCAATCTTCATATCTGAATCCTCCTCTGCTTTTTCAACGGGCTCTGCTTCTTCTACGGAAGGCGTTTCATCCACCCCCAATGCCGCTGCGCGGCTTTTCATGATCTCGATGTCCTCAGCAGTCATTGCAATCGGGTTCATATGTTTCTGCACGTCGGCGACATTACCGCCGCCCCACTGATTCGCAAACCCCAGCGCGGCGACATTAAACTCCGACAAACTCTGCTTGAGGAGTGCCGTCTTGTCCACCACAGTATCGTCACGCATGATGGACATAAGGCTGCACCGCAGCGCATCCGTCACATTCCAAATCTCCTCACAGACACGCTGCTGTTTCAGCTCGGAATTTGCTGCCCCAAACGTCTTTGCGCCGCCCTCTGACTTTGCCACGTCTGCAACTTCATCCTCCTCCAAGCCAAACCGTTTCGCGATGGCGCGGATAAGGCTCTTGATTTTACTTTCTCCCACTTCCTCACCCCCTTTCGGCGCGTGCTTAAAGAGCGCAATGTGCGCACGTTGATTCGCCCCCGCATCCACAAAATCCACCTTCGTGATCTTAAGATCCGTCAGTTTTGTCGGCATAGCTTCAGCTCCTTTTTCCCACGAAAAAGACGCTCATCACTGAGCGCCAAAATTGCTTTATACAGTTTCAGGGATCGCCGTCCCTTCGATAGAGAACATCGGATATTCTCCCGACTTGACCTTCTCCCAGACTTCATCATCGGTAACGTAGAACCCAATCCACCATCCCGTCGGCAGCGTGCCGTCCGGAATGCCCATCGCTGCCATCTTCTCTTTCGTGAACACAACGGATTCGACAAGTACGGCACAGTCGCCGCGTTCGTGCATCTCGCCGCCCTCACGGTAGAGCTTGACGAACTCGTAGGCGGCACGTTCAAGCGTCTCCGGATCAATAACATCCTCGGAAAGATCGACAAGAGCCGCGCCGCTCTCGTCTTGTGAGATACTCGCCCAGCCAAACGCAAGCCGTTTCTCGTCGCTGGACTTTTGAATATCAAAGCGCCCGTGGATCGTCTGCTCTGTCTGAAATGGCCTCATCCATGCCCCTCCTTCATGCTGGTTGGTACGTGCACGTTTAATCCGAACGCCTGAATCACATCCAAATACCCGCAGTCTCGATAAATTTCCTTTGCCAGTTCTTCTTTTCCAATGCTCTTGACAATGCCACCTAGATTCTCAAACAGCATAGCGATTCCTGCATTGTAGCTTCCCGATTCACAGAAGGAAGCAATCACAGAGAGCGCAGAAAGTTCGCCTGCCCGTGCTGCACCGAGAAGCTCTGCCCACTTTGTCAGATGTTTGTTTGACTTCGGCGGGAGCAGTCCTGAAATATCCTGATAGCCCTTGTTGAACTTCTCCACGCTGATACTGCACATCTCAGGAACAGCCCCGCCGCCTGTGAACAGCACCGTGACGATTGCATACCCAAGCGGAAAGTTTGTCGGAGGTGGCGGCAAGAGAGCCTGATGCTCATAGACTGTTGCACGGTTTATAAGATCGAGCGCGCGCTGATGCAGCGTATACTGAACCGCAGCTGTCAGCTTTTCATCGTGCGGCTTGAAGTAGTCCGTAACCGCTGCCCGCACAGGCGCAAAGAGCGCTGTAACCTTCCCCGCTCCCTTATAACCCGCTTCCAATCGGTCGAGAGCTACGAGCGCCTCTTTTTCTTGCAGCATAAAACCCCTTCCATAAGAAAAGCACTCCGCAAGTGTGCAAAGTGCTCATTCCTTTTCATCTTCATACTTCTTCTGTAATTCTCGAATGCGACGGTTACGTTCCTCTGAGATCGGCTTATAGCGTTCAGAGTTTGTATCCAGACCGAACAGCTTTCCTTCGGCTCTCAGCTCCTCACTGATTTTATCCTCCTCAGCAATCGCCCAATCCAGAATTGCCTCAAACTCTCTCTGTGCATCGTCTTCCGTCACCGCTTCCACCTCCTATAGCCGAATCCGCGCCGCTTGGCTTCTTGAATTACCATACTGTGCCGAAAGACAAGTTCCTCTGCTTCGGCAAACGTGGGCATCTTATCAATGTCTTGCAGAAAGCGATTCAGTTCATAGACATATTTTTCATCAATGCCGCGAAGTATACCTCTTTTGTTGGTTTCCCTTTCCCAAGGTTTTTTACAGGGAATGGCGCCCACCAGCGCGGGTCAGAAAACAATCCTTGTTCAACCATCGAAGTCCTCCATCAACAGAATTTCGCATGAACCGTCCACTTTTTGTCTTATGCGCTGCACCGTAAGTGCTTATTCGTCCAGTGCCTTATATCGTTCAACAAGAAGTCTGACTTTTTCATCATACTCTTTGTTGATTGCTTTAATCTCCTCCGGCTCGTTATCTAACCCGGGAGGCATCCTATTTTCTCTTCGTAGTTTTTCTACAACCGCATCAATTCGCCTGTTGGTCTCCCTTATCAGGGCGTAGAACTCCTCATTCAATGCCGCTTTTTTTTCAGCGTTTCTTTCGTCGGTATCCATATCCCAACTCCCTCGCTTTTTCAACAACTTTTGCGTGCCGAGCAAGTTCACCGTCTTGTAAGACCTCAGCCAGTGTCGGCATATTTTCAACGACATTTGCGTCACGGTTCAGTTCATAGACATATTTTTCATCAATACCACGAAGCACAGAAAGTTCATAGAGTGTGAACAAATCTATATCCGCTTTGCTGAACGACCACTCATTATCCGACCCGACAGGATGATTATGTGTCACCACGGCACCGCGCAGTTCCTCACCGAGATCTTCATCGGGGTACACTCCATTGAGATGCCCAACACAGAGAATAACGCGCCCTTCCTTCGTGATAACAATGGCGTTCTCGACCGCCTGTTTTGCAATCTGCGGCTCGAAGTATTCTACTGTGGATTGTACCACGTCCTTATTCTTGAAATCAATCCTGCCGAGTTCCTGCGGCACAGGATGGTCGGGGGCTTTCCTTTGTCCTTCTCCCGATCTCAAGCCTCGTGCTGGTGCTGCAATCTCTTTATACTGAACTACACAGCGGCAGCGAGGATGCGCGGGCGGTGTCTCGTGCATTCCGGGAAAAAGTTCTTTCCCCTTGATGTCAAACGATTCATCAAATCCAATCTCCTTCCCGTTGAGTGCACCGCAGCGCGGGCAGACACGCTCTGAACCTGCCGTGCGCCATATCTTGACACACGGCCCCATAAGCCCGTCCCGCATCGCGTTCCGTATGCTCATGTTTTCCCCGCGGTTATAGGCAAAGGCAAGCTCCGTGTTCGCAATCATATCCGCACGTGTCCGATGCTGCCGCGCCGCATATTTGAGTGCCGCTTCCTGCGCCTTCTTCGCCGCACTTGCCTCAGTCATACGTGGGTGCGCCTTGCGGAGACTGTCATAGACACTCTGCTGATACCGCGCATTTGCCGCTGCATCACTTTGCGTAAGACCTATACAGGGGCGAATGTGTCGTGCAATCTGCGCCGCTGTCCAATTCTCCTGCTGCCCCTTCCACAGAATCATCTTGACCGCCGCGCGTGTCTCCTCCCCGATGTTTGTAATAAGCCCCGCCGTTCGCTCACGAATCCAGTTCTGCACATCATTATCCGAATCATAGAGGAGCTTGCCGCCGAGCTTTTCTTCCCACGCTTTCGCACCTGCTTTCATTGCTGTGAGATATATAGGCGCGAAATACTCATTGATGAGCCGCGCATAGTCATCCTGCCACTGAAGAATCTGCTCCTCGTAGCCGTTTAGTACCGCTTCGCGCAGTTCTTTGTATGTCACGGCAGTCTGTTGATCTTGAAACACCGAACAGAGCCACTCAGCGAGTTGCGGAGATTCTACATTTAGGAAATCGTCGAGCCGCCGCAGGATTTCTTCTGTCTCGTCACTGCTCTTTCGTTTTCGCAGAACACGCACGGGAGAGAACACCAGCATGGCTATCCCCTCCTAAGACGCTTCTGTGCCGCCTCTGTACGCCCGTTTTCCTCCATCGCGGTGTCTTGTATGTCCTGCGCATTTTCTTCGCTATCTGCGAGATGTGGCGGCTTCATAGCGGGTTCTGCATACGCATCCAGACGCTTGGGAAGCCCCGCCTGTTGCCGCACGAAATCCTCAAGTCCTGCATCGGGTTGGAGCACCCCAATGCCCGTCATCTTCTGGATGTAGTCGCCGAGTTTTCCGATGTCTTGTGTTTCAATGTCTCCGTGTACCAGTTTCGGATAATCTGTAATCCCGCCGAACTGCTCGCCGTTCATGTCCACGAGATACGGAATCGCCTTTTTGTTGAACTCCTCACAGATGATGTCCAAAAACGCACCGATGGCAAGCGAGAACATCTCCGTCTTATTGTCCGAGAGGGCGAAGCTGCCAACCTTCTGGTGGCCGAGCAGAACAAAGTCTGCCAGCACCGTCATCGCCATACGTGTGTCATAGCGGTCAATCGTCGCATTCGTATCGAAGTTGCGCTTCCCGCCTGTACTGAGCAGCTTCAAATCCCATTCAGCAGGGAGAACGATGCCCTCCATGCTGTCACGACGAATGTTCTTCACCAACGCTTCCGCCAGTGTGCGCGTACGTACAATGTCAGGATCATCGCTCCATATGTCCACACCTGGAGGAGCAACGAGCACGGGAAGTCCTGCAAGATCGCGCTCAATACCGATGCCCTCGATCTCTTGAAATCGCTTCTTGAAGAACCACGAGCGGTAGGCGTTGCGAAGAATGCTGCGCCCCTCAGGGTTCCCCTTGCGGCTCTCCGTGCGGAACAGAAGCAGTTTTTCTGTGGGAATCGTGATGAGTCCAAAGTCGGGCGGCGGAACCTGTGTCATGCCTATGAGGTCATCACGCGCACCGTATTCCCATTGATAAAGCGTGTCCTGTGCGCGAATCGGCAGCTTCTGCCATCCGATGAGGCCGTCCTTGTGCTTGCTGTTCAGCTGCCTGTCACGCTTTCGCCCCATACGGCGCTTGTAGACAATTTCATGTGCGCTCCATCCGTAGACGAGGAAAGACAAGATCTCTGAGAGTGTCCCCGTCCACGAATCCTCCATGTCATAAAGGCAGGATTCAACAAACACAGCACATTCCTCGTCGACTGCCTCCGCGCCGTCCGGCTGCACGCCCCAGTGAACATTTCGGATGAGCATCTTGACGGCAAAGAGAATCGCACCGATGATGTCGTCATTCTCGGACATCTCCTTGTACGCCCTGATGCCACGCTGTCCGCGCAGTTCCGGCAGAAACTCCTCATAGAACACACCGCCGTAACGCTGCTGCCCCGTGCGTCCGATTTCATCCTTTGGCATCCATTCTCACCTCTATATCCAGTAGCTTTCTTTCATGAGCGCATCGCTGATTTTCGGCAAATGCGAACACCCAAGTGCAAGCGTCGAAAGCGCATAACGCACGGCGTCGATTGCATGGTTGTCCCGGTCGGGATATGCCGAGATGAACTGCCCCTGCCGATTCCGTTCATACTCGTATGTAACAAACTCGCGGTAGGTGTTCGGTACACGCTGTTTGTCGATGAAAATATGCGCCCTGTCTTGCAGCCACTTGATTCCGTGCGCCACACTGTCAGGCCCCTTCTTCACGCCGAGCACATTCAGCCCATAGCCGCGCATCTCTGCAATGCTCTTTGGCTCGGCAGAATCCGCCATGACAACTCTGCGCTGCGTACGTGGCAGAATCCATTCCGTCGCCTGTCGATTGGAAAGCTTTTGTTGATACAGTTCATCAAAAATATAAACAGCTTCATGCTTCGCGTCGTAATGCAGTGCAACAAATGCCAGCGGATCAACGGAAAAACCGAAGTCCAGCCCATAATAAAGGTGGTCAAATCCCGCAATCTCCTCTGATGTCATACGCCTGTCTTCCACATTCTCGAACACCGCGCCGCCCGTGCCCGTGACCTCACCGAGGTATTCGTGCCGATAAAGCGTCTCATTCTTTTCTTTGAGCCGCTCTGCTTCTAAGATAAACTGCTCACCGAGCCATGCCTGCGGTACATCCAAATAGGTCGATCGGTGCACAACGCGATCGTCGCGGTCAAATAATGCCTCCTCATTGACCCAGTTGTTACGGCTTTTGGGTGGATTGTAAGAGTAAAACACCCAGTAGTGCGCCCCGCCGCGAAGGAGGGACTGAAGGAGGCTACGCACCTCCTCCATGCCCGTAAATTGGTCAAGCTCCTCAAGCCAAACGACGCCGATGTAGCCAAACGGAAGCTTAATTGACTTCACCTTGCTCTTATCGTCCACGCCGAGAAAAAGAATCTTCTGCCCCGTACGGCGGTACTCGAACGACAAGGGACTCACCCGCGCTGCGAATGCGTCGGATAAGCCCAGCGCATTGATCGCCCAATCTACTTGGTTGTAGACACTATTACGCAGCGTGTTTGCGACCTTTCGCAGCACAACCACATGGCAAAGCGGATTCTGCAGGAAGAGGAGCGGCACACAGAAAGATGCAAAACTAGACTTCGTAGACCCACGCCCGCCTGCAAGCCAATAGTGCGTATAGCGATGCTCCTGCACGTCAAAAAAGAGCCCGTCAAAGCTCGGTGCTATCAGTTCTGCAACGTTGACTCTCTGCTCGTTCATTCCGTCTCCTCCCTCTCAAATACAAACGTGATCGGCGCAACGTTGTCTATGCGCCCTTCGTCAAGCGACTTCTCTTTCAGTTTGACTTCGCGCTCCCTCATACGCGCCTCCATGCTTTCGCCGATGGTGTCCAGAAGTAGCTTTGCCATCTGCGAATTACCGTTGCACGCCGTTCGGACAATACTCCCTATGACAGCATCACCAACGGTCAGCCCCTCATCGGTGAGTTTCGCCGCAATCATAATCCCTTCTCTGAGGTCTGGATGCAAGTCCTTCAATGTGAGTGAGACCACTTCTTTGAGGGCTGTCCTGAGTGCTTTCTTGCGGCGGCGGGATTTTCCGCTCGCAATGCCGCCTTTCGATGTAATTTCTCGGAGTTCACTCGGAGTTCGTTCATGATTCGGAATCAAATTCTCCTCGTTCGCCATGCTACACGCTCACCACCTGCCTTTGATTCATACAATTTAGGCAAACAAACCGCTCTTAGTTTCCTCGATGCGCCTCTTTGCCGTCTCGAAATACTTATCCTCGCGCTCAATCCCGATAAACCGCCGTCCCTCCTGCACACAGGCAACACCTGTTGAACCGCTGCCCATAAACGTGTCAAGGACGATGTTGCCCACATCTGTATACGTGCGAATGAGCCACGCAAGCAGCGGAACAGGCTTTTGTGTCGGGTGATCCCCATACACCCGTTTGAAGTTCAGAACCGTGGTTGGGAAACGTTCGCCGTTTTCACTCTTGGTTTCATGCAGATAAACCTTTCCATAGCACTCAGTTCTCGTCGTTTTCCACCCGCGATTATAGGGCTTCCCCTTCCTCTTCTGAGGATGATAAACAGGGCTATTCTTATAGAAGATCTGTATTTTATCGTGTATCTTAACTGGCTTTCGATGTGCATTGAGAAAATCTGTTCCTTGATTTTTCTGCCAGATGAGCTCATAACGGTACATCTTGAGATTCGACTGCACCAGTGCCGAAGAAAACGGCTCACCCGCAAAGATAGCAATACAACCGTTCGGTTTGATGATGCGCCGATACTCCTCCCACATCGGCGCAAACGGCTGCGCCTTATCCCATTTGCATTGTGTAATCCCATACGGCGGATCAGTGAGAATCATATCGACACTCCCGTCCTCGATCTCCTTCATCCGCTCGAAACAGTCCCCACGGAGCAGGGTTATATCGTCCACGCATCCGCCTCCCTATATACTGCTCACATCCAACTGCCCGCTCATAAGCTCCGGCAGAAGTGCGTCGCGGAACTCCGTCAGCAGCTCGTTCTCGCATTCATTGAGGTAATAAATATGCTGTTTCCACATAGGCAGGAAAAACCGAAAAAGGCTCGACATACTCTCCTTGCTCGTATTTTCAATCTTGATTTCCCCTGCTCTCTTTGACGTGGTGAAATAGGATTCACCTTCCAAGGGTTCAAGTCCAAGAAGCCTGATTGCGCCCTCGTTGATGTTTTTTGTAGTCTCAGCACTCTTCTTGAGTAGCTCTAGAAGCTCATCATGCCCCATCTTCCGCGCAAGTGTCTCATTCATCGTAATTTTGACGGCGTTCTTCTCCCGCTGGATTTTCCGTATATCGTCCACAATGTCCTTGAAGAAGCGATGCTCTATCTTCTCCTCCTCAACTGGCATATAGCGAGATGGCGAGAATATATAATCCTGCTCGGCAAATTGTGCAACATCGACAACCTGCGAAAGTCGCGACAAATTTTTAGGCTCGTCGACCATCGTCGCAATCTTTGTAAGGTCGTCGTCACTGTATACATTCAGCGTCTTTTTATAGATTCTGTTTGCGTGACCCGCACTCCCCTCACCGCGCTGTTCGCGTATTTCTTGATGTGTCGTGCCACTACCGTCAATCAGAACAACATCCTCAACCGCTCCCCGCTTCTCACAAAGGAGTATGCAGGTCGGAATGTTCGTCGATTCAAACATGTTGGGCGGGTTTTTGATGACGGCTTTCAGCAGACCGTTTTTGATGAAATGCTGCCGAATCTCCACCTCTTTGGTATCATTCATGACACCACACGGAAGGATAAATGCCGCACTCCCACCTTCTTTCAAATGGGCGAGTGCGTGATAAACAAAGGCATAATTCGCGTTTTCTTTGCACGGTACAGGGCATCCCACAAATCGGTTATCCCCGCCAAACAGGCCATCGTCCGCCGGGGGATTCCACGGGATGTTATACGGGGGATTCGAGATACAGGCATCGTATACGCCAAGCACGTAATTCTCCAATGCACACACAGCCCCGTATTTTCCGTTTGGGACGATCTTCCACGCCTGTACGATCTCGTTTTTCAGCACATCGCCGCGCAGTACAACTGCCTCAATGCCACGAATTGCAAGATTGAACAACAGGACAGGAATAACGCCCGCATCAAACTCGTGGCAGACAAATCGGAGGTTCTTGTTATTGTTCCATGCAGCAATCGTCAGTGCACCGCTTCCCGCACATACATCATAGATGGTGTCGCCGTCCTGTGCCTGCATGAGCACTGCTGTGAGTTTGGCAAGACTCGCAGGTGTAAAGTCCTGCTGCTTGCTTCCACTGCCACGATCTGCAAGCCAGAACTGATAACTCTTTTGAAGATAGTCCGTCTTCAAATCCTCAACGACTGCAACATACGAGTCAAAAATCCTTTCACGATCAGAGCTCTCGATAATTTGCATCAGTCTTTCGGATAACTTTGCCATATCCGATACGCCTAATACTTCTCTGATCTTCGCCGCCATCTCTTTCAGTTCCACACATCCGCCTCCTCTGCATACAAAAAGGACACCGCGTAAGCGATGCCCTTGTGTTCAGTTTTCGATGATACTATCATATCACATTTTTCCACAGAAAAAAGGAAGTAAAAGGGAACAAAAAGTCGGTTAAAAATACCGTTGGGAAGATGATTGAGTTATCCACAGGTATAAAAACAGGTATAAAAAAAGAAGCTGATCATGCAGCTTCTAATGATCGTATGCGGAATAGTTAAAATCATATCCGATAACACACAGAACATTTTCCCGTCGAACACCAAGTAGACGATATTTCATTCCCGCACCAAATCGCAGGACATAGACCTTTTCGTCTTCAGACATGATAAGCCCAACTGGCTGGAAAACGATCCGCTTCTTAGGTATCGTCTCTGATCCTCCAAAATCTTCTTTTCGACCTAAGATCATCGCTTTCCACGACGCACCGGTGATTTCCCTAAGCAAATCCGATTCAGAGCGTCTCGCCAATAGTTCATCCTTCCATCCGCTCTTACCAAAACACGCGTACGAATATGCTTTATTCGCCGTCACATGCGCATAAGAAACAGCAACCCTTTCCAGTATAGACGGGGGTTCTTCCAACCTTACGGATGAAATCTTCTTTGGCGGTTTTACTTTAATTCGTGACATATTCTTCCTTGAAAAAATCCCGAATCACATCTAGTTTGATAACCTTATTGCGTGGCGTTATCTTCCACGGACGTTCTTCGTGCGTCATATCACGTAATTTCCATGCAGAGTATTGCCCGAAATGTTGATAGACCTCTTCTAAAACTCCTTCCTCTTCTTCTGTATAAGTCTCTTTCGGCGGGTTTTCTTTATCATATTCGATGCCACGCGCACCATACTTGGCATATTCATGATATACATCAATGACAACCGGACCGTGCTCCCACGCAACGAGATTATCATCAAAGAGGCGACCGTCTGTAATCGCCGAGTACACGCCTTGTGCATAATACAGGAGTTTTTGAAGCTTTAAGTTAGAGATATATTCTGCGTCCTCTGCTTCCATTTGAAGAAAATTGCGCTGTAAAAACCACTTGGCAACATCGGATGCCGAATGCCTCCATTCAATTGATTTCATCATGATACTCCCTCCTACATTTTCATTATACCTTGTTTTCCACCATAGCGAAAGTACTTTCAATCATGAAAACCAAGTTTAATCTGTGCCGGTCTCACTTCGACGCCAAACAGCATGAGCGCTACATCGCGCAGCACCTTCCCTCCCTTCTCCTTTGCCCACTTCTCTGTATAGTTCATCGCCTCCGCGACCTCCCCCCACGATCGCCCTCGAATATACCGCCCCTGCAAGAGCTCCACATCTGCATCACCAAG
>ERZ773004.324-NODE-324-length-31241-cov-4.057205_pt1 | contig 31241 bp, 20 predicted proteins | sample MGYA00580667_ERZ773004 | MGnify/ENA primary metagenome ERZ773004 (study PRJEB29015, sample SAMEA2737963) | human oral metagenome | biome: human oral; feature: human-associated habitat; material: dental | place: China | collected 2123 ... | reverse complement strand
TTCTATACCAATCGTCCAAGATTCGTATAAGCTTCCTATAAGCTCTCTATAAGCTCCCCATACCCAAAATACATCTCTACCACCAAAAAAATATATCTTTTTCTTACCTTTTCTTTCTATCAATAAATCAGCGACTTAAGTATTTCTAATACAAAAATATTGATTATTTTTGGTACTATGTATTGCATAATACTTATTTTTGTTGTATCTTTGCCCCGAATTTAAAAACATCAAAACTATGGAAGAATTTAATGTCGAAAAAACAAGAACACAAATGCGCAAAGGCATCTTAGAAATGTGTATTCTTTCCATTATTGACAAAAACAAAGAAGCTTATGTTTCCGACCTGATTGAGGCGCTCAAAACAGCCGATATGATAGTGGTCGAAGGAACGTTATACCCTTTGCTTACCCGATTGAAAAACAGCGGGCTACTTACCTATCAATGGAAAGAATCTACTTCAGGCCCTCCTCGTAAATACTACATTCTAACCGAATCAGGCAGACGCTTCCTAAACGAAACCGTAAAAGCCTGGCGTGACTTACAAACAATGATTGATAAAATTATTTAAATTATGGACAAAATAAAAAACATCAGTTTGGGTGGTTTTTCTTTTATTATCGAAGAAACCGCCTACAATGCCCTCAATAACTATCTCAATGAGGTGCGTAATCATTTGAACCAAAATACCGATAGAGAAGAAATTCTCTACGATGTAGAGCAACGTATGGCTGAACTACTCAAAGTTCGTCTTAAAGAGCGCGAAGTAGTAATCGGTCAAGACGTGCAATATCTTATAGAAGTATTAGGTCGTCCCGAACAATATGTCGAGGGTGAAGAAACCTCTTCTGCTGAAACCAAATTTACCTTTTCTTCTTTGAAAGGGCGAAAGCTATACCGCGATATCGACGATAAGAAAATCGGTGGCGTACTCTCAGGTATAGCCCATTATCTTCAATACGACGTTACTTGGGTACGCATCTTCTTTCTATTAGTCTTACTGGTGAATATCTTCATTCTTCACTTTTTTACCTCTGCTCTGTTACTCTTGTATATTGCGTTTTGGGCTGTGGTACCTCCCGCACGCACAGCTGCTCAGAAGTTAGAAATGAAAGGTGAAGCCGTAACCATCGATACCCTTTCCAACTTCTCTTTTACGGGCAAAGAAACCCTAAAACCTGAAAGAAATGGCTTCCCTATCTTACTGAAAGTAATACTCTACTTTATCGCAATTATATTACTATTGCCATTGCTTATATCCTTAATAGCCGTAGTGCTCTCCTTATTTGGCATAACCGTATTCGGAAGCATTAGTCTGCTTGCCCTTAACGATTTTCTCCCCTTTATAGTGACGGCAACTTGGCAACACTCTTTGTTATACTTTTCAGCAGTATTATTACTCTTGTTTCCTGTTTCAGTTATTTTACTGCTTTGTTTCAAACTTTTTGTAAAGGATTTTCATACGCCCAAAAGCTGGATAGTGTTCAATGTGTTGAGCTTAACCGTAGGTATCATAGGAGGTTTCATAGTCTTAGGAACTGTTTTAAGAGACTTTACCTCCGAAACCGTTATACAAGAAAAAATACCCGTTGTTACCACTTCCGATACTTTGGTAGTACACCGTAACTATACTCACAAAATGAGTCTTATGGGTATCTAAAACGATAGTCTTGTGGTTGCCGATTGTAATTTCAATATTAATGAATTACCCGAAGACGCAGAGCCCTATATTGAAGTCTCTACCCATTCAAGAGGCAGGAACATAGGTCAAGCCGAACAGTATACTAAAAATATCCATTATACCTTACAAGTGAAAGATAACCAAATCACTATCCCTGAAACCTATCAAATAGCAAAAGGAGATCTCTATCGTGCACAACGCCTGCAAATCACTCTATTTGTACCCAAAGGTAAGGAAGTAAAAAGAGATTAATGTAATTTTTTTGTCATTCGTAATTTGTAATTCGCAATTATTTCGTACTTTTGCACGGTTTTTGTTATAAGATGAAAATCTATAGAATTTAAATACGTAATTAACTAATAGAATGAAAAAATCATTTATCTGGGTTGCCTTAGCAACTTTCCTATTTGTGGGCTGTCGAGCCACTAAAGTTAGTGCCGATATGGACAAAGCTCCCGCAACACCTTTAGCTCAGAAAACTTACAATGATGCTACCCTCAAAGGTTGGCCTCACGAAGGTTTTAAACAAAACTTCCCTGGGCTGAACTTGCAAGAAGCCTATGCCCTACTCAAAGGTCTTACCCCTAAAAAAGTAATTGTAGGAGTGGTAGATTCTGGTGTAGATATCAACCACGAAGACCTTAAAAACGTAGTGTGGGTAAACACTAAAGAAATTCCTGACAACGGAATTGACGACGACAAAAACGGTTATGTAGACGACGTACACGGCTGGAACTTCCTCGGTAATATCGCTCAAGAAAATACCGAGATGACTCGTATTTACAAAACTAAGGATAAGAAAAATCCTGATTATGCCAATGCTAAAAAAGAATTCGATAAAGAAACTGCTGAAACTAAAAAACGCAAAGGCTATTATGAGCAACTTATCCAAATAACTGAGTTTGCCGATAACAACTTGCGTAAAATCACAGGTAAAGAAGTGTATACCTCTGAGGACATCGATGCTGCTACCAAAGGCAAAACTTTCGATGCTCCCACTACCGAGATGATTCAGTTTATGAAACAGCTATTAGCAGATGTCTCTAATTCTGGTGATATCAAAAAAGAACTCAACGACGCTATTGAGTATTTCGATACAAAACTGAAATATCATCTCAACCCCGATTTTTCACCTCGTAAAACTATCTTAAAAGATAATGAAAACGACTTTACCAAAAAGTATTACGGCAATAATAACGTAATAGGTCCTAATACCAAAGATGCTCTACACGGCACACACGTGGCAGGTATCATTGGTGCTGAACGCAATAACGGAATCGGTATGAATGGGGTTGCCGATAATGTGCTCATTATGGCAGTACGCGCTGTCCCCGATGGTGATGAGTACGACAAAGATATAGCTCTTGCTTTGCGCTATGCAGTAGATAACGGAGCCAAAGTGATAAACACCAGCTTTGGTAAAGCTTTCTCTCCTCACAAAGAATGGGTGTATGACGCTATCAAATATGCAGCTTCTAAAGATGTTCTTATCGTAAACGCTGCGGGTAACGACTCTCAAGATATCGACGTGAAAGATACTTATCCTAACGACGAAGTAAACAAGAAAGAAATCTCTGATAACTTCCTTACCGTAGGAGCTTTGAACTATGAATATAACAAGAATTTAGTAGCCTCTTTCTCAAACTATGGTAAACGCAATGTCGATGTATTTGCTCCTGGGGTAAAAATCTATTCTACCACTCCTGAGAATAAATACGAGTTCTTGCAAGGAACCTCAATGGCTTCTCCCGAAGTTGCCGGAGTTGCAGCCTTGTTGCGTTCTTACTTCCCAAGTCTCAGTGCAGCCGAAGTGAAGAAAATCATTATGGAGTCTGGTGTAAAAGTAGATATGAAAGTACTCGTAGGCGAAGATGATGATGAAGGTAAAAAACGCAAAGAAATGAACTTCGCCGACCTTTCTACTACAGGTACTATTGTAAATGCTAAAAATGCAGTAATCTTAGCCGCTAAAATTACTAAAACAAAACTTAGCAAATAGAAATTTATATAATACAATGAAAAGCCGTATGAGAAATTCTCACACGGCTTTTTTCATATTTGCTTGTTATTCATAAGTCATTAGCATTTTAAATGCCTGTCGTGCTACGACTTATTTGTGAGTACTATAAAGTTCTGCAACTTTCGCCCAATTAATCACGTTAAAAAACGCCTCAATATAATCAGGACGACGGTTCTGATAGTGCAAGTAATAAGCGTGTTCCCACACATCTAATCCTAAGATAGGAAAACCTCCGCAACCAGTGTTAGGCATTAGCGGGTTATCTTGGTTTGCAGTAGAGCAAATCTCAAGCTTACCTCCTTTGTGTACACAAAGCCACGCCCAACCAGAGCCAAAACGAGTAGCCGCAGCCTTGCTAAAAACTTCTTTAAAAGCTTCAAAACTTCCAAAAGCCTCTTCAATTGCCTTAGCCAATTCTCCCGTAGGTTTACCTCCGCCATTAGGACTCATCACTTCCCAGAAAAGATTGTGATTGTAAAAACCGCCAGCGTTATTGCGAAGAGCAGCATTGTTCATATCAAGTGAGGTAAGAATTTCCTCAATAGTTTTGCCTTCTACCCCTGCTTGAGCCAAAGCCGTATTCAGGTTCGTGGTATAAGCGTTGTGGTGCTTAGTATAGTGTATTTCCATTGTACGCGCATCGATGTAAGGTTCAAGCGCATTGTAAGCATACGGTAATTTAGGTAATGTAAACATAGTATTTTCTTTTTAAATTTTTAGCAAAAGTACTATAAAAGCTAATTGGTTGAGATACTTTAATGATAGATTTTCTTTATATAGGTATAATTATATTTTGAAAAGTATAATTATTTTCGTACTTTTGCAAGGTATTTTTCATTTACAAAAACCCACTACCCTATAATAATTATGAAACATTGCATCTTTTTTCTCCTTTATAGCTTTATTTTCGCTACTTATGCGCAAGAGCTTTCACTTTTAGACCGCCTTTCTGCTATTAAAAACGGCGGTAAAGATTTTTATGCTATTGATGGCTATATCATTACTAATGAAAATTTGAACCTCTCTTTTGATGAGAAAGGATTCAAAAAAGCTTACCGCAAACTAAAAGTAACAGCGCAAGAAGCTACTGCCAATCCTCGTGTGCTTGTTGATAACTATATGGTAGTAAAAGAAACTGACGAGGGCGTGCAAAGTTTGTATTTTGTAAAAAACAAAGCTAATAATATTGCTCTTATTTATTTTACCAAGCTCAAAAACAGAGAACCTGAGGTAGAAGAAGCCTTAGTAAATCTCATTGTAGAAAACAAAATTCCCGAAGATAAATACGCTCCTACTGATGCGAGTAGTATCAATTTCGCAGGCAGAACCATTCCGCTAATGGGTGACTGTTATTTTACGGGTATTAACATTGTGCTATGCCCTTATAATGGCGAAATGAACTGGGATATATACCGCACCTTGGAAGACGCCCAACAAGCCGTTTCCGACCAGTTTGCTGTGAACACACAGCGCAAAAGTGTCAAACCGATACAAGAGGAAGAAGTAGACGTTATCTTTGAAGAAGTGCCTACCAAAGCCAAGAGAGTAGTGTTTGACCTCAAAGGGGTAACTTCGCTCTTAGCCGGAATGTCCGGTGGCAAAACACTTACGGTATACTATGTTGCGCAAGTGGTGCGCAATCGTCCCGTGGGCTGTGTGATGAGCTTTTGGAATAACGATAATATCAACTCCAATACAGGTTTACCCTTGCTTTTAAGCCGTGTAATGCGATTGAAATAAACAACTTCTTTTAACCACTATATGAAAAAATACCTATTAGGGCTCTTATGCCCTTTATGTCTCAACGCACAAAACAAAACTACTCAAAAACCTAACGTCATCATCATTGTAGCCGATGATTTAGGCTATGGCGACCTAAGTTGCTATGGCGAAAAGACAATTCATACCCCGCAGGTAGCCTCTCTCGCCAAACAAGGAATGGTCTTTACGAACGTACATTCCACCGCTGCCACTTGCACACCTTCGCGCTATTCACTCTTCACGGGCTTGTACAATTGGCGACGCAATGACACCGGTATTGCTCCTGGTGATGCTGCTATGGTCATTCGTCCTAAGCAAACCACCATTGCCGATGTGTTCAAAGCAGCAGGCTATACTACTGGCGCTATTGGCAAATGGCACTTGGGCTTAGGAGGCGAACGCGGTAAACAGGATTGGAACGGCTTTATCACCCCTGGACCTTCCGATATAGGCTTCGAATATTCCTGCCTAATGGCTGCCACAGCCGACCGTGTACCTTGCGTGTGGATAGAAAACCAACGCGTAGCCAATTACGACCCCTCAGCACCCATCGAAGTAAGTTATAGCCTGCCTTTTGAAGGTGAACCTACGGGTAAGAACAACCCCGAACTGCTCACTAAGCTCAAACCTTCCTTACACCACGGTCACGACCAAGCCATAGTGAACGGCATTTCGCGTATCGGCTATATGAAAGGAGGTGGCAAAGCACTCTGGACGGACGAATATCTCGCCGATACCATCGTAGCCAAAACGGTAAAATACATCGAAAATCACAAATCACAACCTTTCTTTCTCTATGTGGGTACTAATGATATACACGTACCTCGCTACCCCAATCCGCGTTTTGTAGGCAAAAGTGGTATGGGTTATCGCGGTGATGCAATTCTCCAATTCGACTGGACAGTGGGTGAAATCGTAAAAGCCCTCAAAGCTAATAAGCTATACGATAATACGCTCATCATCATCACCAGCGACAACGGTCCTGTGATAGACGATGGTTATCAAGATCAAGCCGAAGAGCTCTTAGGCAAACATCGTCCGTGGGGAGCTTTTCACAACCACGGGGGCAAGTACAGCAATTACGAAGCAGGTACGCGTGTGCCCTTTATCGTACGCTATCCTAAGATAGTGAAAAAAGGTACTTCCGATGCTTTGCTTTCACATATCGACCTCTTTGCCTCTTTGAGTAAATTTATTGGTGCTGAGATACCCGCAGGAGCAGCCACCGATAGCGAAGATTACCTCAAAGCCTTCTTAGGCAAGGACAAGAAAGGTCGCCCTTATGTAATAGCCTCTGGGGGAGCGCTCTCCATTACCGATGGTCGTTGGAAATATGTAGTCCCCAGCGATAACCCCTCTTATCAACCCCTCACTCGCACACATCTGGGCAACTATCCTGAGCCCCGATTGTACGACCTTAAAGAAGACATAATGGAGCTCTACAATGTAGCAAAAGACCATCCCGAAGAGCTCGCTAGACTCAAAACAATGCTCGACAATATTAAAAACAGAAAATAGCGCTTTAACAATCAATAATGATATTCGCTCCAAAAAAGTGTCTACCTTTTTTGGAGCGATGTAATATCAATACTTTTTCTTTTATTCTCCCTTCTATTTCCCTTTTTCTTTCATTTATTCTTCATCTGTTCGTGCAACTCGCACCGTATTTTGTTCGTTCTTCAACCATTGTAGAGCCACTGTAGACCCACTGTAGACCCACTGTAGACCCACTGTAGACCCACTGAAGACCCACTCATCATTCGCCTTACCTTCGCCTTTCCGTCGCTACATTCTTTGTCAAAGTTGAAATCCCCTCCGCATTACCTTCGTCATTTGTCCCTCGTCATCTCTTTCTTTTACCTTTTACCTAAAACCTATTTTTTGTCATTTGCTAATTATTTTCTATTTTTGCATTTTAAAAAGAATCTGTACCGATGGAAGACAATATGCCTCAAAACAGTACTCATCAAGGAGATAGCATCATTAAAATCACAGGTATGTACCAAGATTGGTTCTTGGATTATGCTTCGTACGTAATCCTTGAACGCGCCGTGCCAGCAATCGAAGATGGCTTTAAGCCCGTACAACGCCGTATTATGCACTCGCTTAAAGAATTAGACGATGGTCGCTACAACAAGGTGGCTAACGTGGTGGGGAATACAATGCAGTATCACCCTCACGGCGATGCGAGTATAGGCGATGCTATTGTACAAATCGGTCAGAAGGACTTGCTCATCGATACGCAAGGTAACTGGGGGAATATCCTCACAGGCGACGATGCGGCAGCTCCTCGTTATATCGAGACACGCCTTTCTAAGTTTGCCCTCGATGTGGTGTTTAGCCCTAAGGTAACCGAATGGCAATCCAGCTATGACGGTCGTAAAAAGGAGCCTATCAGCTTGCCAGTGAAGTTCCCGCTCCTCCTGGCACAAGGCACCGAGGGGATAGCCGTGGGGCTTTCTACTAAAATATTACCTCACAACTTCATCGAGCTTATAGAGGCTTCCATTGCTTACCTCAAAAATAAACCTTTTGAGTTATACCCCGATTTCCCTACTGCGGGTATTATGGACGTAAGTGGCTATAACGATGGTGCAAGAGGCGGACGTGTGCGGGTGCGTGCTAAGATTTCGCAACTCGATAAGAGTACGCTTTGCATCACCGAAATTCCGTTTACTACCACCACTACCTCACTCATCGACTCTATACTAAAAGCCAACGAAAAAGGCAAGATAAAAATCAAAAAAGTAGATGATAACACAGCTGCCAATGTAGAGATATTGGTGCACTTGCCCAACGGCACGTCACCCGATAAGACTATCGATGCGCTCTACGCCTTCACTGCCTGCGAGACCGCTATTTCGCCCATTACTTGTGTGATTGAGGACAACAAACCGCATTTTCTCACCGTTTCGGAAGTGTTGCGTCGCAGTACCGACCGCACAGTAAGTCTGCTCAAACAAGAGCTCGAAATTGAACTTTCTGAACTCGAAATGCAATGGCACAGCGCCTCGCTCGAAAAGATTTTCATCAGAGAAGAGATGTATATCGACTTCAAGAAATACACCGATAGAGAAAGTTTGTACGAGTACTTATACCAGCGTTTTGAACCTTTCAAAAAAGATTTGATCCGTGAGATTACCGATGACGATTTGGCTAAACTCACCCAAATACCAATGATTCGTATCACCCGCTTCGACTCATATAAGGCTGATGAAAATATCCTCAAAATTGAAGCCGATATCGAGGAAGTGAAAAACCACCTCGCAAACCTCATCGACTATGCGATTTCCCATTTCGAACGACTCAAAAAGACTTATGGTAAGGGGCGCGAACGGAAAACCGAAATGCGCGTATTCGATACCATCGAGGCGACCAAAGTAGTGGTGCGCAATACCAAACTCTATGTAAACAAAGCAGAAGGTTTTGTGGGTACAGGCTTGCGCAAAGATGAGTATGTAGGTGATTGCAGTGATATCGACGATGTGATTGTATTTACCGAAAGCGGTGCGATGTACGTTACCAAAGTAGCCGATAAACAATATATAGAGAAAAACATTATACACGTAGCGGTCTTTAAGAAAGACGATAAGCGCACCGTGTACAATATGATTTATAAGGACGGACAAACAGGCTTCTCCTATATCAAGCGCTTCAACGTTACGGGTATTACCCGCGATAAGAAGTACGAGCTCATTCCTCAACACAAAGAGTCGCGTGTGCTCTATTTTACCGCCAACCCTAATGGTGAAGCCGAAGTGGTAACCGTGAACTTACGTCAGTTAGGCACTTTGCGCAAACTGCGATGGGATATCGATTTTGCCGATACCCTCATCAAAGGGCGGGGCGTGAAAGGAAACCTCGTGAGCAAATACGCTATCAAGCGCATCGAGCTAAAAGAAAAAGGTGTATCAACCCTCAAACCGCGCAAGATATGGTTCGACGATATTGTAAAACGCCTCAACACCGAAGAGCGCGGTACGCTACTGGGGGCTTTCAAAGGCGATGACCGTATGCTTCTCATTACCAAAGAGGGCGTCGTGAAGACCATTATCCCCGAATTGAGTCTGCATTTCGAGAACAATATCGCCGTAATGGAGAAATGGGTGCCCGAGAAACCTATTTCGGTGATTTACTACGATGGCGAGAAAGAACGCGTGTTTGTAAAACGCTTTGTGGTAGAGAACGAAAATCGCGAAGAGTTAGTCATTACCGAACATCCTAAATCGCAATTGCTCTTCGTCTCTGCCGATTGGCGACCTATGGCTGAGGTAGTCTTCACCAAAGAAAAAGGCAAGGAGAAAGAGAACCTCACGGTGAATTTAGAAGAGTTTATCAGTGTAAAAGGCATCAAAGCCTTGGGCAACCAGCTCACTACCGACAAGGTAAAAACTATCAACACTCTTGAATCTCTCCCCTACGAAGAACCCCAAGAAGAGGAACCCGTAGAAGACCTCGGTGATGAAGAAATTGTCCCTCCTTCCTCTGAAAATGAGAGCGACGGCACCCAAACAGAATTAGAATTCTGAGATAACGATGAATAATTAAGTCGCTTTTGCGTCGCTACACTTTGCCAAAGTTTTTAATTGCTCGTCGTGCTACGACCTTTGGCAAAGTTGATTGAGCAGTATGTCCGAAGTTTTAAAAAACAAACTTTATGAAAAACTATATCACACTCTTTATCATATTGTTGTTGGGAAGGAATGTAGCGGTGGCACAAGAGAGCAAAGAAGCTGTACTCCACCGGCTCAACCAAACCATTGAGCAGAGTGCCACTTATATACAAGCCAAAGAACAGCGTATTACTTCCTTGGAAAAGGCTCTTAAAAAAGCCTCTCAACCAACAGAAAAATACGACCTGCACAAACAATTGTATACCGAATACCGAAAATTTAAGGTCGATTCGGCAGTAGCCTATTTGCTGAAAAACGAACAAATAGCAATAGCTTTAAACGATGCTGAAAAGCAAGACGAAACCCATATCCTACTCTCTAAACTCTACTCGGTAAAAGGAATGTACGTAGAAGCGTTGCAACTGCTAAAAGCTATCGATAAACACCGATTACCCAAGGAATCACTGTGTGAATATTACGATTCGTGTTATGCCTTGTGCAGTCATTATGGGCAAAGTATCAACAATAGTGCTTATTTAAGTGCCTCCAACCGCTACCGCGATTCCTTATTATTGTGCATAGACAAACAGTCGCTTACTTTTAAAGTAAACAGTGCTATCGATGAGTTCTTTACAGGAGACAAAAACCGCGCTATGCAACAGTTTCAACAACTACTGCCACAAACTACCGAAGAGGAACCTGAACGTGCTATAATAGCTTATTATTTAGGTCTTATAGAACGAGAAAAAGGAAATGACAACCTTCAAGAATACTATTTTGCCCTCTCGGCAATTGCCGATATTAAAAACGTTATCAAGGACAACGCTTCTTTACAAGGGTTAGCTCTTACTTACTACAAACGAGGAAATATAAGCAAAGCCTATCAGTTTATCAAAATGGCTATCGATGATGCTGCCTTCTGCAATGTGCGACACCGCGCCGAAGAAGGTGCCTCTTTCTATTCCATCATCAACACCGCCTATCAAGAGAAAGAAGCCAAACAAAAGAAAGAATTACAATTGTATTTGGTACTCATCAGTGTGTTATCAGTAGCCTTGATTATCGCTTTGGTATATGTGTACAAACAAGTAAAACGATTGATAAAGATACGTAAAGAACTCTCTTACAGTAATCAGCAACTCGAAAAGCTCAATACTGACCTCCAACTGATGAACCAAAACCTCGAAGAGGCAAACCTCAACCTCGAAGAGGCTAATCTTATTAAAGAAGAGTATATTGCTCATTTCTTCAACCTCTGTTCAGCGTATATTGATAAGATTGAGAACTACCGAAAACTACTCTACAAAAAGGCTTCTAGACATCAGTTTGACGACCTTACCAAGGTGCTAAAATCTACCTCCGTAGTAGAACAAGAATTAGAGGCTCTCTACAAGAATTTTGATACTATCTTCCTCAATATATATCCACATTTTGTAACTCACTTCAACGCTCTTTTAGAAGAAGGAGAGCAAATCTTTCCTAAAAAAGGCGAACTACTGAATACCGAATTGCGTATCTTTGCCCTCATCCGTTTAGGTATCACCGATAGTAATAAGATAGCCGAATTCTTGCGCTATTCTCTTCGCACGGTGTACAACTATCGCACCAAAGTACGGAATAAAGCGAAAGGAGAACGCGATACTTTCGAAGAAAAAGTGAAGAAAATACGTAATTAATAGGTGAAATTTCAGTACTTTTTTAAGCTTTTTTCACAATTCAATTAGCTAATATTCAATTCGATATTTTTTGAAAGCAGTACTTTTCTAATACCCGATTACGCACAAGTGTTTTTTTGCTGTACTTTTGGAGCAACTAAACAAACGTAATGTTTTTATTTTATGAAAGTACTCAAAGAACATTTAATGCTAATGATGGTACTGTTAATAGGCTTTGTAGGTTTTGCCCAAGCACAATACAGCAGAGTAACAGGTACCGTAACCGATGACAAAGGAACACCTCTTCCTGGTGTTTCTGTAGTAATAAAAGGTACTACCAAAGGCGTAGCTACTGATTTCGACGGTAAGTATACACTTACTGACGTAGCTCGAGGAGCTGTTTTAGAGTTTTCTTCTGTAGGCTACAAAACCCTCAATTTAAAAGTAACAGGTGAACAGCTCAATGTCAAACTTTCTGAAGTTGCCCAAGACCTCGATGAGGTAGTAGTAGTGGGCTATGGTACTCAAAAACGTGGTGATGTAACCACTGCTATCACCTCAGTAAAGACCCAAGACCTCGACCAACGTCCTGTAACCTCAGCTGCACAGGCTATTCAAGGGCGTGCTGCGGGTATCCAAGTAGTGCAACCTAATGGTGCTCCAGGCGCAGGCTTGGCAGTGCGCATTCGCGGGAATACCTCTATCAGCGCTTCCAACGACCCTCTATATGTGGTTGATGGTATCCCTGTGCAAGACATCAGTGGGATTGCCCCTACCGATATTGAGAGTATGCAAGTGCTCAAAGATGCTTCCTCAGCAGCTATCTACGGTTCACGTGCTGCTAATGGCGTAGTGCTTATCACTACCAAACAAGGTAAACGCAACGAGCCTAAAGTATCTGTTAATACTTATGTGGGTATCTCGCAAGTAGCCAAACGCATAGAATCCTTAAATACGGCTCAATACAACGAACTGATGAAAGAAACAGGTGCTGTTACTCTTCCTTCAGGACTTACCGATAAAACTGATTGGTTCGACGAGACCTTCCGCAAGAGTATTATCCGCAATACACAGCTTTCTTTCTCAAATGCAACTGAAAATACCAAGTATTACATTTCAGCAGGGAACTCTAAAGATGAAGGGGTTATTCGCTCTTCTTTCTTCGAGCGTTATAATGTGCGCCTCAACTTAGAAACCAAAATGCGCAAATGGCTCACTTTTGAAACCAATCTATCCTATTCCGATTACTCGTCTAATGGTATTATTACCGGTACAGGTTCTAACCGTGCTGGGGTAGTGCTTTCGGTAATCAATACTCCTAAATACGCCCCTATATGGAGCGATAAACCCGGTGAAGAAGGTTGGTATTACTACAATTTCTATGGAGCAAACCTCACTCACCCTGTAGAGAATATCTCTCGTAATGCCGACAATACCTCTAAGAGCAATCGCTTGGTAGGAAGTGTATCGGCTATTGTAACTTTCTTGCCGAGCTTAAAGTTCAAATCTACAGTAGGTATCGACCGTTTAGGACGCACTCAAACTCACTGGACAGACCCTAAACTCACCGAATATGGACGTAAGATCTTCGGTACTGCCGACGATATTCGTACTAACAACACCGTGATGACTTACGACAATTTGCTTACCTTCGATAAGAGTTTCGGCAAGCACAACCTTTCTGCTTTGGCAGGTACTTCAGGAACGGTATCTAAATGGAACGAAAGCTATTTATATGCCTCTCACTTCCTTACACCCGACATCAAAACCCTCAACGCTGCCAATAAAATAGAACAAGGTAGTGGTTCGAGTGCTGCCGAATGGGCGATTATGTCGTATTTAGGTCGTATTTCTTATAACTACGATAGCAAATACCTTCTCACAGTTAATTTCCGTGCCGATGGTTCTTCAAAATTGGCGCCAGGAAAACGCTGGGGTTACTTCCCTTCAGTATCTGTAGGATGGAGACTTTCACAAGAAAACTTCTTGAAGAATGTAGAATGGCTTAGCGAACTCAAATTGCGCGGTGGCTGGGGACAAACAGGTAACCAAGCGGGTATATCCGATTACGGCTACTTGCAACGCTTTTCTATCACTCGCCAAAACTGGTGGGAGGCTGGCAAAGGTGATGCAATGGTAACCTTGCGTCCTAATTCATTCTCTAACCCTAACCTCACTTGGGAAACCACCACTCAAAGCAATATAGGGCTTGACCTTTCGCTTTTCAAAAACCGTATCTCTTTAGCGGTAGACGCTTACCTTAAAAAGACTACCGATTTATTGATGGATGTGCCTCTTCCTGCTACTTCACCAGTGCCTTCTATCTATCGCAATGAGGGCGAAATGACCAATAAAGGATTAGAGTTCTCTGTGGATAGCCGTAACCTTACAGGTAATTTTGAATGGAATACAAACTTCAATATCTCGTTCAACCGCAATGAGCTAACTAAACTTACCCTTCAAAAAGTGTATTACTACGCCAGCACTTCCGAAGCTATTACTGAACAAGTGGTGCGTATTACCGAAGGGCAGCCTTTGGGCAAGTTCTGGGGATTTATAAGTGAAGGTGTAGACCCTCAAACAGGTAATATCAAATACAAAGACCTTAATGGTGATGGTAAAATCTCAGTGTCCGATAAAACTTATATAGGCGACCCTAACCCCGATTTTACCTTTGGGCTTACCAATGACTTCTCCTATAAAAACTTCACTCTGAGCGTATTTCTACAAGGTTCTTATGGTAATGATATCTACAACGCTTCTCGTATAGAAACTGAAGGTATGTACGATGGTAAAAACCAATCAACTGCCGTGCTCAACCGTTGGAGAAAACCTGGTGATATTACCGACATTCCTCGTGCTGTAAGAAGTGCCGATAACATCAAAGCCTCTTCGCGATGGGTAGAAGATGGTTCGTATTTGCGTCTCAAAACGCTTACTCTGGCTTATAACCTTTCTAATGAGGAATTGTTGAGATATGGTATCCGCAAGATACAGCCTTATTTCACCGCTCAAAACCTTTGGACACTCACTAACTACAAAGGATTTGACCCCGAAGTAAACCAAGGGCTTTCAGGTCCTACGATGGGTATCGATTGGGGTACTTATCCTCAAACCAAAACCTTTATCTTTGGCTTAAACATTGATTTTTAATACCTATACAAAAATGAAAAGATATATATACCTTGCACTCTCGTTAGTAGCACTAACGGCGTGCAGTTTAGATAAAGACCCTATTTCGGAGTTCAACGAGAAAAACACAACTGCCGAGGGCAAAAGCTCTTCTGCCATAGAAACTAAAGCACAAATGCAAACCCGCTACGAGGCTATCTATGCTTTTGTACGAGGTAGCGCGCAAGAGTTCTGGACGTTAGACTTCCTACAAAATACCGAAACTCGTGCCGATAACGCTTATGCAGGTACTTCTGGCGTCGAGATTACTTCTATAGAACAGAACAGCCAAGATGCATCTAACGGGAATATCAAACGTGATTGGCAAAAATACTTAGAAGGTATCAACTTAGCCAATGTAGTAATTGCCAATGTAGATAAAGTGCCCGATGCCTCGCTTACAACAACTGAACGCAAACAGTGGAAAGCCGAAGCTAAAATACTCAAAGCGTGGCTTTTATTCGATATGGTGCGCTTTTGGGGAGCAGTCCCTATTTCTCCTATTGAAGTCCCTGAAATATCATCTGAAAATGTAGAAGAAACCTACAAATTGCTCTTTCCTGAACGCACTTCAGTTGCCGAGGTGTACAACATCATTCGCACCAACCTCGAGGAGGCTCTCGTCGATGCTCCTGCTGTGAAGGCTAACGATAAGTTCTTCTTTAGTCGGGCAGTTGCCAATGCACTCTTAGCTCACGTATATGCCGAGAAACCTATACGCGACTACAACAAAACCATTCAGTATTGCGCAGCCGTAGAAGCCGATGGCTTTTCCCTCTTGCCTAATTACGCCGATTTATTTCAAATCAACGATGCTAAAACCGATGTAAAAGTGCGTAATTCTGCTGAGTCTATCTTCGAGATTACCTACTCTCAAGGCGGACAAACGTGGTTACCAGGGCTCTTCGGCTTAAACTACACCAACCCCAATAGCACTTACAATTGGGCGAAATGGGTAACCCCTTCACGCGACCTCATAGCTGCTTTCGATGCCGAAGGTGATACCGTGCGCAAAGATCAAGCTATCGTTTGGGGGCAACCTTCTTGGAAAAATTATTACCCTTCTGAACACTATCCTTTTATGTACAAAATACGTTCAGGAGGCAGTAGTATCATCAAGTTGCGTTTAGCCGATATCCTCTTGCTCAAAGCTGAAGCTTATGCCGCTTTAGGTCAAACCGCTCAGGCGGCTGCCTTAGTAAATCAAGTACGTGCAAGGGTAGGACTTGCTGCTATTTCCTCTTCTCTTTCACAAGAACAAATGAAAGTAGCCGTACTCAAAGAACGCCGCCTTGAATTGGCTTTTGAAGGCTTCCGTTGGTTCGATTTGGTGCGTAACGATAAAGCCATTGAAACAATGAACTCTCTCAACGCAAGAGATACTGGTAGACTAAAACAAACCTACCCGCTCAACGAGAACACAGTGCTTTATCCTATTCCACAAACTGAATTAGAAAACAATAAAAAACTCACCCAAAATCCTGGTTACTAATGAAATTATTCCCGTCTTTTTTACTTGTAATACTCTGGAGCATCGCTTCTTGCAGCTGCCAGAAAAAATCCAACACAGGGGAGGAACCTACTCCTCCCCCTGTTGTTGAGCCATCGGTAGGTAAAGTGAGCGTATTGCTGACTACAGCCAATCGTCAAAAAGAATTCTACAAAGAGCAAACCGACCTAAAGCTCATCAAAAACCCTAACGCATCTTATAGTATCACCCTAAAACCTGCTGAAAAATTCCAAACTATCTATGGTTTCGGGGCTGCCATTACAGGTTCTACCTGCTATAACTTGATGCAGATGTCCCCCGCCGATAGAAAGGCGTTCCTCACCGAAACCTTCTCTGAAACTGAAGGTTTTGGACAGAATTTTGTGCGTATATCCATCGGCTGTTCCGACTTTTCTCTAAGTGAATACACCCTTTGCGATACCAAGGGAATAGAGCATTTTGCTCTCACCAAAGAGGAAACGCAATACGTGATTCCTATACTCAAAGAGATTCTCGCTATCAACCCCAAAGTGCAGATTATTGGCTCTCCTTGGACACCTCCGCGCTGGATGAAGGTCAATAACCTTACCGATTTGCAACCTCATAACCAATGGACAAGCGGTCAGCTGAACCCTGCTCACTATCAGGATTATGCGCTTTATTTCGCCAAATGGTTGCAAGCGATGAAAGACAATGGATTGAACGTCAATGCCATCACTATACAAAACGAACCTCTCAACAGAGGCAACTCGGCTTCTATGTATATGGGATGGGACGAACAGCTCGCCTTTATCAAAAACGCCTTAGGGAAAACTCTGCGCAACAAAGGTTTTGCTGAGGTTAAAATCTACCTCTTCGACCATAACTACAACTACGATAATATACCTTCGCAACAGCAATACCCCTTACATATCTATAAAGATGCCGATGCCTCTCAGTACGTTGCGGGGGCTGCTTACCATAACTATGGGGGAAATCCTAACGAATTGAGCAACATTCATAACCAATACCCCAATAAAGAACTCATTTTCACCGAAAGCTCCATAGGTACTTGGAACGACGGTCGCAACCTTCAGCGCCGTCTCACCGAAGATATGCAAGAGCTCGGTATCAAAACCCTGAATAATCATTGCAAGGCGGTGATAGTGTGGAATTTGATGCTCGACGAGCACGGAGCGCCTAATCGTGAAGGCGGTTGCAAGACTTGTTTTGGTGCAGTCGATATCCAAACATCCGATTATAAAACGGTGCAACGCAATTCGCACTATTATGTCATAAGTCACCTTTCATCTGTTATCAAGCAAGGCGCAACCCGCATAGGCGTTGAGAAAACCACTGATGACAACGTGCAATGTACCGCTTTCCAGAATCCCGATGGTTCTTTGGCTTGTGTGCTACTGAATAAAAAGAAAGAAGCCACGCACCTAACCCTAAGCACCGGCAAGTACTATTTCTCTTATGAAGTACCCGCTAACAGTGTGGTATCCTTTTTGATCCCTAAAATATAAACAGAAATTGTAAACTTTGTCAAAGCTCGTAGCACGAGAGGGGCTATAATAACTTTGGCAAAGTTGAACATCAACAAATTAATTAAGCAAATGAAAAGAATATTACTGTTGTTATTCCTATTAGTAACAACCTTTGTGAGTGCGCAAACCGCAACCCCTACAACCCTTATCAAAACCGTTATTCCATTTGAACAACGCGACGAAACTTCTTGGATTACCCGTTATCAAGGCGATATCAATCGTTATCAAAAGGAGAATAAACGCTTAAAAGACCTCTCTTGCGACGTACTCTTTCTGGGGAGTTCATCTATCAATCTGTGGGATACTATCTATGAAGATTTTGCCCCACTGAAACTCATTCGTCGTTCCTACGGAGGGGCTACTTTGCGCGATATGATTTACAATTACAACACTATTGCCAAAGGCTATACCCCTAAGAGCATTTTGCTATACGTGGAAAACGATTTGGGCAATCATAAGGAAGGTGTAAATGCCGTGAAGTGCTTTGATCTTTTCCGTATATTTATCGACAAACTCAAAAAAGACTACCCCAATACGCCTCTGATTGTGGTATCGCTAAAACCCTCACAACACAAAGCCGACCAGCTAAAAGACCAACTATTAGTAAACGCCCTTTTAGAGGAAAACGCCACCGCACAAGGCTATACTTATGTAGATATTACCAAAGTAATGTACGATGAAGCGGATAATCTTCGCACCGATATCTTTAAAGAAGATAACCTACATATGAATGCCGAAGGTTATAAGCTCTGGACAGCCATTCTCAAACCGCTTCTTATTAAAAAAGTGAGAGGAGAATAGATTAGTAAGTTAACAGATTAACAGATTTGTAAATGAAGAGTGAGACGTATAATATTTTAGATTGCTGAAAAAATGTTAAAGTATGCTAAAAGGACAAGAAAAACACAAACTTTTTTAGGAGGTACTCATTTTTCACCTTAAATAACTAAAATACTAATAATCATTTTATTACATTACTTTTTATGTTTTACTTTTCAGCCACTTTGGACGAACCTAAAGCGAACCTAAGGCGAAGGTAAGGCGAAGCTAAACCGAAGATAAGGCGTTACTAAACTGAAAATCAATTGGCTAAAAAGGGGTATGAAAATCTGAAGAAAATATGTTAAAAATTAGTTTTTGACGAAAAAAACGCAAAAATATTATCTCTGAAAAAAAATGAAATTTGTTTTATTGAGAGGTAGTATTTCTATTTGCTTAATTCTAAGAACACTAACAACTAAAAATGACTAATATGAAAAATATAAAAACTTTACTGCTTTGCTGTGTCGTAGGTACGCTCTCAGCCCAGCAAATGCCGGTTTATTTAGACGCTTCGCAACCCATTGAGAAGCGTATCGACGATGCTCTCTCGCGAATGACCTTAGAGGAAAAAGTAGCTATGTGCCACGCTCAATCTAAGTTCAGTGCCCCTGGCGTGCCCCGCTTGGGTATTCCCGAAAATTGGATGACCGATGGTCCTCACGGCATACGCCCCGAAGTACTCTGGGACGAGTGGAATCAAGCGGGTTGGACAAACGATAAATGCACCGCTTTTCCCGCCCTCACTTGCCTTGCTGCCACGTGGAATCCCGCTCTCAGCAAAGCCTACGGAAAAGCCATAGGTGAAGAAGCGCGCTATCGCAACAAAAACGTACTCTTAGGTCCTGGGGTGAACATTTACCGCATTCCTCTCAACGGTCGCAATTTCGAGTATATGGGTGAAGACCCTTATTTGGCTTCCAAAATGGTCGTGCCTTATGTGCAAGGCGTGCAAGCCAATGGCGTTGCCGCTTGTGTGAAGCACTATGCACTTAACAATCAAGAAATCAACCGCCATACTGTGAATGTAAAGGTAGACGACCGCACCCTGTATGAGATTTACCTCCCCGCCTTCAAAGCTGCTATACAAGAGGGAAAAGCGTGGAGTATAATGGGGTCTTATAACAAATACAAAGACCAATGGGCTTGCCAAAACCAATATCTATTGCAAGATATCTTGCGCAAAGAATGGGGTTTCGACGGTGCCGTAGTATCCGATTGGGGTGGAGTGAACAACACCGATGCTGCTGCCCTCCACGGATTGGATATGGAATTTGGTACTTGGACTGACGGAATGGTTGAAAACCGCTCCAATGCTTACGACCATTACTTCCTTGCCCAACCTTTTCTCGAAAAACTAAAATCAGGGGAAATAAAAGAAGAAGTAGTGAATGAAAAGGTACGCAATATCCTCCGACTTGTATTCCGCACCAATATGGCAACTAATCGACCCTTTGGGTCATTCGCCTCACCAGAACATTTTGCCGTCGCTCGCAAGATAGGGCAAGAAGGCATCGTACTGCTCAAAAACGATAAAAATGTATTGCCTATCGACGTTAAAAAGGCGAAAACCATAGCGGTTATAGGCGAGAATGCTATTAAAATGATGACCGTAGGTGGAGGAAGTTCCTCACTGAAAGCCGTTCACGAGATACTCCCCTTAGACGGAATCAAAAATCGTGTAGGCAATACTTCCAAAGTGCTCTATGCACGTGGCTATGCCAGCGACGATTACAAAGACCAAGACGGGCTTGCTGCCAACGATATCACCGATAAACGTCCGGCGCAAGAACTCCTTGCCGAAGCTGTTAAAACCGCTAAACAAGCTGATGTAGTTATCTTTATAGGAGGACTCAACAAACACGATGGTCAAGACTGCGAAGGTAACGACCGCAAACAATACGGCTTGCCTTACGGACAAAATGCCGTGATTGAAGCTTTGGCAAAAGCCAATAAAAACTTGGCAGTAGTACTCATTTCGGGAAATGCAATGGCGATGCCTTGGGTGAAGAGCGTACCTGCTATTGTACAAGATTGGTATTTGGGCTCCGAAGCAGGCAACTCCCTCGCCGATGTACTCTTCGGTGATGTGAACCCTTCGGGTAAATTGCCTTTCACTTTCCCAGTGCGTTTGGAGGATAATGGTGCCATAGCCTTAGGTGAATACCCAGGTGATAAAGATGTTACCTACCACGAAGGCATTTTGGTAGGCTACCGCTACGCCGATACCAAAGGAGTAAAACCACTATTCCCTTTCGGTCACGGACTCTCCTATACTACCTTCAAATATGGCAAACTCACTGCCAATAAGAAGACCACTAATGGCGATATCAGCTTCTCGGTAACGGTACAGAACACCGGCAAGCGCGACGGTGCTGAAGTAGTACAACTTTATTTGCACGACGAAGAAGCCTCAGTATTACGTCCGTACAAAGAGCTCAAAGGATTTGAGAAAGTATTCTTAAAGGCAGGAGAGACTAAAACCGTAACTTTCCACATCACCAAGCAAGACCTCTCCTTCTTCGACCCTGAGCAACACGCTTGGGTAGCCGAAAAAGGAACTTTTAAAGCCTTAGTAGGCACCTCTTCTGGCGACATTAAAAGCACAGTAGATTTCACCTTAGAATAAATATTTTTTACTTTTCATATGAGAAAAGCTTGAAGTCTTGTGAACTTCAAGCTTTTTTGCTTAAAGGAGCTTGAGACATTTTGCCAAAGTTGAATTGGTGACAACATTTTTTCATCATTTATCATTTATCATTCGCAATTGTTTTTTATCTTTGCCACATTATTAAGTGTCTATAATGAAGAAAAACATACTCCTCGCTCTGCTTTCAGGGGCTTTACTCGCTTGTGCGTGGGTAACTTACGGCATTACTGCCCTTATATTCATTGCCTTAGTACCTCTCTTACTAATGGAAGTGCGCATTAGGCGTGATTACCAGCATACCAAACGCAAGGTGTTTGCACTCTCTTATTTGGCATTCCTCACTTGGAATATCCCCACTACCTGGTGGATATGGTACTCTACCCAAATAGGAGCAATTTTTGCTATTTTAGCAAACACTCTCTTAATGACACTCACTTTCTTCCTCTATCATATCGTAGCGAAACGTATGAATCGCAAAGTGTCGCTCGTTTTCTTAGTAGCTATATGGCTCTCTTTTGAGAAATTCCACCTCACGTGGGATGTTTCTTGGCCTTGGCTGAACTTAGGGAACGTTTTTTCCGAACAAGTTACGTGGATACAGTGGTACGAATATACCGGCACTTTCGGAGGCTCACTATGGGTATGGCTTGTGAATATCGTACTTTTTATAGGCTTAACCGATTATCTTTCTACTAAAAACCGTAAAGCATTTGCCCGAAAAGTGGGGGTGGCAATGCTTTTTTTTGCTATTCCTGTGGTGATTTCGTATTTCCAGTATATCAATTATAGCGAAGCAGGCAAAAAGACAATCAATGCTATTGTTTTACAACCTAATATTGATCCTTATCAAGAAAAATACGCACTTTCCAATCAAGAAGTAGGTAGGCTCTTAGTACAACTTGCCACTGAAAATATAGACGACCAAGTGAATTTTATCATCACTCCCGAAACGGTTTTTGCTGAGAACATTAAGTTACAAGATTTACCTGTTTCGTGGGAAGTCTCTATTTTGCGTACTTTACTCAGTCACTATCCTAATGTAAACTGGATAGCAGGAGCTTCTATGATTGAGTTTGTAAGAGACAAAGCCCATACAACCTCACAAAGCAACTACTTACCCGACTATGGTTTTTGGTACAACGATTACAATTCAGCTTTCTTGCTCAATCGCAATGCTGAAGTACCACTGTATCACAAGAGCAAACTGGTGGTAGCAGTGGAAAATTTCCCTTATCAGCAGGTGCTAAAACCTATTTTAGGCGAAACCCTTATCAACCTTGGCGGTACGGTAGCCCTGAAAACTACCCAGCCTGAACGCACTGCCTTTGCAGGAGTAGACACCGAGGGCAAGGCAGCACCTATCATTTGCTATGAGACTATCTATGGTGAGTTTGTAACGGGCTATATTAAGAAAGGGGCTAACTTCTTGGCAATTCTCACCAACGATGCGTGGTGGCGTGATACGCAGGGTTACAAACAGCTACTCAGTTACACCCGCTTGCGTGCGATTGAAACCCGTCGCAGCGTAGCCCGCAGTGCTAATACAGGCGTTTCCGCTTTTATCAATGGTAGGGGAGATATACTCAAAACCCTTCCTTACGGCACCCGAGGTAGTTTGAAAGGTACCATCGCCTTAAACGACGAACTCACATTTTACGTTCAAATGGGCGACTACATCGCTCGCATTGCGTATTTCTTGGCGTTTTTTGTTTTCTTGTATGCGGTATTGAGGAAACGTGAAAAAAGGTCGTAGCACGACGGGCAATTAAAAAATTTGGCAAAGTTGAATATCTCCATTTGCATCACTTTTCTAACGACTAAAAAACTAACGAGTAGTAAATCGTATGGAACACTACATTTCAAACGAAGTCCTTCTGCTTGAGCAACTAACGGCTATTATAGAAGGCGATACACAACTGAAACTCTCAGAAGAAGCGGTAATTAATATCGAAACTTGTCACCGTTTTCTCAGTGATTATCTCCAAAAAGACCCCAAAGCTCTGAACAAGCTCTCGGTAGATTCTATGTCCCTCTTGCGCCATTATGCTTGTGGCATAGGAGAGCGCATTCCTAACGAGATTGTCAAGCTGATGCTTTTCCTGAAAATACAATCCTTCTCCTACGGCTATAGTGGGGTGCGATTAGCTTTGGTACAACGTCTCATCGACTTTTATAATCACGGGGTCTTCCCTGTAGTTTATTCCAAAGATATCCCCGACGAACGCATTGCCTTAGCACACCTTGCCTTGCCTCTGTTTGGTGAAGGCGAAGTGTGCATACAGCACAAAGTCTATTCGGCTCAAGAGTTAGAAGGTAAATACGGTTGGCAACCTCTATCGTCAGAAGGACGCGAAGCCGATGCCCTGCTGAATGGCACCCAGCTCACCACCGCTTATGGCATCTACAACCTTAGCAAATCGCTAAAACTCATTCAGTGGGCTGATTTTGTAGCATCGGTTTCCACACAAGTATTTGGAGGCAACCTTTCGGCATTCTCGGAAGCAATGCAAGTGGTACGTCCGCACAAAGGACTTGTAGAAACGGCCGAACATCTTCGTATGCTTTTGAAAGATAGTGTTCTCTCCGAGCACCCACAAGCCTTCTCGTCTATGCCCGAAGCCTTTTGCTCTATCCCTCAAATACACGGAGCCGTCCGAGAGTCGATTGCGGCTATTCGTAAGGTAATTAAAACCGAGATGAACTCAGTTACCGATAACCCTATTCTCTTCCCCGAAACTCAAGAAGTTATCTTCGGAGGTAATTCACATACTCTGCCTCTCTCTTTGGCAATGGACTTTTTGGCGATTACCCTCACTAGCTTGGGCAATATCAGCGAGCGACGCGTGTTCTACCTGCTTTCTAATATCGGTAAAGAGATAGAAACTGAAATAGATTATCCTATTTTCCAACGTATCATAGAAGGAATATTGAACGAAAACCGTCGTCTTTCCACTCCTGCGAGCATTGAGAGTCCAATTTTATTTGAAAAAACAATAGATATTAAAGGAATGGGAGGTAGTTCGGCTATTAAATGCGAGCAAGTAGTGAAGAATATAGAAGAAATATTGGCTATTGAACTCATTTTAGCTACTTCACTGTGGAAAAAGAAACAATTTGAGCATCATTCAGCTTTATTTAAGGAATATCTCTCTTTTATGGCAGAAGAGGAAGTAACTACCCTCAAGAAGCAAATAGAACACACAATAAGGTTTTTTGAAATGAATAATGAATAATTGATAATTAATTCATATCTTTGGGGCAAAATTGTTCACTTTTTAATTATTAAAAGTTATGCTGAAATTACAAACTGTTCTTTCTTTGGTATTATCGATGTTTGTCTTTCATATATTTGCACAAGACGGAAAAACTAATAACTTGACGATGTTTGTAGGCACTTATACCGAAGGAGGCAATTCTAAAGGTATTTATACCTATCGTTTTAATCAGGAGAATGGAACTTTCGAACTGCTGAGCAGTGATACCGCTGCTAATCCTTCTTTCTTGACATTATCCCACGATGGGAAACGTCTGTACGCAGTAAGCGAATATAACGACGGGCGACAAGGAGCTTATTCGTTTGACGTGAGTGAAGACAAAGTACAGCTAAGTAACCCCGTATTCCATCCTACGGCTCCTAAAGATGTCTTGCCACGAGCAGGAGCTGACCCTTGTCATATTGTTACTGACGGGAACTATGTAATTACGGCTAATTATACAGGGGGCGACATCAGTGTTTTCCCGCTGGATGCAGAAGGTAAATTAAAAGCAGAGACACAACATATTGCTTTCGTAGGAAAGACACCCAAGCGCGTGGCACATATCCACTGCATTATTCCCACCCCTGATAAAAAGTATATATTAGCAACTGATTTGGGCAACGACCGTGTGTATCGTTTTCGTTACAACAAGAAAGCACGTAAAAACGCTGAGGTACTGACCGCTCAGCGAGTAGCTTATGAGGTGAGCGACGGACAAGGCCCTCGCCATCTTACGTTTAGTAAAGATGGACGTTTTGCTTATTTGATAGGCGAATTGGGCGGAGAGTGTGTAGTGCTCGGCTATCACAAGGGGAAACTGAAAGAAGTGCAACGCTTAATGGCTGATGAAGGTGGCGGACGAGGCAGTGCCGATATACATATCAGTCCGGATGGGCGTTTTTTATATACCTCACACAGATTAAAGAAAGACGGCATTGCTATCTTTGCTATCGACCCTGAGAAGGGTACTCTCACGAAAGTAGGCTACCAACTCACGGGTATTCACCCTCGCAATTTTGCTATTACTCCCAATGGTAAATTTCTTTTAGTAGCTTGCCGAGATGATAATAAGATACAAGTGTTCCAGCGGGACGAAGCAACTGGCGAACTGACTGAAACTGCGCAAGAGATTGAGATAGATAAACCTACTTGTATTGTGTTTGGAAAATCCAACTAAAATCAGTACTTTTGTCGCACTATTAATTATCAATTGTTTATGACCGACTTAGAAATCGCCCAAAAGGCACAGATGCTCCCTATCAGAGAGGTAGCTAAAAAACTAAACATCAGCGAGGATGACCTCGATCCTTATGGAAAATACAAGGCGAAGCTACCGTTGCACCTCATCAATACTGAGAAGATGAAAAACAGTAAGTTAGTGCTTGTTACCGCTATTACCCCTACCCCTGCTGGTGAGGGCAAGACCACGGTGAGTATTGGTCTGACGGAAGGTCTCAACAAAATAGGCAAAAAAGCGATTGCCGTATTGCGTGAACCATCGTTAGGACCTGTTTTTGGTATCAAAGGAGGGGCTGCTGGTGGAGGATACTCACAAGTGGTGCCTATGGAGGATATCAACTTACACTTTACAGGAGACTTTTCGGCTGTTGAGAAGGCTAACAACCTTTTGGCAGCTGTGATTGATAATAATATCCAAAGCAAAACACACTCTATTGGTATCGACCCACGCACCGTAGTTTGGAAGCGCGTAATGGATATGAACGACCGTGCGCTACGCCATATAGTGGTAGGGTTAGGCGGTGCTACTCACGGCGTACCTCGCGAAGACGGTTTTAACATTACTCCTGCTTCTGAGATTATGGCGATACTATGTCTTGCCGAAAGTTTTTCTGACCTAAAAAGGCGCATTGGCAACATCTATGTAGGCAAGAAGTTTGACGGTACCCCCGTATTTGCCCGCGACTTGAAGGTAGTAGGGGCAATGGCGCTTTTGCTCAAAGAAGCAATTAAACCAAACTTAGTGCAAACCTTGGAGAATAACCCTGCGCTCCTACACGGAGGCCCGTTTGCCAGCATTGCGCAAGGTACGAACACTGTATTGGCTACCAAAATGGGACTATCGTTAGGCGATTACGTGATTACCGAAGCAGGTTTTGGTGCCGACCTTGGGGCTGAGAAATTCCTCAATATCAAATGTACTTCAGCAGGATTAGCTCCCGATGCAGTGGTGATTGTAGCTACTATCCGCGCCTTGCGTCATCACGGAGGGGCTAAAAAAGAAGAGTACAACACTCCTTCCTTGCAAAAAGTGAAACTCGGTATTGCTAATTTGGAAAAACACATCGAGAATGTGCAACTTTTTGGTCTCAAAGCAGTAGTAGCGATTAACTATTTTCCTAACGATAGTGAAGAAGAGATAGCCTATGTAAAAGAAGTATGTGCTCAGAAAGGGGTACAAGCTATTGTGAGCAAAGGGTTTAGTGAAGGAGGTAAAGGTACCGAGGAACTCGCTCACGCTGTCGTGGCTATAGCCCAAAGTGGTGAGAGTCATTTTAGTCCGCTATACAGCAATGAAGCGAGTATAGAAGAGAAAATAACGGCAGTAGCTACTAAGATTTACGGAGCAAATAAGGTGAATTACAACAGTAAAGCCGTAAGTCAGTTGAAGCAAATCAAAACATTAGGCTTTGATAAAATGCCTATTTGTATAGTGAAGACGCCTAAATCGCTCAGTGATGACGAGAAGAAACTCGCCCGTCCTACTGATTTTGAGGTAACGGTACGCGAGTTTGAGTTTGCCTCAGGGGCGGGCTTTGTAATCCCAATCTTGGGCGATACTGTGCGTATGCCGGGACTCCCTAGTGTGCCTGCCGCCGAAGGTATGGATATAGATGACGAAGGAGTTATCACGGGACTCTCCTAATAGATAAAAGGTAAAGGGTAAAAAGGGCTTGTTGTAGCTCATACTACACTTAAAACGGATAGTTGATACCGAAGTTGAACACGGTTTCTTTAATTCTGAATTTCTTTATCCAGCGGTTGCTCATTTCTTCGGCAGGGTCATATGTAGGTACCCCCATATCAAGACGAATTACAAAGAAGTTGAAGTCGTAACGCAAGCCAAATCCGGTACTTAACCCCACATCTTTTAATGAAGAAAAGTCTTTAAACTTGTATTCATCAAAACGAGTATTATCGGCTACGTTCCAGATATTTCCCACATCGGTGAAGAGGGCGCCTTTGAGTGCCCCTAAGATAGGGAAACGATATTCGAGATTGAGCGTAATCTTCATATTGGCTTCGTTGTAATCTAAAATCGAACCACTTGAACCAGGTCCTAAACGATAGGCTTTAAAACCACGGTTATCGGTAGTACCTCCGGCAAAGTAGCTTTGTGAAAACGGAATATTATCGGAGTTACCATAAGGGATAGCTATCCCTAAGAAGGAACGGAATGCTAATGAACTCTGTTTGGCTATGGGGAAGTGCTTGATAAAATCGACCTCAGCTTTGGCATATTGAGCGTATTCCACCCCAAAAATCTTATTCTTAGTACTACCTTCGGTATTCACCACTTTATAAGTAGCTGTTAAAGCATTGAGCAAACTCCCCGCTCCTTCTATCTTGAAACGCAATTGTGAGAAGTTGCGTTCAAAAAACTGTGATTTGCTATTGATGATATAAGTAAAACTACTTGATACAATAAAGTCATTATTTGTAATACGACGATAGCGTTCAGAAATAGCATATATAGGCAAAATATCTTCGCCTTGAACTACCAAATTCCTTTCGAATACATCATTTATAAAGTTAAAAGTCCCCTCAGTAGGGGTAAGATTGCCTTTGTCGTCTACATATCGGCTACCTAAACTGTATTTTTTAGCAATATCGTTCAGCCTTTCATAAGTACTTTGGTAAATATTGAAGAAATTACCTGGGTTGATATTGTTTACGTATTGTACGTTTATCAAATCGAAAATGACTTTGTTCTTCTGCTTACGCGGATTCCATACATAGCGCAACAAACCCGAAGTGGTACGCTTGTCGAGCCCTATATTTGTTTGGTAGCTCATACCCGTTTGCAAGATAGTTTGTGGGGTCATATAATAGGGGATGAGCTTGCGCGTATTCAGCGGGAAAACGATAGAAGGAAAGGTGAAACGTATATCGCCACTGACTTCTGAGGTATTGAAAAAGCGTGTATCTTTAAGCGTAGGTTGCGAGGCAAAAGTACCTTGCAAGTTCAGTTCTAAGGTTTCTGCTCCACGAAAGACATTGCGTGCTGCAAACGAAGTTCCTACCCCAAAACCTATCGCCTCAATCTCAGAACGCTTTACCTCATTGGTAAGTCGCAATGAAAACTTATCTAAGGACGAAAGGTAGATATTGGCATCGAGTTTGTTTTGCAAAGTGTCATTGGTAGCGTATTTGAAGTCCATATTTGGGTAACGGAACACGCGCAGGTTGTTAAACTGTCGGTAGGTATTTCCGCGCTCTAAATCGGAGTAGATTTGTCCTTTTCTGAGGCTTGTAGCGTGGTACAACACCCGTGGACGATAACGCAACTTGCCCTTGTAATAAATAATCATATTGCGGTACTCCAAAGAATCTAAAGAGCTCTTATCTACCTTTTTGTCGTAATCGGTATACAGACGTACTTTATTGATGTAGTGTACCTTATACTTCTTGGTGGTAATCACATCGCCATCGCGTTCTATAAGGTCGCCTATATCAGTAGTTACTTGCAGTTTGTTGTCTTTTTGAGCTGTAACCGTATCGCGCTCGATTTGGAAGTTGATAGAGCTTTGCTGAAAGGTATAAAAACCGTTGTTGCGAAAGAGCTCGTACAGGCGTGAACGTTCATTGCTAAAATCGGTAAGCTGGTAAGGAGCTCCTGATTTTAGGAAGGTTTTTGCCTTGTTTTGCTGGTAAACTGAATCTATTTCAGGGGAAGTGATATGGGTCTTTAAGCTATCGATATAATAGCGCTCGCCAGTGGTGATATAATAGCCTACTTTGGCTTGTTGTTTTTCTTCATTAGGGAGAATGAAGATGCTATCAGTTACTTTGTTATTGAAATAGCCTATACTTCTGAAATAAGCTCCCAACTGCTTGGTGGATTTGTGTACGCGTGCTGTATCTAATACCGATGGGGCTTCGCCTATCTTCTGCAACTGGTGATCGATGCCTGAAACAAAAAATGACTTCTGTAAGCGACCTACTTGTTTTTTAGAGAGAAAACCATCTAAAAACCTATGCCAACGAGGGTGTGTATCGAGCCATTGGGCAAAATCCTTTTCGGCATTAGGGTTTCCTAAATTGTAGATATATAGACTGATAGGCATTCCTAAAATATACGAATTGGGCTTTTGTAATACAAAATTGTTTATCTTTGCATCGTCGGTCTTAGTGCCATTCACATATACGAGGTTTTCACGGAGCAAATGGCGGTCGTTAGGGACACGCTTGGTAGCATCGCACGAAAAGAGAGCAATGGCTAACACGAATAACAGACTGATAACGCTTAGTTGGGAAAGAGATTTTCTCACAAGTTTTTGTTTTTAGGGCTCAAAAATACACAATTATTTTATGCTTAGCAAAAATCAAGTAAAATTAATTCAGAAATTACAACAGAAGAAATACCGCAATGAGCTGAATCTCTTTATAGTAGAGGGGAAAAAGAGCATTGTGGAATTTCTGCAAGCGGGTTATCGTTTAGAGTTACTTATCGCTACCGAAGTGTTTGGCACAGCGCTGAACGGTCAGCCTATTACCTTAGTAAGCAAAGAGGAACTGCGGAAGATGAGTAGTCTCAAAAATCCCGATGAGGGCTTGGCGATTTTCCACCAACGCGAGCATAAGGGCATCTTGCAAGAAGGTGTAATCCTCGCCTTAGACAATGTGCAAGACCCTGGTAATTTGGGTACGCTTATCCGCCTCTGCGATTGGTTTGGTATCGAAACGCTTATCTGCAATAGCCAAACGGTGGATTGCTACAACCCGAAAGTAGTGCAAGCCACTATGGGTTCTCTCACAAGGGTTGCCGTACATTACGTGGATTTAGCAGGCTTTTTGGCAACTTGTGCGTTACCATTATACGCAATGGATTTGGACGGTGAGAACCTCTACACTACCGAATTCCCCGAAGATTGTGTGCTAATCTTAGGCAACGAAGCTAACGGTATTAGCCCCGAAGTACGCGCCTTGGCTGATGGCATTATCACCATTCCGCGTTTTGGCAAACTGCAACAGACGGAAAGTTTAAATGTGGCGATGGCGGGAGCGATAGTGATGAGCCAGGTAAGGAAATTAGAAAATTAGCAAATTAGAAAATTTGAAAATGAGAGAATGAGAGAATGAGGAAATGAGAAAATTAGAGAATTAACAGATTAGAAAATGGGGTAAATGCCAATAATACCAATAATGCCAAAAATACCAGAAATGTCAGTAATACTAACAAGGGGAATGGACGGGTCGGACTTTTCAGAAGGGTCGGACAGGTCAGAGGATAGGTTGTAGAATTCGGAAGGAAACGGAGTGATTCGGAAGAGGGGAGGGAGAGATTTTGGTGAAAAAAGGCTGTAAGGAGGGTGGGGGTAGCTTATAGAGAGCTTATAGGAAGCTTATACGAATCT
>ERZ773004.321-NODE-321-length-31381-cov-10.013918_pt1 | contig 31381 bp, 44 predicted proteins | sample MGYA00580667_ERZ773004 | MGnify/ENA primary metagenome ERZ773004 (study PRJEB29015, sample SAMEA2737963) | human oral metagenome | biome: human oral; feature: human-associated habitat; material: dental | place: China | collected 2123 ... | reverse complement strand
GGCAACACAGAGACATTTAGCAGAGTATGAGACTGATGAATTTGATGCGGATGATGTGAAAGTATTTCATGTAAATGATATTACGGTAAAAGGGGTTACACAATGACAAGAGATAAACCATTAATTTATGTGGCACACCCATATGGAGGAAATGAAACCAATAAAAGTAAGGTTGATAAAATTATGTCAACGCTAGTTACAATGGATCCTGCTCATGTATATGTATCTCCAATCCATAATTTTGGGATGGTGTATTTTGATAAAGAATATGCGAAGGGATTGGAAATTTGTTTAAATCTTTTAGAGCAATGCAAGGGCATTATATTGTGCGGTGATTGGCAATACTCTAAAGGTTGTATAGGAGAATGGGCATATTCTACAGCAAGAGGAAAGGAAATCTATACTTTATCTGAATGGATGTCAAAACAGAAAATAGGGATAGAGGTTACTATATGACAGGAAGGGAATACTTATATTTAATTAGGAATACAGATTTAAATATAAGATGTAAGGAACGTGAAGTGTTTAGACTGAGACAGGACATCATGAGTTTACAAGCTATAGATTACAGTAAGGATAGAGTGAGTGGAGGGGAACCAATAACTATAGCAGATAAAGTAGCTGAACTTGATGCGGTGACAGAGGAGCTTATGAAAGAATGGAGTAAATATTTACGTGAACGTGAATATGCTAGATTTTTAATTGAGCAACTAAAGAGTCCAAAGCAGAGAGTTGTATTGATAGACAGATATATTAATGGATGCACTTGGGAGAAGGTAGCAGAATTAGTAAATTGTTCAAGACAAAATATTCATAATTTACATAAGCGTGCTATTAGAAATTTTGAAGAAATTTATAAAAAGGTTGCTATTATTTGACACTCAATATATGAGATACTGTATGTGGGCATGGATGAAGAGAACACTTTCAACAAGCCTCTAGAAAAACTACACACTATTAAGGACTACATCATACACAGATCGCACAACACAGTATGATGCGGTCCTTTTTAGTTTATAAGGGGTATTTGATGAAACACAAAAGAATTACATCAAAGAAAACAATTCAAGAAGTACGGAAGCAATATTGTGAGATATGCGGTCAACGTACAAATATAGAACCACATCATATTAATACACGTGGTAGTGGTGGTGGAGATATTAAGGAGAACTTAATACAACTATGCACGCAATGCCATATCAATACACATAGTGGACAATATCCAACTAAAGATGATTGTCTTAGTAAAGTAGCAGAGCGTGAAGGTATTACATATGATGAAGCATATGCAGTTAATCGTAGAGCAATGGGATATGATGTATGACTAGAATAAATTGTAACAGGGGTAGATGCTTAAATAATAAATATGGTATCTGTACTGCAGACACAATTGAATATGAGGGAATATGTCAAAGCTACATTACACAGAATGATGCAAGAAAAACTAATTGCGGATTATGTAGAAGAACACACGGAAAGTTAAAGCGTAATAGCAATACGGTATTAAAGTAGAGGTGATGCAATGCTAAAAGCATGTAGCTATTGCGGAAGAATACATGAGGGCGAATGTCCTAACAAACCAAAGAGGAACTACAAGCAGGAGCATGTAAATGCATCTGATAGCAGAAAGAAAGAACGGAAGTTCAGAAGCAGTGTTGAATGGCAAGACTGCAGAAGAAATATATTAGATCGTGATAAACATCTATGTAGACTATGCTTGCACGAAGATAATTATATTAGTGTAGGGCAACGCTTAGATGTACATCACATTGAACCATTACACGAAGCATGGAAGAAGCGTACTGATGAAAAGAACTTGATTACATTATGCAAGATGCATCACTACAAAGCAGACCATGGAGAGTATAAGAGGGAGTACTTAAAAAAAATAATTAGTACCCCCCCTACCATAAAATAATTTTTTAGCGAAAAAGTCCAAGACCGTACTGCTCACCACAATTTACACAATTTTCCCTTTTCAGACATGCGCACACGCACACGCAAATATATATTTATTTATATAGTAAGTTTTCAATATAGCAGAAAGGAGGTAGATACATGAGAAAAGCAGTATCTGTAAGGACTACAAAGAAACACTTAACAAAATCAGAAAAAGATAAACGAATTGCGGTAGAAAATGCATTTATTGATGATGCGGATGTAAAGGCCCCAAGATACTTAACGAAGAACCAAAAGGTTGCTTTTAAATTTATCGTAACTGCATTAAAACAAGCTAAAGTATTGAGTAGTTTAGATACGCAAACAATCATACAAGCAAGCGTTGTAATAGATATGTTGACATTCTCAAATAAGGAAGTAGCAAGTAATCCTACATTGGCAATAGATAGAGAATTTGTAGGCACGCAAGAAAAGTTAGTTAGAACATATTTGAAGTTATGCGATGAATTGTGTCTATCTCCACAATCTAGGGCAAAGCTGGGAGTGCTTGTAGCTAATCAAAAAGAAGAAGAACAAGATCCATTGCTTAATGTACTACAAGGGGGTAGTAGTTGATGAATAAAAAACATCCAGCATATAAGTACGCAATGGATGTAGCAGAGGGCAAAGTCAATGCACCTAAATATGTTAAATTGCAAGTAAAGGAGTTTCTTACTATTGCTAATGGTAAGGATAGCCGTTACATGATTGACGATAACAAAGTGTATACTATAGGCGAACTGCTTAAATTGATGGTAATGCCTAAAGGCTTGAAAGCAAACTCCACTGTGTATGATGCGATGGCTGGCTTTCAATGGTTATTCATCATAGCTATTCTAGGCACTGTGGAACGTGGCAATAAAGACAAACGAAGATATGAAAACGCTATACTAGAAATATGTAGAAAGAACGGCAAGACATTCCTAATTGCTGCTCTTTTTATTTTGCTTTTCTTCATTGAGCCTAAATTCTCTAAATTTTATTCGGTCGCTCCAGATGGTTCGCTATCTCGTGAGATTAAAACAGCAATTGAAGAGATAATCAGAAGTAGTCCAGCACTACTAGGCAAGATGAATGGTAAAGAAAAGTTTAAAATACTGCGTGATTATATCCATTGCAATATTACTGAAAACAGATATACACCTCTTAACTACTCAACAGGGCGGTTGGATGGTAAGTTGCCGAGTGTATTTCTTGTAGATGAAACAGGAGCATTGCCAAACACCTATGCTATTGAAGCCATGAGGTCAGGGCAGTTGACAATACTCAACAAGCTAGGTTTCATTATTTCAACTAAATATCCTACGCTTAACAATCCGTTTGAAGATGAAGTGGACTATGCAAAGCGTGTATTGAATGGTGCAGTTGATGATGATAAGGTATTTGCTTTGTTATATGAACCAGATGATACAAAAGGTTGGGCAACTAATGATGAAGTGCTAGAACAAAGCAATCCATTAGCAATTGAAGTAACAGAAATCATGGATGACTTGAAGGCTAAACGGCAAGTAGCTATAGAGATTGAAAGTAAGCGTGAGAACTTTATAACAAAGCATTGCAATATCATTTATAGCGGTGTTGGTAGTGAAAGCTATGTAAACGTAGCTGATTTACAAAAAGGTGCTGTAGATCATATCGACTGGAGCGGTAGAGAAGTATTTCTTGGGCTAGATTTAGCCATGACTATTGATAACTGCGCCGTGGATATGGTGGCATTTGATGAAGAAACAGAAAAGGTGTACCTTAATTCGGTGGCCTTTGTGCCAGAAGATAGGATAGATGAGAAGTCAAAACTAGAACGTATTCCGTATCGTGATTTTATTAACGCTTGTTATTGTATAGCGTGTGGCAATAGAACTGTAGATTATGGTGCTATTGAACGCTACATAATGCAAATAGAAGACAAATATGGGGTTACTGTGATGGGTATTGGCTATGATAGGTACAATGCCTTATCAACTGCACAAAAATTAGAAGATGCAGGATATACGATGGTTGAGATTAAACAACATTCTAGCGTATTACATCCTGCGACTAAATGGCTTGCAGAATTGGTGGCAGATGGCAACCTTGTTTATGAAAAGGGCAATAAATTACTAGAAATTAACTTTGAAAATGCACGATGCGTTTTCGATACGAACATGAATCGCTATGTAAATAAGAAAAAATCGAGGGGCAAGGTTGATATGGTAGTGGCTGGCATCAATGCGATGTATTTATTGCATCAAAATTATATGCTCAATAGTACCCTTGATTGGGTAGTGCAAATGTAGAAAGGAGGTGAGATATTGAGTTGGGTTAAAAGTTTATTTGGATATGAAGTTAGGGAAGAGCAAGTTTTAAATGAAAATTCATTTATTGATACTGCAGATGATATTGATTTAAATCTTCCAAGCTATGATGCAACTACACGAGTAACAAGGCAACAAGCATTATCTGTGCCAGCCGTAGCGAGTGCATTATTTCTTATATCTGGCATTATTGCTGGTATTCCTGTGAGAATGTATAAACGTGAAGGAAATACAATTGCAGAAATATTAGATGATGCACGGATTAAACTATTAAACATTGAAACAAATTCTATCCTTGGAGCATATGAAACAAAGCAAGCCATGATTAATGATCTAATTATGGAGGGGGCCTGCTATTGTTATATTGGCAAGAATGGAAATTCTGCAGAGTCATTGCAATATTTACCTAAACATAGAGTAAGCTTGTTAGATAATGGAAAACTAATTGATAGGCAAATATATTATCTAGTTGACGGAAGATATTATGATAATTTCAATATTATGAGTGCGGTTAGAAATTGTAGTGACGGAGTTCACGGACGAGGGTTATTAGATGATAATGCCATGCATATTTCTAGCATGTACAATGCACTGGTATATGAGAATGGAGTAATTAGTAAAGGTGTACGGAAAGGATTCCTTAAATCCGAGGGGAGATTGACAGTCAAAGCACTTAATGCACTCAAAAAAGCTTGGAGATATATGACTTCTAAGCTTGGAACGAGTGATGTTATTGTACTTAATAAAGGCATAACTTTTGAAAGCGCAGATAGTACGGCTGTAGAAAATCAGCTAAATGAAAGTAAACAAACAAATGCTGATTTAATTTATAAATTGTTTGGGTTTACAGACAAAACATTTATAGATGAGAAAGCATTTAATATTTTTGTTAAGACTACAATTATGCCAATAGTAAACTGCTTTATTGAAGCTATTAATAGATCCTTACTACTAGAAACAGAGAAAGGAAATTATTATTTCAGCTTAGACATGAACGATTTATTAAAAGCTGATATGTTGACACGCTTCAATGCTTATAAAACAGCACTTGAAAGTAACTGGATTAATATTGATGAAATTCGAAAACGAGAAGATTTATCACCAATGGGCATTGATTTTGTAAGTATGAACTTAGCCAATGTATTCTATTACCCAGATACTAAAAAAGTCTATACACCCAATACAGGTGCATTTGGGGACCTGACTACACTAAAAGCAGAGAAAGGAGGTGAAAATAGTGAAAATTGAGGTACGTAATGGTGCTGCCACTATTGAGGGTTATGTGAATGTAACAGAACGATTGAGTAAGCCAATCCGTGATGTAAGAGGTAATTTTCTTGAAAAAGTAGCACAAGGCGCATTTAATTCTGCCTTACAACGCAATAATAATGTAGAATTGCGTTTTAATCACCGCAAAAAATTAGGGGACCAAAAAGACGGTTCGCTTGAATTGCGTGAGGATAGCATAGGATTATACGCAAAAGCAACTGTAACTGATGCGGAAGTTGTAGAACTAGCAGAGAAAAGACAGTTAAAAGGCTGGTCATTTGGATTTAAGAAGCTAGAAGATGAATGGGAAAAACAGGAAAATATGCCAGAAATTCGCACATTGAAAGAGATTGATATGAGTGAAGTAAGCATTTTGTCTGTAAATCCTGCTTACATTGCAACTTCTATTAGTGTACGTTCTGATGCGGAGGAAGATTTACTAGAATGTAGATCCAATGAAAACGCAACAGGAAAACTAGAATATGATATTGAAGAACGTAAGTCTGATGATAATGAAAAAACCAGCAATCAAAAATATCATGATATTTTAAATAAAATTAAAGCATAGCATCCATTTGTGTGGATGCTTTTTTATTACAAGAAAAGAGGAAAATGTAATATGAAGAACTTTAAAAAATTAATTGAAAAACGTAATGCACTGGTTGAAGAAATGAACACACTTGTGAAAGTAGCGGATGAAGAAACTCGTGCATTGAATGAAGAAGAAACAACTAAATTTGAAGAACTTCGTGCAGAAGTAGCGAACATTGACAATACATTAAAACTTGCTAATGAAGAACGCAAATTGATGTCTGAAGGTTCTGATGATAATAAAGGCGAAAATGTAGATGAAAAAGAAAAGGCAATGGCAGAAGAACGTGCATTTGCTAATTTTTTACGTAGTGGCGAAACAACATTTTCTGATGTAGAAACACGTTCTGAAGTGAATCTATCTAAAGGTGATAATGGTGTAGCCATTCCTACAACAATTGCAGACAGAATCATTGCCACAGTAAAACGTGTTGCGCCAATCATCCAATTCTCTGATTTCTACGATGTAAAAGGTGATTTGGTATTTATAGTAGAAGATGAATCTACATCTAAGACTACTTGCGCATATGTAGGTGAGTTCCAAGAATTGGAAAGCACTACCAACAAATTCAAATCTGTAGTATTAAAAGGGAATGTTGTAGGTGTACTTACAAAAGTATCTAAGTCATTGATTAACAACGTTGGATTTGACATTGTAAATTATGTAATTACAAAAATTGCAGAATCGATTATTACATTCCTTGATAATGAAATGCTTACTGGCTCTACTAAAATTCAAGGGTTACTACAAGCTAAACAACAAGTAACTGCTGGCGCAGCATCTGCAATTACTGCTGACGATCTTATTGATTTACAACTTACAATTCCTCAAAAATTCCGTGGCAATGGTGTATTCATCATGAATTCAGATACGTTCAAAGCATGCTCCAAGTTGAAAAATGCACAGGGCGAGTATTTGTTGAATAAAGACTTAACAAATGGCTTTGGCTATACTTTGTTGGGCCGCCCTGTATTTGAGTCTGACAATATGCCAAAAATTGCAACTAAAGCTAAAGTAGCGGTATTTGCAGACCTTAAAGGCTATGCAACTAAACTTAGCGGAGATAGCGCAGAAATTACAGTTTTACAAGAACGATTTGCTACACAATATGCAGTAGGTGTTGCAGGATATATTGAAATTGACGGTAAGATTGTTGATGAGCAACGTATTGCAGTATTAGCAATGGCATAATAGGAGGAATTACATATGATGTATAAAGCATTGGTTAGTTTTAGTGGGGCAGTATCTGCCTCACAAGACAGCATCATTGAGATTTCTGATGCTGAAATTGCAAATGATTTATTGAATGCTGGATATATTGAAGAAAAAAACGAAAATACAGACAATAATAAAGACAATAAAAAAGGCAGTAAAAAAGATAACGATGAGGACTAGGATATGAAAGTTAGTGAACTAACAATAGAAATTGTATCTAACTATATTCGTGTTGATATTACGGCCGACACTAAACCTATCTTAGACATGGTATTATCTGCAGCAATTTCCTATTGTATGACATATATGGGAATAGCTGATAAGACTACACTTGATGATTATGAAGATATGCCTATTGCCGTATTGAGTTTGTGTGGTGAATTTTACGATAATCGTACATTCACGGCCGTTGAAAATGCGGTGGTAAACCCTACTGCACAGGCTATATTAGATAAGTATTCAATGAACTTATTATAGGTGAAATTATGTATAGAAAAGGTAGATTAAGCACTCTATTACAACATCAAGCAGAAATTCACGCTAACAGAAAATCAACTACTATGAATGAATTAGGGCAATATCCTATAGTTGATACAGTCATTGGCAATATACATTGTGGTATTATTCCACAGACTGGTAATCTATTAAGTGGTAGAACGGCAGAAACTACACTTGCTAGAACTACACATAAGATAGTGTGTAGGTATCGCAACGACATTGAACCAGATATGTGGCTAGTTATTGAGGGGCAGAAGTATAACATATTGTACGTTATGGATCCGTATCTTAATAAAGAGCGACTAGAAATATTTACAGAGGTAGTAATCTGATGAGTGTTGATATTGAAACAGAAGGGTTGAGCGAGTTTTCTCAAGAGTTGCTAGACATAGCAACTAAAGACTTTCCGAAAGATACAAAGAACTTCTTGCAACGTGCTGGTAATAAGTTAAAGGCTAATGCCAAAAACAACTATAAAAGCAGTACTACACAAGGAACAAAAAACCTTATCAAAGGCCTTAAACGTGATAGAGCGTATAAGTATGGTAAGGATGAGTGGCAAGTAAGGGTTAAGAATACCGCACCGCACGCATGGTTAGTTGAACATGGTCATGTGATGTTAGGTCATGCTGCACAAGGTAAACCTAAGCTTATAGTTGGTAACACAGGGGAAGCCTTTGTTAGAGGGAAGAATGTGATGGGGAGAACTGCAAAAGCCTTTCCGTCAGAATATCAAGGGTTAGCGGAAGAATTTATTGATAAGATGCTTAATGAAAAAGGTTTAGGATAGTGATAACTGCAGTTGAAATAGTAAAAGCATTAACAATAAAGTGCAGAGAATTGCTTCAATGTGATGTTAATGATAGAGATATTTCAGAGGGATTTACTAGACCATCTTTTTTTATCGAGGTAGTAGACTTCAATAATGAAGATATAGGCGAAATCATAAGAGGTGATACGCTTAATATCTACATTTACTACTTCAATGAAAAGCGTGAGATTGGCTATCTTAACTTACTTAAAGCAAGGGAAAGTTTGCGTGAGATGTTAGCAATGCCTGTTAACGTAGCAGATGGATTTAGTATAACTGTATCTGATATAGTCGAAACAATCAATAAGGCTGATATGTCATATATCACTAACTTTGATGTAACGATCTATCAAAACAGACCAGAAGCAGATGCACCTTACATGGAAGAGTTGTCAGTCAACGGAGAGTTGCAAAAGGCAACAGAACAATAGTTATAGCACCCACCATGTATGGGTGCTATTTTTAATGGGTAAAGGAGCATAAGATGGCGATTGGCTTACCAAATATTGATATTGTCTTTCTACAAAAAGCAGTATCTGCGGTATTACGTTCCGAACGTGGTACGGCTTTAATTATCGTTAAAGACGATAAACAAACTGAAATCGGTTATGATGTATTCAAATTTGAAGCAGACATTACTGATAAAAAATACAATGCCGATACAATTAAATTGTTGAAGCGTTGCTTCTATGTGAACGTAAACAAAGTAGTAGTGTTACACGTTCCAACTAAAACAACTGCATTTGCAGATATTAAACAAGTATTAGACCGCATCAAGTATAACTGGGCATGTACTACTGTTGCAGAATGGCAAACAGACTTAGTGTCTTACACTAAAAGCCGTAATGTTATTTCCAAAGGTCGCAAAGTTAAATGCTTAGTTGCTAATGTAGCGGTGGCAGATGATAAACATGTTGTAAATATGAAAGGTAATTTTGTACATGAAGCTGATGCGGCAGCTGGCAATAATGTTAAAATGACTGATTATTTACCACGTATTACATCTATTTTGGCTAACTTACCAATGAACCGTAGTATTACATACTATGAATTGGAAGATTTAGACTATGTGGATAACTCTTATGTTACTGCAGAAAAAGATGTAAACAAATGGACAGATGAAGGCTGGTTACTTCTTATCAATGATGATGAAGATAACGTAGTGCGTGTGGGCCGTGGTGTTAATACATTGACTACATTCACATCTACTGATACAGAAGATATGCGTAAAATCATCATTGTTGAAAGCATGGACTTAATTCAAGAGGATTTGTACTCTACATTTAAAAAATACTATGTAGGCAAGTATAAAAACCACTTGGATAACCAATACTTATTTATTTCTTCTGTAAACGCTTATTTCAAATCCTTAACTAAAGTAGTTAATGGTGAAATTCTAGATCCAGAATATGATAATCATGCGTTCGTTGATGTAGAAAATCAAAGACAGGCTTGGTTATCTGTAGGCAAAACAGAAGCAGAGGATTGGGATGAAGCGAAAGTTAAAGAAATGTCTTTCAAGTCCACTGTATTCATTGCTGCTAAAGTTAAAATTCTTGATGCTATGGAAGATTTGTCCTTCCAAATTACTATGGAATAAGGGGGTAAAGTATGGCAAGTAAAGACATTCATAATCAAATCTTACGTGGCCAATTTGGTAAAGTATGGATTGATGGCGAATTATATGCAAATGTTAAATCTTTTGAAGCTAAAATCTCCCTTAAATATGAAGCGGTAGACATTAATGGCGAAATGGGTGTGCATCAACGCTTGGTAGGTTTTGAAGGTGCTGGTACATTAGTACTTCACAAAATCGATAGCCGTGTAGCACAAAAGATTGCTGGTAAAATCAAAAATGGTAGTGTACCAGATATTAAAATTGTATCTAAATTAACAGACCCAGATGTAAATGGTGCTGAACGTATCGAATTAACTGGTGTTACTTTGGACGAATTAACACACGGATTTGAAAACAAAAAGGTACAAGAAGAAAGCTATCCTTTCAAATTTGCTGATTACAACTACTTAGACTTAATTCTTTAATATGTAGGCGGTGCTTAGTGCATCGCCTTTCCTTTTAATGTGAGGTGGATAATATATGGCTAAATTACAACTAGAAGATTTACTTAATCGCAATATGCAAGAGGGGTTTCAATCCAAAGACGTATATGTTAAAGGTTTAGGTGGTGAATTGACTGTAATTCATCAACCATTACCAACTGTGTTACGCATTATGGATGAAATCAAACAGGATGCTACGTTATCCACGGTGATGGATGCGATGGTACAACTTATCTATGCATGCGTGCCTTTGTTTAAGAATAAAGAATTACAAGCTAAATATGAATGTGCTGAACCTACAGATGTAGTATACAAAGTCTTAAACGATAGCGTAGAAGATATTACTGCATTAGGTGAAGCTATCTTGGGTATGTATGGTATTTCTAATCCAGTTGAAGATGTAAAAAAGCAATAAGAGCGGACAGGGAACTGACTATGTTCCGCTATTATATGCAAAAAGGCCATACATTATCCTCATTACTTGCATTAGATCCATTAGAACGCACGTTTTATTGTGCGTGCTTTGAATTGGATATGGAAGATTTAGAAAGGGGCAATAATGGCTAAAAGTATTAACGTATTACTTAGTCTTAAAGACCAATTCACCGCTCCTATGAAAAAGGCTGGGGATAGTGCCAAAGATACAGAACGTAAAATGGTAGCCATGAAAAATAAGTTAAGTAATTTTGGCAACGGAATTAATAACAAATTCTTAGGTATTGCTGGTAGTATCGGTAAAGTTGGATTAGCTATGTCAGGCTTGGGAGCGTTCGCTAGTGTTGGTGCTATTGTTGATTACGGCAAAAAAGCACTAGAAACGGCCAAAAGTGCAGAGTTATCTCAAACATTATTGCGTAATAGCTTGGCTAACAACAATTCCTTGTATGATAAATCCGCAGAGTCGCTAGATGCTGCACAAAAGCAGTTAAATGAATATGCATCTAAATGGGGGCAAGTAGGGGTTATCTCTGCTGGCACTATTCGTGCTGGGTATCAAGAGTTAAACAAATGGAATGTACCTGTTGATAAGGTAGAGGGTTTATCTGAAGCCTTAACTAACTTAGTAGCTGGTAAGTTTGGTATTAACGCTACAGCAGAAGATGCACAACTAGCATCACAGGCAATCGGTAGAGCGTTCAATGGTGATGTAGCTGGCTTAACTAAAATGAAGATACCTTTAACAGAAGCACAAAAGGAAATCATCAAGAATGGTACAGAAGCAGAACGATTGGCTGCTATCAATGAAGTGGTTAATGGTACATTCTCGAAACAGAATGAAATATTGGCTAACACACCAGATGGGCAACTCAAACGGATGAAGAACCAACAGGCAGCATTGATGGCTACGATTGGTAAAGGTCTATTACCTATGCAAAAGGCTTTTATTGATATGGTTAGCACGATAATGCCGATAGTTGCACCAGTTATTCAAGATATATTTAACACGTTTAGTGGTGCTTTCACATGGATCGCACAAGTTATTACAGAGAATAAAGAAACAATTAAGACAAATCTAACAGAAGGTATGAATGTAGTTAAAAGCGTACTATCTACTGTTGGTAGCGTTATTAAGTGGTGTACTGAAAACTTAGGGTTCTTAGTACCAGTTCTTAAAGTAATTGTTGCTGGCTTCGTTGCTTTTAATGTAATAGTTGGTGTAATTCCAATCTTGGTTTCTATATTTAATGCCTTTATGACTGTAATCAAAGTTGTAAGGCTATTAAGCATGCTAATGATGGCAAACCCTATTTTAATTGCAATTACTGCAATAGCAGTTGGACTGTATTTATTGATTGATAATTGGGAAACAGTAAAGGAAGTTGCATTATCTGTATGGGATGCAATTTCAAGCTATGCTTCCGAATTGTGGGAGAGCCTAGTAAGTGGATGTATGGAGTTCGTAAATAGGGTTATAGAAGTTGTTACACCTATTTATAACCGATTTATGGAAATCATGAGTCCTATCCTAGATGGTGTTAAACAAATATTCAGCGGCATCATTGATTTTATTGTTGGTGTATTCACAGGCAACTGGGATATGGCCTTTAGTGGGTTAGTTAAAATCTTTAGTGGCTACTTTGGAATTATCAAATCTGTTGCAGAAAATGTACTTGGATGGGTTCAAGATAAATTGCAATGGGCTGGTGAAAAAATAGATGCTATCAAAGAAGGTGGAGTATGGCTATACAACAATACTGTAGGCCGTGTAGTTGGTGGACATAATGCAACTGGTACAGAGTACTGGAAAGGTGGAGCGACATATGTCAACGAAAATCAACGTGGCGAAATTATCAATCTACCGAATGGATCACAAGTAATTCCACACGATGAAAGCATGAAACAATTAGCAAGTAGCCGTGGTAATGTAACAGTCAATGTAACAATACAAGGCAATGTGATTGGCAATGAAGATTTCATGGATGCGTGTGGTAGACACGTTACAGATAAAGTTATGTTAGCTATGGGCAATATGTAAGGGGTGTGAAATGAGTTTTCAAGATAACGCTAAAAGCGTAATGAAACAACGCTTAATGACGAAACAAGCGGACTTGCAAAAGTTAGCGGTAACTCGTGCTACTAAGTTTGCTGATAAGATTTCACATGGTCTAGTCGGTAAGATTTTAGATTATGCCGAACGAAAACCAACTACAGATATTGTGTTTCACTCTGAATTAACAGATGAATACATCACATTGCCTGTAGTACCTAACCCTTTACCTACAATTAATGAGCCACAAGCTAACGAAACATTTAATGGTCTTAGGGGTGATATTAAACTCATAGGACCGTTAGGACTTAGAACGCTAACCCTAGATAATATCTTGTTACCAATTAATAAGGATTACTCCTTTATTCGTGGTAATGGTAGCGATGGACTACAATGTTTGCAATTCTTTCAAGCACAGCGACAAATGAAAGCGGTAGTGCGTATATGTATCATTCAATCTGATGGTAACGAAATACTTAATATGCCATGTGTTATTAATGATTTATCCTATACATACGATAAAATCGGCGATATTAAGGCTACAATAGGTATTGAAGAGTATGTATATACTAACACATCAACTACTACTCAATCTTTGACTGGTGGCGAAAATAAGACTACAGATAGTAAGGCGGTTAAGAAATGAAGTTACAGTATACTAACACAATTAAAGATAAAGATGGTAAAGATGTTACTGAAACTCGTGAAATTACCGCTTATACAAATAACTATCAAAGGTCAGATGGTATTGATACATTAGGTCAAGAATTTACCTTTGATTTAGTAGATAATCCTTTTGACTTCAATCTTATGGGTACACGGCTTGCTATTGGTGGCAAGATTGAGTTTAGTAACCAACTTAGCAACAATAACAAGAGTGCTACAACGAAACTAAACGAAGAGCAGCAAGAACAAGTAGTATTTCAAGGGATTGTGGTTGCAGAGAAACAAAGCGGCGCTAACAAATATAGTTACACTTGTTTTGACTACTGCTTCTATCTCAATAAGTCAGAGATTGAAATTCAATTCAATGGTGTTAGTGGTCTTGAAGCTATCAAAAAGGTGTGTAGTGAAAATAACGTGCCTTTGGGTAATGTGGCTGATATTAAGACTAATATCAAGAAGATATATCAAGGTGAAACAGTATCAGACGTTATCAAGGATATTATCAAGCAAGCTACAGAAGAAATAGGCTATAAGTACCGCTTAGAATACCGAGAAGGCAAGATACACGTTGAGGACTACAAGGATTTAGTGCTAGATAAGGTTATCACTCAACCTATCAACAATTACTCAAGAGATTTAAGCATGGAAGATATGCGTAATAGCATTGTGGCTATATCTCAAAAGGAAAAGAGTACATCGGTTAAATCAACTATTCAAGATGATGAAAGCATCAAGAAATACGGCTTAATTAAGAAGATTGTTAAAGTTGATGATAAGAAACAAGCACAGACCGCTCAAATTGCCAAAAAGACCATTCAAGATACCAATAAGGTAGCTGAAAAGCTAAACCTAACATTATTAGGTGATGATACAGTAAGGAGTGGTCGCATTATTATAATTGATGATTACACAGTAGACATACACGATAAATTCATAGTAGAAAACTGCAAACATAATTATGGAGTTAACCATACTATGACATTGGATCTAAAGCGTGTAACTAAAGAACTTGATACAAGCAAGTACGCAACAAGCACTACTACAACTGTTACACCAAATGCAACAAATAGCACTGCTAATGCGACACAGGTTGATGCTGGTATGAACGCATTAAATGGCTATGAAAGTGTATATCGTGATAATGGATGCGTAGATATAGTGGTCAAGGCTGGTTCATATTACAGTCCATTTTTAAAGCAACAGGCGGATATGGGAACGGCTAATGTGGACATATTAGTCAATAACGCTCAAAATGCTGGCTATAAAGTAGAAGCCTTTAATGGTTATGCTAAGAAAGGCGATATTCTTGTATATGGGGATAATCAACACGTTATAATTTCCGATGGTGCTGGCGGTGGTTTTGGCAATAGTAGCAGTAAAGGTCATGCTATGTTTTACTCTGATGCCAATTATGCGTGGCATAACGGCGAAGCTCCGTCTAAAGTAATTAGAATGTCATAGGGGGATATATGGAAGAGTGGCACAGTCAAATGGCATCTATGTTTAAAGAGCGTACCAATCCTATACGAATAGGTGCTTGCTTGGGGGAAGTTATCAGTACTTCACCATGGAAAGTAGCTATCAGAGATGGTAAGTTTACGATAGATGCATCTAATGGTTATGTATGCTTTCAATTAATTCACCATATCACTACATACGCTTATCGACATAGTGGCCAAATGACACACAAAGGGTGTCCAGCTGGGCCTAAATCTGATTACGATGCACAGGGTGAGGGTAAGATAGTGCTTAATGAATTATGGAAAGCTGGCGATAAAGTATTAGTTATTCCTGATGAAAATGAGCAGCATTTCTTTATCGTTGATATTGTGAAAGAGGGGGTATGATGTTTCCTACAGATTACAACTTCACTAATTCCATTCAGTCTACGGCAACGGCTACCAACTCACAACATAAGGTTGGGCGGTCATTCAAATTCGACTATAAGACACATCGTTTTGTGTTTGAAGATGGTCGCAATGTAGAAGATACGCAGATTGAAGCAATTAAACAATGGATTGAGTTATTTATTCGTACTGAAATGAAGAAATACTTAATCTATAGTGATAGTTTCGGCTTAGATCTAACTAAACTATTAGGGTACAGATTGCCACGAGCATATAAAGTATCTGAAATAAAAAGAAGAATAACCGAAGGTATTATGAACAAAGTACCATGCGTTGTAGTTGTCAAAGATTGGCAATTCAATGCTGGTATTTTTTATTTCACAGTAGTTACTAATACAGGTGAAGAGGTGAAGATTGAACATGAGTTCGAACTATAGTGTTGATAGCATCCATAATACGATGCTTGAAAACATTGACGATGCGTATCAGAAAACAGAAGGCTTTCCAACGTATGACATAACGAGAGGTGAAGCGTTTGCTTTACTTGAACTGTGGAAAAAGGCGGAAGAAATCGAACGCAAACAAAACGTGGATAACTTAACAGGTGATGAACTAACAAGGGTAGTATTTCAACGCAAAGGAACACAACGAAAACTATCCACTAAAGCGGTATGCAATTTGCGTATCGTTGATGGTAATGGCACTATCCATAAGGGTGATTTGTTTGAAAGCGAAAGCGGTATTCAATATGAGTCGCTAGAAAACAAGGATGTAGTGAATAACTCTATCATCAAAATCAGATGTACTAAAGCTGGTGCAGTTGGTAATGTTCCTAAAGGCACAATAACTCAAATGCCTATTACTATTGCTGGTATCAATGCAGTTATTAATGATGATGCTGCAAAAGGTGGCGAAGATGAAGAAGCAGACGATGATTTGCGTGAACGCTACTATGAAGAGTTAAGAGAACCAGCAACGAGCGGTAACGATTACCACTATAAGCAATGGGCAAAAGAGGTAGAGGGTGTAGGTGAAGCCAATGTAATAGCACTTTGGAATGGTAATAATACTGTTAAGGTAGTTATTATCAATTCTGATAGAAAGGCAGCTAGTACCGATTTAGTTAGACGTGTACAAGACTACATCGACCCTAACAGTAAAGGTATAGGTGATGGGCAAGCACCAATAGGGGCACATTGTACTGTAGTTAGTGCAACAGAAGTGCCTATCAATATTGATGTTAGAGGTGTACAACATACCACATCTGCTACTAAATCAAGTATTACATCTGACATTACTGATGCGGTTACTGCATACCTAAAGAAAATAGCCTTTAAGCAAGATTATGTATCGGTGGCACAAATCAGTAACATCATTATCGATAGTGCTGGGGTTACTGATTATGAAAGCGTTACTGTAAATGGTAAGGTTAGCAAGATTAATCTAACTAAGGAACAAGTTGCCGTCTTAGGTACAGTTAGCGTGGACTTAAATGACTAATACAGATTTCAAAGAGTATGCACTAAGAGCCATTAATAAGATGTATCGTAATGATCCATGGGTTAGAGAGTTGTATCAAGCAGCAGGCATACAACTGCAAGATATAGACGAACTACTCGATGTGTTACTAGATAATGGCTTCTTTGATGCGGTAGGCGAACGTGGTTTAAAAGTTTACGAAAAAGATTTAGGTATTAAAAGTGAAGGTACAGTTGAGCAACGAAGAGCCATAGTACAAATGCTATGGAACAATAACGGCAAATGTACCCTAGACAAAATTAAAGCTATTGTTAAGACATTCGTACTTGATGATGTAGATGTACGTTTTGAAGATGGTGTATTGAAGTTAGAATTTAATAATTCTAACTTTGTATATGCTATTCCTCAAATTCGTAAGAACCTAACTGTAGTTAAGCCATCACATATAGGGTTAAGCATTGCCGATGTACATAGTGCAGATGGTGAAATATATGCTGGTGGTATGGTAACTACATTTGAAATAGTAAACATTAACCCTATGACTGGATTTGATGCGGACTTAGACGATGCACAAATTGGAGCGGCTGCATATTTAACTATAGGTAATGTAATTAATCGTATTGATTGTTAGAGGGGGTAAAGGATGCCTAGTCAATATCCACAAAATGTAATTACTAAGCAAGGTTTGGCAATGATTGCTGAAAGTCTTGCGACAAAGAAAAATTTAATATTTACAAAGGTAGTAGTAGGTGATGGTGATGCATCTGATAGTTCATTTAATACTATGGAAGATGTTATTTCTCCTAAAATGAACCTACCTGTAACAAGCGGTGTAGATGAAGGTAACGGCCAATATCTTATTACCGCTACACTATCTAATAACAATGTTAATGTAGGGTTCTTTCCTCGTGAGGTAGGATTATATGCAAAGGTTGATGGTAAGACTGAACAGTTATATAGCTACACTAATGGGGGCAACAATGTAGGATACGTGCCTGACAAAACATCTCCTATTGATAGTGAAATCTATAAAATCCGTACAGTTATCGGTAATGCTAAGAATGTAACTGTTAGTTTGTCTGATAGTACATTTGTTACTCATGGCGAACTAAATCGGTGTGTGTTGATTGGATCTAATACATACTTCAAAGATGTTCGTAAAACTGATACAGGTATGATTTTAGTTCGTGGTGATGATACTAATAAGCCAGTAGACTTTATTACAAGTAACTACAATGATAGCGACTTGAAAAAAGTTTTAAGCCTAGGAGCATTAAAAGGCTTATTGGGGCAAGGTGGTATTGTAGCATCTAAATTAAGTGCAGATGGGGGCTATGTTAAATTTGCCAATGGATTTGTACTACAATGGGGGCTAACGTGGTTCGATGGCGCTAGTACATTCAAAGATGTGGTTATGCCTATCAGTTGTAATGTATTAGTTGCCCTTGTATCTGATGATGTAGCAAATATAGTTACACAGGGAGATGAGTTTTATGTATGTTGGAATAGTGGATTTTCTACTAACAACAGAACAAAACTTCGTTTCTTAACTAATCGTGGTAATACTGGTAACTTCACATGGATTTGTGTAGGTAAAGCATAGAAAGGGGAACACATGAACCAATATGTATTTATATTAAATAAACAAGGCGAACGTATTGCAACGCTCGTTGACAATTTAGTCAGTAAAGATGAATTGATGAGCCAAGCTAAAATGCAATTTCCTAATGCTAGTTATGTGTACTCTTCTAATGGCGATAATATGCTAGATGCCTTTATGAGTGGCAAGGTATATGTAGATGGCCAATTTGTAGAACCGCAAGTTAAGGCACCTACTAAAGCAGAGCAAGTAGCACAAATCAAAGATTACTATGATAAGCGCTTTGATGCTCTCGAAAAAGCTGCATTGCGTAGACGATTGGCTAATGCAGATATTACCGATTTACAAACGCAATACAAAACCTTGCAAGCTGAAATGGTGGATAAGATTAAGGAGGTGAAATAGTATGGAAGAAATCAAAAGCAATGTACCTGTAATGCACTTTTGTGAGTGGTGCTATGCAACATTAAATGAAGATGGAACTTGCCCTACAGATGGGTGTATTCACAATGATTTAATGGATTTAGAAGAGGTGGACAATGATAACTGAATATAACATTGACATCCTACAAAATGAAGATATTGTTATTGAATTTAATATAGACCAGCCATTAATTAGTGATGATCTATTTGCTTGTGTTCGCAAATACCCTAGTGAACAAAACTATTTGGCCGCATTTGAAATCAATGTAGACACAAAGGAGCAGTCCGCAACTGTTAACCTAAAAGCTAGTAGCGAACATTTAAGCGTTGGAAAGCATTATTATGATGTGTGGATTTGGGCGAACAATAAGCCTAAGAAATGCATTTTAAAAGGTGTAATTAATGTAGGTGAGGGTGTATCTAATAGGGGTAAATTATGATTGATATTAAAACAACAAATGAAGAAAAAGCAATCAATGTTAGAAGCCCAATTTCGGTAGAAAGATTTGTAGGACCACCAGGAAAACCATTTACATATGAGGATTTTACAAAAGAACAATTAGAAGCATTGAAAGGGCCCAAAGGTGATATAGGACCTACACCAGATACATCGGAGTTTTTAATTAAAGGGGACCTTGAAATAATTATTGTTGAATTAAAAAAGATAAATGGAGGAAATTAATTATGACAAGACCAAAACAAGCAATTATTAATGATTTAATGAGTGAATTAGATAAATTTGGTGGCCATATCACACAAATTAGAGATGCCATTCAATCTAAGGGTGTATCTTCTGAGGGTAAATTATTCAAATTCGCTGAAGAAATTAACAGTATTGAACCAGCAAGTACGTATGCCTATGTACTAGATGCTGTAAAGCGTGCTAATGAGAAGGGGTACTCTGATAGTGAAGTAGTAGAGATTTTAAATGGTTTGACCAATAAAAACCAACCGCCTCAACCGCCAGTACCACAACCAGACCCTAACTTTGACCCTATAACTGCTACAGAAATCCCAGCTAGACAATTCTACGACCGTAGTGATTTGGAGGGCGAATTAATTTGCCCTAACGTCATCAAAGTTGGGGTAAATGCGTTTACTGGATGTGAGTATAGCATTGTGAAATTGCCAAAAGCTACTGATATTGATACTGATGCTTTCGGAGTTTCTGAAATCAAAGTATTAGAAATTCCGTCCTTTACTTGGAAGGACAATAGCTTAATCCTCAGTGATAAATATGGTAATAAATACGGCCCTAACAAAATCATCGTAGCTGATGACTCTGTGCCACCTTCTGACATTAGTATTAATAAGATTGATTTAGAAGTATATAATCATAACTCGACCAAGAAGTGGGATATCTATACTAAAATGTGGAAGCCAGTGTAATACTTTAGTAAGGAGATAATTGAATGTGGACATGGCAATTTCAGTTAGATGATATTCTAACAACATTAACTATTGTTAGTATAGTCGCAGGCCTTACCTATAAAGTATTGGTGCTTCCGTTATTGGAAAAACGTGATTTACAGCATTTGCAAGACACCTTAGTCTTTCAAGAAAAAATGGGGGTTTTAACAGAAACCCTCAATGACTTGAAGAATGAAATCAAGTTATCAAGGGAAGAACGTGTTAAGGCCTTCACGGAACATGTGAAACTAGCTACAAGGGTTAATGGAATGGAATCACGATTAGATGAGTTAAAGGAGGATCTACATGAACATACCACCAAATCTCATCAATACAGTTAAAAAATCATATCAATCTGTAAGGGTGGCTAACATCCACCCTACAGGGGTTCTTGCAACAAGGGCACTAGTACTAACAATGCTAGTGCCTATTTTATTGGTTGTAATTGAGTACATAATGGCTTTTATTAGCGGTTATGTATCCGACGAAACAAATAAACTAATTAACGTTGGGATAAATATCATAGATCATATCTTTATTCCATCTGTGCTAACCGCATTAGTAGGATTTTTAGCCTTATGGATTGATAAAGACGGAAATGGTATACCAGATAAATTAGAAGAACCAAAGCTACCAATACAAAATATTACAGAAAGGAGTGATAAAAAATGAGAAAGGGATTTGATATTTCAGCATGGCAAGAAGATTATAACGGCAACCCTTATTTTACTGTTGAACGAATGGAGCAAGCAAAAACAGAGGGCAATGACTTTGTAATTATTAAGTTAGGGGAAGCGTTTAATGTAGATGAATATTTTGAACAACATATTACTGCAGCATTAGAAGCAGGCCTAGATGTAGGGGTATATTATTTTAGCCACGCATATACAGAAGCAACGGCAGTACAAGAAGCGGAATGGGTAATAAACACATTAAATGCTTATGGGTATACTGATTGGCATTTACAAGCTGGGATTTGGTATGACTATGAAGAACACAGTCAATTGCGTGCATATATTAATGCAGGTGCATTGACTTCACAGGATATGACTAATTGCATGAGTAGATTTGTAAATAGATTATGGCAAGCAGGATTTAATAATGTAGGCATTTATAGTGGATATTCCTTGTTGTGGGATGAAACATATGCATATAGTCAGATGCCAAGCGTTCCAGTATGGTGTGCACAATATGAACCTAAATGTGATTATCCAAATGTTAAAATATGGCAATATAGTGATAATGGATTAGTTGCAGGATTAGCGGTTGATGTTAATTATATGTATTAGGGGGTAAATATGTATGAGAAGTTTAAAACTATATTTTTTACCTATAGGGGCCATTGTGCTGTTATTTTGGTGCTTATGGTTTGCATCATCTGTGTATGGTTCTATGCCAACAGAACCAGTAACATTGACACCACAGGAATACGCAACGCTGAAAACGAACTTCGACACGCTAGAGAGTACAATAAACAATCAATTGACTACAATCAACGAGTTAGAGATGCAGTTGAAAGTAGCCAAACTCTCAACGAACGAACAGAAGCAAGAATTAATAGAAGCGTTGAACTTAATCAACGAACAGAAAACGCAATTGACACAAGCACGGAACTTACTGCAAAAGCAAGAACAGATGCTGAACGAGCAAAAGCTATCATTAACGAAAGCAGAACTATACTTAGAACAGCAGAAGAACGAAATCAAAAAAGCGAAGATGCAACAACGAAATAGTAAATTATTAAATATATTATTAGGTGGTACTGTAATATATTTAGTTGCTAAAGATTAAGGAAGTGATCCATACATCTCCGAGTTACACGGTTTGTAACAATATTTTAAGTAGTGTTATAATATATATACCAGTACTTGCAACGCTACAGGATTATGAAATAATCACAGCGCACCAGAGCGAGTCTTTTTTTAGGGGGCAACTTATATGTTGCCCCTTATTTGTTTGCCCCTTTATTGCCCCTTTATAAAATAATGATTACATATAATGCAGTAATTAATAGGGTCGCGAAGCAAAAACCCTCAATCCGCACCATTTCTACTTGTTGATTAATAGATTGTAACGAATTGTAACAAATCGTTACAGATAAAGCATTTACAAGGATATTTGAAATATAAAGAGTAACAGATTGTAACGCATTGTAACAACAATTTGCCCTTTATTTGCCCCTTTTATATGAGAGTAAAAAAAGCCACTGCACATGATGCGGTGGCTTTTAGTATAAGGGTAATTTATTATCTGTAATATAAATAAAATGAATTGATAATAAGTAAAAGGATATTGTACTATATAATAAAGTTATGAATTTTATAGAAGTGAGGCAATAAATATGATAGGGAAAGGTAATACAGCGCGAATAACAATAGCATACACAGGCCCACTAGTTGATGATGGAACAATGGATGTTAGGGATTTAGGTCCAGCATTAATGGCATTAGGCAAATTAGTAAATGATGCCAATAAAATTTTAAATAATGATAAATCTACAATTGCTGTTAATGTAAATGCAGATTTTCAAAAAGGTTCATTTGAAATTGCATTTGAGTGTGTTAGAACTATTACTGAACAATTAACATCTTTGTTTGCTCCTAATGTTACTGTTGATGAATTATTGAAATACTTAGGGTTAGCAAGTACATTGGGATTGCCTAATTTAGTAGATTTAATAAAATGGGGATATGGCAAACTCATAAAAAATGTAAAGAATAATAATGATGGAACTGTAACTATAACAGATTCAAACAATGAGAATATAATTGTAAATATAAATGTATTTAACACTTATAAAAACATTGATATTCGTGAGAGTTACGATGAGTTATTAAAACCAACACAACGAGATGGAATTGAATCTTTTGAGGTAAGGGATTATTCAAGTGGTGAAAAAAAGGTAGTACAGAGCATTACAAAAGAAATATCAAAAGCATTTGAATTTGATGCTAGTACTATTGAAGATGATACTAAAATATCAGTACAGGAAAGTGATCAATGGGTTAAATTACTGAAAGTAGATTTTGAGGATTTAAAATGGAGATTACAATCTGGTGAAATTAAGTATTATGCTACTTTTCAAGATGAATCATTTTTAAATGCTATTGAGGAGGGGCGAATTTCATTCACGAAAGGTGATATGCTTCAAGTTAGGTTGGAGCAAACTCAAATAGTAAAGCCAGATGGTACAATAAAAAACGATTATAAGGTTATTAAGGTATTAGACATACAAAAACGTGCTAAAGAAATACCATTACCATTTGATGATGTGTAAAAATATAAAATTATAACAATAAACGACTATTAAAATTGTACAGTGACTTGAATATATTAGTATATTGTTGATAGAGTCTAAGTATAATATATTATTAGTGAGATTTTTTGACATATTAGAAAAGAGCGCCAAAGCTTAATACTTTGGCGCTCTTTCATTTATTATTGTCTTTAGACTGGTTCGCGACGTAGTCGCGAATCATAAAACCACCCGCTATGCGGGTGCGGCAACGAAAGTTATACAAAAAAATCACCTTGCTTAAGTATAATGTAGGTGTTCAAGCCGCATTATATGCAAAAGAAAGGTGATTTTATATGGCAACAAAGACACAGAGTCTTGCGCACACAAAATGGTTATGCAAATACCACATAGTATTTACACCTAAGTATAGACGTAAAGTTATATATAATCAATATAGAAATAGTTTACGTGAAATATTGAGGCGTTTATGTGAATATAAGTGCGTCAAGATTATAGAGGGGGAGCTCATGGCAGATCATGTGCATATGTTAGTATTAATCCTACCTAAAATAGCAGTTTCATCTTTTATGGGATATTTAAAAGATAAAAGTGCACTTATGATGTTCGATAAACACGCAAACTTAAAGTATAAATTTGGAAATAGACACTTTTGGTCCGAGGGATATTATGTTAGTACAGTAGGTTTAAATGAGGTAACAGTAAGAAAATATATACGTGAGCAAGAGTTACATGACCAAATGAAGGATAAGTTAAGTGTAAAAGCATATGAGGACCCTTTTAAGGGTAGCAAGTAATACATAGCCCCTTTGAGGGGAAGGTTACGAGTCAATGGCTATGCGGCTTGAACGTAGTGAAAGCCAGCGCCTTTAGACGCTGGCCTAGTACTACGGGCTTATAGCCCGTGAGCAAACCACCCGTTTTACGGGTGGTTCTGATTGGTATTGCCAGATGGAGGTTTTCATCGTAAAACAGAAAATAATGATACAAAAAGATGGTCTGTAGGAGCTAATCTAAGTATGAATGGTGGCGGTGTCTTAGGATTTGATGCTAACTATAATAAAGGTATGCAAAGAGAAAATACCGAGAAAGTATCATACGCACCTTCTTGAATAACAGCTAATTATGCCGGTGTAACGGAGCAAGCCAGTATCTTTGCAGGTAAGAATGGTTATATAATTACTACAAAAGGTACTACTATATTAGAAGGGGCCGTTATTGACAGTAAAGCTGCTGTAGAAAAGAATACATTATCTACCGGTCACTTAGTTATGAAAGATATAGAAAGTACGGCTGAGTATTCCTCGAAGAATACTGGTGTGAGTTATAATCATATAGGAAACTTTAAGTCTCTGAGCCAAGCGGGACAAGATGCGGTATATAATTTGTTAGGACTTTTACCGAAATTATTACCTGAATCGAGGGATTCCGTACATAGCACTACTAAATCTGCTATTGCTGATGGTACAATAACTGTGCATGATGAATCTGTAGATATACGTACTATATCCAGAGATACCGCTAATAGTCTTAATAAACTAGACAAGATTTTTGATAAGAAGAAAGTAGAGGAACGACAGGAATTAGCCCGATTCTTTGCTAAAGATGCATTTGAACAATTGCATTATTGGGAACCGAAAACAAAAGAAGAGAAAGTGGCTAAAGCGATTGCTCATGGTGTAGTGGCGGAAGTTTCCGATCGAGTTGCTGGTAATAAAGCGGGCAGCGGTTTCTATGCCGGAGTTACCAATGAGGCATTAATTGGAGAAATTCAAAGTATTGCAAAAGAAAAATCTGATGTAGCCCAATCCTTAAGTGCTTTACTAGGTGCTGCTGTAAATGGTAGCCTAGGCCGTTCACCAGTGATAGGTACAGCTGAGGCACAATATGGCACTAAATGGGATGCATCATGTGTTATTAGAATCAATAGTGAACTTGTACTTGATGAATATATAAATATTATTGTACCAGTAGAATTAAATGGAACAGGTCAAAACCAAGCATATGTACGGTGTAGAAATTTTGGTAATCAATATCAGGCGTATGGTTTTTTGCCGAGGAGAACGCCGTTATTCAATTTGCAGAAAAAGGGGCACAGTCGAGAGGGCAAGAGGTAATAATTAATTCTGATAGAGGTTATTCGAATATTGATGAATGGATTGGATTAGTTAAGCTTTTAGTTCCTATATTGACTAGAAGTGATAATGAAGGGATAGAAGTAGCTGCTGATGCTAATAATGTGAGCCCTTTTTCTCCAGTATCAAGTGTTATAAATAATGCGCCTAAAAACTTTGCTACAGGTACTTTAACTTATGTAGGTGAAAATGCTTTTAGTAAAAGTGTGGAAAAGGCTTATTTAGTCACATCGAGACTGATGTATAATAACATTAGAGTTCGAGATGCAAAATTTAAGTTGAGTGAAGCTGGAATAAAAGGTACTGCAATTGATACAGAAAAAGAGTGGTTGGAGAAAATAGATAAACCGCTTGAAGAGGTAGAAAGAGAACGTAGAGAGAAAGCTAAAAAGTATTTGCCGTTTTAATTAAAGAGGTACTTTGGTAGAATATGTTTTTATTATCATATATTGAAAATATATCATTTAGTCATCTTATGATGATGATATTTCTAATTATGTTTCTTATATATTTTCTTATAAAATTATTATTGGAAATCTTAAAAAAAATATGGCTTGGTAACTTTTACAATAGGTCGGGACTATGCTTGGTATAATTGGTTGAGCCTTGTTAATATATTATTTTCTTTGGCATTCGTAGTAACATCTTATTTTATTGGATCCGTTGAGTTCTTTCAGTTTACTATATTGGAACGTATACTCTTAGGTATTGTACTATTAGATGTATTATTATCATTTAATATACATAATCACTTATTAGAGTATCGAGCATATAATCTTAAAGAGATTAAGCGAATAGAATATATTGCACAAAGAAAACAATATGTTATACAAGCATCGTATTTGTTAATTATATGGTTGTTGTGCATATTAGTTTTTAATATTGATTTATGGTTTTTTTGATTTAGGTTTGTCTTTTAAATTTGAGCATCTTAGTTTTTTACTAACTGGAAAATAAAGATAAAATGTATCTTCTACATAGGCAAAAATCATTGTAGTAACCCCAAAAAGTTAGACTTATTATTCCGAGTAACTTAAACTAGTTGCTCGGAATTTTTTATGCTGCAGTAGTAGCTAAACGATAGTCAATTGGACTTAGCCAGCTCAATCTTTCCTTAATTCGTTTAGTATTGTAATACATAATATAGTTTTCAATCGCCATTTTTAACTCATCATAGCTATGAAAAGTATTGCCATAATACATCTCTTGTTTTAAGATGGCAAAGAAATTTTCCATTGGTGAATTGTCGAGACAATTACCTTTTCTAGACATACTTTGGAATATATTATGCACTTTTAAATTATGTTGATACGCTTTCATTTGGTAACCCCAACCACGGTCAGAATGAAATGTCCGCCGATACTTAGCATCAGCAGTCTTTTCAATCGCCTGTTGTTGTGCTGAAAGTATAGACTCAGCTGATGGTGTAGGACTTATACTAAAACTGATAATTTCAAGATTATATAAATCCATAAATGGATCTAAGTATAGTTTTCTGACTTTCAAAGCACCATTTACATCTATTTCATAATATTTAAATTCAGTTGTATCTGTAGTAATTTTTTGATGTGGTTGACTGCAATGGAATCTACGCTTGATGCGATTAGGTGCAATCCGCCCTTTAACATCTTTATATGAGTTATATTTTCGGCTCTTACGGGAGAATGCTATTACTTGCAGATTAAACTTTTGCATAATTCGTTGTAATCGTTTCTTATTAATAACAATACCTCGTGATTGTAACAAGGGTAACAACCTTCTATATCCATAGTGGGGATGGTCTTTACGAATATCTTCAATAGCTATTCGTATTTGTAAATCTGGATCTACTCGGTCTAAGCGCTGTTGCCAGTACATATATGTTGCTTTGGGAAAATGTAAGGCAGCAAGAATCTCAGTTAGTTTGAATTCTCTTTGGAGACTGCTAATGATTCTTGCTGCTCTTTCATTTTTCGAGCGTCCTCGAGGCGCAATCTCCTCAATTCTTTTAAATAGGCATTCTCTATTTGAGCATAGCGTAATTGTTTTTCCAGTTCTAAAATACGAGCTTGCTCTGGTGTTAATTCTTTTTTCTTCTTTTGGTTACGAGATTTAGTATGTGTGCTAATCTTTGCTGTTTCATCTGTTCGACTCATGGTAGGTATTCGTCCTTTCGGTCGCTCGACAAAAGCATTGGCCCCATATTTCATAAAATCCGATTTCCAGCGAGCTATTAATGAAGGATTATTCAGCCCATATTGTAATGCAATTTGCCGATACGATAATTCACTAGTTAAATATGACTCTACCACAACTAGCTTAAATTCTGAAGTATATCTTGTATTATTTCGCTTTCGACACAAACCATCTTTACCAAATTCTTTAAATGCACTAATTCAACGACGAACTTGCGATGTAGTCTTTACACCATATTTCTTAGTTAAATACTCATATCCACCCTCGCCGTTTAGATATGCGGTAACGACTTTTAATTTAAATGTTAAGCTATATTTTGCCATAGAAAAACCGACCTCCTTAACGTTAAGATTTTTGGCCTAACATTAAGATAGAGCCTTTTTATGTTACAATAAGCTTAACAATAGTATTATTTCTTATTTTTATATCCGTATTTTATTTTTAATTAAAAGAATCTATTATGGAACAATTTCACTCTATGTTTTCTCTATCAGGTCGTATGAATCGTCGATCTTTTTTTATCAATATGTTTATTGTATTTGCCATCGGTTTTGTGGGCGGCTTTATTATTGGCTTCTCTGGTTATTCTGTGTTGAGTATTTTAATTGGTGCTCCGTTTATACTTATCGCTATGATGCGTGAGATAGCCATTGCAGCAAGACGTATTCATGATATTAATGGTCCTACATTTTTAGCTTTCATTTATATTGTATTAGGGTTTCTTGCCGTATGGTCTAGTGAAATTGGCTGGTTGGTGCTAGTGTCTAAAATTCTTTTATGTTTGATTCCTAGTAACAAAGAAATAAATTTCTATGGTGATAAACCAGAGGATAAGATTGTAATTTAGTAGCACTGGTTATACTGTATCTTCTCAATTTAAATGGAGAGGTTTTAACGAATCTAATTTCGATAATTCAGATAAGGGCTGTTACCTAACTACAGAAGGGCGAAAAGGATTTTTGGTTGCTTATAATAAGAAAATTCGTTCTGAAAATCAATATATTGAGGATCGTAAAAGTTATAGGGAATCAATCTATAAGCAGTGTAAGCAATTTGCTAGTGCCATTATGCACGAAGACGTAGATTTGTATACACCTTTGGAGATTCACTGATATGAAAAAGTTTATAGTATTAGTCATCTATGATGTAGTAGATAATAAAACGCGTAATCATTTAGTAAAATGTTTAGAGCGTTATGGCGTGCGTGTTCAAAAATCAGCATTTGAGGCACTACTAAATAGAAAGCAATATGATGCTATGATGCGGCGTGCCAGTCGAATTATTAATCCTGTAGAAGATTCCCTACGTGTATATATACTTGACGATATAATTAATATCTATACATGGGGGATTGGAGAACGAAAAGAGCAAGATTGTATTATATTGTAATGAAAATTAATGTATTTATTAGAGATGTTATTTACTGAGCAATGGTAGAATCATCTGTTTTAATTAGTTATCTATCTTTAATTTGATATCCTTGATGATTCTACTATTGCAATTTCTTTGTTTTTTTATGCTATAATATATCTAGATTATAACCTTGTGAAATAAAATCTCCGCCGTTGTGATAATGGTGCGGTTTATAGGTGTTATTTTAGTGTGCTAAAGTACTGTTTAAGGTCGATTTACAATCTCCGCCAATGGTATTTTCAGGCTAGATAACATCGGTTGTTTCAGATACAGTGTTAAATTAAATAATCCCCTAATGGGGACAGAAACTATTTATCTTTGTTAAAATTATTAGGCTTACTATAAGGCTTTATTTGAATATAAGGATTCCTGAAATATCATTTTCCAAAATTTATTCTATACATCTCCTGAACTTTGACTAGGTTTCGATTATGATGTAATTTACAATAAAAAAAGTAGCATTACTATACATAATATAGATTATTTGGCATATGCCATCTGTGTCTATACGTTAGTAATGCTACTTTTATTCTGATATTGAATTTATTCTGTTAAATATTTTATTACTTTAGTTTCGTTAGATATGCATTTAGCATGTCTAATCGCTCAGCAAATAATGTTTTCATCATAGTAAGACGATCTTCCGTAATATTTGAATTTTTTGCATATATGGAATCCATCAATTCCATTGCTGTTTTAGACAATGACTGCGGAATTGTTATTGGTGTTGTTACATACTTTATTTGCTTATCATGTTTCGATTTAAACGGTAATGATGGATACGTATGGAATGGTCTATGTGGATTAATCGTCATTTTGTTGTACCATAGGGTATTGCCATTATCGAAGATAGGGGCCATGCCAAGGAATTCAAGTGTTGTAGAATTCCGTAAGAATCCAAAGTTACCGTAGTGACGGTCGTCATTTAATGTTAGATAGTCCAAAGCAAGTGTCGCATCTAAATGGGCTTTCACATTTGGAATTGAAAAATGTGTACACTGATCTAAGAACGCTTGGTATTTATTATCGCGTCGTTTAAGTGGCGCTGCTATGTGCCATGCAGGGATGTATTCAATGTCTCCGCTCGTAAATAGTGGGCAAGATGACACGATTTCATCAGATGCGATTGTTTCTAATTCATATGGTACATGGTGAAAGTTTAGTTCTTTGCATAATTTTGACACAAATACTTCATTAAATGGCTGTTGATTGAGGAAGTTTCCAGCTTTTAATAGGCGAATACCTTTTTTTGGTTGCACCCACATCTGACGAAGAGAACCGTTTACAGATGAATTCGGTGTAATTAAATCGATATCGATATCATCAGAATCAGATAAGAATAAAGGCGTGTCAATTATAGGATGGTCATAAAAATTGATAGTATCCCAATCTAAATTAGAGTGTATTGGTTTCATCCAATAGTGGTCAGATAGATTAAGTTGATATGATTTTAAAGAAAATTCTAATGCATCTGATGCGTGATAAGCCTCTAGTAAATCTTCTAAATTAGGTCGCGAACCGGGAATCGCACGATGCTTTAAAAAATCATTAAGTGCGATTTCTTGATTGTCCATGACCATCATATTCAATGGTTTGCGGTCTGGATTTATTATTTCAGTAACCTTTGTTACTGTTAAAGTATCATCTAATATTGCTGTTAACACAGGAATATTTTTATGCATTAGTATATAAGTACACATAGCATCACCTCCTTTATGTTAAGAATTAATAATTGTATACATTATATCGTAAAATAAAGGGCAGTGTAATATATTTTGTGTAAACTGTTCTCAAACAATTGAAAAGAGAACCAA
>ERZ773004.310-NODE-310-length-32029-cov-4.208701_pt1 | contig 32029 bp, 46 predicted proteins | sample MGYA00580667_ERZ773004 | MGnify/ENA primary metagenome ERZ773004 (study PRJEB29015, sample SAMEA2737963) | human oral metagenome | biome: human oral; feature: human-associated habitat; material: dental | place: China | collected 2123 ... | reverse complement strand
AATCGCAATGACGATCATCCCCAGTGGATTGGCTGACATTGCTATATTCCATGCCCACTGCGCCGCCGTTGCTATTCTCGTCGCGAGTTCAAGCCCTTTGACAAACTCAGCGGCAAGTTGGAAGGACGCATAGGCGAGGGCTGCGCCTTGTACGATCAAGGTCATTCCTGCGATTGCAACGATAAGCGCAGCAATTCCCGCCGCCACTCCTGCGATGATTGCAACAAGTTCCTGATTCTTTGATGCCCACTCGCCAAAGGACGTGAGTACGGGCGCGACTGCTGCGAACAAATTCCCAATTGCCGGGAGGAGTGCGTTGCCGATGGATATTTGCGTAGCGTCCAGCGCGTTCTTTGCAAGCTGAATCTGATTTTCCGTCGTCTGACTACGCGCCGCATACTCCTGCTCCATTGACCCCGCGTACTGCGCTGCATCGGCAACTTTATCAAAATTCTCCTGCAAATTCTCAAGATTGCCGAGCAGCGGCGCGATTGCTCCGATGGATTCTTTGCCGAATAGGTCTTGTAGTGTCGCTGCCCTCTTGTCTGCGTTAAGTTCCTGCAGGGCTTTCATTACGTCGATGATTGCGCCTTTTGCGTCCACTTGCATCCGGCTCGCTACATCCTCAGCCGTCATGCCAAGCGCGGCAAATGCAGCGGCTTGTGACTTCGTCGCCCCCTCGCCCGCTGCCATGCCAAGAATGAGGTTCTTAATGCCCGTTGCCGCGACTTCTGACGGAATACCAACGCCGACCATCGACGCACCAAGCGCGGCGATCTCCCCCGATGCAACGCCGCCGACCTCACCAAGCGGGCCGATGCGCGTCACAACATCCGAGATGAGCGGCGCGGATGCCGCTGTCGTATTACCGAGGTAGTTGACTTTATCGGCAAGCGCAACGACTTCCTCCTGGTTCATTTTGAACGCCGTGCGCCATTTTGCCATCATATCGCCCGCCTGATCTGCGGTAATGTCAAAGGCAATGCCCATCTTTGTTGCAGATTCGGCAAAGGCAAGCAGATCCTCGCGTGCGATGCCCGACTGTCCGCCCGCCGCGACGATCTGAGCAATCCCCTCCGCCGCCATCGGCAGCTCCGTCGATAGTTTGAGAATATCACCCGACATTGTCTTGAACTGCTGCGGCGTATCGAAGTCAACGACCTTGCGCACATCCGCCATCACAGACTCAAACTTGATTGCCTCATGCGTTGCTTCGATGAGTGGCGCGGCAATCGCCCCCGCAAAAAGCGTCGCTTCCATGAAGTTTCCCTTTGCCGCGCTAAATTTTTCGCTTGCGCCCTGTCTTTTCTCACGCAGTCCTGCCATCTTCTCACGATGTGCTATCGCGGCTTTCTCCTTGTCGATGGTTTTCTGTAGGGCTTCCTGTGCCGTGCGTTGACTCTCAGCAAAGTTCTTTGTCGATATGCCCGCCTCGGTGAGCGAGGTACGGACACCTTGAAGTGCGGCTTGCTGATTTGATAGGGTATCTTTCAGCCGCGCCGCCTTATTCTTCGCCTCCTCAAAGTCCCTGCCGAGAGCCTTTGTCCGTTCCTCACTCTCCTTGTATGCGGCGGTCATACTCTTGAGTTCTGCCTTTGCAGCTTTGAACGTCGCAGGTGTGAGCGTTCCCTTCATGCGGTCGAGGCTTTCCTTTGCCTGATCGACGCGTGCTTTAAGTGCCGCCGTCTCCTGCTGCGATGCCTTGAACTCTCCTGCGAGTGCCGCCGCGCGGGCGCGGGCCTCGGTGAGGCTGTTTGAATTATCTTGAATGGCACGCTTGAGCGTTATAAACTGCGCGGACTTTGCGCTGATATTTGAAAGTTCGCTTTCATAGCCACGCAATGCCGCTGTCCCCTTATCCAGTTGCGCGTTGGCCGCATGCGCGGTCTGTGCGACGCTCTGGATGGACTGTGCCGCTTTTGCAATCCCAGATGCAAGACTGCTGTCGATGGTCGCCTTAAGCGCAATGGCGAGCGCGAATGTTTTTCCGGTTGACAAAGTATCACCTCCCCTGTATGCTGAAAGCAAGAATTACTCAGGTATGAACGGATTGGAGGGAACGAACATGGATTTTTTAGCCGTTATGATTCTTGTTTTTTGTTCCATGATGGTTGTTACTATTTTCGGATGGTTACTGATCGGAGCTTTTGCAAACACGACGGATTCAATCTCTACGCTTCTTGAAACTGTCTACAATTTCGTTCACCGTAGCGATGGCGCACCGCCCGTCCCGCCGCAAAAACCCGCCCGCTACCTCCCATGATTCCATAGAGCCGCCCGCAAGGCGGCTATTTTTTATGTGTGGCTGCCTTTGCCTTTTTTTCTTCCAGTTTGATCTCCGCGTTCATGATTTGCATCCAACAGCTAAATTCCCCTGTCGGCATTTCAAGAAACATGCCAATAGGGGAATTGCTGTATTTGGCCATGCGCAGAGCGGAGCGCCGGAGGCTGTCTCCTAGCGCGATCCCATTAAAAAATTCTGTACCTTGAGACAGACTGCCGTAAAGTCCGCGCCCGAGAGTTCCAGAATCTCATCGAACTTCATTTTTGCCGCCGCTGCTGCGACACGTGCCTGATATGCCTGCGAGAGTGCCATGACGCTGATCAGCGGATCTTCTTTCTTTGCCTCCTTTTCGCACCTCAGGAGGATGTAGCCTGTCACGTGATCGAAGTCAAGGTGAATCTCTGTTGCGCCGCTGTGCATTGGCTTTTTGAGCTGGATCACGTTTGCCTCATCAACGGGTTCAGCATCGTACACTTCCACATCCTCTGCCTCTGCTTTCAAAGCATTGTCTAACTTGTTCTTTTTATCCTCTGCCATTATCCTGTTCTCCTCTAGTTCATACCAATATTCTTGCGCACCGCAGCAAGTAAGTCTTTCCCGCCGATGATGGCTTTGTAGCCGTACTTATCAATCTCTGCGATCGTCTCGCCGCCATACTCAAGTTTATAGTAATGTACCTCAATTGTAGTACTGCTCCCCGACGTATTCCCCGCTTCTAAGCTGCCACCCGAATAGGTTTTGACACGCCCGCGAACGACCACACGATAACGTTCATGTGTATATTCTTCTGCCCCGGAATCGAATCCCTGCACATCAGAATACGCTTCAAACTTGATTGCTCTCCCGCCATGGTAGCGCATCGCCGTTTTTGTCGGCACCTGCCAATTCACCTTGACCTCAAGGCTCTCATAATGTCCGTGAATCGGTGCAGACATCGTCCCGGCGATGCCAATTCCCTTCACTTCTGTGGTCATGGACGAAAGATCAGGAAGCTCCACACTGGATGCGCTGATGCAGTCGTCGTTTCCGTCGATGTAGCAACGCATATCGTTGATTACTTCTGGAATGGTCATTTATTTCACCTCGTTTCTCAGCCAAAGAGCGCCTTGAAGTTGTTAACATCGTATTCGAGGATGTCGTTGATCTCCTGTGCCGGGACGGGCGGCGTGATGTAGCTGTGTACACGAATAATCCCCTGCAGGAGGTCTGTGAGCGGATTCTCCTCTTCGAGGAATTTCACATCTGCACCAAGCAGGAATCCACGCGACACGAGTCCGTTAAGCCTGATCTTCTCGGAGTCAACAATCGTCCGAATAAGGCGCGGCATCAGCGGCTGATCCACCTTCTGCCAGTAATTTAGGATAAACGTCTGATACTGCCAGTCAAACACTCGACGTACGCAGATAAACGAGTCCTTTACATCTGTGATGGCCGGATATGCGCCTGTGTAGTTTCCCCAACTCTTCCATCCGCCGCTGAAATTGAGTGCGGTCATAACTCCCTGACTGTTTAGGAGGTTTGCCTGATCGAGCGAGAGCGCGACTTCCGTGCCGTCCTTGAGACAGATGCCCGTCGCCTGCATGGAGAGGTTCGACGGGCTCTGATACGGCACATCCTCATTCGCCGCATCCATAACGCCAATGATGCCGAGGATATGCGTGGACATGCGGAAAACCATATCGCCGCTCTTGACGCATGGCCAACATACGACCTGATTCACACCTGTATAGCTGTTCTTGTTCTTCCACTCGTTCACGTCGGAGTAGTGCTTTACTGCGCCCGTATCCACGTCCGTCAGACAGATGCAGCGGAACAGCCCGGAGATGTTCATCGCCTTCGCCTTCATGACGGCGGCAACACTCGGACGGTCTGACCAGCCCGGCGCGGCGACAATCCCCGGAACAAGAGAAAAGAGCGTATAAATGGAATCCAACCACTCAAGTCCCGCCGTCCCCGTCTTGCTTGCACCGCCGATGATGTCCGTGTCCCTCACTTTCGATGGGTCGATCTTGCTGTATTCAAGATAGAGTTTATCGGCGGACTTGAGTGCGCCCGTCGGTGTAACGGAGATGACGAGCTTCCCGTCATCGTTGTATGCCGCCGTATAGTCCTCAATGTTCTTTGCGGGTTCTGCCGCTGCCGAGGATTTGACTTTGAGCGAGGCAAGAATGACCGGATCGGCAAGTGTGATGCGCCCCGCCGCGACTGTGCGCCCATCGTTATCCTTGACCTCTTCTTTGTGTTTTTTCGGGTCAAGCACGTTGACAAAGATGATCGGTTTTACTCCATAGAGTTTGAACTGCGCATACATGACCTCGGAAAGTGTGTATTCGTCCCAGTTATCCGAATATCCAAACGCCGCAACGGCCTCATTCCAACTGTAGCAGATGACAGGGCGATTGATGTTCTTCTCCGGGTCAGCCGTCAGATGGACGGGTGCTGTCCCGAATACGACAGGCAGCCCCGCCGTTGTACTTGCGGGCGTCAGAATGGAAGTCGGTACTTCCTTCACCCGTACACCGTGAAAAAATGCCATATTCTTTACCGCCTTTCCTTTTCCTCATACTCCTGTACGGCTTTCTGATACAGAACGTTGAGGAATGATCCCATCTCTTTGACTTCGGCGCGTGCCGCGTCAAGATTTTCCGGCGAAACAAAAAGCGGCGCGTGGATTGGGTCATTCTTGAACGCCTCCGGAATCCCGTCCGCAAAAACTTTATACGTTGAAAGATCGCTGCTTCGAATGCTCGGGCCGATGTAGATCATCGGCTGTGCGACCGTTTCAATCGCTGTTTCCTTCTCCTTCTTTTTCAGTGGAGCAGAAAGCTCCACTGTCTCCGTCTCTTTCATGTGTCCTCCTTCCTCATATCCTGCCAAGAATATCATTCGGCGTGTTCTTAACGATGGGCAGGATCACATCAAAATCAATGCGCCCCCAGTATTTCGGATAGGGCTGTTCATCCGGGATGCTCGTTTCGAGTGCACCTTCCGCAATCAACCAGCGGTTCTTGATCGGGTTCTTTGAGAGCAGCGAAAAGCGCAGGAACTCCAAGATGTGATAGAGACTTTCTGCTCCGCACTTCTCCTCCTCAGGACATACAACGACATAGACCGCCATACTTGCAAGGCGTTCTTTCTTCTCGTCCTTTACCTTGTGCGGACGAATCACGATGTGCGGGCATTGCTCCTTTTTCATCGTCCTCACATCGGCAATCGGCAAAAAGCCTGCATGGGCTTCTCCTGTGCCTGACTTTTCGTCATATCTTTTGATTTCCTCACCCAGAAAATCCGCGATCTCCTCTGCACATCGCCACGGTGTCATGTTTTCCCTCCTATACGCCAATATAACTCTTGGACGATTCGTTCTTCGTACTTCTCTAACGCAGCATCCATTGTCGTCTCGATCACGCTGTCCTCATCGAACATCTGTGGGACGGATGGACCATAGATGCCCTTGAGTGGATAGCGTTCTGTCCCCTCGCGCATGAGCGGGGCATCTCCGTGTATAAAGGAGCGTGGGACAACGCCCCCGCTGTCCTGCTTGATGGACACGAAAACACCGTCCTTGCGCCTCCGCGTTCCACGAAAGTTCTTGACGGGCTCTGTGCCGCCCTCAATTCGTATGACGGTATCAAGCGTACTCGGATTCTCTACTTTCATGCGGGATTTTGCAACGCCCGCCTTGATGGTGTAGGCTTCGCGCATTTTCTTTGCGCCTACGGTCATGCCGTGACGCGCTGCGCGTTTCCCCGATGCGCCGAGAACTGCGTGCAGTTCCCGTCCCGAGAGCGAGGAGAGTGTCTGTCTGATTTTCTCCGCGTCGTCCTGCGACACGTCCACTTTTATCATTGCGGCATTCCTCCTCTTGTCAGCTGTCATGCCCCTTGAGCGCGATGGAGAGCAGCCCCGCCTCATGCGTGCACGAATCCACAAGCATAACTTCTCCGTCAATGTCGAACCGCATTCCCTCCACGGGGATCTCCTTGAGTAGGCGCGACGCAACGTGTACGGTCACGCCGACGCCGTGAATCCCCTCGTATGCGTCATACGTCGCGCCACGCAGGTATTTCTCCTCGGTGCGCGGTTTTTCCAAAACGCACAGGCAAACCGTCCCGTTTAGGTCATGCTCCTCCGCGAATTCATCGACATCAAAAAACACGTCCCTCAGATCTTCGTTGAGATCCTCCTTGAACGTGCTCATTTCTTTCTGCCTCCTCCTTTCTCAGTGTCGCCCTCCGTCCGGACGGCGGCGGCGGGGTCAACAACAGGGATCCCCGCCGCGTCATCATCTCTGTCCGAATCGGACACGTCGTCTGATGTGTCGCCATCCTCGTTTTCGGCGTCGATGTTCTCGTCTTCCTCATCCTCAACGTCCGCAAACTCGTCTCCGTGGTAGATTTCAAGGTCGCCATCCGAACGAGCGACAAGCCGCTTTGCCGTTTTTGTGTCCTCAATCTCTACCACGTCACCAGCCGTGTAAATCGCGCCGTTATGTGACAGACAGAAACGCTTAACGATAATCTTCATCGTGCTCACCCCTTTGTCTTGATCAGTGCCCAGTCATCCGCCCACTCCGGCGCAAGGAGAAAGCGACTATACATCGTGATTGCAATGACTTGCGTGTCTGCGTTCCCGCTATAGTATGGGACATACTGACCGATGAACGTGTCATAGCCCGTTTTCTGCTGATTGAGCAGCGTGACCGCACCGTGCAGCTGACGACCGCGTCCTGGAACGGCGATGATTACGTCATTATCGCCGAGGAACGGCTTCACTGTGCCGTCATCGTCTGTGTACGTCTCCGTGTACGAGTAGACTTCCAGATTCAACGCCTGCAAAAGCCCGATGCGGCGAATCTGCGGACTCGTGAAGCGCGGCGCAAAGGAGAGCATCGCAAGGTTCTCACGGTTCGGAATGGAGAGCCAGTCGCGGATCTCACTATTTTTGATGAGATAGTTCTCAATGTTCTTACCGCAGAGCATGATCGTCGGGATGATGCCCGTGTTCTCTTGAATCATCATGGATGCGTTCTTAATGTCAGAGTAAATCGTTGCGGACGGATTGTCCCACGTCACGCTTGGCGTGATCTTCTGTGTCCATCCGTCGAATTTCAGCACATCAAGAACGTGCGTCTCACCGTCGTCCGCATAGCCCTTGATTTCGCACTGCCCCGTCGTGAGGATGTCTGCCGCCATCTTGTTCTTGCGGTTGATGATCATGTTTTGCAGCTCCACAAAGTCCCGCGCTTGAATCTGCGCGGCACGCTGCGCCGGGGTCATGGTGCTGTATACCGTCTCGCCAAAGGAACGATGCAAAACATCCTCGGGCGAGAGCGTTCTGCGCGGGCCGACCATCGGCGGCGTGTAGGTGTCGATCCATGACGTGTCGCGCTTCATATTGATGCCCTTCGCACCGCTCACGATGAACGGTGCAAGACGGCGACCGCCCTTGCGGTACTCGGTCATAATGGTCGATGTCGTCGCCGTCGGCGGCACAATCGGATAAAACGTGTCAAGCAGGAAACTCGCAGGCGGTTTGATACGTTCCATCGCCGCCATCAGCGAAATCGTGTCATTGTAGTCAATCATCGGCATGTTCAGTTCCTCCTTACTTCAGCGACGTGAGGAAGATGCCCTTTGTGCGCAGCTCCTCCTCGTGTGCGTTTACTGTGTCGCCTGCGGCGGCAATCAGCTTCTCGCGGTTGAACCGCCCCGAAACGTAGACCGTCCCGACGGTATCGGCTTTCGTTGCATCCACATCGGAATACAGGACGTAATCCGCCGCGCCATCCTTGACTGTCTGCTCCGCCTTGATCGCGCCCGTGCCGCCGTCCTTCTTTGCCGTGAGCAGCATCCCGCGTCGATAGACTTTGCCCTGCTTCAAGGTAACGTTTTTCGTCAGGATGGCGATCTCGCTCCCTGCCAGCAATTCATCATAGCCCGTCGCGTCTTTGATCGTCTCGTGATAGCTCATTTCATTCCACTCCTCTCATCCGATTGGCAAAGTTTACAATATCAGAGATATTACGTTCCTTCTCTGCCGCTTCGCCGCCATGCGACGGCTGCGGCGTCGGCAATACACCGTCCGCATTGGATGCCTTGCTGTCCTGCAGGATCGCACGAATCGACGCAAGCATCTTCTCCTCGTGTTTCGTGTCCACTCCTGTAACAGGCGCATTTGCGGCGGCGTCAATGTATGGTTTCACGCTTTCAGCAGTCGCCCCGTTTGCCTTCGCCGCTTCAACGATGCTGTCAACGGCGGGATTTCCGTTTTTCAGTGCATCAAGTGCCGCCATGCGTGCCCGTTCCTCTGCCACTGCTGCCGCGCGAACATCCTCCGCATTCTGCGCCGGCGTGTCCTGCTGCGCTTCCTGCGTCTGCACCTCCTTGTTCTCGCCCGTCAAGAGGTTCTTGATTGCTGCGAGTGCCTCGGCTGTTGTCATTCCCATAATGGTATCACTCCTTTTCTTCTTCTCCGGCAAAATTGCCCGCAACTCTGCCACGTTCTCGAACCTGTCCAACTTGCAGGATACAGAATTAACGATCAGCAGATTATCCTCCCATCGGTTTTCAATGGGGATCTCATCTGTGATCTCATCAACAAATCCGTATTCCTTCGCCTTGTCAGCGGTCATCCACTCCTCGGCGTCCATCTTGTGCCTCACTTGCACCTCGGAGAGCGTATTCCCTACGCGCCCCATGTAGACGTTGACGATGGTTTGCTTGACGGTCGTGAGGCGGTCAGACACTTTTCCAAGCTGGACGGCATCGTAGTAGCCGAGCATCGCGGATTTCGGATTGTGGATCATGTAGATCGTATTGCTCGGCATGATGACCGTTTCGCCCGCGCACGCGATCACGGTCGCCGCGCTCGCGCACATCCCGTCGATTTTGACGGTGACCTTGCCCGTATAAGCTTTCAGCTGATTGTAGATTGCCTGTGCCGCGAACACGTCGCCGCCAGGGCTGTTTACGCGCACGGTCAAATCTTTCCCGCCGCACGCTGCGAGATCCTCAGCGAATTTTTTCGGCGTTACCTCATCGCCGTACCATGACGCATCCGAGATTTCGCCGTAAAGCAAAAGCTCCGCCTCACCGTCGGCGTTATTTTTGAACTTCCAAAACTCCTCCATCATCCTCACCTCCCTTCTGTTCGTCCTCGCTCTCCGTGTCTTTCCCGGCGAGCACTTCGGGCGTTCCAAGCGTCAGTCCCTTGGACTCGATCAGTTTCAGCTCCCATGCGAGCTGATCCAGATTCTCCTCGAAGTCTGTCCCTGTCATTTCTGCCGCCTCGCGCTCACGAGTCGAAAGCCCGTACTGCACACGCATCGCACTCCCTTTGATGTCCTTTACAGGGTCAAGGATGGACATGGTGGGCCCGTACCAATCCGCACTCACCCACGCCGCTCGGATGGCAGGATCGTCGAAGAAGCCCGGCGCATCAATGCGCCCGATAGCGACCGCCTCGGCAAGCCACGTTTCATAGACAGGTTGGCAGAAGTCACGCGCGAACCACGTCCGGCGCAGCTTGAACTCCTCCCACGCCTGCAGCATTGCCGCACGCGATGCACTGTAGGAACTTGTGAAGTTCTTCATGAGAACTTCGTATGGAATGTTGATTGCCGCGCCGATGTGCTTGATGAGCTGCGTCACGAACGGATCAAAGGTGCTCATGCTCCGCCCTGCGTCCACTGCCTTGACGTCCACCCCTGCGGGCAAGGCGTTTAGCGTGCCGGGACCGAGCCCGTATTCCGATACATCGACGACCGGAGCGTGCGGGTCAACGCGCTCCTCCTCGTCTCCATAGATGGCAGACGGGGCGATTCCTTCGAGTCCACTTGCCCCTGCGGGCGAATTGGTAAAAAACAGTGCAAAGAAACTCTTGATGATCGCCGCCGTGAGTTCTGCGCTCGTGTAACGGCTCACCTGTTTCAGCGTTTCGATGACGGGTGCAAGATACGGAACACCACGATATTGCTCCGAGCGCACGTCGTGGCATATCTGCACGATATTCGGCATTCCTGAGAGATCGCCAAACGCCTTGACGTGCACCCATTCGCTCATCTGTGCTGCTTCTACGAGATCGCCCGGTACTTTGTTGGAAATCCAGTAGGCTTCAATCGCACCCTCCGCGTCGATCTCCACGCCGCTGACAATCCGATTCCCATTGCTCTGATTCTTCGCCTCAACGGAAAACGCACCATAGCCGCCCGTAAGGTTTCCGCTATACGGATTCGATATGCGATTCCCTTCGATGATTTGCAATCGCAGACTATACGGCATAAACTGCGTCGGCGGCTTCCTCCGAAAGAGAGCGAAGGAATCCCCGTCTACGAGATACGCCACATACGCAAGATCCTGCAAGTCGTAGAAGCTGTTGCGGCGGTAGAGATCGCAGTGTTTTGATGCTGCCCATAGGTCAAACTCGCGTCGCGTCTTGCGATTCCACGCCCGCGCCTCCTCATGCTTCAGCCCCAAGTCCAAATAGTGAATTTTGGGGAAAACCTTGAGCCCTGCGCCGACAGTGTGCATCGAACTCGTCTGAATCGCCGCTGCGCCGATTGGTGTATTGATTGCCTGATCCGCCGAGCGATTGCGCAGGGTATAGAGATTTGCATCAATGTCCGACTTCGCGGACGCGCGGACGGGATGATAGGCTTTCAGGATGCCGCTTGTATGTGATGCGCCGCCCTCAGAATAACCTGTGTTCTTGACCCGCATTTCCTCGCTTGCCGTCGGCATCCGCGCCTTTGCGGGTCTGTGCTTCCGTTTTCTCATGCTTTCTCCTAGTCGTGAAATACAACGCGCTTTGAAAAGCCGCGCGAACGTCCCTGCATCTGCTCCAATTCGCTCTCAAGCTCCTTGATTGCCTTTCGGATCTCGGCGAGATTCGCCCGTGTCAGCTGTCTGTTGCCGAGTGTGTAGGATTGCCCGCGCAAGACTTTCCGCTCTGCCTCGTAGTAGAGTTCCAGTCGCTCAATAATGACCGTCTCCGATTTCGCCACATCATCATCCTCCCCATCAAAAAGGACGGCTCCCACCGTCCCGTATTGTCAATATAGATTCATGCTGCGCGATTTCGCCTGCGGTGGTCGTTTCGGACGCTCCGCCGCTTTCGGCTTCGCCTTTTTCTTTCGTGCCTCCTCCGGCACATTCACGCCGAGCATTTCCGCTATTTTTTCCCAGTTGATATGAGGCAGCAGGGATTTCATGCACGCAAGGTTGTAGACGCGCAGATCCAGAGGCTCATTGCGGGCATCCTTGCTGATCGGCTCCCATACGACTTGGATCATGCCGCCCTTGCGCGTGACTTTGCGCTGCTCGGCGATGATGCCCTTGAAATAAATCTGATCATATCCGCGCTGTCCGATATGGCTATCATCCATGGGAAAATGAAAATACTGCTGCCCCTTTTGTTCAAGTCCGAGGCGCGTCATTACTTGCTGCTTGCCGTCGTTGACCCCGAGGATAACAAGTGGGATGCCGTATTCTTTCGACGGCTTGCTGTACCGCCATATCAGAGGCAGTCCCGATCCGCCGCGCCCCTTGATGCCGATGCGTTGCTTATGCAGGTTTTTTCGGCAGTAGAGATATACATTCTGCGTTGACAGTCCGCCCGTGTCGATGAACGTCCGCGCCACTTTTAGGCTGTTTCCGTCGGCGAAATGATAGGGGCGGTCAAGAACGCCGTCGAGTAACTGCCATATGCGCTGTCGGTCAGGATCGCCGGGGATGATTCCTTTCTGGATGCCCCAACACTCCTCGCCGAATCCCCATCCGCATATCTCATACTCAAGGCGATTGCCCTGCACGTCAACGGCGGCAGTCAAGAGGAGTACGCCGCGCGGCAGTTCTGCCTCATACTTCTCACGGCGGCGCAGGAACTGCATCTCATCGTCGTACGCGCCGATCAGTCGATAAGTCTCGCCGAATCTCGTGTTGACAACGACCTGCTCTCTCAGCGGGTCGCCCTTCGCCTCGTACCACTCCTTCATGATGCCGTTCCACGTCAGCCACGGGGATGAAAAGCCATTGACGAAAAAGGAGCGTGTGCCGTTTTCAAGGGCAATGGGATTCTGCATCTCGTACCGCTGTGGTGTGTCCTTCATCTGCCGTTCAGAGAATTTGAATCCGCAGTCGGGACACCGCCATTCCACCTTTTTCATGACGTAAGTGACGTTGCCGTCCTTGTCGCGGCTCTCCTCATGGTCGCACTCCATCTCCGTGTGCCGCAGGACGTGATATTCTCCGCAATTCGGGCACTGATGCCGCCATTCCTCCTGCGTCCCTGCGAGGTATTCTGTCTCAATGCGGCTCGCACCCTCCGTGGTCGGCGTGGAGAAGAGCCCCGACACATGATTCCAGAACGTCGTCATGCGCTTTGACGCAAGGTCAACGGGATCGCCCTCCGTGCCCGCCGTCTGCGCGAATCGGTCAACCTCATCAGCGAGCAGGACGCGCACGGGACGCGATGCAAGCCCCGCCGGGGAATTCGAGCCGCACATGATGAGCCTGCCGCCGGGGAAAATCTTCGAGAGAATCGTGTTGTTTCCGTCGCGTGTTTTCGCTGTGCCGAAATCCTCCTTCCCCTTGACAGTGAAAAAGAGATTGTTGAGCACTTTTGTGTCGCGCAGCATCGGCGCGATGCGTGTCTTGGAGTAGTCCTGCGCCATCTCGATGGTCGGCTGAATCATCATGATTACCGCAGGGTCAAGGTGGGCGAATCGACCGATGACACAGTTCATTACATCTGATTTTCCGATCTGCGCCGCTGATTTTACAACAACGCGGTGAATCCCCGACTGTGTAAATGCATCCATGATTTCCCGCTGATATTCTGCACGCGACGTCCGCCACCTCCCCGGCTCTGCATTGCCTTGTGAGATCATGCGGTATTCGTCCGCCCATTCGGATACGCTCGTTTTCGGCAGTGGCTTGAGTCCCTTGCGGGATATGTACCGCCATAGATCAACTGCTGTCCTCATCGTCCGCCTCGATCTCCTTTTCTGTAAACAATTCCGGCGTGTATTCGGATAGTTCTGAAAGGCGCTCCTCCAGTTCGCGTGTCATAAACTCATAAATCTGTTCTCTCGGCTTCCCTTCCAGCTGTGGCGCGAGTTTCGACGGCATCCCGAGAAGCTGCGTGCGCAAGTTGGATAACATCTCCGTCAGAACAAGTTCAACGGTCTTGGCGTCATAGGCGCGGTTTTCCATTTTCGCAAGGCGCAACTCTGCGATTTCGCGCTTTGTCTTTTCGTGCTTGGCGCGTTCCCGCGTCAAGTCCAGTTCCGCCTCAATGCTGACCTCTTCGTTTTTCTGCCCCGACCAATAACGCTTCACACTTTCGTAGAGCAGAACTGCACCGCCCGGATTATCCTCATCTCGGACGACGATTTCATCCTTGATGAGATGATTGACGCGTGCGGGTGTTACGCCAAAAGCCGATGCAAGCTGCCGCTGTGTGACCGTGATTTTCTTGACATCCCCTTTGACTTTCATGCGTAATCACCTCCGATTTGGTAAATCTTTTTCTCACTTTTTTCTCAAGTCCCTAGTTAGTTGGTTGTTTTCCGTTCCGGCGGCTCGAAAAAATTTATTAACCCCATGAAAAAATTTGCAGCTAAACAAACGGTGGGCTCGAAAGCGACGCGCACCGCTTCAATGCGCCGGAAGAACCTATTGCCTTCCTTGTCTGTATGAGAAAACCCGTTCATAATTGAACGGGTTCGGCGTGAAGTTGTTTACTGCTTGCCATGTTTGCGCTTGCTTTGCTCTCCGCGAATGATGCTGATGTTGTGGTACGTTGCCGCGACCAAGAAACCGTACATCGTCAAGTAGCTTCTTCCATCTTCGCCGATGCGATACGGAATCACCGTTGCTTTGCCCGTATCAAATCCCTTTTCTATTGCGAAGTGTACGGCTTCCAGTCCGAACAAGCGAGCCGCGCATGGAGCATCCACCACATCAATGTGTTCAATGCAAAACGCATTGTCTACGAAAAGAGCTTTCGTCTCCTTCAAGTTCAGCGACTTCTCAAGATTCGCATGGATGTTACACTCTTTTGAAACAGGCTTTCTTGCCTTTCCAATCGCAACTACTTCTCCCATGTGATTCATCCTTTCTTTTTCCCAGAAAGGATGATATAATAGATTCATCAATCCTTTCGGGTTGGACTGAAAGCACTCGTTGTCTCGTGGTTGTGAGGCGAGTGCTTTTTTCTTTGCCCTTTATCGGTTGGTACTATGGCGTTCAGTCTGCACAGTTATTACACTGCCTCACGTCCAAAGATGCCCTCGAATACGGGGATGGCGCTCTCGTAGTAGCGCCATGTCTCAACTTCCTTTGCGCTATAGGCGGCTTTGTCATAAAACCACTTTCCATATTCCGTCGTTTTGAGATTGTGGATTTTGGCGAGCTTGCCGATCTTGTGTGCCGACACACCGAACATCGAACCGATCTCCGTTGCTGAGTAGGTCTTGCGCTCAACTTCCTGCATGGGAAGAACGGGAACGCCGTTGTTAAGAGCCTCTGCAGACTTCGCTTGCAGAATGTAGCGATATTCTGGGATGTCGATCTGCGCAGCGATTTTGAGGTACTGGTTCGACTCACGCACGCGTGCATTCAGCATACGGGTCCTGAGTTCCTGTTCCTTGAATGCTTGCTTGTCGGATGGCATCGTGCTGTATGAGCCTGTCTTGCGGATGGCGGGGATAACATCATGCGTAACCCAACGCTTAAAGCGGCGCAGTTTTTCAATTCTCTCGCGGACTTCGATGGGGTACGCATCTGATACCCCATCATGATTCGCTTTTTGAGGTTGCATTGCGAACAACAAAGCATAAAGCCCACTCTCGTTGATGAGAACAGCTTCCTGCTTGCGCCCGAGGGAGTCGGTGATCTGCTCGCGTCGCTTATCCTCCTCGTCAATACGCCCAAGGCTGCGGTTGTAGTTCTTGTCGTCGAACGCCTCACAGACATCCTTGCCGACAAAATACGGCTCTTTGTCAATGAGCACCGTCCGAACACTTCCAAAATCTGAGTTCTCAAAAATCTGTAATTCGTTTGCCATTATATAATTCTTCCTTTCCCTGCCCGAAGAATCATGCTATAATGGATTTAGCGAATCCTTCGGGTCTAGCTGACAAGCAACCGTTTAGCCTTGGTCGGTAGGACGGTTGCTTTTCATTTGTCCTTCAATGTCTTTATTCCTTCTCGTACACCGTCCGCACGGCTCACCTTTTTCCGCTCGCAGTATGAATCAAGAATGCTCATCGCTTCATCATCTACGCGAACAGTCAGCTTTACCGTCTTTGGTGTGCCCGAAATAGGTCTGCCGACTTTTTTCTTGTCTGACACTATCTAACCCCCTTTATTTTGTCGACATAATTATATTATCTATTTTGTCGACAAAAGTCAAGAGGATTTTTCAAAATTTCTGCCCGACCTGCAAAAATTCCACGAAAAAAGCACTCTGCATTATTTGCAAAGTGCTTTTTAGGTGCTGTCCAATGCCATATGCACGGCATCACCTCCCTTCATGAGCATAAGAAAAGCACTCTGCATTATTCGCAAAGTGCTTTTCTTTTTAGTTTCGTTCCAGTTCCTGATGAACTTTTTCAACGCCCATGACGATGACATTTGCCCGCGTTGTGCCTAGACGCTCGGCGCACTCGTTCAGCATGGTTAGTTCGCGCACGGAAAGCCGCACGCCGATTTTCTCTGTTCGCGGGTTATCTGTTGGTCGCCCTAACTTCTTTTCGATCACTGTCACCGCCTTTTCTTGCCGTATGAGGGAGTATTGCAGGGCGGCGGCAAGTTCCGCCCCGCTTCCCTTGTTTGATTTCCTATCCTTCGAGGGATGTCTGCAGCTTCTCGATGAGCTGTTCCAGTTCTTTCTTCGCCTGTTCCGTTTCCGCTGCCTCAATCTGCTCTTGCAGCTTCTTTAGGTCGCCGATGATGAAACGAAGGAAAGCGTTGAACTGCTTGTCTGTCATTCCCATGTCGTCCATGTGCTCCTCCTTTCTGCGCTTGCCCGCCTACTCGCTCTGTTTCCCTTGCTGTAATTATATTATATATTATGGTCGACCATAAGTCAAGAGATTTTTCAAGAATTTTCTCTTGTGATATGAAAAAGACACCGCCATTATAGCGATGTCTTTTGGGCATACTTTTCCCATGCGCATAGTATAGCACTAAAACTTCACCCTGTAAACTTCATCTTTTTTTCACCCTAAAATTTCATTGCAGTCCGCCCCGTAGAGGGCGATATTCATGATGTCGATCAGCCGCCCCTTGTTCCGCCATACCGTTGCATTCGCGCATTTAAGAGCATTGCAGATTTCATCCTCGCTCATTTTCTGGAAGAAGCTCATTTCGATGATTGGATAATATTCATCGTCTCGGATTGCCGATAGTGCCGCATCGATTTCTCTGATCTCGTTTTCGTCGCGGGCGATTTTGCGCTCCACGATCATGATCTTTGCCTCGCGCAGCTCCTCCAACGTCGGACGCTCGCCGTCTTTGGATGACGGAGAGAACATGACGATGCTCTTTGACTTTCCCATGTCCTCTTTTTTGATATCCTCAATGTCTGCTTTATAACGCTCAATGTTGATCTTGAGAAGTGGATAGGCGTACAGTCGCTTTTTCGTGAGTTTGGAGAGATCCTTTGCGCGGTATCGCGTGGGCGGCTTCAGTTTCTGAATTTCATCGCTGAAAACGCTTCGGATTTCCTGCAAATCTTTTTTACTCAGCCCCATTCTTCAACCTCCTCCGCGTTCTTCGCAGCCCATGTGTCGGACGGCGATGCTTCCGGCGGTGCTGTGGAACTTGTACTACCTCCCTTGCTCTCGCAGAACTCCATACTGTTGACGACAACCTCCGTCACATAGCGCTTGCTTCCATCATTCGCGTCATAGCTGCGCGTCTGGATGTGTCCCTCCACGGCAACCTTCTGCCCCTTCGTGACATATTGGCTGATGATCTCCGCTGTCTTTTCCCACGCAACGCACTGTATGAAATCCGCCTGTTGCTTGCCGTCCGTGCTCCTGCGTCTGTCAATCGCAAGTGTGAATTTCGCACATGCCTTGCCGCTCTGCGTGTATTTTACATTTGGGTTTTTCGTCAGGCGTCCGATTCCTACGAAGTGGTTCATTGGGATTCCTCCTTCGGAAATTTCATAAACACCATCCAGATTGTCTTGCCTCTACGATTCCCGAAGAGCGGCTGTTTAGGAATAATCTTCAAAACGTCCGCCGTGCCGATCTGATCTTCCGACCATTTGAAAATCAACACGCCGTAAGGATGCAGAACACGCATACACTCCTCGAATCCTCGGCGCAGATCATTCTGCCATGTGCTTTCGAGCACGCCGTACTTGATGCCGAGCCACGAAGTCTTTCCTGCACTGCACAGGTGCGGCGGGTCAAATACGACAAGCCAGAAACTCTCGTCAGGAAATGGAATCTCTCGGAAGTCAGCGATCAGATCGGGTTTGACCTCGAATCGTCGGCCATCGCAAAGGTTTTGGGCAAAGCTGCGGTTGTCCATGAACACGGTCGCCGGATGCTCCTTGTCGAACCAGAACATCCGAGATCCGCAGCACGCATCAAGTATCTGTTTCATTGCTCACCAACTCCGGATTCTCGTAGATATTTCCGACTACTTCAAGATACTTTGCAGTGCCCTGATTCAGACAGGGAAACACCTTGCACAAAGCTTTTGTATCGGCAATAAATCCACATTTCCCATCACTCCATCGAACGACATAATCCCTATATTTTTCCCCTGCATTTTCGCGAATGACATCCCCCTCGTAAATCTCGACGCCATTCTTGTCCTTTGCGCCGATATACTGCATCAGATATTGCATTTCATTTCTACAATTCAAAATATCAACGTGACACATGGTCTTCGTATCTGGATTCCACTCCCTAAATTTGATCTCACGCATGTTATGCCTCCTCGACGTACTCATGTTTCTGTGCATCGTAGAAGAACACCGGGATGTGATACTCTCGTGCGTATGCAAGCTCGATCATGCATCCCTTGCTGGCTCGGTAGTCCCCTGTCATTGTGACCGCGCCGCACTTGTCCAGAAGTTTGAGGCAATAGCCCATGATGGTATCGTACTCCATTCCTGTCAGTGCCTTGAATTGCGCGATAGGGTTGATGTAGAGCGTCTTCGGAAACTTCTCCTGCAGCTCTCTCTGGATTGCCTCTGCCGCTGCTCGATTCTTCTCCTCGTCCCCGCTGAACGGATGGGACAGATAGTGCATCAACATTGTTTTTCACGCTCCTCGAAATAGAATTTGACGGGCTTGCCTGTGATCCGCACAAGTCCATGTGCGAGCGCAAGCCGAAACGTCAACAGCTTTTCCAGTCGCCCGGGGATAAGGCTAAGCTGTTCGCGCAAGCCCTCAACGCTCATGGTCGACTTGTAGAAATTGCACTGCCGGCACGCGGGGCGATAGTTCGCCATCTCATCCTCGCCCCCGAGATAGACCGCCTGCACATGGTCGACCTGCATTTCTGTGATGTCGATCTCCCTGCCGCAGTAGGCGCAGTGACCGCCGTACATTTCGTAGACCCGCGTCCGCATATCCTTCGACAGGGCTTTCCTTCTGCGCGCCCCTGTGATTCTAGGTCTTGTCTCCCGCATCACGTTCCCAATCGCCTCCCGCGCCGTCGGGTCGGGCTTCTTGCACGGATGATACTCGTCCATATCGTAACCTCCTCTCAAACGCTGCTCTCGTCCATCCGCAGACCAAATAACGTGATCTGCGCATCGTCATCTCGCAGTCTGTTATCCTCGCCAAGCCACCACTTCATAACCTCGGCGCCCGTCTCCCACTGCGTCGGCAAACCGTCCGCGCGGCGCTTGTCAAGCATCCTCTGGAATGCCGCCTCGTAGGCTTTGGCGTACTGCGGCCAGCGCTCCGCGTCATGTATCATGCCTTTTGGACCTTGATAGGGACACATAATGCATCCGAGACGCTTATATCCCTCATCGTAGAGGGAGCAATACGGCACGTTGTAAGTATGGATGTACTCCCACACATCCGAATCCGACCAGTCAATGATCGGGTGGAGGTACCGCTTTCCACTGTGCACATTACATGTCTCAACCATCTGCCGTTTGGCGCGTTTGGCAGATTCGGCGTGTCGCACTCCGGTCACGACAAACCGCTTTGCCCCGCCACTCTCTTTGAGGTACTGACAGCAATACCGCACCCGCCTTGTTGGCGGCATCCGCTTTTCGGGGATGAGCTGCCACATCGACTTTTCGGGCACGTTGCGCCCCTCCCACGCCTCGGGATACGAGCGGCGGATGAACTGCACCAATTCCGGCGGGTCAACCGTTGTGACGTTGTAGTGCGCATCGTATTTGACGCCCGCTCGCTTGCATAGGTCAAGCACGGCACAGCTATCTTTCCCCCCCGAGAATGCGACATAGTACCCTTCGGGTGGCTGATGCAGACGGAGGCGGTTCATGGCAACTTGCACTTTGTCGAATTCGCCAAAAAGGGTCTGTTCTTTCAGCACCCCGCCACCTCCTCAGAAATACCCGCGTGCCTTGTTCTTCTCGTTCACAAGCCGCTGCACTTCACTGCGCATCTCCTCGTCATAGCCGAGTGCATCAAGCCATGAGACGCATACCGTTATAACGTCTGTGAGTTCTTCTGCAAGGCGTCCCCGCACATCCGCCTCGTCACGCTTTTCGCAGCGCAAGCAAAAAAGTTCTGCCGCCTCATGCGATACCTCAGAAGCCTCCTCAGACAATTTCATGATCCACGCCGTTATTGACGCATCACGAAACTTCGTACACGGCTGCGGCTTTGTCATATCAATATTCTGTCCTCCCGGTGCCACAAGCAAAGAGTCTACGCATTCTCTTGCTTTCCGAAGCCAAAGAACCATTTCCTCCCACGGTTTATCAGTTTCATAGCTACCTTCCATGTGGCAACGATCAATGTCTTTCACTTTTTCCTCGACGATCTTTGCAATATCCGTGAGGCGTTTTGCCCATTCTTCTGCGCCCATCTCAGCACGCTCCTCTCTGTCAAAAACAGCATATATCTCTCTCGCGCCTTATATCACTCGTCATGGCTTATAGCTTGTTTGCCTTGTTCCTGCTTCCGCAACCATTCAAAGTATTCCGCTTCATCCTCCGCTTCCTCCTCCCTCGAGTAAAAGCAATCTTCACAGACAAACCCATATATACTGCTCGGCTCTAGCTCTCTTTCAGGCACATACCTTTTGCAGCAACCACATTTTTCAAGCGCCATCTCAGCACGCTCCTTTCATTCTCCAATCGGCGGCCTGAATGTTGACCGGTACTGTCATCTCTGAGAGCCGGCTCACGATGCGCTGCCCGAATATGGCCTCTAACTCCTTGCCTCCGCAGTTGGTAGTGATGACCGTCGGGAGCATGTGCTCGTAGCGGTGATTGATCAGCACGTAGATCAGCTCCGGCACCCACGGTTTTGGATCCTCAGCTCCGAGATCGTCAAGGACAAGTACCGCTGCATCTTTTGCGGCTGTCAAAAGCTCATCTGCCTTGCCATCTCGGAGGCTGAAACTTGCCCGCATTTTGGCGAGCAGGTCAGGGACTACCACGAATATCCCGGGGATTCCCGCCTCTGCGATTTCGCGCAGAATCGACACCGCTAGGTGTGTCTTTCCGGTCCCACACCCGCCTTTCAGGAGAATTCCCGGCGTCTTTGGATCGACCTTGACGCTCTCACAAAACCGCTTGCACGCTATGAGTGCATGTCTTGTGTCTGGCGTCTGGCGAAACGTCGCGAAGCTGCGCGATCGGAACCGCTCACCAATACCGCTGCTCCCCATGAGTTTCGCGATCCGCTTCTGCTCCTGCTGCGCTTTGTGTTTAGGGCAAACCGGAACGCAGGAGAGAAATGCATTGTGGTATCTGAGATTCTGGAACTCCTGCCCGTTGTATCTGCACTCATGGCAATCATCCACTCGATACGGGCAAGCTGCACAAGCTGCATCATGCGCTTGTTTGATCTGCTCCGCCTCTGCTGCCAAGAGAAGCGCTCGTCCGCTGCGGATCGCCTCTCTCGGTGCTCCAATCGTCCGCAGAATCTCTTTCCTCCGGGGGCGTGCTGCCCAGATCATCTGAGCCTCTCTTGACCGTATCTCCGTCAAGGTATGCAGCATACGCGGATTTCTCCGCGCCATCTCCTGCCATGTGCTCTTGACCGCTGTTAATGCCATGTTGTGTCCCGCCTTTCTTTCGCTCTGCCTTGAATCCGTCCCGCTTCCATCGCTCGAGAATCGCCGTGATGTAGCGCAGACTGCGCCCGTTGGAGAGGGCTGCCTCCTCGATTGCTGATGTCATCCAGAGAGGGCCGTACTCATCCGTGAGGTCAATGATCCTGTCTCGCTCGATCTCTCCCGTGATTGGGTGGATGTTGTCCGAGAATGCTCTGAATACTGCTCCATGATCCGGTCCGTCTTTATCTTGAGGATCATCGCGCGTACGCGCGTTAGCTGCAGCAGCATATACTATCCTATCCTTACCTATCCTATGCGGTCCCATTTGCGTCCCATGGTTGTCCATTGGTTGTCCATGGGACGTCCCATTTGCGTCCCGCGGTTGTCCCGTTTGTGTCCCATGGTTGTCCTGTACGATGTCGGGACGCACTCTGTCAGCCCTCTGACGCGGCTCTATCAGCGGGGTTTCGGGCATGACCTGCAAAAGTAAATCCTTGTAGATGCTGTTGACTTTGCGGTCTGCCCGTATCTTATTGTTCTCCTGCCAGTCTAGGATATAAGTCACTAAATCCTCGTTGAGTACTTTGACAAAGCCCTTTGCGGCGAGGAGCCTCAGATCATCTTCCGATGCGTTGACCATCTGCATGATTGGGTATGCCTCGACGATGCCGTCATCATCCGCTGCCATGCCGAGGTGGAAGTAGATCGCTTGTGTTGACCCCGGCATGCGGAGGAATCTTGCCGAACCGATCACCCGCTTCGAGAACATTCTGCGTTCGGCCATGTTTTATGCCCCCAATCTGACGAGTGCACCTCTTTGGTTATGCTCTGCAATCTGAGCCGGCTGTGCATCCTCCGGTGTCATATTGCGAGGCTCGCGCTTATCGTCTGCATCCTCATCCTCGTCAAAAAGATTGCCCTGTCCTCTGTGTCCGAGCAGGTAACGCAGCGCCTCATCCTGTAAATCCTTGAGATTGCTGGCGGCAACAAGGCTAAACGCCCTTGAGGAAGATGATCCTGTATCGCCCGGAATACTGAAGATCGGCGTGTTGATGGCTGTTGTCGCGCCTGAACCCGGCATCTTGTAGTTGCACATGATGACCGCATCCGTACCGCCCTCCGAATGGGAATAGGCTACGCCCGTCGGGATGATGCGCTCTGCGTACTGTCCTGGGTCAAGCTCGAGAATCTCGCAGACGTCGATCTTGAGGCGAGAAAGAACCTCCCAAAACGAAGGCTCCGGCTCTTCCTGAAATTTCGACGTGTGGCTGCTGATATGCCCGTCTTTGTCCTTTTTCTGGTAATCAAGGATGAGTTTCCCGCCGTGAATTTTGATTTTCTTGAATGTGTACTCCATGATGTTTTTCCTCCTTATGCGATGTAAACTTCGGCGCCTGTCTCCTGCTGAACTTGGCGTTTGAATGCCTCTGCGTCGCTGTTGCCATCTGAGAGATGCAGAAGGTAAATCTGCCGCACCTTACTCATGTCATTTGCTTGCAGAAGATCGAGAAGGGTCTCGATGCTCATGTGCGTTTGGATGACGCGCTCTGCCAAATAAAGCGGGATCCGCTCATGCTTGGCGTTGTCAATGATGATCTCCTGCGCGTAGTTGGCCTCAATCATGATGTGCGTGAGGCCTGTGAATGTGTATCTCACATATGCGCTGTCTGTGATGTAGACGAGCTTTTCACCCGTCTCCACCGATGTTGCTTGGTATCCGTAGCATGGTACATCATGCTCTGCCTCAAAGGGCAGGATCCGGAATGTGCCGATGGTATGCTCCTGTAATGGTGCCAAGGCCCGTACTCCCTTATGGATCTCTGCAACGTCATCGTTGCTGTAGACCCTGATTCCGCGCTGCAGGAGCTTTGGGATTGCCATTGCGTGATCGCCGTGCCGGTGTGTTACAAGGCAGCCGTCAATGCTGCTCGTCCGAAAGCCGCACCCGATCTGGATGCGTTTGAACGGAATGCCCGCGTCAAGGAGCAGGTGTGTCTTGCCATCCCCGATAAGGTAGGCATTACCGCTACTCCCCGACGCAATGATCTTGATGTCCATGATCAGAAGCTAATCCCTTCGAGCGGATCAGCTTCCGGCGGTGCAGAAGTTTCCTCCGGGGCCGCTCCCTCCGCATCAATTGTCTGCGCTTCTGTAGCTTCCTCGAGCGGCGTCACGTTCTGCTCGACCGGGCGTTCGTACTCCTTGTCTGCACTGAGCGCCGTTGCAAGCCCTGCTCCCTGCATCTCAATGCTCATGATGCCGTACTTGCTAATGAGGCGGCGGATGACCGTCTTGAGCCCCATCGCGTCGAAGTTTGTTTTCCAGACGCTGGAGGATCGCGAGAAACTCTTTGAGAATGTCTGCGCGTGCCGCAGCATTTCCTCTTTGGTCATGTAGACCATCTTCGAGAAACCGTTGATGAGCTCGAAGTAGGCGACATAGCCGACCACCTTGTCGCTCTTCTTCGTCCCGCGGATGATCTCACCCGTGATAAAGTCCACGCCCTCAACCTGTCCCTCGTAGACCACAGAAGCGTTGATTGTCTTGTACTGCCCGGTGCGCATCGCCAGCTGGATATACCCCTTATACCCCATCTGGAACTGTGCTTCTTTGCCGTAAGGGATGATATACGCAAAGCCGAGGTTCGGGTCGATGGGGAGCTTGAGCGTTGCAGCGGTCATTGCCGCGCTGATAACGGTTTTAGGGTCTGCTGCCGCAAGCTGCGGCGTGGACTTGACAAGACTGAGGATGCTCGTCACGAACGCCCCTGCCCCCTTGTCCAGTACCTCGCGAAACTTCTGCTTGATGTTCTCGCTCTCGACCCAGTTTTCAATGGTGAAAGCGTTTTCTGTGCGGGTTGTTACCGCCTTGCTGTTTGCCATGATGCTTCTCCTCCTATTCCTTGACCTCTACTCTGATTTCCTGATCTGCCGGTGAAACGATCAGCCGGATCATCTGCTCATCGACGGTGAGCGGCGTGCTGACGCTCTCGCCCTGATCCATGAGGATGGGCAGATGCACACCGTAGTGTCGTCCGAGCGTCGTCACAATGTCGAGCTTGGCATTGACCTGCGCGGCGTAGTTTGCGCTGCGGTACTCGACCCATGTGCCGTCCTTGCTCTCAACGGTCGGCTCGCAAATCTCGCGCAGCCCGCCGTTGATCTGATCGCGGAAGAGAACAAACCGAACGTAGCGGAAATGAGCGTTGATGCTGTCTGTCACCATCCGCGCCTTTGTCCGGACGAACTCCTCGCACAGGTGAATCCCATGCTCGAGGTATTCCATCTGTTCCGCCGCATGTTTGAGCTCCTGCTTGAGCTCTCCGACGCGCTTACGGCTGTCCTCGGAGGACTGCGCCTTCGCGATGCGAAGGTTGACCGCTGCGATCTCGTCCTTGACGCTCTGGATGTCGCGGTCATAGGCGTTCATCGTGCCCTCTGTCGTGCTCTGTCCGAGACGCTGACGGTTACGCAGTTCCTCCATGCGGGCGGTGATTTCTTTGTATTCCGCCGTCTCCTCGAAGGGCGGCGGTGTAGCAAGCTCTGACTTCCGCTCGTAGATGAGCTCATCGATATCCTCGATGTAGCTCTTTTTCGCCTCAATCTCCGCCACCTGTGCATCAATCTCTGCTGTGAGCGCGTCGATCTTGTCCTTGCTGCATGCTTGCCCCCGGCGGTTGATGTCCTCCTTCGCCGTAGATTTTTCTGCGTTAAACTCTGCACGCAGCTCCTCGATCTTTTCGGCCGGAAGCGGCTGATGGCAGGTTGGGCAAATCTCCGCCCCTGCGTCCCACTGCCGCGCCTGTACTGCCGCGTACTCCTCCATGAGTGCCTTACGCTGCTCCTGCATGCGTGTCATCTCTCGGAGATTGTCTTGATGTTTGCGATTGAGAGCGTCGAGCTTGTCTTGCACGCTGCGTTTTTCTGCGATCATGCAGTCAATCATCGCGTTGGTCTCTCGATTTGCCGCCATGCCCTGCTCGATGTATGCGGCACGCTTGGTCGCAAGGTCAACTTCAAGGCCCGCAAGGGCGGCGCGTGTTGCCTCCTGCTTTCCGTCCGGAGTGGAGAGGCTGCGCTTCTTTTCCTCAATGGAGGTTTTCTTTTCCTCCAATGAGCGGAGCTGCGCGTTCAGGGTCTCCACATCCTCGACATTCTCGGCGACGTTCTTGCTCGCCTCGTCAATGCGGGCCGGCAGGAGCTCGAGGTCTTTGTTGAGTTTGCTCCGCTGTTCAGCGGCGATCTTCTTCCATTGCTCGATGGTGTAGTTCTTATCACTCGTCCCCGGCATGATGAGGAACTGTTCGAGGTCGCGCAGCTCCTCGTTCGCGGCGAGAATACCCTCGTCGGTAAATTCCCCCGCCATCTCGAAGAGGATGCGGCGCTTCTCATCCGTCTTCATTGTGTCCGCGAAGTACCCGAGTACCATCAGCATCTTGACCCGTTCGAGGTCGGTGCCGCAGGCGTTCTCGAGGGTTTCTGTGTACTCCTTCTTTTTGGACTTTACGCCGTCAACGAAGTAATCCGTAACGTTGCCCGTGTACTCTTCGACCGCCGCGCCGCGCTTGCGGGTCCATTTTTCATAGAAATCCTTGGCGATGGTGATCCGCTGCCCGTCCGCAAGCTCGATCTCCATGCTCGCCTTGTGGTTGACACCGTGCGTCCCTGCGGTCTTCGGTGTAAAATCCGCTTCCTCCGTCGCAGGGCGGTCGATCAAGAGCCAGCAGATCGCGTTTGCGATGGTGGTCTTGCCCGTCCCGTTGGCGCCGTAGATGTCCGCGTCCTTGCCGTCAAAGTTGACGGTGAGATTCTTAATGCCGCGGAAGTTCTCAAGCGTCAGGCTGAGTATCTTCATTGCATTTCCTCCTGTTCCGTGATACAATCACGGTGTAGAATTTATTCTTCTGCGCCCTGTGCGGTTGCCGCCGCATCGGGCGCTTTTTCTCTTGCATCCAGCTCGTTATAGATCACCATATAGCCCAACGCCGCAGCATCGCGAATTGCATCTTCATGTAGTTTCTCTGCTTCTTCCCGCGAAGAAAGTCGAGGTGACACGATGATATCGCTTTCTTCGAGCTTCTTGAATGTTGTTACCCACCCATTCCCAAATTGTTCTCGAAACGTCTTTATGTAAATGCGCTTTTTCTTTCGAGCCAGAATGGTTATCCGTTTATGCCAATCGATCATTTCATCTCCTCCTCCATCTCATTCATCTTTCGCGCCGCCACAATCGCCTCATCCTGTGTGTCATAGAGACGAATGTAAACCTCCTCCACGCCGTCCACGATGCGGAATACGCGCCACATCGTCAGATTCTTCGTCACAAGGTCGCGACGCGGTTGCCATTTTGTCATTCCTCTTCCTCCTTCACCCAGTATGTCAGCGTCAGCCGATCTCCCGGGTACAGCATCCCTTTCCTATCGAGCAACCACGGATTCAGCTCCTCCATCCCCGATTTGTACTCGAGGATATAGCGCCTCGTCCCCGTGTTCTTCGCACAGTACGTCTCGGCGATGCCCCATATCGTATCGCCCGGGCGGACGGTGTAAGTCTCCTCCACCAGAACGGCCTTCTTGCCGTCGTCCCACGGATTCACCGCTCCCGAGCAGAGCGCAGCCGCCGCGACGAATGCACCGCCGATCAGGACAGGTGCCCAAAACTCACGCATTTTCTGCCACCTCCTTTCAGGCAATGATCCGTTTGCGCGGACGTCCACGCCGCCGTGTCATCTCGAGCTGCTCTGCATTCTCTACGATTTTCACGGCATGCTGCAGGTCTTTGTGAGAGACCGCCGTGTCCGCGATCCATTGCAGGAGTGGCCCCCGTGCGACCTTTATGGATGTCCCCACCCAGAAAGCCGGGAAGTCGTTCCTTCCGAGCTTTGCAGCGTGTGCCAGCGCACGGATTAACTCGATGCGAACACCGGTGTATGCGGCAGCCTCCTCGACGGTAAGGGCCGCCTTTTCCCAAATTGGAATCAGTTTTTCCATTTGGTCACCTCCTCACTTCGCGCTCGCCTTCCCCAGAAGGTAGGCTGCCGTGAGCGCCTCCTCGATCCCCCAGACGGAGACCTCGATGAAATCGAGGCTGTTGCTATTCTGCGGCTCGAAGTCCTCCCTCGCCTCCATTCCGACAAGTGTTTTCCGGGCAATCTCGAGAAGGGCTTCCTTCTCCTTGGTGCTGATTTCGTCCATCATTGTTTCTCCTCCTTACCTGCGTTTGTCGAGATAAATCTGAATCTCAAGTGCTACCGCCACAATCCGCTGAATGCCGCTCAACAGGTGCTCCATCTGCGGCACTTCCTCTGCCGAGAGCGTGCCGTCCTGCGCGATGCGCAGCAGCTCTTTGTCGGAATCCCTGATCTGCTCGAGCGCGTTCATGAACTTCACCGTGATGCGGTCGAGCTCACTTGCCTCCGCCCGTGGTACGGTTCTTTGCCCGATGGGGCAGCACTGTGAGCAGTGGTAGTTAAGAAGCTCCGGCGCGTGGTAGGTGTCTGCCATCAGTAGAACCTCCTCGGGGTACGGGTTCAGCGTCCCGATCTCGATGCGCTGCATCCGCTTTCGATCGATGCCCGTCTCCTCACTCGCGCCCTCGCGGCTGCTCAGGCGTTCGTTCTTCCCGGCTGCCGCCATGCGGGATAAATAGTACCTGCTGGATGCAGTTGACGGGGCTACTTTGGTCATAGTCTGCTTCACCTCCTTGGAGTAGGCTATTCTTGAATGATCTACATTCTCACAAATTAAATACAGGTATTTCCGTCATTCTCCTTCAAAAAATTAAGGTCAATGTTCAGAAGCACTGCAAGTCGCGAGAGCAGCTTAAGGCTGGGGGTGTACCGCCCCCGTTCTACGTCTGCATAATAAGCCCTAGACACACCAACAGCATCAGCGATCTGGTACTGTGTCATTCCAGACCGATCTCGTGCTTCCTTAATGACGGCTTCAATTCTTCCCATCAATATCACCCCCTCGATTCCTTGCATTTCCGTCGCCTTTTTTAGACTACAGTATTTCCGTCATTTTGTCAATAGTATTTCCGTCAAAAATGTTATATAATCAAAAAAGACGGAATAACCGCACAGCGAAAGGATCTTCTTTATGAGTATTGGAGCTAAAATCCGAGAGGCGCGAAAAGTGGCGGGATTAACACAGGTGGAGCTTGCTCAAAAAACAAGCTTGTCTCGCTCCTACATCGGAGATATTGAAAAAGATCGGTACAATCCAAGCCTTTCAACACTGGATTTAATTGCAAAAGCGACCGGGGTAGCTTTATCTGCTTTGGTAGATGGTGACGATGTAGCTACTCCTCCTGCTCCTCCTGCTTCACTTCCTCCACTCACACCAAAAGATGAGCGCCAAATCACACGTGATTTAGAAAACATGGTCGATTCGCTCAACGGCGCTGCAGCGATGAGCGACGATCCGGAGGATGAAGAGGATCGCGAGATGTTGAGAGCTGCTCTTCTGCACGCCATGACACTTTCAAAACGCATGGCAAAGAAAAAGTTCACGCCTAAAAAGTATCGTCACGAGGATTGAACCATGAGTCCGCGACAGGTTGCTATAGGGATAGCGGAACGTTACAACACAAACAATCCATTTGATATCGCTCGTGAGCGCAACATCGGGATCCTGTATGAGCCGATGAAAACGACCTACGGGTTTTATGTTCGGTATCGCAGATTTCAAAATATCATCTTGAATAATGCACTCTCCGAGGAGCTGCAGCGATTTGTCTGCGCTCACGAACTTGCGCACTCGATTCTGCATGCCGATCTCAACGTGCCAAAACTCACACGCTATACGCTCTTCTCGCGAGACAAGTTCGAGGTGCAGGCAAATACTTTTGCTGTTGAACTGCTCCTGCCGGATGAATTGCTTCGCGAGTATGAAGGCTGCTCAATCTATCAGCTGTCGGCATCGATTGGCGTTCCGCAGGAGTTTGTCGATCTCAAGCGAATAGATCGTTGATGCGGAGGATTTCTTATGCACACAAAGAAAAAAGCCGTCGAATTCCTTCTCTTCGACGGCTCAATGGATGGAATTGTTCTCGCATCGCGGAAAGGCTCGAATACGAGGGCTCTGAAATTTCCGCGCGATCATCTGGCAGATGCTGCCGGAGATATCCAGCAATGCAACATCGGCGTGTACTTTCTCTTCTACGAGAGAGAGCTGCTGGGCGTGGAGACGCTATACATCGGCGAATCCTCCAATCTATACAACCGCCTGCTAAATCACGCGAAAAATAAGGAGGATTGGATCACGGCGGTCGCCTTCTGCTCCGCCGATCTGAACAAGTCCATTCTGCACTTCGCGGAGCATGCACTCTGCCAAACGATCACGAACAACGGGCACACGGTAAAGACGAAGCAGTCGAATCAGAACATCATGATTAGTGCCGGTGACGCTTTATTCGCAGAGGAATTCATGGATGAGATTGGACTCTTTCTCAGTGCGTTCGGCTATAATGCTCTGCGTACTGTGGAGAAGAAAGGGGAATCCTTTTTCTGCAAGGCAAAGGACGCCGATGCGACCGGCTTCAAATCAAACGAGGGGTTCACAGTACAGAAGGGATCTCGCATCGCTTCAACTGTCGCCCCTGCCTTCACGACTTCAAACTACGCCATCATCCGAGATGCGCTGGAGCAGGATGGTGTCATCAAGGGCGGCGTGTTCCAGCGTGACCATGGCTTTAGCTCACCGTCTGCCGCAGCGTCCGTCGTCCTTGGGAACAGCAGCAACGGACGCCTCCTATGGAAGACAGCGGGCGGCGTGAAGCTGGGAGATTTGTAAGGAGGTTATTGCCATGAAAAAGTTGTTTCTATCGTTCCTGTTGGCTGCCTTTTTATCGCTGACGATGGCAGGGACAGCTGCAGCTGCTAGTTGGGTATGGGTGGATTCGGATGATCGTGTCGGAATCTTCTTCGATTCTGCGAGCATAAAATTTGAGCAAAAAGGAGAATCTCTGGACGCAGATGTAATCTACGTCTGGTGGTATATGCAATTCGACGATGCCTATGCACAGACACGACCCTTTCGTGGGAAGGTAATTAAACGGCTTGTTTTCTATGATAAGTTTGATATAAAGGATCAAACGATAACGCATATAGATGCGGTCGCCTATGATCGAAGCGGTGATACTGTTGATCGCGGTGCCGACGGGAAAACCTCACGTGTTATCCCGGGAACAAAGCAGGAAACTCTAATGAATGCCGTCGCCAGCTATGCAGAAAAGCACAGGGAAGAAATCGACGAACGATCGAGGAAATAAAATGCCAACCAAACGAAAAGACGGACGCTATCAGTCGAGCGTTGTCATCGAGAACCCCATCACAGGCGAGAAGACACGCCGCTATTTCTACGGCTACACCTTACAGGAACTCGAGGCAGAGCGGCGGCGAATTCTCAATATGAACATCTCGGATTTCCTGCTGGTCGAGACGTTCCATCGTTTTGCGGATGAGTTCCTCATCATGAAACGTGACGTTGATAAACTCGAGGCATCGACGATCTCAATATATCAAGGATTTCTTTCCCGTCATATCTTGCCGCAGATCCCGACGACGATGAAGATCGCTGACATAAAGCCTGCCCTGCTGAAGCACATCCTAGCGAAGATCGACGGAGATCGGACGAGGCAGGCGGTCTATACGTTGCTGCAGTCGATTTTTCGCGCGGCCAAGTTCGAGCGGTTGATCGAGAACAATCCGATGGAGTACATCCGTAAGCCGAAGCACAAGGCGACGGCTGCGGGCATTGTCACACCGGAGATTTATCACGCGATCCTTGATGCGATCCGTGGATCACAGGCAGAACATCTCTTTAAGTTCGCGTGGGACACAGGTCTGCGTCGTGGTGAGATCGTCGCGCTGCGCTGGTCGGATTTTGATGCAAAGGCGGCGACCGTCCGCGTCTCAAAGGCCCGCAAGCAGGCGGCAGAGGAGTACGAAGGTACGACCAAGACGACCTACAGTGCCCGCACGGTCACGCTCTCCCCTGCTGCCGTGCAGAACCTCCTCGCATGGAGGAAGAAGCTCACGGCGATCCTCCTGCGGCAGGGCGTCCCTCTCACAAAGGACAGCTATATTTTCCGCTCCCTGCGCGACGAGACGCAGCCGATCACGCTGACGGCGGTGACACATCTCTTCGCCGACCTCAAGCAGCGGCTGAACCTCCCCGCGAATCTCCGCTTTCACTCGTTCCGCCATACCCACGCGACACTCCTTGCCGAGCAGGAGATCAGCGCGAAAAAGATACAGGTGCGCCTCGGGCACGCCTCCGCCTCCTTCACGATGGACAGGTATGTACACAACACGGAGCAGATGCAGGATGGTATCACCGAAAAAGTAGTCAAGTGTGAAGAAAAGTACGGCCGCTGACATCCATGATGTCAAAAATGATGTCAAAAATAAAAATAGAACAAAAAAGGCTTCCGGGCAAAATGCTCGGAAGCCTTGATTTTACTGGCAGAGAGGGTGGGATTCGAACCCACGGTGGCTCATCACC
>ERZ773004.308-NODE-308-length-32101-cov-4.594021_pt1 | contig 32101 bp, 33 predicted proteins | sample MGYA00580667_ERZ773004 | MGnify/ENA primary metagenome ERZ773004 (study PRJEB29015, sample SAMEA2737963) | human oral metagenome | biome: human oral; feature: human-associated habitat; material: dental | place: China | collected 2123 ... | reverse complement strand
AAAGCTATGTAAAAATAGTTATTTGCACTATTTCCCTTGGAGGCGAACCATTGATCAAGTTGATCTAATGAACTTTTCTTTTTCATTATCTAACCTCCACACTGATGTTGCTATCGTAAAAGACGGTTTTATTACCCTCTTGTAGCGCGATTGTTTTAGTATCCACGCCATACACCTCTTTTTTACTGATATCCTCTAAAAGCTCGGTCATCTGCTTATCGTTTTTGGTGCGCACCTGAACAGTTAAAGTCCTATTCTCATCACCGATCCTAACCATATTGCCTTTATTTTTAACGACCATATTGGTTAGCTCAAAAATAGAAACACCCTTCATAGCGTAATTGTTTTTCTTGTCTAAGATGGCATTAATTAGATCGCGCCTATCGTTAAGCTCCTTACCACTCTTAGCAGCCTGGGCATTTACCTCTTTAGTCTCTTTATCCAAACGCGCATTTTCTGCTCTAGCAGGAACCATCTGATCTTCTAAACCCTGATATTCGCTAGTTTTATCATTAGCTACCATATTATTATAATATCCATAGCCGAAGTTATACGCAGGATACACAGCCCCAAGTAAGCAACCTAACAACATATAGCCTATCAGCTTGCCGGTTGATCTTTGGGTCAAAGGCGGAGGTCTCATAAACGGCGAGTAGTTGTGATCGTCATCTTTGGTAACCAAATAATCTTGACCTACCAAGAACATCAAAATATCTAGCTGAGTGAGCGGATAATCTTTTGCGTTGATTGCAACGTTAAAATTAAAATCCTTGTATCTTAGCTTTAGATTATTTTCTACGAAAACCTCGATCGCAGGAATTTTACCGATATCCGTTCCGATATAGACATTTTGAATATTGACGTTGTAAATTTTACTAATACCGTTCAACACGTCGTTGATGTAGTAAAACATATCGTCAAAAATTTGGATCATATAATCGCGTTCGGTCGGATTTTCTAAATTTACTCCCTGTTTGGAGAGCAATCTATAAAAGCTCTCTTCATCGACTCTACTGCCGACTAGCTCAACATATTTTTCATGCAAAAATTTTAGGTTGTATCTTACTTGACGAGATTGAAAATATTCGCCGTTTTGATACACTACCAAAAACGCATCGTCGCGCTGTAAGTAGATGAAGCAGTCGATCCCGTCGCGAGTTAGGACGCCTCTATTATACAAGCCCTCGTATAAAAATGGAGCCATAGCCACATAGTCGATGTAGTTCGTCCTAGCGGCTATCGCATCGAATTCTGAAGTGAGTTTGGCATTATCTACGACAAAGACGTTGAAAATTCTATCATCGCCGCCAGCGCCTATTACCTCACTATAGGTGATTTTGTAATCCAAAGCGGTGTCAAGCCCCAGCTCCTCATACACCTTAACGACGATCGCATCTAAAAGATCCGCGTCCTCTACCGATCTGCTTATCTCGACCGTCGCAGTCATTATATCCTTATACGGAATATATGAGACGTAAGTTTCCTTCGCACGATTCGCTTTTGAGAAGTCGTGCTCGAAAACTTCATTCTCACTTAGACCGAATATGGTTTGCGTGACTTTGTTAATCGCAACAATCGAACTAGCATTTTTACTATTCTTTGCCATAACACTCCACTTCCAAATGAAATTTTCTACGCTGCTAATACTAATAGAAATAAAATAAAATGTCAATAGATAAAATCGGTTTTCACCATAAATTCGTCATTTTTCCAGCTTTTTTTTACAAAAACTGTTAATTTTAAGTAAATTTTGACCTTAGAAAAATTTGAAATTAACTTTTTGGCTCGAATTCCGATCCGTTTGATCGCCTCGCCGTTTTTGCCGATCAACATCTCTTTGTGAGAATTGGTATCCGTTATGATCCGCGCATACACCGAGGTTAGACCCGGTTTTTCGACCACTTTTTCCATCACGACATCGCTGCAATACGGGATCTCGTCACTCATACTCTCAAAGATCGCCTCAAGTATGAAGTCGCGATAAATTTCGCGTTCGTTGGTCGCGCTTAAAATTTCGGGGTCGTAAAAATACTCGTGCTCGGGCAAAATTTTACAAATTTCGTCCAAAACCTGCTTTTTATAGACCTTTTTTTTGATGCTAACGGGGATTATCGCTTCGAATTTATCGGTAAATTTTTGATATTGCAGCAGCTTTTGCACGATCTTTTCGTCATTTACTTCGTCAATTTTAGTTAAAATCACGATGTGTTTGATGCCTGCGTTTAAATTTAAAAATTTTTCGTATTCCGCGGTATCATCGTGTACCGGCGCCAAAAACAGCACCAAATCGCAACCCTCAATAGCTCCGAGCGCTACTTCGACCATCAGCTTATTCATCAGCTTGGCGCTTTCGTGCAGCCCCGGCGTGTCCGTGAAAATCACCTGATCTGTGCCGTTCATCGCGATGCCGTTAATCTTACGGCGCGTGGCGTTGATTTTGTGCGAGACGAGCGAAATTTTCTCGCCGCAGAGATAGTTTAACAGCGAGCTCTTGCCCGCATTCGTCCGCCCGATGAGCGTTACAAATCCGCTTTTCATATTTTCCTTAAATTTATAAAATTTTATCCTGCTTGCGACTGGGGCATTAAACCATAGCAAGCAAATTTAAAATCTCGTTTTGCGCAGGCTGGCTCTTGCACGAGCGGCTAAATTTTGAAATTCTGCCATCACATAAGTGGGTAAAATTTAAAATTTCAAGCCGCGCGATAGCGATAAATTTTACCCGCCTCGGCGCAGAATTCTATTCACTTTAAATCTCGCGAGCCGCGAATCCTGCAACTTCGTAAATTATCTACGAAATTTTAAATTTTATCCCACGCCGACATTATATATAGTCAGCACTGCATAAAATTTAGATCATTCCTGAAATTTTACAGACTTAAAATTTCAAAGTATCGCCAAATTTAAAAGGATTAAATTCTGCGCATTTTTAAAATTTCGCTAAATTTCAAACCTAAAATTCTAACGCTTTGCAATTTTCAAAACCGCTAAATTTCGCGACTCTGCAGAATTCTAAAAGTAGCTACCGCGCCGCCTTATAAAATATATTTTGCCAGATCCTCGTCGCTTGCGATGCCTGCGAGCTTTTCGCTTACGAGCTTCTCATCCACGACGATCTTTTGCCCTTTAAACTTATCCGCTTCGAAGCTGATATCCTCAAGCACCTTTTCCATTATCGTATGTAGCCTTCTAGCGCCGATATCCTCGACCTTTTCGTTCGTGCTCGCCGCAAATTTCGCAATCGCTTTGACCCCATCCTCGCTAAATTCCAACTCCACGCCCTCGGTCTTCAAAAGCACCGAGTACTGTTTAAGAAGCGAATTTTTCGGCTTGGTTAAAATTTCACACAACGCCGCCTCGTCTAAGCTGTCAAGCTCGACGCGAAGCGGGAAGCGCCCCTGAAGCTCGGGTATGAGATCGCTCGGCTTGCTGATATGAAAGGCGCCCGCGGCGATAAAAAGGATGTGATCGGTGTCGATATTGCCGAATTTCGTGCTTACGCTGCTGCCCTCCACGATCGGAAGCAGATCGCGCTGCACGCCCTCTTTGCTCGGATCCTGCCTGCCGCTATTGCCGCTTGAGACCGCCACCTTATCGATCTCGTCGATAAAGATGATGCCCTCGTTTTGCGCGCGCCTAACGGCTTCGGCTTTGATACTCTCCATATCGAGAACTTTCTCGCTAGCCTCGCTTTTAAGGGCAACTTTGGCGTCTTTAACCTTCATCTCTTTTTTACTTTTGCGCGTCGAAATTCCGATTACTTTGATGAAGCTTTCCTGCATATTCGCCATCTCGGGCGGCAAATTCGGATTTGATTCGAGCGCATTTTCGCTCACTTCGATCTCGATGCTAAGATCGTCCAGCTCGCCGCGCTCGAGCTTGGCCGCCATCTTTTCGTAGCTTTTTTCGTAATCTGCGACCTTCTCCTCACTCGCTCCGCGCGGAAGCGGCGGAAGGACTTTTTCTAAAATTTTACGTTTGATGTAATCATCGATCTTGTCTTTGTTTTTTTCAAACTCCTCGCCGCGCACTAAATTTACCGACGCAGCGGCCAGATCGCGCACCATGCTCTCCACGTCGCGCCCCACGAAGCCCACCTCGGTGTATTTGCTCGCCTCGACCTTGATAAAAGGAAGTCCAAACATCTTCGAAAGTCTGCGCGCGATTTCGGTCTTGCCCACGCCGGTAGAGCCGATCATCAGGATATTTTTAGGCATCACCTCATTTTTCATCTCATCTTCAAGCGCCATTCTGCGGTAGCGATTTCGCAAAGCTACCGCTATCGTGCGTTTGGCGCTATTTTGTCCGATTATATATTCGTCTAGTTTCTCTACAATTTCTCGTGGCGTCATCATCTCTTTTCGTCCCAAATTGCGTATGTTTTGATATTTTCGTTCGTGTAAATGCAAATCTCGCCCGCGATTTTAAGGCTTTGCTTTACAAGCTCCTCTTCGTCTAAGCTTGCAAATTTATCCAAAGCTCGCGCCGCGCTAAGAGCGTAATTTCCGCCGCTTCCGATCGCTGCGATCTTGCCGTCGTCCGGCTCTACCACATCGCCCGTGCCGCTAAGCAGAAAGATATTTTTGCGGTCCAGCACCAGCATCATCGCTTCGAGCTTGCGCAGATATTTATCCTTGCGCCACTGCTTGCTAAATTCTATCACGGCCCTTAAAAGATCGCCTTTTGCGCCATCTAAGCACTTCTCAAACATATCAAAAAGATTAAACGCATCGGCGGTGCTGCCCGCAAAGCCCGCCAAGACGTTACTCTCTTTGCCGATCTTTCGAATTTTAGTCGCATTGCCCTTTAAGACGGTGTTTCCAAACGTAACCTGCCCGTCACCGCCGATGACGGAGCCCTTCGCGCCTTTGTAGGCTAAAATGGTAGTCGCTTCAAACACTAGCCACCTCTATCTCAAATTTAGCGCTTATGCCATGCTTTAGCTTGGCATTTACATCGTAGATCCCGGTCGTTTTGATAGCCTCAGTCTCTAAAATTTTCTTATCGATTTCGATGCTTTTTTGCTCTTTTAGCGCGGTTGCGATCTCATCTTTGGTCACTGAGCCGAAAAGCGCGCCGCTCTCGCCCGTCTGCTTTACGATCTTTACGCGGATCTTAGCTAGCTCCTCGGCTAGTTTTTGCAAGCTTGCGACCTCGTATTTTTCTAGCTCGGCTTGCTTTTTCTTATCCGCTTCAAATTTACGCAAAACCTCCGTCGTAGCGGCTTTGGCGTAGCCTTTACCGATTAGGAAGTTATTGCCGTAGCCGTCCTTGACCTCCTTTACCTCGCCCGCCTTTCCGAGCCCCTTAACGTCTTTTATTAGTAATACTTTCATCCATTATCCTTTTAAATTTAGCTTTAAATTTATAAAATTTTATAAGCGGCGCGGGCGGATCTAAAATTTCGTGAAATTTTATGAAATTCGCCTGCAGCCGCTCTCTACTTTTCCGATAAATTTTAAAATTTCGTTTTGTGAAATTTGCCTGCCCGACCTGCGGCAAAATTTCAGCTAAAGCTTGCGTCCGTTCTTGCCCGCGATGATAAATCTTAGCGCGCTTAGTTTGATAAATCCGTCGCCGTCTTTTTGATTGAAAACCTTATCCTCTTCAAACGTCACGAAATCGGTATTAAACAAACTATCGCTCTTGCTTTCCCTGCCTAGCACGGTCACGTTGCCCTTATAAAGCTCTAACTTAACCTCGCCATTTACGTGCTCTTGGGATTTGTTTATCAGCTCTTGAAGCAGCAAGCGCTCAGGGCTGAACCAAAAGCCGTTGTAGATAAGCTCGGCGTAGCGCGGCATCAGATCGTCTTTTAGATGCGCCGCACCTCGATCTAGCGTGATGCTCTCGATCGCGCGGTGAGCCTTTAGCATGATCGTGCCGCCCGGAGTTTCGTAGCAACCGCGGCTCTTCATGCCGACGTAGCGATTTTCTACTAGATCGAGCCTGCCGATGCCGTTTTTAGCGCCAAGCTCGTTAAGCGCTGCTAGCATCTCGTGCGGTTTAAGCGCCTTGCCGTTTAGCTTTACGGGATCGCCCTGCTTGTATTCGATCTCTATGATCTCGCTCTTATCGGGCGCATTTTTAGGGCTCACAGTCCATCGCCACATATCCTCCTCAGGCGCATGGGCGGGATCTTCCAGCACCAAGCCCTCGTAGGAGATGTGAAGGATATTCGCATCCATCGAATACGGCGATTTGCCGGGCTTTGAGGCGATGTCGATGCCGTTTTTCTTAGCGTAAGCAAGAAGCTTCTCGCGAGAGTTCAGATCCCACAGCCTCCACGGCGCAATCACCTTAATATCGGGATTTAGCGCATATGCGCCAAGCTCGAAGCGAACCTGATCGTTTCCTTTGCCCGTAGCGCCGTGGCTTATGGCGTCCGCGCCGGTTTTTTTAGCAATTCCGACTAGCTTTTTAGCGATCAACGGGCGCGCAATCGATGTGCCTAAAAGATATTCGCCCTCATAGACGGCATTTGCGCGAAACATCGGAAATACGTAATCGCGTACAAATTCCTCGCGCAGATCCTCTACGAAAATATTTTCCTTTTTGATGCCCAGTTTCACAGCTTTGTTTTTGATCGGCTCCAAATCCTCATTCTGACCGATATCTGCGGTGAAAGTCACCACATCGCAGCCGTAAGTATCGCCGAGCCACTTTAAAATAATACTAGTATCAAGTCCTCCGGAATACGCCAAAACGACCTTTTTTACATCTTTTTTTGCCATCTCAAATCCTTTACGTAAAATTTGGCGAAATTCTACCAAAAATAGTTTAATAGTTGCTTTTAAGGCAAATATCGCTAAACTCACGCCTATGAGAATCGATAAATTTTTAAACGCAGTCAATATCACCAAGCGGCGCGCCATCAGCGAAGATATGTGCAAAAGCGGCGTCGTAGCCGTAAACGGCGTCGTAGCAAAGCCCGCCAAAGAGCTTAAAATCGGCGACGTTATCACGATAAGCTTTTTGGATAGAAAACAAAGCTTTAAGGTTCTAGCCTTTCCTAGCGCGAAAAATACGCCCAAAAGCGAGCAGGCAAAGTATGTCCAGGAGCTTTGAACTCATCTGCGGCGAGGATGAAATTTCACGCCTCGTGCAGGCTCTGCCAAAAAGCGGCATAATATTGCTAATCGGCGATCTCGCCGCCGGCAAAACGACGCTTGCGCGCGCGATCGTGCGGGCTCACGGATTAGACGAGCACGTAAGCTCGCCGACATTTTCGATCATGCAAAACTACGGCGAAATTTATCATTACGACATATATAACGGCGGCTGTGAGGGGATTTTAAAAAACGGACTATTTGAAAATTTATTTGAAGAGGGGCTTCATCTTATCGAATGGGCGGACGAAAATTTGATAAATTTACTTAAAAAATATGAGCTTGATTTTTGCGTAGTGAGGATCGCGCCGCACGCGCAAGGGCGAAAATACGAGGTAAGCTATGCATAAACTGGAAGTCAGGGGTCTAAAAAAAACCATAAAAGGTACGCCGATCATCAAAGGAATCTCGCTAGAGCTTTACAATGGCGAGATCGTAGGGCTGCTAGGGCCCAACGGAGCGGGCAAAACCACGACGTTTTATATGATCTGCGGGCTGATAAGCGCTAGCGGTGGCGATATCTTGCTTAATGAGAGCAGCATCGCAAAGGTTCCGCTTCACAAACGCGCTAAGCTCGGCATCGGCTACCTGCCACAAGAAAGCAGCATATTTAAGGAGCTTAGCGTTGAAGAAAATTTAATGCTCGCTGCAGAGATTACCTATAAAAATAAAGCCGAAGCCTCACGAAAGGTCGATGAGATGCTAAATCTACTCAACATCGAGCCGATCAGATTGCGCAAAGGCGTGAGCCTAAGCGGCGGCGAGCGCAGGCGCTGCGAGATCGCGCGAAGCCTGATGATAACGCCGAAATTTTTGCTTTTGGACGAGCCGTTTGCGGGCGTCGATCCGATCGCCGTTAGCGACATCCAAAACATCGTACGCGATTTAAGCGATCTTGGCATCGGCGTGCTCATCACCGATCACAACGTCCGCGAAACGCTCGCGATCTGCGACCGCGCCTACGTCATCAAAGACGGCGAGCTGTTCGCCGGCGGCACCGCAAAAGAGATAGCCAGCGATCCGAATGTCCGTAAATTCTACCTCGGCGAGGATTTTAGCATCTAAGTCAGCAAGGGCGTTTTAGATTTTTAGCCCCCCTTTTTTTTTCGGCGCGCGCGGTTAAATTCTATAATTTAAGTTTTGCGATTTAAATTTCAAGTGTACGGCTGCGATTAGTCGTACGTGCGACACTTGATTTAAAATTTTGCATATTAAAATTTAAAGCCACTGCCACGGCCGTACGATAGAGCGATTTGATTTTGTGCTTTAAATCTTAAAAGTAATTATGGTGGCGGAATTTGAACCCAGCGTTTAAAATTTAGCATATTAAATTTTAAAAGCATAGCGTGGATTGGACGGCGCATTCTATTCAAAGTTTAAATTTCGCGTATTAAATTTTTGAAAAGTACCTAGGTTCGTCTTAAAAATTTTTAAATTTCAAAAGGCGTTTTGTACACTGTAAATTTTAAATAATTTTTTTGCTACAGACTCACTTTTACGACCGAAATTTTACACCCGTGGTACATAAAATTTAAATCGCATTTTAATCACACTTTATTTAAATTAAATCCAATTTTAAAGCGTGAGGCGTCTTTAAACGTAACGCTTTCATCTGCGCATCAAAATCATGCGGCAGTTTGCAAAAAAATATCCGCTCGTATAATTAAATTTTAAAGCAACAGCCTAAATAAATTGCGTATGCGAAGACGCCTGCAGCCGCGCGATGTCGCTAAATTTCACGACAAAATTCCATAGGCGCCGCGTCAGTAGCAAAAATCAAAGCACGCACAAAACTACTCACTTCGGTTTCAACGCATCAAATTGAAAGCGACGCGCGAAGCAAGGCCTTCCAACCCGCTAGAATTTTGCCGATTAAGCCACCTTGTTTAATTAAAATTGCGCTTTTATTTGCTCTGCGGGTTTAAATTTCGCTCATCTTAAAGCTCGCTGCGAATTTTAAAATTTTAACCTGGCACTCGTCGCTTCGCTTAAAAATTTTAAAATTCTTAAAATTTTGGCGAGATCAAGGAGAGATTATGAAAAAAGTTCTACTTTTGTGCGCCTTGACAGGCGCGCTTTTTGGCCTAGAGATCGACGGATTTAGCGCACCTAGTGGTTCGCTCATTACCGATGACGCTTTTTACATCGCAAATCGCGGCAGTAGTGAAGATCCACAAGAGCGAGACGGCTTCATCAGCCGCATAGTAAAAAATTCCAATGTTGTTGAGACAAATTTTATAGACGATCTGGTAAATCCGGGCGGAATGGCGCAGATCGCGGACGTGCTTTATGTCTGCGATATCGATACGATCAGGGGTTTTGCCAAAAGCCAGGAGGTTTTCAATCTAAAAATCGAGGGAGCGCAGGCCTTAAACGATGTCGTAGCGCTCGGCAGCGAGGTTTTGCTAGCAAGCGATCCCGTGCATGGGACGATCTGGCGCATCGACCTGCTCTCGCGCACCGCGGATGAGTTTGCGCGCATCGATCCGTCGCTCGGCAATGCGGGCGCGCTTATGCTCAAAGGTGACAAACTTCTGATCACCACCTTCGATCTTAGCGGAAAGGTCCCGGGGCGCGTGCTAAGCATGGATCTGAAATCTCGCGAAATTTCGATCTTCGCCGATATGAAGGGGGTTTTCTACGGCATAGCGCGCGGAAAAAACGGTGAAATTTTAATTAGCGACTGGGGCGAGGATCTTTTAAGCGGTAAAATTTGGCGCGTCGGTACGGACGGACGCGTGCTAAAGCTAGATCTCGGCACGATGCAAAGACCTGCGGATATCTCAAGCGACGGCAAGGTTTTATTGATCCCAAAAACGCTGGAAAACAAAGTGGAGTTGATAAATTTGCCGTAACCGGTCGTCTTATTGCGGCTTCGCAGTTTGCTTAAATTTTACAAAATATATGCTGTATCGTGCTTTATAAGCCATCTTTTTGTGCTTCGCCGCTTGCGCGGCAGTATCAGTTACGGACCAGAACCAATCGCGATATCGAAACTAGGTCAATGCCGAAGCCGGTCGCAGCGCCAAGGCTAATTGCGGCAGCGTAAGAGTTATATTACGAAACCGATCGCCCTTTTTCGCGCGCACTCAAGAGCCAAGTACGTCCAAAAACCGCGTGTGTCGTCTTATAACACGCAAATGCCGAGTCTGTCGTAAAATTTGCAAATCCATCTGCTCTACTTTTTAATTCCATCGCCGCGGATATTTTTGCAGACCGAGCGGCGCTAAATTTCAGCGCGATATTTGACGCCGAGGCGTACTTTTAACATACCTCGTCCTATCTGCGCGCGAGCGAATTCTACGCGGCGACACGATCTCGACTCCTGCGCGCTGTCGCTGTACGGATGCGTGAAGCTTACCATTCTACGCAGCGCCTATGTCTAGGCCGCTCCTGGCGTCCGCGCGTGGAACCTATCTCTGTATGCACCCCTCCCACACGGCGGGAGCGTCAAGCTCTGTGTATGAGTTTAAAATTTCATACGGCTCGTAGCTAAATTTATACGCTAGGCTCGGACACTGCTTGACCGCGTAGCCCAGATAGATCCATCGCAGCCCCAGATCTTGGGCAAACTCGATCTGTTTTAAAAGCGAAAATTTACCCAGACTTAGATGCGGCAGATACGGATCGTAGTAGCAATACACCGAGCTGATGCCGTCGTCCACGATATCGATGAGATCGACGCAGATAAGCCGCCCATCCTCGCCGTAGTAAGAAATTTCTTTGCCGAAGTCGCCGTGACCCTGGACGTAAATTTCATCATATCGCTCAAAATCGATCTCTTGCAAAGGCCAGCCCTTTTTTAGATGCATGTAGTCGTGATAAAGCGCGAAAAGCTCCAAACGCGCATCGTTTAAAAGCGGGCGAGATTGCCATACATAGGCGGTCGTGCGATTATTTTTATAGACGCGGCGGTGCGATCTGCTAAATTTAAAATTTGCGGCATCGACGCGTAGGCTTTTGCACTCCGCACAGGCTGCACAAATAGGCTTTTGAAAATACCTGCCGAAGCGGCGATAGCCGTGTTGCACTAAGCTTGAATTATACTCGAAGTCGCAGTCTTTTATGTAGAGATACTCGCTGCGCGCGGCTCTGCCGTCCAGATAAGGACAAGAAAAATCCAGCGTGCAAAATGGAATTTCAGTCATTCAGTTTTTTGATATTTGCCGCGTCCACGTATTTTAAAAACTCATCTTTGAGGCGCTTTTCGCGTGCGGCGATGCTCTCTTTGGCTACGTCAAGCTCTTCCGTCGCGACGCCGTCTAAGCCGCTTCCGCTTTGCAGGCTCAAATCGTCATCCCTGAAAATATCTTTAAACTCGTCGCGATTTGGATTAGATTTTTTGGGCTTTTTGGGCGTGGAGCTTGCCGCCTTGTCCTTAAGCATATCCTTTTTTATATCTTTTAGGCTATCTAAAAAATCCATAACTCTTTCCTAAATCCGCGCCGATTTGCACATCGCAGCGATGATGGCGGCGATCGCTTCGTTTTTATTCGGCTGCATATCGTCCATAGTGTTTTCTAAAATTTTGTCTAAATTTTTCTCTACGTAGCTCGTGTCAAAAAAGCCGAGTCGAAATTCGCGCGACTTGCTGATGCTGAGCAAAAATGGAATGATCGTGCGCACCCCCTCGATGCGAAACTCCTTCAGCGCGCGCTCTAGCTTATTGACGGCCAGGTCGTAGTCGGTGGTTTTGATGATGAGCTTGGCTAGAAGCGAGTCGTAAAACGGCGGAATTTTATAGCCCTTGTAGATATGGCTATCGACGCGCACGGAAGGACCGAGTGCAGGATAATAATCGCTAACGGTGCCGGGAACGGGGGTGAAATTTTTCCAGACGTTTTCGGAAGTGATTCTAGCTTCGATCGCGTAGCCGTGCGGCTTGATATCGCTTTGCTCAAGCTCTAAAATTTCGCCGTTTGCGATGCGGATCTGGCGAACGACGAGATCGACGCCCGTAACCTCCTCGGTGATACCGTGCTCGACCTGGATACGGGTATTCATCTCCATAAAATAGAAATTGTTGTAATCATCGAGTAGGAATTCCACCGTGCCGACATTGGTGTAATTCACCGCTTTTGCCGCAGCGACTGCAGTCGTACCCATCGTTTTACGTAGATGCTCGCTAATAGAGGGACACGGCGCAATCTCGATAATCTTTTGGTGGCGGCGCTGGATCGAGCAATCGCGCTCGCATAGGTGAATGATGTTGCCGTAATTATCGCCGATGATCTGAAACTCGATGTGGCGCGGCTTGACGACGAGTTTTTCCATAAAAATTTCATCGTTGTTAAAAAAGGTTTTCGCCTCTCTCGTGCACGAGTCGTAGGCGCTCTGCATATCTTTCTCGTCCCACACCTCGCGGATACCGCGTCCGCCGCCGCCGCCGCTAGCCTTTAAAATTACGGGATAGCCGATCTCGCGCGCATATTTTTTGATCGTATCCATACTCTCGTGATTTAGCTTTTCGGTGCCAGGCACGATCGGGATGCCGTTCTTGCGCATCAGATAGCGAGCGATGTTTTTATTGCCCATTTTGCGGATAACGTCGGGTTTGGGGCCGATAAAAATAATGCCCGCGTCCTCGACCTCTCTTGCAAAGTCAAAATTCTCGCTCAAAAAGCCGTATCCAGGATGTATCGCATCAGCGCCGCACTCTTTGGCGACTTCGACGATCTTTTTGGCGTCCAGATAGCCTTTTAGCGCATCGGTGCTTACTTCGTAGGCCTCATCGGCGATTTTTACGTGCAAGCAATCGATGTCGGGTTTTGTGTAGATCGCGACGCTTTTAATATGCAGATCTCTGCAGGCCCTAATGATGCGAACCGCGATCTCGCCGCGATTAGCGATAAGAATTTTACGTATCATAAATAATTGCCTCTTTTAAAGAAATACCGCGGTAATAATAGTATAAAAAATTTTATAGCAAGTTGAAATTTGCAAAAGGCGGTTGAAATTACAGATAAAATTTAAAGAAGATTTATGGTGCCCGAGGTCGGAATCGAACCGACACGAGGTTGCCCTCGCCAGATTTTGAGTCTGGTGCGTCTACCAATTTCACCACTCGGGCATTTTAAAAAGTTACGATTGTATAAATTTAAAAAAGAAAAGCCCCGAAGACGGGGCTTGGAGCAAGAAAATTATTTTTTCTTCTTGCCTTTTGCAGCTGCAACAGCCTCTTTTAGCTGTTTGCCGACTTTAAATTTTACTACTTTAGTAGCAGGAGATTTATAAGTTCTGTTTGTGCCAGGAACTTTACCCTCGCGAGCTGCACGCTCTGCAATACCGAAAGATCCGAAGCCGATGAAGCTTATGTCATCACCTTTTACCAAAAGCTCTTTGATAGCCTCAAGTGCAGAATCAACTACCTTAACGGTATCTTTTTTAGAAAGACCTGCCTTCTCGGCAACTACTTGGATAAAATCAGCTTTTTTCATGCTAATCCTTTAAAATAAAGTGGCTTGGGCGGTATTCTACAATAGTTTCGCAAAAAATACAATAGTTTTTTAAGAAAAAAACGCAAAATTCGGCAAAATTTAGCCGAATTTAGCCCAAATTCGTCAATTTTTCAGATTTTGCTTCTTTAAATTTCAAAATTTCGCCATATTTTTGGGGCTGATTTTTGAAATTTTGCTAGGTTTCGAAAAATTTCAAAATTTTACCCCTTCTCGCCTCATTTTTATAAAATTTCGCTCAAATTTGCCGCTTTAAAATATATAAACTATATTTTGTTATAATCCGCGCAAAATTTCAAAGGCTTTTTTATGACTAAAATTTTAATGATAGAGGACGATTTAGAACTCGCCGAAATTTTAAGCGAATATCTGCAGCAATACGATATCGATATTACAGTCGCGGACGATCCGTTTTTGGGGCTTTCTAAGCTAAATTTAGAAAATTTCAACCTCGTGATTTTAGATCTCACGCTTCCTGGGATGGACGGGCTTGAGGTCTGCAAAGAGATCCGCAAAAACACCGATATACCGATCATAATCTCAAGTGCCCGCCACGATCTGACCGATAAGATCAACGCTTTTGACTTCGGCGCGGATGATTATCTGCCAAAGCCCTATAATCCGCAAGAGCTTTTAGCGCGCATCAAGCGCCACATCGAGCGCTACGACATAAACTCCATCCAACGCGCCGCAAAGCCCAAAAAAGACCTCGAAGTGGATGATTTCCGCCACGTCATCAGCTTCAAAGGACAGCCCCTGTCGCTCACCATCGCCGAATACGACGTGCTTTCGTATCTCATCAAAAAGGAAGGCGGTGCGATCACCCGCGAGGAGCTCATCTACAACTGCAGCTCCATAAGCGAGGAATCCTCGAGCAAAAGCATCGACGTCATCATCGGTCGCATTCGTCTAAAACTCGGCGAAACGTCCAAGGCGCCTAGCTACATCCACGCCATCCGCGGCGTAGGCTATAAGCTGATACAATGAGCGGGCTTGCGCCGTACGGGAGACGCGATAGAATTTAGCCGCTCGCGGCTCTAAATTTAATAGGCACTCGCGCGGCGAAACTGAAATCGCAAGTCGGCCTGCGCGATTTTGCCGTTTAAATTTAAGGCGCCGCAACTGAAGCGTTAAAATTTTACGATAAAATTTTGTAGTTATAAATTTAGTACGCGGTTAGATGCGCGCAGGATTTTATCGTTGAATTCCGCAAGCAGTTCGGCTCTACGGGCAAGAATGAGCCATAAAAAACAGAGCCCAGGGCAGCGGGAAAAATTTTAAAATTTAAAGCGGCGTGGCTATTAAATTTAAAAGCGCCCTGCTTTGCGATGAAATTTTAAAATTTACGCGCTGTGCCTTTAAGACGCGCCGTAAATTTAAAGCTGAATAAGTCGGTACGCGCGCCAAAGCCAAAACAAGCCCGCGGCTTACAAAGCTTTGAAATTTTAAAAATTTAAGGATCATATAAATTTAATGAAAGTAAGATCGTCGATTTTTTACACCATCACGTTCATCTTCACGCTCGCCGCCGTGGGCGTTTCGCTCGCTCTGCTCTGGCTCATCGGCTACGATCAGCAAAACTACACTCGCGAGCTAAACTCCAAATACTCCATCGTTGCGCGCGCGAACCTATATCAGATGAGTAAGCTCATCAGCGATGTCGAATACGACCGCCAGGTCGCGAATTTCGAGTTTTCGACCATCCGCGATGAAGCCAAGCGCGATGAGATCATTAAAGGCGCTGAAATTTTAGATAGCATCTCCGCAGACATCGGCTCTGCTGATATCCTGCTTTTTAAGCGCAAGCACTATCTAAAAATCACGCACGCTGGCGAGACGCGGCTTTTAAACGACAAGGATTATCAGCCCTATCGCTACGATATTTTCAAAGCGATCTATGGCGTCATTTTGGTGATCATCCTGCTTGCGTATATTTTCATCATCCGCAAAATTCGCCCCCTTCGCAAGCTTAAGCGCCAGATCGATAAATTTGCTAAAGGCGATCTTCAAATCAAGGACGTAAGCGTAGGAAACGACGAAATTTCCGAGGTTTCGCACGCGTTTTACGAGGCGGTCACGCAGATAAATAAGCTTAACGAATCGCGCCATATGTTTTTGCGAAACATAATGCACGAGCTCAAAACTCCCATCACAAAGGGTCGCATCGCCGTCGAGATGATCGAGCACGGCAAAAATCAAGAGCGCCTCATCTCGGTCTTTGAGCGGCTGGAAAGCCTAATCAACGAATTTGCGGCGGTCGAGCGCGCGACCGCGGGTACGGCACTAATCGAACGCGGAATTTTTTCAATGGATGAAATTTTAAAAGAAGCGCTTAGTATCGCAATGATCGAGCCCGGCTGCGTGGCGCTGGAAAATCCGCTAGGCCTAAGCCTAAATGTCGATCTGAAGCTCTTTTGCGTCGCGGTAAAAAATTTAATCGACAACGCCGTCAAATACGCCTCAGACGGTAAAATTTTAATCCGCTTAGACGCCGAGTCGATGGACTTCATAACGCTCGGCGAGCCGCTGCAGAAGGACTTTAGCTACTACAAAGAGGCATTCGTCAAGGGCACGAACGCCAAGCAAAGCTTCGGCCTGGGGCTCTACATCGTCGATAACATCGCTAAGGCACACGGACTAAAATTCCTCTACCGCAGGCAGGATGAGCTAAACGTCTTTTATTTCGAGGGGATCGAAAAGATAGCGACGTTATGAAATTTAAGCACATTTTTTATATTATTGCGCCAAAAATTCGAAACGAGAAGATGCGGAATTTCATATTTTTAGCGCTGTTTTTAAACGCGACCATATTTTTTCTACCTCGCGATGTACAAGCCGATAGCTTTATCACCGACGAGGAGTACGGCGCGATGCTGTATAAAAACCCGCGCGGCGTGGGCTGCGACAAGTGCCACGGCGAAAAGGGCGAGGGCTCGCTGATCGCGACGTATAAAGAATTTAACCGCACCGCAGGCGCCTACTACGAGCGCGCCCTAAACGCGCCGCCGATCAACAATCTCTCGCTTCAGGAGCTCGCCGACGGGATCAGCAGCTCGCGCGACGTGATGCCGAGCTACTTCCTGACGCAAAACGAGATCATCATCATCTACAAATATATAAAATCGATAAATCAACCCAAAAAGAAGGAGAAAAAATGAATAATCACGACGAATTTCTAGCAGCGCAAAAACTTATCCCAGGCGGCGTAGACTCGCCTGTGCGAGCATTCGGTAACGTAGGCGGCGAGCCTTTTATGGTGGATCACGGCGAGGGCTCGTACATCTACGACGTTGAAGGCAAAAAATATCTCGACTTCGTGCAGAGCTGGGGTCCGCTCATCTTCGGTCATGCTGACGCAGACATTGAGCGCGCCGTCGTGCAGACCGCTAAAAAGGGGCTAAGCTTCGGCGCATCCAGCCCGCTTGAGACGCAGCTTGCCTCGCTGGTGCTAAAAAATTTCGATTTCCTAGACAAGATCCGCTTTACCAGCAGCGGCACGGAAGCCACGATGAGCGCGATCCGTCTTGCGCGCGCCTTTAGCGGACGAGATAAAATTTTAAAATTTGAGGGCTGCTACCACGGTCACAGCGACAGCCTGCTCGTCAAAGCGGGCAGCGGCGCGAGCACTTTCGGTAATGCAAGCAGCGCGGGCGTGCCGCAGGACGTCGCAAAAAACACCTACCTAGCCAGATACAACGACATACAAAGCGTAAAGGACGTCCTAGCGCAAAACGACATCGGCACGATCATCATCGAGCCGGTCGCGGGGAATATGGGCCTAGTACCGGCGGATCCTAAATTTTTAACAGAGCTTCGCACGCTGTGCGACGAGAAAAAGATCGTGCTAATAATCGACGAGGTAATGAGCGGCTTTCGCGCGAGCGAGCTAGGCAGCTACGGCATCTACGGCGTCCGCGGCGATCTGGTAACCTTCGGCAAGGTCATCGGCGGCGGTATGAGCGTGGCGGCGTTTGCAGGCAAGCGCGAAATTATGGATATGATAAGCCCGCTAGGAGCGGTGTATCAAGCAGGCACGCTAAGCGGAAACCCCGTCGCGATGGCTGCGGGTATCGCCAGCCTAAGTAAAATTTACGCTAGCAGCGGCCTTTACGAAAGGCTCGGCGAACTAGCGCGCAGGCTCGCAGACGGGCTTTGCACCATAGCACAGCGCCGCGGTATCGCGCTGCAAACCGCTTGCGTAGGCTCGATGTTCGGCTACTTTTTCGCAGACGAAGAGGTGCGCGACTATGACGGCGCCCTGCGAGCAGACACCGCGCGCTTTGCGAAATTTCACGGCGAGATGATTAAGCGCGGCGTATTTTTGGCGCCTAGTCAGTTTGAGACGGGCTTTATCTGCTCTACGATGAACGAAGCGCAGATCGACTTTGCGCTAAACGCCGCGGATGAAGCGATGGCGGCGCTTTAAGGGCTGCATTTTAAAATTTTACGGATTTTAGATGAGAGTAACGAAAAATTTAAACAAAATCGTAAGGGGCGCCTGCGACATCAGCCTAGGCATCTCAATCGTCGTAGCAATCGGCATCGGAGTAGCGATCGGGCTTGGGCTGCGGCACCTCACGGGCTCGCTGCTTTTATTATGGCTGGGCATCGCTATTGGCATCGCAGCGGCGTTTTTGAACGTTTACCGCGCGTGCAAGGCGCTAAATTCGAGCCTAAAGGAGCTTGAGGACAATCCAAAATACAAAGCGGATCCGAAAAATTTCGACGACGATGAATGGGATGAGCGAGATTGAATAGGCGATTTTTGCTCGTATACTGCGCGCTAAACGCGACGTTTGCCCTGCTTGGGCTGGCGCTTTGCGGCGCAGGATTTTTCGGCGCGGGCTCTTTCGGCGTGCGGGCGCTTGCGTGGCTTCTTAGCTTGGAGGCTGGATTTTTGGGTGCATTCGGCGCGGTATATTTTTCGTTTCGCGCTTACCGAAACAAAATAGAAGATGAACTCAGAGCCGGTAAATACGATGAAATTTTGCAGCAAAGCTCTAAAAATTCAGCAGGTTTCATAAGCAGCGAAACTTCCGCTAGCGATACGAATTCCGCAAGTCGCGGCGAAAACCAAGGCGACGCAAGCGGCGATGAAATTTCATACGGCAAAATTTGCGGCGGCGAAATTTTAAAGAGCGAAAGCTTTAGGGGCGAAAATTCAGGCGATGAAATTTCAAACACTCGAAATTCCGAAGACGCCGTAAATTTCACAAACGGCGAAACCAGCACCGAAAACGGCGATAGTTGCGCTCTGTACGACGAAACCGCCGCCGAGCGCGCCGCAAACTCTATCGACGAAGATATCAAAAATTTTACCGCCGAGCGCGACGTAAATTCTACGAAGAGCAACGACAAAACCTCCGCTTGCGACGCGACCGCTTTAGGACATGCCGCCGATAAATTTAATATGAATGGCAGCGCGACTTGCGGCAACTCATACGACGGCATAAACGACGAAGCTAGCGATAGTTCGCAAGGCGGCATAGGCGCGCGTTGCGACGACTTGAAAAATGCAGCGAGTAGCGACCTGGGCGGCGGCTGGAGCGACGGCGCAGATCGCAGCAATCATAGCGGCGGCATAGATAACGGAAATCGTGGCGGCGATGTAGATAGCAGCGAGCGGAGCGACGGTACGAGCGATTTTGGAGGTGGGATTGGTGGCGCGCGCGACGGATCAAATGATGATTTCGACGGCGCAGACGGCAGCGTCAATGATTGGGAAGGCGAGCTTGAGCGAAGCGAGATTCGGAGCAATTTTGCGGGAGCGTTTTTCTCTCCGTTTAAAATTTTGTCCTACGCGGCGCTCGTGGCGGCGATCTACCTGCTTGCCAAGCTGTCCTTGCTAAACCCGCTAGCGATTATCTTGGGCGTTGCAATCATTCCTCTGGGCACGATGATGGTTGCCTTCGCTGACAAAGACGCACGCTAAGGCTCAAACAGCGCGAGTGGACGCTTTAAATTTTAAAATTTAGCTTCAGCGGGATTGAGCGTAGATCGGCGCAGGATAAAATCGCGGCGATGCCCGCCACCGCGAGCTGTGCCACAGACACCGCGCGTTTCGGCACGTACCCGGGCGGGCTAAATTTATAAAATTTGCGCCGCACATCTTTGAGCTTCTGCGTAAATTTAGATCGTCGCGACGAGCCGTAGAAATTCTATGCAGCATTTAAGCGCGTAATTCTAAAATTAAATTTAACCGCCGCAGATTGCAAATACGGCGCGAAATCCTTATCTATATTTAATTAAATTTTAGCTACCATTATGCAAAATTTGAGGAAAAATTATGAATTACGATACCTTGAAAAAAATCTTTTTTCTATTCGATCCCGAAACCGCTCACAAGATCGCAGAATTCGGACTTCGCGCGCTCTATGCGACTCCGGGTGGACTTGAGATTTTAGCAAAATTCGGCGTTTATAAAGATGAAATTTTAACTCAAAATATATGGAATTTAAGCTTCGATAACCCCGTGGGTATCGCGGGCGGATTCGACAAAAACGCCACGATGATCGCGCCGCTGGCCGCTCTTGGCTTCGGACACATCGATTTTGGCACCTTTACGCCGCGTCCTCAAAGCGGCAACGAAAAGCCGCGACTTTTTCGCCTCGTTAGCGAGCAGAGCATTCAAAACGCAATGGGTTTTAACAACGAAGGCGCCGATATTATCGAGCGTCGCGTGCGAAAAATTTATCCTTTTAAAATCCCGATCGCCGCAAACATCGGCAAAAACAAAGCCACCTCGAACGAGGATGCGCTAAGCGATTACGAAGCCTTGGGCCGTAAATTTAACGGGCTGTGCGATTTTTTCATCATCAACGTAAGCTCGCCGAACACCCCGAATCTGCGCGCTTTGCAAGAAAACAGCTTCATAAGCGAGCTGATCAGAGCGATGAAAGAGATCACGAACAGGCCGCTAGTCTTAAAGCTGGCGCCCGATATGAGCGCGGCTCAGGCGATCGCACTGTGCGAGTGCGCGGTGCAAAGCGGCGCAAACGGCATCATCATAAACAACACGAGCGTCGATTATTCGCTAAGCCCCAATGCTAGGGACTTCGGCGGTCTAAGCGGCAGGCTTATCACCGAAAAATCGCGCGAGCTTTTCGCACAGGTCGCTCGCGAGCTCTTCGGCCGCACGATCCTAATCAGCTGCGGCGGCATAGACAGCGCGCAAGAGGCCTACGAGCGCATCAAATCGGGCGCGAGCCTGGTTCAAATTTTTACCGCCTTTATCTTCAAAGGCCCGTTCGTCGCAAAATCGATCAACGAGGGGCTGGCGGAGCTTTTGCGCGCAGACGGCTTTAATAACGTAAGCGAGGCGGTCGGGGTAAATTTAAAAACTCGCGCGGGCGAAGGATACGGCATCAGAGGCGATCAGGCGGAAAATCTCGGCAACGGCGCAGATTTGCGCGCTTGCGAAGACAAAGAGGCGGATGCCAGAACGGATAAAATTCCAAGCACGAGCAAAAGCGAGAAAACGAGCGAAATTTCAAACGCGCCCGAAAGCAGGGATGCGGACGGAATTCCAAACGACGGCAAAAGCGAAATATCGAGCGCCCAAGTTAATAAAATTCCCGCCGTTCAAGCAGATGAAATTCCAACTGCCCAAACAAACTCAAGCTCCGAAGCGGACGAAAATTCCGACGCTTTGGTAAATTTAAACGCCTTAGTAAGCGCAGATACCGCGACGGATCAAAGATCAATCGAGCAAAGCCGTACGGAGAGCGGAATTTCGGAGATTAAAAGCGCAAAACGAAGCAGCGCAAAAAGCGAGAATTTAAAGGCTAAAAGCACAAAACAAGGCGGCGCGGAAAGCAAAACCGCCAAAACAAAAACCGCATCTAAAAATAAAACCACAACTAAAGCCGCACAAAAAAACGACATAGAAAGTAAAAATTCTAAAACTAAAGCCGCGCCAAAAAATAGCACGGAAAGCAAAAACTCCAAGAGTAAAAACGTAAAACAAAACAGCGCCAAAACTAAAAATGCCGAGGCTAAAGAGACCAAAGAGCTTAAAGAGGTTAAAGAAGCGAGTGGCGCCCAAGACGCAGAGCAAAACTCAAGCAAAAAACGAAAGGCGAAAAAAGATTAATGTTTCCGAAATTTAAGAAAATCACGCTGCAAAACGGACTTCAAATTTATCACATCCCGATGAATAAAGGCAGCGGCGTCATCAGCGTGGACGTGTTTTACAACGTCGGCTCGCGCGACGAGACGATGGGCAAAAGCGGCATCGCGCACATGCTGGAGCATCTGAATTTTAAATCCACGAAAAATCGTAAGGCGGGCGAGTTCGACGCGATCGTGAAGGGATTCGGCGGCGTGAACAACGCAAGCACGGGCTTTGATTACACGCACTACTTCATCAAGTGCGCGAGCTCAAATTTAGAGGTCTGCTTGGATCTTTACGCCGACATCATGCAAAACTTGAGCCTCAAAGACAAAGAATTTCAGCCCGAGCGCAAGGTAGTGCTTGAGGAGCGGCTGTGGCGCACCGATAACGATCCGTTCGGATACCTATTTTTCAGGCTATATAACGCTGCGTTTTTGTACCACCCGTACCACTGGACGCCGATCGGTTTTCGTAAGGACATCGAAAACTGGAGCATCAAAGATATCAAGGAATTTCACGCTAAATTTTATCAGCCGCAAAACGCCGTGCTGCTTATCACCGGCGACATCGGCGAAAAGGCGGCGTTTGATGCGGCTAAAAAATATTTCGCGCCCGTAAAAAATAAAAGCGAAATTCCGCGCCCTCACTGCACCGAGCCTACGCAAGACGGCGAGAAGCTTAGCGTTATTTATAAAAATAGCGAGGCTCAGATCGTGGCAGTCGCCTTTAAAATTCCGCCGTTTAACCACGCCGACGCCGCGGCGATCAAAGCGATGGATATATATCTTAGCGGCGGCAAGAGCTCGCTTTTACAGCGCGTGCTGGTCGATGAGAAAAAGCTCGCCAATCAGATCAATATCTACGATATGAGCGGTAAGGATGAGAATTTATTTATAGTCTTTGCCGTTTGCAACCAAGGCGTAAGCGGCGAGGCGCTGAGGAGTGAAATTTTAGCGCTGATCGAAAAAGCCAAAAAAGCTAAAATAAGCGACGACGATATGCTAAAGATCAAAAACACCCTAAGTAGCGATCTGATCTACTCCCTCGACAGCGCTAGCAAGGTAGCTCAGATGTACGGCAGCTACATCGTCCGCGGCGATCTGGACGCGCTATTTAGGCTGGAGTGCGAAATTAAAAGCCTAGATAAAAGCGCGGTTAAAAAAGCGATGAAAACCTATCTAAGCCTTAAAAGCTCCACGAGCATTATCTTACGAAAGGAAAACGATGAATAAAAATGTCATAATCGGCTCTATGACGGCGCTGATCACGCCTTTTAAAGAGGGCAAACTGGACGAGCAGACCTACGCAAAGCTCATTAAAAGACAGATCGCAAACGGCATAAGCGCGGTCGTGCCCGTCGGTACTACGGGCGAGAGCGCGACGCTGACGCACGACGAGCACCGCGTCTGTATCGAAATCGCCGTAGATGCGTGCAAGGGCACGGACGTTAAGGTGCTAGCGGGCGCAGGCAGTAATGCAACTCACGAAGCGATCGGGCTTGCGCAGTTTGCGCAGGCTCACGGCGCGGACGGAATTTTATCCGTAGCGCCCTACTACAACAAACCCACTCAAAAGGGGCTCTATCTGCACTACAAGGCGATCGCGAGCTCGGTAGATCTGCCGGTACTGCTCTACAATGTCCCCGGTCGCACCGGCTGCGACATAGCCGCAGATACGATCATCAAGCTTTTTAACGACTGCGAGAACATCTACGGCGTCAAAGAAGCCAGCGGCAGCATCGATAAATGCGTCGATCTGCTCGCGCACGAGCCGCGCCTTAGCGTGCTTAGCGGCGAGGATGCAATCAACTATCCGATCCTAAGCAACGGCGGCAAAGGCGTGATCTCCGTTACGGCAAATTTACTGCCCGATTACACGGCGAGACTTACGAAATTTGCGCTGCAAAATGAGTTTTTAAAAGCCAAGCAGATCAACGACGATCTCTACGCGATCAATAAAATTTTATTCTGCGAGAGCAATCCGATCCCGATCAAAGCGGCGATGTATATTGCAGGTCTGACGCCGAGCTTGGAGTACCGCTTGCCGCTTTGCGAGCCGAGCGCGGAAAACCTCAAAAAAATAGAAAACGTAATGAAACAATACGCTATCAAAGGATTTTAATTGACGAACGAATTTAAAGGAAAAACGCTAGTTATCAGCGGCGGCACGAGAGGCATAGGCAGGGCGATAGTTTTGGAATTCGCAGCTGCAGGGGCAAATATCGCTTTTACGTATAATTCCAACGAGGAGCTAGCGACTTCGCAAGCAGCCGATCTTGAGAAGGCTTACGGCATCAAGGCGCGCGCTTACGCGCTCAATATCTTAGAGCCAGAGACCTACAAGGAGCTCTTTGCCAAGATCGACGAGGATTTTGCGCGAGTGGATTTTTTCATCTCAAACGCCATCATCTCGGGTCGCGCAGTCGCGGGTGGATATACTAAATTTATGAGGCTAAAGCCGCGCGGCATCAATAATATCTTTACCGCGACGGTAAATGCCTTCGTCGTGGGCGCGCAAGAAGCCGCAAAGCGTATGGAAGCGGTAGGCGGCGGCTCGATCATCTCGCTTAGCTCCACGGGAAATTTAGTCTATATCGAAAACTACGCGGGTCACGGCACGGCGAAAGCCGCCGTCGAAGCGATGGCACGCTACGCCGCAACCGAACTCGGTGAGAAAAACATCCGCGTAAACGTAGTAAGCGGGGGACCGATCGAAACGGATGCGCTGCGGGCCTTTACCAACTACGAAGAGGTACGCGATAAAACCGCCGAGCTTAGCCCGCTGGGACGCATGGGGCAGCCGGAGGATCTGGCGGGAGCATGTTTATTTCTATGCTCGAGCAAGGCTAGCTGGGTGACGGGGCACACCTTCATCGTCGACGGCGGAACGACCTTTAAATAATGCTAAATTTACCCAATATTTTAGCGAGCTTTCGCGTTGCGCTGGCGCCGCTGTTTTTCTGGCTGATCTTACTAGCAGGCCATGCGAACGGCGGCATGGTGGGCTCGGTGCACGTCAGCTGGATTGATTATTTCGCCGCGCTAGTCTTCGTCATCGCCTCCGTCACGGACTTTTTCGACGGATACATCGCGCGCTCTTGGAACCAAAAAACGAGACTTGGCGCCATCATCGATCCGCTCGCCGATAAGATGCTTACGCTTGCGGGCTTTTTGGGGCTTATGTTTATCGGGCGCGCCAGTCCGTGGGCGATCTATCTGATCCTAATCCGCGAGTTTTTTATCACTGGTCTTCGCGTGGCGATGGCGGGCGACGGCGTAGAGGTCGCCGCGTCGATGGCGGGCAAGGTAAAAACGGTCTTTCAGATGATCGCTATCGGCTGGCTAACGATGCAGTGGCCCTATGCAAACGCCCTACTCTGGATAGCGGTCGCACTGACACTATATTCGGGCTTTGAATACGTCGCGGCATATGCTAAGGCTACGAAAAAGAGTTAAAATTTGGTTTAAATTTGGCATAAAATTTAAACCAAATGAGATATACTGAATCGCAAATTATGCGATCTTATCCTTGGGTGTATGTAGGATAAAAATCTACGTGCCGCTCATTAGATTAATAGTAATATATAGGCAAAATTAAGGAAAATTGTTATGATGTATGGGACTTTGAGAGTTAGCGAAGATGTGATTAGGCAAAATGCTGGAGCGTTACTAAAATTTCAAGATTCAAAATACGCCAAAAGTGGTGTCGGACAAATAACTACGTTTAATGAACTTGGTTTTAGCGGGGTTAATAAAAAGCCCGACGGTTGGTATTTTCCGCACGATATAAATGAAGTTGCCATAATTTTAGAGACCAAAGCCTATGAGCCAAATTCAAATCTGGATCAAAATTTACCGCAACTTCAAGAATATATAAACATAACAAGAAGCAAATACAATCGAGTAATAGGTATTTTATATAATGGCAACGAAGCAATAATTTATAAAAACGATAAATTTTATAGAGAAGATAGTGAGCTTTTTAGCAAAGATTACTATCTTAAGCTATTTACTCAGAGCAGTATAGATAAGCCTAAAATTTACTCATGTACTAAATCAATAAATGATAACCTACATATAAATTTTGGCATCAACAACCTAAAGCATAGGATGATTTTTACAGCTTGTGCTTTGGTGGCCGATAGAAAAGGCGCAAATTTAGCCGGTCTTAAAGGACGCGATTTCGCAACTCTGCAAAGCGAGATCATAAAAACTCTTGAAAGCTCGTATAGTGAGCAAAAGGCATTGAATTTAAAACTAGACATCATAAAAGAGCAGTTTAATTTAATTAGTTTCAACTACACAAAAAATCAAAAAGCAATAGACGGCTTCATAGATGATGTTATCGCCATTTCGGGCTATATCAAAACCGACGCTTGGAACGGTGAAGACGTTATGGGAATTTTCTTTAACGAATTTACTCGCTATAAGGGCAAGAGCGAAGCGGGTCAAGTTTTTACACCGGATCATATTACAAGCCTAATGTATCGTATCGCAAACGTCAGCTACAAAGATAAAATTTTAGACGCATGCTGCGGTAGTGGTGCATTTTTAGTAAAAGCTATGAATAATATGATAAACGAAGTCGGTGGAAATTTCAATGAAAGCGCGGTTAAGATTATACAAAATGATAGACTTTTTGGAATAGAATTTGATAAAGAGCTATTTGCTCTAGCTTGCGCAAATATGTTAATTCATAAAGACGGAAAAACCAATTTAACTCATGACGATGCTAGAAGCGAGGCGGCCTGCGAATGGATAAAAAATAAAAACATCACAAAAGTTTTGATGAATCCACCTTATGAAAATAAATTTGGCTGCTTAAAAATAGTAAAAAATGTACTTGATAATGTCGAAGATGGTGCAATTTGCGCATTTTTATTACCGAGTAATAAACTAGAAGTCGGCAAAAAGCAAGTTTTAAAATGGCTCAAAAAACATTCTCTTTTGAAAATCATTAACCTCCCGAAAGAAGTGTTTGCTCGTATGAAAGGCGCAAACGAAACATCGATTTTTATATTTAAAGCGCACGAACCACAAGGAAATAAAGAAATTTTCGGTTGCTATATAAAAGAAGACGGGTTAGAAACCGTTAAAAATCAAGGACGTCATGACTTAAAAGGCAAATGGCAAGAACTTGAAGATTACTGGGTAGATGTAATATATAAACAAGGCGGCGATGAAAGCTGCCAGTGGATAAAGCCGAATGAGAGCTTGCAGTATAAAATGCCCGAGCCTAAATTTGAGATAACCGAGCAAGATTTTAAAAAAGTCGTGCTTGATTATATGCTTTTTGAAAACGGTATCGATAAAAAGGAGTTTGAAAAAACTATTTTGGATAGCGTTTTATATGGAAGTGAGATAAATTTAGACGATGACGAGATAAAGATTAAGGTTTAAAGTGCAAAAATTTAAGAATTTTAAATTTAAAGAGATATTCGATCATATCGCGCAAGGTAAAAGATTAAAAATATCGGATCATATAAATGGCGATATTCCATTCGTTATGGCCGGATACATAAATAACGGAATTTGTGATTACATCTCTAATCAAGAGGCTAGACGATTTCCGGCCAATTCCATAACAATAGATATTTTTGGAAATTGTTTTTACCGAAAATATGAATTTGCTGCAGGAGATGATGTCGGCGTTTTTTGGAGTAATAAAGATATAAGCAATAAAGCTATGACGTATATTTGTGCCGTTATAGGCAAATCGCTATCGGGCAAATTCGGCTTCGGAAATAAACTAAGAGCCTCACAAACTTATGATTTTGAAATTTTATTACCCTCCAAAGACGAGCAAATAGACTTTGAATTTATGGAAAACTATATCAAAAATATAGAGATTAAAATGCAGATTTTAATCTCATCTTATTCATTATTGGTGGCGGCTTCGAGAGAGAGAGAGAGAGAGAGAGAGAGAGAGAGAGAGAGAGAATAATTCGCCTAACGGCGATGTTTTTATTACGAATTCACATTTGGCAAATTATATCCAAGAGGCTATCATGCGAATAGCTGCAAGTCTTTTTGGTAAACTTAATTGCAAATGGGATGAATTTGAACTTGCAAATTTGTTTGAAATTCTGCTAGCCAAAGGTGATTTACAAGCTAAAAGACTTCAAAGTGGAAACAATCCTTTAATAAGCTCTGGGAATTTTAATAATGGGATAGTTGCGTATGTGCAAAATTGTGATGAGCTAAGTGAAAAATTCGATGGTAATTCTTTAAGTGTAGATATGTTTGGGAAATGTTTTTATCAGCCAAAAAATTTTTATGCAGTATCCCATGGTCGTATAAATATTTTAAAACCAAAATTTGAACTTAATCAAAATATTGGATTTTTCATAGTATCTATTTTAAATAAGTCCTTTGGAGATCGTTATTCTTTTAATCAAATGTGCTCTCAAACTGCTTTAAAAAAGGAAAAAATTGCGCTCCCGGTCAATGGCACATACAGTTTTTATTCATAAATCTGCACTAGATAATAAAACAATCTTGGTGAGTGGAGGTTTAAGAGGTTTACAAATTGAGATTGATTCACAAAAATTAATTGATTATTACCTGCGTCTTGCTGATATTGCGAAATAAAAAATTTTAAATTTATATATTTTATTAAAGCATGCTTATACCACTATGCTTTTAGACAATCTCTTTTCTAAGCTTAAAATTTACAAAATCATAGTAAGCTTAGCCCATTTTTTACAAAGGTCTGAAATTTGAAAAGCATAATTTTAACGCTCGCGATCCTGGCGGTCGGATTTTATTTTTACTCGATAAATTTTATGGTCACGGTGCTGGCGATCAGCTTCCTCATCTTTTTCCACGAGTTGGGGCATTTTTTGGCGGCGCGGGCGCTGGGCGTGGGGGTGAACGTCTTTAGCGTGGGCTTCGGCGAGAAGGTCTTTACTAAGCGCATCGGCGCGACGCAGTACGCCATCAGCGCGATCCCTCTGGGGGGCTACGTAAGTCTTAAGGGGCAGGAGGATCTGGATCCCGCCGCAGTAAGCGCGGACCCCGACAGCTACAACTCCAAAGGCCCGATCGCGCGCATAATCATACTTTTTGCGGGGCCGTTTTTCAACCTACTGCTTGCGTTTTTGATCTACATCGCGCTGGGCTACATCGGCGTCGAAAAGCTAGCGCCCAAGGTCGGCAAAATCTCGCCAAATTCCGCCGCGGCAAGCGCAGGACTAATGCTAAACGATGAAATTTTATCAATCGACGGCAAGCAGATCCGCGAGTGGGACGACATCTCAAAGCAGGTAACCGCCACACCTCTAAGCTTAGAAATCATGCGCGGTGGCGAGCGGCTGAGCCTGCAGCTCACGCCGAAGCTCGGCGAGAAAAAAACCATCTGGCGCGAGAGCATCAGAGTGCCGCTCATCGGCATTTCACCCGATTACAACGCGACCGTGACGCTATATCACAAGGGCGCAAGCTCTCTTAGCTTCGCGTGGGATCAGACGGTGGAAGCGTCAAAGCTCATCTTGGTGGGTCTAGAAAAGCTCGCCAGCGGCGTCGTTTCGCCCAAGGAGATGGGCGGCATCGTCGCCATTACGGACATCACCTCAAAAGCGGTCGATTACGGCGCGGCGGTCTTGCTCGCGCTCGTGGCGCTAATATCGGTAAATTTAGGGCTTATCAACCTCTTTCCGATCCCAGCACTCGACGGCGGGCACATCGCGTTTAATCTCTTTGAGCTCATCTTCCGCCGCCCCGTGCCAAAACGGGTGTTCGTTGGTGCCAGCTACGTAGGTATGGGGATTTTAGCGCTTTTGATGATATTTACGGTGCTGAATGATTTCGCTAGAATTTTGGGATTTTACAAATGAGACTGGATGAAATTTTAAAGCGCATTGAGGCTGCAAAAGCAGGCGCAGGCGAGGTGCAGCTCGTCGCTGTGAGTAAAAACGTAGGCACGGATGAGGTGCGCGAGCTGTATTCACAAGGACAGATCGCGTTTGGCGAAAACAGAGTGCAGGAGCTAAAGCGCAAAAGCGAACTACTGCGTGAACTGCCGCTAAAGTGGCACTTCATTGGCACGCTGCAAAGCAACAAAATCAATCAGCTCATCGCTCTGCGCCCGACGCTGTGGCAGAGTTGCAACTCCTATGAACTCGCGCTTGCCGTAAATAAGCGGCTAACTTATCCGCTAGATACGCTGCTGGAGATCAACGCCGCGGGCGAGAGCTCCAAAACGGGGCTCGATAAAAACCGCGCGGTGGAGGAGTTTTTGCGCATCAAACAAGAGTGCAAAAATCTAAATTTAATCGGCGTGATGAGCATCGGAGCGCATGTGAGCGAGCCCGCGCAGATCGCGCGAAGCTTCGAGGCAAGCCGCGAGATTTTCGACGCGCTCGTGCCGCATGGCGCGCGGATCTGCTCGATGGGGATGAGTGATGATTTTGAGCTCGCGATCAAATGCGGCTCGAACATGATCCGCCTGGGTAGAATTTTATACGCCTAGGCCTCGAGGAACGGACTTTATCGCGCGAGTGAATTTTATACCGCTTTTAGATGGCGCGCTTAATTTGCCGCGTGAGCTAAATTCGGCGCGTAACTTGAATTAGCGCAATGCTTGATTTTACGTGCTACTTAAAATTTAGCGCGTTATTGAAATTTTACGCAGCGCAACAACGCAGCATCAAATTTTAAACCTCGATAAAATTTATTCGCAACGACGCAAATTTCAAAAACGCGACGATATAAAATTCTAAGCGCAATCCATATAAAGACAGAATCTTAAAAGGCGAAATTTCAAGTGGCGGCAGCTGGCGTATATCGCGCGCACGCTGGTTCAGGGCGCGAAATTGATCTTTATGGACGAGCCGACCAACGGGCTGGATTTTGGCAATCAGATCAAGCTACTAGAGATGATAAAAGCGCTGGGGGATGAGGGCTATACCTTCGTGCAGACTACGCACTACCCGCGCCACGCGAAGTTCGTTTCAAATTTGACGCTGTTTATAAAAGACGGCGAAATTTTAGCCTTCGGGCGCAGCAAGCAGCTCATAAATGCCGAAAATATCGATAAAATTTACAGCATAAACTACGAAAGATACGAGGATAGATTGTGATTTTACCTTCAAACTACGACGAAATCGACTTTGATGCGCTTTATAAGGCGCAAAAGGCAAAAAGCTTATTCGGCAAAAAACTGGCAGAGCATTGGGACAAAAAGGCGCCCAGCTTCAACGAAGGCGTGATGAAAAGCGCCTACGCGCGCGAGTTTATAGACAAGGTCGATTTTGCTGGCGTTTCTACGCTGCTTGATTTCGCGTGCGGAGCGGGCGCGTTAAGCGTGCTGGCAGCGGAAAAGGTGGATAAAATTTACGGCTATGATTTTTCGCCCAAAATGCTGGAATTCGCCCGCGAGAACGCTCAAATTTACGGCGTAAAAAACGCAAAATTTGCGCAAAAAGCCTTCGAGGACGATTGGTCTGACGTACCCGCGTGCGACGTGGTTTTTGCCTCGCGCTGCCTTGAGGTGGACGATCTAAAAGCCGCGCTTAAAAAGCTTCTTTCAAAGACTAAAAAAATCGCTTTATATTACGTTTAAAGTGGGCGGCAGCTTCGTGGACGGGGATATTTTGGATGCGATAAGGCGCGAAGTGGAGCAAAAGCCAGGCTTCGTTTATCTTTTAAACATCCTGTTTCAAATGGGCTATTTGCCGAGCCTCAGCTATATCAAAGCCCCGTGCCACGGCGGCGCACCGAGCAGCGCGGAGGAGTTCGTCCAAAGAATACGCTGGATGCTCGGCGGCGAGATAAGCAGTGCAGAGGAAGCACGCCTGGCGGAGTATTTTAACGACGGCAAGTGCGATGAGCAGCAGGATTTTATGCACTGGGCGTTCGTGCGGGTGGATAAAACGAATGAGCTTTAGCTTAGTTGCCTTATTTTATGAATGAAGCAGGATAAATTTTGAAGCTCAATTTAGCTAGAAATGAAGCGTAAATTTAGCCTGCCAAAAATTTTATCGATAAAATTGCAAGAGCCGGTAAGTATTCGCTTTTAAAATTTAATGTGAAATCGGGATCGCTTGTCCGCTAAAAAAGAAGCAAGTCAAAAAAGCTTGCTTCATTAAATTTAAAACGCTACGGAGTAAAAAAGCAAAATTTGAGCTAAAATAACCGAGAAAGGCGGTAAAAACGCAAAAAGACAAAATCCCCGCGGACATCAGCCAAATTCCGCAAGAAATTTTAAAAAGCTACGATAGATTCCGCTTTTGTAGATATCTGTTTTTCGGGACACTTTTGACCTTTCTCATTTATATCATCGTGTTTCTTACGTTTGTACATAATGCGCCCATAATGTCGTTTTTATGCATGCTCGCGCTATCTGCGATAAATATACTCGTCTGCCTAAATAGGCTGAAGTATAAAAAATATGCCCTGCTTTTATTTAGCGATGCAGATAAGGCC
>ERZ773004.303-NODE-303-length-32270-cov-7.856868_pt1 | contig 32270 bp, 35 predicted proteins | sample MGYA00580667_ERZ773004 | MGnify/ENA primary metagenome ERZ773004 (study PRJEB29015, sample SAMEA2737963) | human oral metagenome | biome: human oral; feature: human-associated habitat; material: dental | place: China | collected 2123 ... | reverse complement strand
TCGTGTCCTTTCTCATCTCTCTTCCCCCTCTTTTTTATGGCTTCATTATACCATAAAGCCGAAGGGAAAACTAGTCTTCTTTGCGTTTGCGAACTCCTGCAAGACCAAGCCCTGCAAGAATGAAGCTACCTAGAACCGCTAAGCTACTACCAGCTTCACCTGTTGAAGGAAGCATGCTTGCTGGTTTAACTGGTGTAGTTGGTGTTACTGGCGTTGGTGTTGTCGTCATCTTGTAATAGTGTACGTCAACTTCCACAGGTTTAGGAGCTTCTGGGGCATCAGGAGCTGCCACTGTGACTTTTTCAACCGCTACAGTAGGTGGAACTGGTTTTTCACCTGCTCTAGGAGCTCCAACGGTTGCTTTCTTCACCGCTACAGTGATTGGTTTTGGTGCTTGAGGTGCTTCAGGAACTGCCACATCTGTTTTAGTAACTTCCAAACTTGGTTTCTTTGGTTCTTTTGGAACTTCAGATGCCACACCAAAGATACCTGCTACAATGGATGTATTGATGTAACCTGGTAAATAATGACTACCGCTGAAGGTCACTTTTCGAGCCGTATCAAAGTTGAACTGTACACCATTTGAATCAATGACCCCACCTGAGGCTTGAGAGACATCTCCAGCGCCAGCTGAATAGCTGTTGCCTGCTTGTTGGATATTACGTCCCTTAACTAATTTTGAACCGTCAAGACCATTCATACTAACGGTTTGATTATTATCAATATCATTAAAGGTAACCGTTGACACTTCTTTACTAGTTGACACTTCATAATCATACGACTTAACAGCTGCAAGGATAGCACCAGTTGCGCCTATGTTTCCACCAGTTGCGCCTTCACCAGCACCAGCAGATACTGTACCGTGTGTTGTCGCAAAGACACCCCAAGCAATACCACCGTCTTTAGCTCCCCAAACAGCTAGATAAGTATTTTCCGCTGTCCATGCATTGATGTTAGAAATTTTGAGTGTTACATCACCATTAGTGGTGTTTTTGATAATAACAGTACCTGAACCATTGATTTTGAAAAGATTATCAAAGTTAGCATCCGTATTTTGGTTACGGTCTAATGACTGAATGGCATCCGCCGCTGCTGTCTTAAGATTTCCCCAAGATACCGCTGGTTCATTTCCTGTCATTTTTTGAGCTGTACCAGCTTCAACTGTCGTATTTCCAGCCCATTTGATCCCTGATTGTGTTCCTTTGCCTGCTTGATAATCTGCAAGTTCCTTCAAGTATGCTTCCAATTTTGCTTTGGCATCATTAGTAGACTTATCTTCTTTACCAACTGCATCCGCAACTACTTTTTTATATTTTGCAATATTTTCTTTAATCGCTTTTACAAGGGCATCGCCTTCCAATCCTGCCACTGGCGCATAGGTAGGACTTGTGGTTTCAGTTTTTGTCGCAATAGCAACACCATTCTTTTTAGCCAAATCTACAACTTGATTTTGACGACCGTTAGCCAATTCTAAATCAGCCACTCCTGCCGATTTGGCATCTTTGTGTTCTGTATTGGCTTGAGTGTAAGCTTTTTGATTCGCCTGATAAAGAGCTAAATCACGTTTCAAGTCTTCAACTGATTTATTTTGAAGAGCGATACCTGCTTCAATAGCTTCTTTGTACAAGGTTACATTTTCAGCCATCGCTTTACGAAGAGCATCACCTGTTAGACCTTTCGTCTCTTTGTAGTTGGGGGTTTTGTCCGTAGTGGTTCCTGTTACCAGTAAGCCTGCTTTCTTGGCTTGTTCCATGAGTTGGTCCACTTCTTTGGTTGAAGCAGATAGGCTAGATTGTCCATCTTTGACAGCTTTTTCACGATTTGCGCTTGTTTCCTCATAAGCTTTTCGATTAGTTTTATAAAGCGCAATGGATTTCTTCAAGTCATCCACTGACTTAGTCTGAATCGTCAAGCCGAGTTCAACGGCTTCACGGTAGAGGTCAAGGTTCTCAGCCATTGCTTTACGAAGGGCATCACCTGTTAAACCTTTCGTCTCTTTGTAGTTGGGGGTTTTGTCCGTAGTGGTTTCTGTTACCAGTAAGCCTGCTTTTTTGGCTTGTTCCATGAGTTGGTCCACTTCTTTGGTTGAAGCAGATAGGCTAGATTGTCCATCTTTGACAGCTTTTTCACGGTTTGCGCTTGTTTCCTCATAGGCTTTTTGATTCGCCTCTTGTTTAGCTTGTGCTTCTTTTACTGCCTGATCCTGTTTATTCAGGTCAGTTAGAACTTTATTTGTCGTTTCAACTGCATTACCATCGTTGATAACAACTTCTTTTGTGTCGCCTTCCTTGACGATAACACCTGCCTCTTTAGCAGAAGAAACACTATCTTTCAGAGTTGTTTGCGCTCCATTTACTGCACTAACAGCCTGTTCTTGTGGGGTATTGGCTGGAACAGCTGTTGGAATGTCACTTTTCACTTCTGGTTGTACTTGAACTGGTGTAGTTTCAGGAGTAGCGACTTTAGGGGTTGCTGGTGCAACTACTTCTGTAGCTGGCTGTGCTGGAGTAGCGGTTGTCTCATCAGCGGAAACAGTAGCTGCACCCATCAAGACTATAGCAGCTGCTAGAGCAATACCATATTTAGCCAATAGGGCTGAATGTGTTCCTGTTTTGAATTTACGGATTGAGAAAATTTGTTTTGTTTCTTGATTCATGTGAATCTCCTTCATTTTTTATCTAGTTTAATGACATTTCGGTCATCAGTAGTTTTTTTGATTAGGCTTGTTTTTTACGGAAAATGTATCCTGCAACAGTCAATAGTGCTGCACCAAGGACTGACAAAAGGGACTGTGCTTCTCCAGTATGTGGCAAGGTTGCTTTTTTACCGTCTGCCTTTGTGACTGAAATCGTTTTGTCTGCATTGGTAACAGCCCCTACAGCTTCAGGAGTGACTAAAGAACCGTCACTTAGCTTCACTAGACCATTTTCAGTACTGACAATTTTAACGCCTGTGTTGGTTTGAATGGGTGCTTCTGACGAAACATTTTGAACGACTTGACCAGTAACACTGGAAGTTGTATCAACTTGTGACTTCCCTTGTTGGTTCGCTTGATCAGTCGTTTTTGGCTGTTCATCTGGAACACCATCTAGGCTTCCTGCGTTATCTTTAGCTTGCGCCTTATCTGAAGGCGCTGGTTTATCAGCTGGCACTCCGTCAAGACTTCCTGCGTTGTCTTTGTCTTGTGGTTTATCTGATGGTGTTGGAACACCATCTAGGCTTCCTGCATTATCCTTGTCTTGCGCCTTATCTGAAGGTGCTGGTTTATCAGCTGGCACTCCGTCAAGGCTACCTGCGTTATCCTTGCCTTGCACACTTGGCGTTGTTGGGTCAACTGGAGTAACTGAAGGCTCTGTTGGCTGAACTGCTGGAGCCTCTGTTTCTGTTGAAGCGCTTGGCGCTGTTGGCGTAACTACTTCTGTTGTTGGTGCTGAAGAGTCAATTGGTGTTACTTCATCAGCTGATACAAATCCAGCTTGTGCAAGTGCGATAGTTGAAAGTGCTAATGTAGCTAATACTTGTTTCTTGTTCATTGTGATTTTTCCTTTTCTAATTTTTAAGATAATTTGATTCTTTTGGTTCTGTTTCTACAACAAATCCATATTTTGAAGAATCAGAAGCTTTTACATCAAAAGTTAATCTAACGCTAGATGATTTATCCCCTCTTTTGACAGACAGGATATAGGAAACCGTATATCTTTGAGTTTCTGAATCATAATTCAATTTCTCTAAAATAACGGACTGTAAAATTCCTTCTTTCGGTTTGGTAAATTTTGCATCACCTTCAGAAAGAAAATCTACTAGGTTTTCTTTTTTGCCCGAGTAATAAGAAGGTAAGAAATAACGGCTAAATACATCAACCTCATTTTTCGTTGAAATGATAAGTTGGGTATTTTTTTGTTCCTGGTATAAGAAATTTACTTTTTCGGACTGGCTTGATAGTTGAGCGAAAGCAAAAAATACGCAAATGATATTTATTACTGACAACACTCCCAAACCACCTAAAAATAGATAAATTTTCTTCAGGGAAACTGACTGCTTTTGAACAATAGGAGGGGCAACAGTTATTTGACCTCCTGCTTTTAGATCATGTGATGGACGATTTGGTTGTGAAACAGCCATCGTCTCACCTTCAGCTGGGAAAAGAGGAAGAGAAGAATTGGACAATCCCATACTTTGTTTATATACAGGATAAATCTGGTTCTCAAAATACTCCCTTTTTTCTTGATAGCTGTAATTTGCAAATTCAGAGCGAGTAAGTATCGCTTGAATGAGGGGAAGCAGGAGATTTTCATAGTCTTCAGTAATCAAAAATGGACTAGCATAAACCTCCCCTTCTGTCACCACGCTTTTCCCTTCCAGATGGGCGATTGCCACTTTTTTCAGCTGAAACTGACTATACATCTGTTTCAACTCTCTAAATAACAACTCGGCCTGTTGAAATGTTAGGTATGGTAAACTTTTTGAAATCGGCTGAGAAAAATCAGAAAGATGATCCAATCCCTCAATGATATCAAGTAATTCACTATCATCCTCTGGACCTCTTCCATCTTCCCAGGAGATTTCTAAAAATAGATCATCTGTAATCGTACAGCGATCTTTATTAAAGAGTGAAAAAGCCATAAATCACCACCCCTTAACTTTTCACGAAATCAAAAATCCATTCAATGATACTTGGTCCCGCTGAAACACCAATAATTGCAATTGCAATAGACACCCAATTTTTTTTCATTGAGGCTTTTAACTCCCGTCCACCAAACGCATAAATGAGCGAAGTGACAACGGCAGCTAAACCAAATAGCGCAACACTGACTAGCTGAACTTTTGTAATTCCTTGTCTTGCCAAGTTATCCGACTTAGCAAATGGATCGTCCGCATAGACTGTAGATCCTGTTAGGAATAGGGAAAGGCTCAATAAAAACATCTGTGATTTTGTTTTTACTTGCTGAAGTTGTCTTGTCAAATAGTTTTTCATAGAAATCCTCCTTTGTTTTTTTGACAACGTTAGTATAATAGATAATTGAAAAAAATTTTTTAAAGGGACAATCATTTTTTTAAGGTGAATTTTAAGAAAATAATGCTTCACCAAATGACGTTTTTTCAGCTTCGACATCGAATAATATTTTTCTTTTATCTTCACGATGGTGTTCATCTGGCGCATCACCTTCTACCCAAAGATGAAAATGATACTCTTGGTTGTGATCAGATAAGTTCAGAAACTCTTTAGAAATTAAAGGGAGAACCTTATGTTTAATCACTCTTTCCAGTGGCCGTGCACCATCCTTTATATTGGTTCCTATATCCAACAAATAAGTAATCAAACTTTCTTCATAAGAGAGAGTCAACCTTTGATTCTTCATTCTTTCTTTAATTTCTGATAGATGTTTGACAATAATTTCCTTATTCACTTCCTCATCTAACATGTTGAAAATCAATTTATATTCAATTCGATTGAGAAATTCTGGTCTGAACCTAGTTTCTAACTCCAACGTCATGCTCTTTTCAAACTGAACCTTATCCCTGTCGGTTAGCTTTTTAAAATTCCCTTTTAATTCGTACTGCTTAATAATTTTTTGAGAACCAATATTCGTAGTAATAATAATAATCGTATTCTTAAAACTCACTTGCCTTCCAGTTGAATCAGTCAAACGTCCTGCATCAAGCACCTGCAAAAATAAATCTACAACTTCTGAGTGTGCTTTCTCCACCTCGTCGATCAGAATAACGCTATAAGGTTTTTGTTTAACCTTCTCAGTCAATTGTCCTTTCGTTCTAGTTTGACGATCGCCAATCAGCTTTGTGATATCTCCCTTTTGTTTATACTCAGACATATCAAAACGAATGATTGCCTCCTCATCATCAAACATCCCCTCTGCTAGTGCCAGGGCAAGCTCTGTTTTCCCAACTCCTGAAGTGCCTAGAAACATGAAGGAAGATAGGGGCTTTCTTTGATCCTGTAAACCAGCTTGTGCAACAGTTATAGCGTTCACAACAGCATCTACAGCCTCATCTTGGCCTTTAACACGTCGTGATAGCTTTTCTTTTAAACCATCTAGCCTTTCCTTATCACCTTTCAAAATCGTCGTGACAGGAATACCTGTTTTATTTTTCAGCACCTCTGCAATTTCTTGTTTCCCGACATGGGCTAATCCATTTGTAGAACAAATTGTCGCTGCTTCATCTATTAAATCAAAGGCTTTATCAGGTAAAAATTGATCAGGTATGTAGCGGACGGATAGAAGTACAGCTTGTTTTACAGCATCAGAACTAATAGATACCTGGTGAAAGTTTTCATAAATGGTTTTTGCTTGTTCAAGAATTTCAATCGCTTGAATAGTTGTTGGTTCATCAACCATAATCGGCTGCATTCTTCGCTCTAGCGCTCTATCCGTTTCTACATATTCATGAAATTCATCTAAAGTAGTTGCGCCAATCAATTGTATCTCACCACGTGACAAAACTGGTTTAATAATATTTCCAGCATCCAAAGCGCCCTTATCTGAACCACCCGCACCAACAATCGTATGAATTTCATCAATAAAGAGAAGATTTTCTCCTTTGGTTTTTACCATCTCCTCAATAATTTTTTTAAACTTAACAATAAATCCTCCATCCTCATCTGACATTAAACTAGATAGTTCTAGAGAGCGCACGGTCAAGTTTTTTAATTTTGGAGACACCTGGTTTCTTAAAATGGCCAAAGCAAATCCTTCAACAATGGCTGTTTTTCCAACTCCAGCTTCTCCCACCAAAATAGGATTATTCTTAGTTCGCCTGAGAAGAGTGGTCTGAACAGCTTCTACTTCTTTATCACGGCCGTACACCTGATAATCTTCTGCTTTTTTTGAAACTTTTTCTGTCAAATTATCTGTATAACGATCTAAATAGGGTGTTTTTTTCTTTTCTTCAGTAATCACACTTAATCACCTCTTTCTTTTACTTCTTTGATTTGAAGAGTGAGCTTATCTTTTATCGCATCCACAAATTCTCGTGGATTAATTGTCCCTTCTCCTATCTGAGATAGAAACATTTCCCAGCCTCCTGTTGTCTCTGGATCAGAAAACTCATTGTCATAGAGATAATTGATCAGTAGATAGGCTTTGTTGGTAGGCGTTAGTTGACCTGTTTTTTTATCTTTAACAACATAACCCTTACTTTGAATTTTTTTAATGATTTCTCCTCTAGTGGCTTGTGTTCCCAAGCCATATTTAGGAAATATTTGGCCAATCAATTGGCTTTCAGTTAGTCTTTTAGGTGGTTTTGTTTCACCCCCTAAAATATGAACCTGCGTATCAATTTTATCTCCCACTTGATAATCAGGAACTTCAACAGGACCTCGTACCTTTCGTGAACTCCATTCAGCCCATCCCAACTTATGAAGCGTTCTACCCTTTGTTTTAAAAACAAAACCATTATTTTCTACTTCAATTGTTTTGGTTGAATAATAACAATCATCCGCAAACATCAAGATTGCCTGCTTCACAACTGCTTCATAAATCAGTCGTTGGTCAGTTTTTAAATTTGAAAGGTTTGGAATTCTTTCAGTCGGAATCAAGGCTGAGTGGCTCGTACCAGACACTTTTTCATCATTGACGTAATCTTCTCTAGGCTCCAAAAACGCTGGCTGAAAATGACAATTAATAGCTTTTTGATAGGCAGATAGATTTTCTTTTAAATCATCAAATTCAAAGTGACTGATGTATTCTGAGTCTGGTCGTGGATAGGAGAGAAAACCTTCCAAATACAGTCCCTCAACAATGCTCTCAGTTTTATCTGAGTCAAATTTCCAGGCGCTTGCTGCAAAACTTTGTAATGCAGACAAGGTAAATAGTTGTGGAGCGGATTTCTGATGTTTTTCTACCTCAACTGAAGAAACAACAGAGGTGGTTGATAATCCCCTTGAAGAGGCTAAAATAGCTTCACTATCTTTAGTTTTATCTTTGGTCGTAAAGAACACCCCATTTTTCTTATCCTCCAGCTGAAGCTTCCAATATTTTTCTGGAGTAAAGTTGCGGATCTCTAAATCATTCTCACAAACTAGTCTGACCGCTGGTGTTTGAACTCGGCCAACCGATAGATGGCTACCTTTTGCTCGAGGGAGTTGTCCTCTTGCTTGAAGATCAATCGTTGCAAGAGGAGATAAGTTCATACCTACCAACCAATCACTTTGTGCACGTGCTTCAGCTTCTAAATAGTAATTATAGGTTTCTGAAGGTTCCTTCAATTCCTGAAAAGCTTTTTGAAGAGCTTTCTTGGTCAAGGAGCTTGCCCAAAGCCGTTTCCAAATTTTCTCCTTGCCTCCTGGTATGTGCGATAAAATAGAGTACGCAATCCGCTCCCCTTCTCTATCAGCATCCGTCCCAATAATCACTTGATCCGCTGTTACCACTTCATCATAAATTCTCTTAAATTTTTCTCTTGAATTCTTATCCTCTTTGAGATGTTGCTTAAATGAAACATTTGTCAGAGGTAATTTATCAAGTGACCAGTTGTCTGGTTCACTATATTCAAATAGGTGCCCTTCAGCAGCCACCACATGAACTTCAGCTGGAAAATAGAGTGATTGCCTGATAACATAGACACCTTTCGTTTTACTAAATTGTCCCAAAGCTGTAGCATAAGCTTCTGCCTGTTTCTCTTTTTCAGCCAGAATAACTATAACCATATCATTCTCCTTCTACTTCATTTTCTGTCATTGTAATCTATAATTAAAAAATCTTTTGTAAAGGGACATTGACACAGAGTAGAACGAGTTCATATCAAAGAACGACACAAAAAGTTATATAACTTTTTACATAAAAAAGAGGCTCACAAAGAGCACTCTTTCTATACTTTAAGCCCCTTCTTTGGGCTTTGGATAAAATTTTGATTTTGTCCCACCTGTCTATTCAACTGATAAGGCTTTGTATGTTGTTCAACACTTTTTACAATCTTAGATACTGTTCCATGAATACGTTTCATAGATTGCGCTAGTTGTTGATCATCAAGAGAGGTCAAATTATCAGTCCAAATTGCCATATAGCGAATGGCTTTTTCAGAGGTATCTAACCCAAAATGATTAGAAACGAGATAACTTGTCATCTCAGCTTCAAGTTCTCTACGATCTTTTGAGACATCTTCCTTATACGAGTTAGCAAATTTAGGGTTATGTAGACTAGCATGAGCCAACTCGTGAATAGTAGTGGCAACGACTTCTCCAGGAGTATTATCTGGATTCAAAAGTATCTTTTGTTCATCTGGATAAAAAGATCCTTTCGCACTTCTCAACTCTTTTGCATCGTCTTGATAGATTGTTACTCCAATATTCTTAGCATAGTCGGAAAGTCCTTCAAGCACCTCTTTTGTACGAATATGATCCATATTAAAGTCATAGTGACGATTTGGCATCGCTTTGGGATAAAATTCAGGTTTCAAGGTTGTTTGAGACAGCTCAAATACTTTATACGTAGCGAATTTAGCTAAACCTGTATTTGAATCTCTTTCCTGGAAGAAGCGAGATTTCAATTTTCCTTCCTTCTTTAACGCCTTTTCTTCAGGTGTCGCTTCAGAAAGTCTTTTATATTTTGGATTGCCTTTTCCATTTTTTACCTGATTTCCATTTTCATCCAATACAGGAATCATTTCAACCATCATAGGTCTAAACAAGGTAATATGTGATTTTTCTCCTGTCTTAACCGAAAGATTGTTATGGACAACTTCTCTTGTTCGACCTGTTTTTTTATTGGTATAGGTATTTTTAGTTTCAAATACCTGTTCTGAAGTAATTCCAAGAACTTCCCCCATTGATTGCCATTGATTATAGGTTGCGACTGCACTCGCTCCTGGCCACTGTTCCTGAATCAAAGCGACATTTCTAGGTGAGAGCTCTGGAAACTTACTCATAAAATTCAGATACTCTTCTAACCGTTCTGGTGTTTCTGTGTACTCTCTCACTTTTTGGAAAGCAACCTCACTCAATTCATGAGGCGTTAAAGCAGCATAATCAATACTACTTGAGTTTACTTCAGGGATCTCCAAATCCGAAATAGGTTCCTCTTTCAGGATCTCCTCTACACGCTGAAGCAAATTGGTTTTAGTTTCTTGCTTAGAAGATTGAAAAGCTACCGTTTCTCTTGTATCAGGAGTTTGACCTTCTCCTTCTTCTGTCAATCGAGCCGATTCATTTGCTTCCTGGGAAATTTCCTTATTCACCTCTCTATTTTCCAGCTGAGAAAGAATTTCTTCATCCATTGATGCTAGTACAGATTGACCGTTGAGTCGACGATATCCTAATCCTAGCATTTGTGAAATTGGTGTAGTCTCATCTCCAATATCATATCGAATTCCCTCTTTGATCATTTCACCCCCTGGAGCATAAACATCAAACTTAATTTTGGTAGGAGGGATGTAACCTTCAGTATTGCCTGCTGTTACTTGTTTCATTCCTTCTTGATGAATTGGATAAAAGTCCTGATTGGCCTTGTATAGCTCTTTAGCAAAGTCTTGATAAGATATAAGCTCTGTCTCTTTAAACGGCAATTTCGGGCCATCTGGGCGATCCTCGGACCATTGAAGACGAATATGATAGTCATCTTTATAAATATGATCTTGATGCCATTCTTTATAAAAATCTGAATTTGTATCTAAGAGATGATCTTTCCCAGCTGCAGCAACAATCTGATCAAATTTATCATTGTGCTGTTTCGCATAGTCAAGATACTGATTCCAGGCTTGATGAAATTCTTCTGGAGTTTTTGAGATGTCACCTGGCACACCTAAATTATAGACAGTATCTAAGACTTGAGTAAACGTAGCTGAATCAAGTAGGGGGCTATTCAGTGTGTTCTCTAGCATTGTTTGTTCAATTTCTTTAGAAACTTCTTCAAACTGCTTATTCTTCAAAACTGATAGCATTTCTGCACCATTGTCTTTAACATATTCCTCATTAATTGACAGTTGCTCAATGTGACCATCTCTTTCTCTATAGACACCGAGAATGATCTTTTCATCCAACAATTTAACACTAGTTGCAAGCTCTCCTTTAAGTTTCATAAGAGAGGCTGGAATTTTTTCATCTCCGATATCTTTAAACAGTAGTAAGAAATCTTCATCTTTTGCTTTAATAGCTTCACTCATATTGAGATTGTGAAGCTTTTCAACACTGCTCAAATCATCCAGAACAAAGGATTGTGGCTCTAAAATATCCTGAAGCATTGGAAGAACCTGCAATTTATCCTTAATTGAATTACTAATCAACATACCGTCATAATGACCTCGACCAGCCGCAAAATCTTCTAAGAAATCAGCAGCACCTTTTCCTTCTTCAAAAGGTCTAATCCCTGAAAGATGGATAAAGTTTTCTTTTTGGAAAGTTACTTGAAGAACATTCTCTTCTCCATGATCCGCATAAACAAAACTTATTTTACTGCCAGCCATTTCACTTAAATACCAGGACGCTGTACTTTGAATGGAGGGCGCATATTGGTTCAAACGTCTTAAATCGGCAGGTGTAATTGGGTGATAATTCCCCACTCGCCGTTGCACTTTATCATAATTTGTGCTAAAATGAAGGTACGGATAGGATGATGTCGGGTGACTGGTAACAGTTTGCTCAAAGGTACTTGTTTCAAGTACAGGTGAGGTACTGCCTTCAGCTTTAGGCTGTAAAGAACCCGTGCCACCACTGGTCCTATCATTCATTTGCTCCTGAGAACTCTCAGGAGCTTTTTCTTCTGATTCAACTGACTCTGTTTGAACATTCTCCTCAGCTGAAATCTGTGATTGATAATCATGATCTGCTTTTTGTGCCTGTTCTAAATAAGGAGTTGGAAGAGTTTCTCCCAATTGCGTTGAAAGGTCACTGTCTTCACTACCAATATCATATCGAAAATCATCTGTCAGACGACTCCCCTTTTCATCTTGCAATGCAAAATAAGTTTTATCATATCCCAGGCTAAGCATTCTCAAATTATTCTCTTCATACAATTGAGCTATAAAATCCTTATATGGAATCACATCTCCTGATGAGAATTTCTGAGATAGATTTGGATTTTCTGTAAAATCAAAGGCTACAAATAACTCTGGAGGCACTGAACTTCGCTCTTCCTGTATCATTGGTTTTACTCCAATATTTCCTTGCGCTTGTTTGGCAAGTAATTCATCCACCTTCAGTCTTTCCTCGTCTGTTTTCGGATGATACTTGATTTGTGAAGATAATTGAAACTCTCCTTCTTCAGTCAACTCCAGGGCAACTCTTCGTAACCCTTTTACAAAATACGTATTTGGTTGTTTTTGCCACTGGTTCACTAGCCCTTCATCAATTAAGGCTTGAGTTGCTGGTTGAATGCTCGTTTTACCCATTTGTTCAGATATGGCCTCAAGTCTAGTCAACTCTTCTTGATAGCGTTTGAGAGTAGCTTTGGTAAAGAACGACTCCCCACGTTTAGCTTTTTCTAACTCTTCACGGATTCTAGGTATATTTTGAACACTCATCTCCAGACCACTTCCCTGACGATTCAACCCCATTTCTTTCAAATGTTGTTGGTGCTCCAGGCGCTCTACTCGCTCTTCCTGTTGCCTAATCTCATCCATCTTTGAGAAGACTTGATCTTCTATTTGTTCTTGCTTACGTTTAAAGCTAGCACCTCCTCGCTTATCATTCATGGGTTGCCCATTTGTTAGCGCTTGGTGGGAATAAGCCCTTGAAATAGCCTCGTCTTGTTCACCCCTTAGTCGTTCCAATTTTCGACGTGCCTGTGCAAGACGACTGTTGTCAGGCTTTTCTTCCTGTTGATTCTTTAGAACATCATTCCAGTCCGTTTTATCTTGTCCTGGTCTTAGTTCTGGTAGATCTGAATTGATAACAGCTCCCTTTGCTTCCAATTCTTGAATGAATGTTCTACCTGCTTTATCATTATCTAAAGCTAGGGTGATTAAATCCGCATTTTTCCCATCTTCAAAAAAGTGATGATCAATAGCCACTTGAAGTCCGTCTGCCATTTGTTCAGGTGTCCATCTTAGTGGTTGTCCTGAAATTTCAGCTTGAATTTGAGATAGATGACGGCCAATAGTCGATTCTTTCAAACCATCCATAGACACTAATCTGACGTCCTGAAGACTATCCTTGTGCAATTCATAGTAGGACATTAAATCAATTGGACTCTCAGTGAAAATCAATCGTTTTGGATTGCCAATATCAACATGAATACCTGTCATAGGATCGGAGTTTTTCATAATCACTTTAGCATATCCATGTTTTGGCCACTTCTCCCAATTCTCCTGGATTCCTTGTAAAGAGGCTCCAACAACTTCACCTGAAGAAGAAAGGGACTTGAATACAATAACTGGTTCAATCGCATTTGTTGCAACTCCGCCAGTGCCTTCCGCAAAGTAGTCAAGTTTGGCATTAGCTTGGGCTAAAATACCCTGTTCCAAAAAATAATCAATCGTTTCATCTGACAGACCACGTTGATTTCGTAAGTAGTCTCGTCCAGCTGATAACGGCTTCTCGTATTTCTCAAGATAGTATTTAAAATCTTCTTGAGGTCTTTCAACCATTTGAAATTCTTTAAATTTCCCATCATTTAAAAAATCTACAGATTGGTTAAATCCTACTTCCTTTATTGTCTCAACCAAGGAAATCACGCCTCCACCTGTGTTTCTAGAAAACCATTTCCATAAATTATTATCAGGTGAAATAACTAGACTATCATGTTCTTTCCATCGATAGTCTCGTCCAGATCGAACCAGCTCCATCTGAAGCTCGTTTGCAACATCCAAAATATCTCTAGAACGTGCAAATTCAACACGTTCTCTACGGCTTTTCCCACGTCTTGATTCTTGTTCTGTCATATAAAATCTCCTTAAAATCCCTCATACTGTGGTTTGTATGGCTCTTTCTCTGCTTGTAGAAACGTTTCTGGGTCTAAGTGAACCAATTCCCCTACTGAAAAAGATTCAAATAGCTCAGAATTTTCCTTAAAATCTAGAACCATCTCTAAATCAGAATTTCTTCCTTGACCCTCAAAATGCACTTGCTTGTTATTGGCATTTATTACCGTAATTAACCATTCGGCTGAGAAATCAAAGTCTTCAACTGCAACATCTGGAAATAATAGCTTCATTTTTTCTACTCCTTTCTCTTTTTATCCTTCTATTCTATGTAATAATCGAAAAATCACAGTTAAAGGGACAATATAATTTCAAAAATGAGGCATATCTATAAGCAAACAATTTAAACAAAAGAGGGTTCGACTGGAACAAATTTCCAGTTTGAAACTAGTTTCAGAAATAAAAAAAGCAATTATTTCTGTCAAAACACTTGACGTTCATCAAGTATTTTGATATAATATAATCAAGATAAAGAAAGGGAGAACAAAGTTCTCACGGTAAAACAAAATGATGCGTTACTATATCGAAGACGAGGATAAACCACTTTTAGAATTAGAAGTTTTCGGGACAGAAGGGGCTCGCCCTGAGGGTTTCAGAGAGCTAACACTTCTTGAAAAATATGAACTTGTTGAAAATTCAAGTTTTTGGGATGATTTTGAACGCAGTTTTTATGAGGGAATCCTCGAAGAACTAGACATCGAATTTGACTTCACTGATGAAGATGCGAATTGGGATGCCACATGGGATGAAGTCACTAAAGCCATCGAAAGCTTAAAGAAAGCACAAGAAAGCAAATAAAAAAGAAAGGAAGTTCAAAAGAACTTACGGTAAACCAAAATGAAAAAATTTTACGTTCAAACAAACAATTTTGAAAGTGGAGAGATTAGAGTTAAAAACACTAGCTATAAACTTTGTGACACTTTCAAAGAACTCTACTCAGTCGCTTCAAAACTAGTTACTGAAGATACATTGAACTTCGTTGAAGATAATTTCATTGAACAAAATTACAAAGATGAATACAATGAAGTTTTCGAAAACGATGGAGATACAGGCGAATTCGTATGGCAAATCTTTGAAAATAAAGTTACTGAAGAACAGTTCAAAGAATTGCTTGAACAACTTGAAATCACTTATACTGAATTTGATCCAGAAGAAGAACTTGCAAAATGTATCGCAAATAAAGAACGTAAGTCAACTTTCTACGGTGACGGATTGAAGGTTATTGCTGAATATCTTGAGAGCATCTCTCACCAGGATGCGCTTGCAGTAGTTACTTATTACAATTTCTATTTTGGTTTTGGTTATGAAGATCAGCTTATCTCAGATATTAAAGATGATCAAGAAGATAGTGTAAAATTTGACCGCGTTGAACGTGCAGAAATAATTTAATTCACAAGGAGAAATATCATGGTTACTGAAGAACAACTAAAAGAAGTGCTTATCGGCATTTACGAAACAGAATATAAAAACGAGCAAACATTTGAAGAGTACGCTGACGGCTGGGATTTTTGGATTGACAAAGATGGATACATCTTAATTGAGGGCCGTGGCATGAAACCGATTGACGGAATTCAGAAAGTAGGTCACGTTGACAATGGGGTGATCTATGCGTATTAACACATCACAAGTTGAGGCAGTCTTAATGAATAAGGCTGTCTCAGCCTATCGTTTATCTAAAGAAATTGGTATTCAAGAAAGTTCTATCTCTCTCTTGAGAAACGGAAAGAAAGATTTTAACAAGTTAAGTCTTGAAGTTGCTATGAGAGTTCAAGCGTGGATAGATGCTGGTAATTATCGTTTTAGCTATGATTATTCAGATTTGATTGAAGAACTGGAAGCGGATATAGCCGAGGGATTGGCAGACGACTACATCTATATTGTCCGTGGAGAGTATAATGAAGTCATGGATAAATGTCCTATCATCGATTGATACTATACTCCCGAAGAAATCGAAGAAGGAGACGTTGCTGAAAAAGTTCTTACTGTTTCGGTGCTTGCTGAAATGAAAGCTGATAATGAATTGTAAAAAACCGTGATTTTTCACGGTTTTTATTTAGCTCCAAGCACCTCTCTTTATATACTGTGTCCCTTCTCCTCCAGTTCTTGTCTCTCATCACTTCTCTCACGTTCCATAAGGGCCTTTTTATTTGCACGTTGGGCTCTTTGAAGAGAGTTGGTCAAATTTCTCATGAAATCTGTATTGATGATTGCTTTACCTTGGGATTGTTGGACGTTTTTTCTTTGCAGGTTCTTCCTTTCTTGCATTTTATGTGAAACAGCTTGAGCTAACTGACTTTTCTGATCGCTTTCTTCCTCTGGCAATATTTTTTGATAGAGTGATTTGAGTTCAGAAAATCCTTTCGCATTCTCCTGTTTTAATTTTTGAATAATCGCTTGATCAGTCGTTTGTGAAATTTCCTTGTTTCGGCCGTAAATCTGATGTTTCAGCTGAAAAATTGAGATATGGGTCTGTAGCTCTTCTATATAGCTATCTTTCGTAACAGGATAGCCCTTTAGAATAGTCAGCACTCCTTCATCTTGAAGAGGTTGAACTGCCTCTAATTCCCTCTTCAGACGTTTAATAGGTGCTTGAATTGCTAACGAATCAGCCTTTTCTACTGAAAATGAAACACTATCTTCAAACTCGTTGGCAAGAGATTGTTTTAGAGATTGGTCTGCTTCACCTAGTTTATAATTTGGAGTCAGTTGCAATTCAGTCAGCTGCAGTCTTTGAAGAATCTCCTTCTTTTTTAATTCAACAAATGGCTTATCCGTTTCAAGTGGTTGTATTTGATCAAAAAGAGTTTTACGAACTAATAAACTACTTTGTTTTTCCTCCAATAAACTCAATTTTAAAGCATAGCGAAATGTTCCTAGCTCCTGGCGCTCTTTTAATGATTGATCACTTTTCTTTTTAGCTGCTTCTACAAGATCTTTCAAATCAGCTGAAGAAAATAGCGACAAGTCCCTTAAACTAAGTTGCTTCTGTAGTAAGTCTTCTTTCATCTGACTCACATCATAAACTAATTCCGTAACAAATTCAGGTTTACCCAAACCTGTTCCGTGTTTATCATAAGCAGCATAGACTGGTTTTGTGATTTCAAGAGGTTTCGCCCCATCTTTTAGATCATAACCCAGTTTTTTCCAGGCATCTAGTGTTTTGATAACACTTGCATTGGGATCCTGGGCTAAAATTAATTTTTGATTCTTTACTGAGAAATTGGCCAAATTTTTTTCCAGCCGAACGTCAGCTATTTCAGGAGCATTCTCATGAAATAGGTGCAAGATTCTATTTGCTAGTCGTTCTCTCAACTCCTTCTCTCGATTCGCTATTAATTGCTGTAGATGATAGCCTGCAGCTTCCTGTTGTGTTTTCTCAAAACGACCATCAACTTTCCGAATCTTTTCGTAGGTTGATTTTTTTTCAGCTGAATAAGCTCCTCTATAAGTTTCTAGGAAGTCCTTCGTTTCTTTCAGAAATTCTTGATAGAGCTCTTTCCCATCATTTTCTAAATAGGAATCCAGATAGCGGTCGATGAAGAATTTACTGACTGCAAAATCTCTTGCATTTGATCCATAACGCCATTTTTTATCCATTGGCAAATGGTTGTAAGCCTGCTCCAAAAAATTTTTTTCAGCCGAAGAACGAACCTTCTGATCTCTAAAGACAGAATTGATCAACTCACTTCTGATATTGGCCAAAATTTGTTCTCTTCTAACAATCATTCCTCTAGTCTGTTCATTTAACAGGCCATGAAAAACATCACTTTTAAAACGCTCAATGGTTTTTTGGGAAAAATTCCCTCTGTACTCCATTCGTCCACGAGGTCGATAGAAAATTTTTTCTCTTGCAGATTCAACTTCAGATAAACCAAAATGCACATGAATATTATCCGTATTCAAGTGAATGTTAGCCCACCAAAATGATGAATCAGATAAGCCTTCTTTTTCAATCAACCTCGGCAATGCTTCACGTATGACCGACTTGATAGCTTGCTGATCGACTTTTCCAGTTTCCAAATCATATAATCCCTCCTTGGCCAAAAAATCATTATCAAAAGAGATAACACCCTGCCATAGAAGAGAGCCATTTTGATAAGCCTGTTCTAACTTACTTTTCAATTCAGTTACTTTGCTACGCTGCAAGTAATTGGCCTCTTTTGTAAAAATGGCTGTCATCTCTTCATTTTGGTTTTCAGTAGCATAAGAGCGATTCATATAATCAATGTATTCCTGAAAATTAAGTTTTGTTTCTGGAACTTCAGCTTGAATTTTTTGTAGTTCATCTTCAGTTAGAGACTCAATATTTTGTCTGTGTGTTTCTAAATTTAATTCATTATCAACCTCAACAGCTTCGTCTCTATTGGTGTAGTCTACAAAGCCACTATTTGCTTCAGTGTATTGCAGCATGAAGGTAATACTTGGACTAGAAGATACGTTCATTATTTTCCTCTCTTTGAATTAAAATAATCCATTTTTCCTTAAAAGAGCGTAGTCTTTTAATAACGGTTGTAATTCTTCAGGTTCAACTTGAAAATCATTGATCCACCGTCCTGATTGAGAAATATGTAATTCCTTTTGCTCTTCAACAAATTGCATGGGTATCAATAAGATATTTGGCTTTTCTAACTCCGAACCACTTTCTCGTTCTAAAAAGGCGACAATAAAATCTTGATTTCCTTTTGTCCTCAATTGCCAGTGATGGGAGTTCCCATTTTTCCTTTTATATAATGAGCTATATTTTACATCAATCGTTAGACCATCTAGCCAAAAATCATATACTGGATTATTTTTCTTGAAATACTTATTCGCATCCGTTGCATCTGGGACATACTTTTGAAAAAGCTCCTCGGCCATTCCCCCGAGTTTAGCTGTCCTAGAACCATATTGAATTTTATCTTGAATTTTCAGGCAGCCGCTCTTAATCAATTTCAAATGAGCTATATGAGTAGGCAACCCTGACTGTCTCACCGCTTCATGAAAATCTCCTGTTTCTAAATAGATCTTAACAACATCTACCATTTACTATACCTCAATGAGAATGTTTCATTGTTTGACCACGTGCAACATCTTCTTGAATGACATCGTTAATCCGTGCCATTAATTCATGCTGTGTAGGATCCAGTCGTGAATGAATAGATTCCAAATCTTGAACATCAAAATCATCTTTCGTAATAGCATGAAAGTTGGTTAGTGTTAAATAGAGAATTTGATCAAGTTGACGATGAATTGCCTTGTTGTCATTTCCAGAATCAAAGGCATCCCCCCAATTTTTTTCCAGCTGAGTCAGTCGCTCATAGAAATTTTTTCCTTCTCCTAATTCAATAAAGAGTTTATAAAAAACTTCAATCAAAGTGACAAGCGTTGCTGAATTATTTCGATATTGTTTCTGCAAAGCAGACGATTCTTTCAAGTAGGATTTTATTTCCTTAAATTTTTCATGTGTTTCTTCGCTAAAATATAAGCTAAGTCTTGGATTCATTTTTCCCTCCTCAATTTTTCTGAGATGATCCTGTCAAATAATTGATTTTGTATCCTGGTTGAATATTAAAGATATATACATCAAATGAGATCTCATCATCTTCAATACTCTGCGCTTCCATACGAACTCCTCTAGCAACTAATTCCACATTTCTAAATATAGGAGTTACTCGATAGCGGACATGGTGGTTCGTATTTTTTATGTAGTTAGCAATTTTATTTTCATAGTAGACCATTGATGATTGTTCATCTTCAAAATTTGCATTTAAAGCACGTGTACCTGTAAATAAATTTTTAGCATTCGCATTCTCTCCACTTAATTGAAAACCGATTAAGTGAGAACGATTATATAAATAATCTTCTTTCCCGTTGAAAATTATTTTTTTATTTTTCCATCCTGTTGGTGTGATAGACGAAATAGATTCTCTATCTTCAGTTGGCATCAAATCTTTTCCCAACATCGCTTCAGCAATTCCTACACGATTTAAAAAATCTAGATCAGAATATTTTTCCCAACTGCCATTTTCTAAACTCAATTCGTCTTTTGTAAATTGTGATTTTTCATTGACGACAATCACTTGATTTTTTCCATCATACTCCTTCGATTTCAAATCATCATTTTTCAGAGTAGGATTCAAATTTGAGTTGGAATTTTTTTCTTCAGCTGAATCGGCTATGTTCAATTGATTTGGGATATCATTTTGTGTCAAGCCAGATTTGATAGCATTAAAATTGTTAGGTTGTACGATAAAGATCGCAAGAAAAATGAGAATGATGAACAGAGATTTATTCTTCTTCATTTTCAAACACCACCTGACCGTCGTTCAGCTTCAAGTGCAGATACATCATCCATAAAATGTAACCAATTTGTGGTTAGTTCATTTACAATATCTTGTTTAACATTTAAAGCAGAAAGAGAAATGTCATTCTTCAACATCAATTTTAAAATCTGACTTTGTTGATTTTTGATATCGGATAATGTTTCCGCAAATTGATTATTGTACAAATTCAATCCGTCATTCATTACGATATTTTGAACTTGCGATAACATAAACTCATTGAAACTTGGATAGTTGTATTTTTTTGAAATATCTCGAAGTTGTTCAAACACATCATCAGGTATATTTCTGATTTTGATTTCTTTAGTCATCACTTTCAACCTCTCCTTCATACTCTAACCAACGTGAAATATGACTGCCATAACGATCCATTTTTTCTTCAAATTCAGAGAGTATCCTTGTCTGTTTTTTCATTTGTTCCAGAACATGATCAGAGGCTAATTTCATATTTTCTAAATGAGCCACATACAAATCTTGAGCACGATTAAATTTTCCGTACTCAATTTTTTCACGACAGATTGAGAGCAGAAAATCATTAAATGACTTGGCTTTATTTTTCTTAGAAAGAGATTTTAGATAATTAATTTCATCATCAGTAAGCCCTCTAATCTCAATTCGATTTTGTTTCATATTTGCCACTATTTTAAATTTTCCTTTCTAAAAAACAGCGCCCTTCTTTTTTCTTTTGTCGAAGCAAAAGCAAAAAGAAGCAAAAAAGAAAACTTCAACCTCGCAACATCACGAACCGATACGGTTCTATTTTTGCGGTTTTTCAACACACTAACACACACAGAGGGACTAAGGTCCTTTTTAGGTGTGTTGTGGTAGAAAAGAGCATAAGGGAAACTGTCCCCACGAAGCGTGTGGAGTTGATAGTATCAACGTTTCCGGTACCGGTAATTTTCTCGGTTTCACCTACTTACACACACATGCTATACTTACCTTTACACACTTTATAGGTGTTATACTTACACTGTTTTTCTTCTTTACATACTTTTACTTACACCATTTTTGACTTCATTCGGAAGTGCAAAACTCAAAAATTAAGACTGATTTTCAGCTGGAAAGTTTCCTTCTTCACGATTTTTCTTCGCTGCTAAACGTTGTTCTTTTTCATCTTCTTTGATGAGGTTTAATTCCATTTTTAACTCTTCAAGAATTGATTCATACGACTGATTTTTATTTTTCTTCAATTTAATTTGAACATAAATTTTACCAATTTGTTTTTGAAGATTCTCTTCCGCTTCTTTACGTTCCTTTTCTAAAAGGACAACTTTTTTCCTTGCTTCTTCTAGTTGATTATCAATTTTTGTTAAATCATTTTTGGCCATGATTACTTCTCCTTTTTCTAATTTCGTATTTCTTAATTCCTTAATTTATTTCCTGCAAAGCTGGCAATTTTTTCTTTTATAATTTGGAAGTTGCTCCACAAATCGCCATCTAATTTTTTCAAATCAATCACATAAACTTCATGATCATTGTTCTTGATAGTTAGTGTAAAAGAACGTTCATCAATTTTAATTTCCTGTAGAACGAGGTACATTGAAGAAAACATTTCTCCTTTATACCCTGGATTACTATGATAGGTTATTCCATATTCATCAATATCAAGCACAACCCACTTCTGTTTTCTAATCAAACCTTTTGTACTTGTGAAAACAGTACGATGCTTTCTAACTGGTTGATTTTCCTTTGGCGCTAATTTAAGTTGTTCTTTCATTTTTCTGCCTTTCTTTTTTTGATTGATTCTAGTATAAGAGATAACTGAAAAAAATTTTTTAAAGGGACAATCATAAAAAATAAATCCCCTTAATTCAAAAATTAAGGAGATTTTTGACTGCTACTTGTTCGTAAACACAAACTCGGCTTTCATAAAAAATGCACTCTTTTTACTTATAATTGATTATGAACGAAAGAAATTCGTTCATGATATTGGAAAACTTTTTAAAGTCTTCTGAAGTTATTTCTACAAATTTTAATAACCTTTGATAACCATCGGGCTGTAAAGTTATCAAAGCGATAACTATCATCCCTAATATTCCTAAACCAATAAAGGCTAAATTAAACAATTCAACATCTTCTTTATCCATTTTAAATCGCATTTTTACCACTCCTGCATTACAACATCATAATTCAATCCCCAAATCGTAGATAACTTTTATCCCAATTTATCAGTTTCTTTTCCCATTTTAATTAAATTTTTTTACCTCACTTTAATTCATTTCTACAGTTTCAATAGGGTTTGAAAATTCAAATGTTCCATCTTTGACTGCCTGTTTTTTCTTGTCCAAAGATTCTAATTTAGCCTTCAACTTTTCAATGTTTTTATAAGCTGTTTCGATGGTTCTATTCTTCGTTTCAATGTTTGTATCCAGCGTAGCAATATTCTTTTGATTGGCTTCGAGATCATCACCCGTTAGATATTTTGCTTCTGCTTGAAGACTCGCTTTTCGTGAGTTATCATCTTCAATAGATTCCTTCAATTGAGAAATTGATGTCGTCAATTTTTGAGACTGTTCATTCTGGAAATTGATCTCTTTTTCGATTTCCTGAAGAGTAAATTCTTCTCTGGAGACAACTTCAATAGCTTTGATTTCAAGCTGAGGATTTTGAGGAGTTACAAAGAATTGTACAGTGTCCTCTTCTCCAGATTTCTTCTGAGAAACCTTTTTAGAATCACTGGATGGCGATGAAATATTCACATCAATTGAGCTAGAAGAGACTGTCTGATTCGTCACATCGATCGCAAATGCTCCAAAATTTTTCGGAACTCCTTTAATAATAACTGATACTTTATTATCAATGATTGGCACAACATCCATCTCTATTTTTGAGTCTTTATGTTGCGCATAGAGTTTCCATTTTAATCGTTTGGCATCGATGCCCCGATCTATCGAAGTCGTAGCATCTTTCGTCTCAAATTGTAAAACAATAATTCCAGTATCTGGTGAATATTCCTGGCTGACCAGTTTCATCTCACCACTGCCATTCGCAAAAATTTGCTTTGTTTTGAGTTGTTCTGAGGTATATGTTTGTCTTTGTGGTGAGAAAATCGCTCCCATCAAAAGACTCAACCAGGTCACAAACAACATTGAGAAAATGACTAGTTTTCTCTTAATAATATTCTCTTGAAACCAAACTTTAGTCTTAATAAATGGCTTCAAAATTGGGCTAGATTTTATCTTTTCAATCCAGCGCTTAAATATTTCAATTAAAGTAAACATTTTATTTCTCCTTCCTGATTTTTTCATAATACTGATTTGTTAAAGAGTTTATATCTGTCTTTTTTTCAGTAGCCCACATTCCATACAAAGATAAGGGAAAAACTATAATAGCTACACAAATAGTTACAAATATATCTCTCATAAACTCGACATTTCCCAAATAAACCGATTCAAAGACTGTCATAAAAGAAACGTCTTTCAATCCAACTAATTGAAAAAAATTTGAATTCATATGAACTAAATTTACTGTTACATATGCAATAAAGCCTAAAAAGAGATTGATTGGCACTAAAGCTAGCAAAATATAAAAAGATATGTCTCTTAAAATTGCAAAAACTCGATACTTCGCATTTGTTACAAACAACATATAAAAAGTTGATACATAATCAAAACTTTTTTGTTTCCTCGATAATGTATAATTTTTTATACCTCTCAAATGTTTGTTAGCTCTTTTCTGCTTCAAACTAGATGATTTAGTTCTTCTCATGCTTCTTATATCCTTTCCAAATAAATGAAACCTTACTTTTCGGCCAAACACTTTTTAGTAGCATTAAGAACGCCAATGGCAGCCTTTTCGTTTTGATTTCATTTCCAAAGTTATCACATATAGTTATCCTGAAGAGTGGTACAAACCAGATCGCTATCAAGACAGTTCCAACCACGCCATGCGCAATAGCATTTAAAAATTGATACATACTACCTCCTTAAACATATTTCAATCTTTGAAAAGCTGTCTCGGCCCACTTACTCAGCTTTATTCTTTTAGTCATTTAGGGCCTCCTGGATTGCTTTCTCATCTGCTACAATCTTTTCCTCTGAATCCCTCGAAGCATATAGATATTTCTTTATTTTTCCCTTACGAATTTTGATGATAGTTGCAGCTTTTTCAACCTGGTATTTTTCTACCAACTTTTGACCTTCTTCTGTCTGAATGTCAATGTAAAATGTAGGATAAGAACCTTTATTGGCTGCATCTACAACTACACTTTTTCCAACCTGACAGTAAGGACAATCTTTTCTATAAAATACTAGATTTACATTTTGATCAAGTACAGTATTCTGGTATTCTTTCTGAGTAAGATGAGGATCATAATCTAAGATAAAATGATCTTTATACATCCTATATCCTCCTAAAACTGCGAGACTTACAAATAAAATAACGAGAATAGCCCCTAAAGCTAACTTGATGTATCTAAAAAGCTCTCTCATCCTATTTCCTCCTCATCCATAAAATCAAATATAGATCCTTGAACATAATCAATCTTGGCCAATTCTTTTATTTCTGATTTCAAGTTAGTGAACGTTGTCATCACTTCTTGAAAAAGCAAAGGATCAAATTCCTCAGAATCCAATACACGGACAAGTGGTAACATTGGATAATGATCTCTCAATTCCTCCTGCAGATAATCTGAAATTATTTTATCATTCGAGATAACACTATCTACTCTAATAATCGCTGGAATACTAGAAATACTCTCCTCATTTTGATAAAAAGTTAAAGCTACATCTCCTGCAGAAACAGACTCAAATTTTAAGTTATCCGATGAAAGTTTAAAATAATAAGCCAATGGTTCCTGACCAACCCCTGTTAGGTAGTATCCTCTAATAATTTTGAATAACTCTGACATCGACTTTCCTCCTTCCTAACAAACTTTTAGAAGTCTAAACGGAGCTTGATACACATCTGGATAGTGAATCAATCTCTTTTTTCTCTGTTCAGGAAGTGGTTTACGATAATGTTTTTGAAGATACTGAAAAGCTAGTCCCAAAGTATCAAAAACTAAAACTTTATTCTCCCCATTACAAATATAGTCACCTAATTCAAAACTGAAAATTACGTACTTCATTCTTCTTCTCACTTTCTATTTTGGCCAATCATTGCCAGCTGATCTGTCTCTAACTCATCATCATATCCGTTTTCAAAACGAACTTGTTGACGAATCCCTATAAGTGAGAGAATTAATAAAACTCCTCCAATAAATATAAGGCTAAATAATCCAACTATAACTAAAATCATATCATTCCTCCATAGGTTATTTTATGTACATGTATATCCTTGTAATAATCGTAGATATAAATGTAAGGCAGTTGACGGGTTTTTTTGATTATCCAATATCAAGTTCAAATAGAGATAGTTGTTGTGTTTGTTTAAAGCCATCTTTAACCCTTTCTATCACTCTCTGAGTAAACTCTATACTTTCTTCAAAGAAAGCAGCAATATTGGCCATATAAGCCTCCTGACGTTCTTTCTTCACCTTGATAAGGGAAAGCAAGATTGCTTTGATAGAGGCTAATCTGATGCCTCCTCCACGGCCGTGTTTGACTGTGAAGAAGATCTTTTGTTCTGTTTTGAGAGCCTTCAATACTTTATCCAATGAACGCTCAGGAATGTTCAACTTCTCTCGTATCTCTTTTTTCGTCGTCTGGATAAATGGATCCTCAGATTGATAGAAACCTTCTAAATAGGCCATTACGTCTGTTTTCCATTCATAGAGATGACTATTCTTCCTGTCAGTACGTTTCTTCTTAAACTTGTACCAACGTTGCTTCACAAAGAGATCTGAAGCTTTGAGTTCCTGATTGACCCATGCTTTACATAAAGTCATCACATAGTCACGACTAGCAGCTTCATATTTTCCTGAGTAGGCGCTTGTGATAATCTTATAATATTCAGCTGAAGAGAGTGGTTCGTCTAGATTCGCATTAAAACTAGAAAGAACCTCCTCACACTCTTCCTGATCGATTCCTGAAGAGAAGTTGGCTAAAGCTAGCGTGAAAAGAACGTTGTTTCTTCCCATCAAGGCTTTTCCACCCTTGATATTTCCCTCTCTCATCAACAATTGATACCAGGGTTCATCAATCTGTTTTACCCCTTCAGAACCTGAAATAACCGTCAAATTTGGCTTTTTACTTGGGAAGGGAAGGTCTGATTGCTTCATTGACCAATCTAACCACTCCTGAAATGAATAGGTATAATCAGCATCAAAGAATTCAACGTTATCAGTTCGAGGAATACGAGCAATCCCAAAATGGTTACAAGTCAAATCTACTGGTAAAGTTTGAGCAAAGTAATTTCTCAAATTTTGAGAGATAGCTTTAGCCACCTTTACCACTCGAAATTGGGAATGAACTGTAACATAAGCTGATTCTGAGAGGACAAAATAGGCTTGAAATCCCTTATCAGATTTTAGAATCAACGTCGGCATAAAACCTAACTCCAGGGAAGCAGTTAAAATATCTCCTGTCGTCATTTCTTCAGCTGAAGAGGTAATATCAAAGTCAATGTAGAAGGTGTTAATCTGTCTAAGATTATCTTCAGAGTGGCCACGTGTAATCCTTCGTCCAGCATCGCTATAGCTTCCATAGCAATATACGTTAGGAGTCCAGTGTGTAAACTGATCCTGGTTCTCCAGCAATGATTCGACAGAGGTTAAAACAACACCACGTGCCTTCACCATATTCGCTTTTGAACGATAAGCAAATACAGAGCCTCGTCTTCCTTCTTCAGCTGAAGAGATAAGCTGTAGATGGCTATTCTTAAATTTTTGTGTTCTTAATCCGTCTTTTGTGATGATGGATAAGCATTTTAATAAATCAATCTTTTTCATGATTTTTAGGTCTCTCATATCCCTTCACTAGTTATAGTTTGAAGTCAAATACACTTATAAAATATTTTCCCAAAAGCTCTAATCTATTTAAAAAGTGATAGTGGAGATGGCCATACTCTAAATAGAAAATCAGTCACCTCAGAAAATAAATCAAGAGTTTTTTGGAAAATTTCAAATATAAAATCTAGTAATCTCAAAAGTAGTTCAGCATTGAAAATATATAGCAGAGCAACTACCAGTATCATTGCTAACAAGATCATTAAACTATACTTTAAAAAATTTACGGATTCTTTTTTACTATCTGGTAAATTTGCAACCCTTTTTTCTTTCTTATTCTGTAATTCTTTACCAAAAAAATTCATAATATTACCTTACTAGTATCCAAAAAGATAAAGCCATCCATCCCAACACTGAGATAATGAGTAAACCGACTATTTCAATGAGAAAGATAAAAAACAATCCCAATAACATGAACTGCATTATTTTATTCTCAATTAATCCAGAACTTATTAACGACATTAAAATCCAGTTGGCGAGATATATTAGAAACCGAGAACAAGATATAGGAATAGCGATAAGCGAGATAAAGCAAAGAACTATATTGGCCAGCACTTTCCGCAAACTCTTAGAATAAAGAATGTTTTCCCTTATAGATTTCAATCTATCCTTTTCTATGAAAAAATAATAATACAATACTGTCATACTATGCCTCCTATTTTAATTCAAATGAACTTATAATATACGGTAACAGCTCAATAGATGAGAAGTAAATCATTATCCCTCCGACAATAATTAAAAAGATACTCCACATCCATTCCCAAGGACTTAGAGAAAAAAAGAAATCTTTCTCACCACTCCAGCCAAGTCTAATGTCTGTATTTTTAGCTATGATAAGTACTCCATTGAACGAAATGCACACTCCTACAACAAACAATACAATAAAACCAAAAATCATATAATTTCCTCCTTGCTTATTTCTAGGCTTTTAAAATAAATAAACTAACAAATAAAATGGTGATAGAAACTATCTACCGTAGTGAAGTTCACCTTCACTGTCCTCGTATTCGAGCCAATGGTCCATAACATCCGGACCTTCTTGTAACTCACGTCCAGTAGGAGAACACCACTCCTCATTTCCATTAGATGTTTCAAACACCTTTTGAAAAACACCATTTCGGTCAACGTCCACAAAGCGTGGATATGTAACAGTGATTTCAGGCGGTTTTGGGAAACTCATCCAATAAATAACATTACTACAAGTATTTTCAAAACCAATGCCATCGTTAAAATCAACCCAGATATCTGTATACACTTCTTCGCTTTCACTTGTGTAAACAAGAACCTCTTCGTCTAATTCAGGGGTTTTCCCATCCCACATGAATTCAACTTCATCTCCGTATTCCTTTTTTTCTTCGCTAGTAAGGGGTCTTTGTGTAATTTTTTTCCAGTCTGTATTTTTCATATTTCTTTCCTCTTATGTTCTTCCTCATTTATTCAACAATTCTTCTGATAGCAACTATTCTATAAGTATTTCCAATTCCTTTGCGATAGCAGCAATGACACTCACAGTCACGCTATTTCCTGCTTGCTTGTATAATTGACTGTTGCTATTCACTTCTTGCGCCTTATCAAAAGCCCAGTCTGGAAAACCTTGCAATCTCCAACACTCACGAGGTGTTAGTTTTCTAATCCTAAAACCATCTGATAAATGATTGTTTTCGTGATAGCTATTACTTGTCAAAGTAGGAGCGATATCATGTTCTCCGCCTTGATTATAACCATGACCACGTTGAATAATTTTAGGTTCTTGCCCACCACCTTGCATCGTGGATAAGGTAGGAGCTAGTCCATTTGTATCATATACTCTTGAGTTTTGGTCATGATTTCCAGGCAATTTTCCTGCGATTAAGATTCCATGCTTATCTTGCGCAGTCAAAGTAAACATAGGTTCTTCGTTAGACTTACACCTGCACCCATTTTGTCGTTTATCCGTGCAATCAGGAGTTAAAACAGGTATGGCTATCTTTTGCCCCTCTCCCTTGTTGGTTGTGAGTGTGGGAGCCAATCCAGCTGATTCATAAACCTCTCCATTCATCCCATTTCCTGAAGGATGGATGTTTCCGATAGACCTCACTTTCTGCGATTTACTTTCAACAATGTACGCCCCTGCTCCTTGTGAGTTGCCATATCTGGTTGTAATGGTATTGCTGTACTGCTTTTTGATTGAATTAGCTTGCTGGCAACTTTTTGAGAGAGGAAAAACTCTTCTGGTACATTCTCCTCTAAGATGTCCGATAACGAACACCCGTTCTCTGTTTTGGGGTACTCCAAAATCCTTGCTGTTAAGGATTTGCCATTCCACATTGTACCCCAATTCATCCAAGGCTCCGAGGATGGTTTCAAATGTAGCTCCTCCGTCATGGTTGAGGAGTCCTTTGACGTTCTCAAGCAATAGATATTTAGGTCTGAGAATAGATGCGAACCTTGCAATTTCAAAGAAGAGACTTCCTCGTGTATCTTCAAAACCTCGTCTGTTTCCTGCAATGCTGAAAGCCTGGCACGGAAATCCTCCACAGATAATGTCCACACGTCCGATTCTTCGAATAGACTCATCTGATACTGCTGTGATGTCATGTAGTTCTATTTCTCCTTTCGTATCGTGTATAGCTTTGTAGCTAGCTCTTGCAAATTTGTCTATTTCGCAAAATCCTATACATTCGTGACCAGCGGACTCCATACCAAGACGAAAGCCACCGATACCTGCAAACAGATCTAGAAATTTCATATGATTTTTAATTTCTTTCATCATTAAACCCCAAAAAACAGTGGCTACAAATAGTCTCATCTCGATCCATCCACCAACAACTACCCCATTTTTCATCAACACAAGGGGTAGTCCAAGTACATCCGCATTTTTGACAAATACCTTTCTTTAATACTGCTTCTTTCATGATAATTACTCCTCATTGATTCTCATACTTTTAGGTAGCTTTTTACTCGGTAAACAGTAACCTTCGGATAAGTCCCTTTTGCCATAAAATTCAGGACTATTTGTCATGATGTGATCACTTCTTTTCCACCCTCGACGAAGTTGTTTGTACGATAAAGAAACACGCTTCTCAATTTCTTTAAAACTAAATCCCAGCTTCAAATAGGTTGTTACAATAGTTGTAGCATGTTCTTTGGACTCTTCGCTTCTTGTTCTTCGCTGAAAGTTAATCTGCTTATCTTCTTCATTTAATGCTATCTGATAATCAATAAACAACTTCCGCATTTCCATAATTTTATGTTGCCAGGCCAAACTGTAAGGCTGCCCTGAATATCGATTCACTAAATCCTTTACGGGTTGTTTAAATTTCAGCTGAAGAGGATCGAATTCGCCAAGGTCAGAAAAGGGATCAATGAAACCTAATGGTTCGCTTTGAATTAATTCATTGTATAGCGCTTCTCTGTCCATCCTAATGTATCTCCTTCTGTCAAATGCACGTCATTGAGTCAAATAAGCTTAACTGGATGGTTGTAGGCGCTTGTTCGCTGTTTCCATTCTTATCATGATCGATAACGTCAAAGATTTCTAACGTGTCTAAATTCATTACAATCTCTAATCCTAACATCGTTGAACTCCTTTCAAATAGAATTTTAAGCGAACAAAAAAGAGAACAGATTTCTCTGTTCTCCTAAAAATATTGAATTATTTGATTTTCTAAAAACTCTTACCACTTACTGATAGATTTCGGTCTTGCTCTCGATTAAAAATAATAAAAGAGACTCAAACTGAGCCTCTTCGTTTCATTCATTAGTTCGGATAAATATAAGTAACATAACCTTCAGATGTTGTAGTTGGGTTGAACCATCCACGTTTGTTACCGATTGTACGATCTCCACCATAGTTTGATTCTGATACTTGAATGCTGGTTGATGATGAAACTGCTGTAACAACCGCTACGTGTCCATAGCCACCATCATTCCAACATGCAATCGCACCAACTTGTGGTGTTGACCCTGTACGGAATCCTGCAGCAGCTGCACTTGTAGCCCACTGTGCTCCGTTACCCCAGTAATCTCCAGCCCAAGGTGCTAATGTTTTAGCTCCCCAAGTACATTCACCAGTTGGATAACTTGAAGCATTTGTACTGTATGTTGGACGTTGTCTAGTAGGAGTCGGAGTAGGTGTAGGTGCTGGAGTGTAGCTTGAGTCCTCGTCATCAGATGCTGATGATGACGTTGATGTAGATGTTGCTTGCACTTGAGCTGAGAAACTTGTGTTTCCAGAAGCAATAACTGATTGTTGTTGACTTGTTTGACGTGCTTTATAAGCTGCCTCTGCTTCAGCTGCTGCTTTCGCTTCTGCCTCCGCTGCTGCTTTTTGTTCCAACAAGGTAGCTTTCTCGCCTTCTGCAGTAGCTTTCTCTGCAGCAAGGTTCAACTCAGCAACTTTTAACTCCGCCTGTTTTGTTGTCAATGTTTGTGCATCGTCGGCAAGCGTTTGTTGGTTCGCAATGACAGTATTGATTGCTTCATTATTTGCGACTTGTTTTTCTGAAATTGATTTTTTATCAGCTTTTTGTTGCTCTAACATTTTGTTGTTAGCCGATACAATCTCGCTCATAGCCGCAACACGGGAAATAGCTTCTGTAATTGATTTTGAATTTACAATTGTATTGATATAGCTTGTAGCTGTACCGCTCGTTTGAGCACTACGTGCTTGATTAGCCAATGATTCATTACGCGCTACAATATTCTTAGACAACGTTTCGATTTCAGCCGATAATTTTGTTGATTCAGCTTGAAGTTTTTCGTTTTCAGCTTTCAATTTTTCTTGTTGAGATTGAATAGATGAAACTTGAGCTTGAATTTGATCTACTTGAGCTTGAGCTGATTTTTGTTGATCATTCAAACTATTAATTTTACTATCTTGTGCAGCGATTTTGTCATCAGTAGAATCTGCATGTACATTTACAAGAGATGCTCCCTGTGCAAAAACCATTGTACTTAATAAGATTGACGTAAGTAATTTTTTCTTCATAAACAATTATACTCCTATTCGATAAGACATTTATAAGTATAACAAAAAAAGGCGCTGAGTATGTTACGCCTTTGTTACATTTCTATTTCCAATTCATCATAAAATCTTATCATAAATATATCTTCTCCAAAATTGGTTGAAGCAACAAAAAGAATAGTAAATTTGAGACCATTGTCGGAGCAATTGTATAAACGACAAAATCTGCAAAAGACATTTGAGCTAG
>ERZ773004.300-NODE-300-length-32505-cov-57.264592_pt1 | contig 32505 bp, 30 predicted proteins | sample MGYA00580667_ERZ773004 | MGnify/ENA primary metagenome ERZ773004 (study PRJEB29015, sample SAMEA2737963) | human oral metagenome | biome: human oral; feature: human-associated habitat; material: dental | place: China | collected 2123 ... | reverse complement strand
GGCGCGGCGCTGGCGGGGGCCTCCTCGGCGGGCGCGGCCCCGGCCTCGGCGGCCCCGGACCCGGGAACGAGGCCGGAGACGTCCTCGCCGGGGGCGCCGACGATGATGAGGGGATCCTTGACGGGGACCTCGTCCCCCTCGTCCCACAGGAGCTTGAGGACGGTGCCCTCGGCGGTGGAGGGCACCTCCATCGTCGACTTGTCGGTCTCGATGGAGCACAGGGTCTGGTCGAGGGAGACGGCGTCGCCCTCGGCGACCGTCCACTCCACGATGATGCAGGACTCCACAGAGTTGCCCAGCTGGGGCATCACCACGATGGTGGCCATGTATTTCCTCCTAGACGATGCGCAGTTTCGTGCGCTCGGAAAGTTCCTTTGTGGATTGGGCGGGGATCTCATCGTCGGTGATGATTCCGGTGACCTCGTCGATCCCCATGAAGCTGACGAAACCGGCGCACCCGTACTTGGACGAGTCGGCCAGCAGCCACGTCTCTTCTGCGCGGGTGCGCATGACGGCACCGACCTGCCCGCCCTCGATGAGCTGCGTGGTCAGGCCGCGGTCAACGCTGAAGCCATCGGTTCCGAGGAAGGCGATGCGGGCGTTGAAGTCGTTGATGGAGCGCTCGGCGACCGGCCCGACCAGGGACTCGGACTCGGCGCGGAACTGCCCTCCTGTGAGGGTGATGTTGAGGTTGGGGTTCGAGCGCGCGTTGGCGAAGACGAGCACGGAGTTGGTGAGGATCTGGACGCCGCGCTTGCGGGTGAGGAATTTGACGATGAGGGCGCACGAGGTGCCGGCCTCGATCATGATGCGGTCGTCGTCGCGGATCATGTCGGCGGCGGCGCGCGCGATGCGCTCCTTCTGCTCGACGCGGTCGAGTTGGCGCAAGTGGATGTTGCGGAAGGCGGTGGGCCGCGCCCCTCCGTGGGTGCGCACCAGGTACCCCTCGACCTCGAGGGCCCTGAGCGTGGTGCGCACGGTGACGGGCGAGACGCCGAGGTCGGCGGCCAGGGCCGCGACGCTCACCTCGCCCTCGGCGGCGAGGCGGTCGAGGATGTAACCGGTGCGTGCCGCCCGATCCATGACCATCACCTCTTCGTGGACAGAAACCCGTCGTTTCACTTTCTCTTACGCACATAGTAGACAAGGAAACGAAAGTGTGCAACATCATCCGCAGACCGTCTCCGCAGTAGCGGGGCACATGGGGCGCTCAAGTGGGCGAAGGGCGCACAACGCCCCTTTTTGCTCGGACAAAGCGCGGAAACGGCGGGCGGGACCGTCCGGATCCCGCCCGCCGCGAGTCTGCCCGCGCGGCGGCGCCAGCAGCGCCGCCCACATGGGAAAACGAAAATCAAACGAAAGCGCTCACTCGTCCGGTTGGCGCACTCCGACCGTGATCAGCAGGTTCCCGTACAGGCGCTGCTCCCCCGTCGCGACGACGATCCCCACGTCCTCGGAGCGGGCCGCGTCGTAGAAGTCGAAGCGCGTGAGCGAGGAGAACTCCACATCGGGCAGCTCCTCCTTGAACTCGTCGTGGATCGGGATCCCCACCGGCTCGGCGGCGGGGTCGGGGACCATGATCTCCACGCTCTCGATCGGGATCGTCCTCTTGAGGACCCGGAGCACCTGGATCACGTCCAGCATCCCGGGGGCGTAGTTGAGCGAGACCAGCTCGCAGGCGGGCCCCACCCCCGTCTTGTGGGGGTAGTTGGCGTCCGCCAGCAGGATCTTCGAGCCATGGCCGGCGGTGGCCAGGGCGCGCAGGAACTGCGGGTGGGTCATCGGTCCGTACAGCACTGTGGTTCCTTTCATAGTATGGAGCTGGCCCGGATGACCAGCTCGGGGTCGATCGTGATGTCCTGCGGCCTGCCCCCGTCGATCATGGAGCGGACCAGGCGCACGGCCGTGCGGCCCAGCCTGTCGAAGGGCTGGTGGATCGTCGTGAGCGGCGGCGCGTAGGAGTCCGCGCCGTCGATGTCGTCGAAGCCGACGACGCGCACGTCCCCGGGGACCGTCCCGCCTTTCTCGTGGATGAAGCGCATCGCCCCCAGGGCCAGTTGGTCGTTCGCCGTCTGAATGCCCTGGGGCAGGCGGTTCAGGGCGCGCATCGCGTCGTAGCCGTCGCGCGAGTCCCACGAGTCCGGCACCAGGACGCGCGGGCGCACCCCCGCCTCGGAGCAGGCCCGCTGGTACCCGATGCGGCGCATGACCGCGTCCGACCACCCCTCCGGCCCGGAGATGTGGACGACGTCGGTGAGCCCCTGGTCCAGCAGGTGCTCCGTGGCGATCCGCGCGCCGCGGACGTTGTCGATGGCGACGGTGGAGACCCCGTCGAGCCCCTTCTCCGAAGTGAGGACCAGCACCGTGGGGACCCTCTGGCCGACGGCGACCGCCATCTCCACCGTGGGATCCTGGCCCCCCAGGATCACGACGCCATCGACGTCGAAGGGCGCGATGTCCGAGCGCAGCCGCCCGTCGGGCGAGTACGCGTAGGAGAGGGACACGTGGTACCCCGCCTGGCTGGAGGCGTTGAGCACCGCCAGCAGCACCCGCCCGTGCCCGTGGAACATCGGGGCGGCCAGCAGCACGTGGAGGACCCCCGTGCGGTTCGAGGCCAGCGCCCGCGCCGCGTAGTTCGGCACGTACCCCATCTCATCGATGAGGGCGGCGATGCGCTTGCGGGTCTTGTCCGCCACCTCGGGGTCGCCGCGCACCACGCGGGACACGGTGTTCGTCGACACCCCCGCCATCGCCGCGATGTCTGCCAGCGAGACCTTCTTAGCGGGCTTGCGGGACATGGACACGCGTGGAGGCGCTCGCCGCGATCACAGACGGGCGGTCGGCGGGGTCGAGCTCCCCCAGGGCCTCGAGCTGGGCGAGCAGCGAACCGAGGGTGGAGGCCTCGATGGGCCCCGCCACGACCGTGATCCCCGCGAGGGAGGCGGTGAGGTCGCACAGCAGCCGGTTGCGGGCGCCCCCGCCGACCAGGTTGAGCTGGTCGGGGGCCCGCCCCGTCGCCTCGGTCAGCTCGCCGACGGCGCGGGCGTAGCGGTGGGCGAAGGACTCGATGATGACGCGCACGTACTCGGGCATCGACTGGGGAAGGGGCGCCCCCTGGGCGGCCAGGGCCTCGTCGATCTTGCGCTGCATGTCGCCGGGCTCGGCGAAGCGGGGGTCGTCGGGGTTGAAGTAGGCGGCGGCGGGCGGGCACTGGCGGGCCCGGGCGACCAGTTCGTCGGTGTCGGTCGGCGTCCCCTCGCGCTCCCACTGGCGCTGGATCTCCTGGAGGATCCACATCCCGGTGATGTTGAACAGCGGCCGCACGCCCCCGTCGGTGCGCGCCTCGTTGGTGATCCCCAGGTCGAAGGCCGCGTCCGACATCAGGGGCGCGTCCTCGATGGCGCCCAGGACCGACCACGAGCCGCAGGAGAGGAAGTAGGCCCGCTTCCCCTCGTCGATGGGCAGGCCGTGGACCGCGCACGCGCTGTCGTGGGCGCCGCCGCGCACGACGGTGAGGCCCTCCAGGCCGGGGACGGAGCACTGCCCCACGACGGTGCGGTCGGCGCTGATGCCCCCCACCCATCGCCGGGGGATGCCGAGGCGCTCGAAGACCTCGTCGGAGAACCGCCCGGCGCCCGGCTCGGCCAGGCCGGACGTGGAGGCGATGGTGCGCGACCAGCCCTTGACGCCGGTGAGGCGCCATGCGAAGTAGTCGGGCAGGTAGAGGACCGACGCGACCCTGGCGGCCAGTTCCGGCTCCTCGACGAGCAGGGCGACCAGTTGGTTCGCGGTGTTGATGGTGGCGGGCTGCAGGCCCGTGAGGTCGAAGAACTCCCGGTCGCCCAGGCGGGAGCGGAACTCCCCGAGGGTGCGGGATGTGCGCTCGTCGCGGTAGGCGCGGACAGGGCCGACCAGTTCGTCGTCGGCGTCGAGTGGGGCGAAGTCCACGCCCCACGTGTCGATGGAGACGGAGACGGCGTCGGGGTGGGCCGCGACGGCCTTGCGCAGCCCGATGACGGTCTGCTCCCACATGGTCTCGACGTCCCATGTGAGGCGGGCGCCGTCGCGCAGGGCCTGGTGCTTGAAACGGTGGACGTCGGCGACCTCCATGCGCCCGTCGGCGAAAGTGCCGGCGAGTACGCGCCCCGACGCGGATCCGAGGTCTACGGCAAGTACGGTGGTCATCGTGGGTTCCCTTTCTCACCCGCCACCACCCGTGCGGCGAGGGCGGGAATGCCATTATGCTCCCGGACCCCTGTGTCCGGGTACTCCGTGCGGAGGCGGCCCTTGGCCGGGCCGGTGCCCCGCGCGTGCGCGGGGGCCGGGTGCTGCGGCGCGGAGCCGTGGCGCTCCGCGCCGCAGCACTCAGATCGGGGGGGGGAGTCCCCCGGCTCTCAGCGGTACATCGGGCCGAAGTTCTGGCAGGCGCGGAAGTCCGCGCCCTCCGGGGACTCGGTTCCGAACAGCGACCAGGCCTTGGGCCGGAAGACCCGTTCCTCGGGCACGTTGTGCATGTTGACCGGGATGCGCAGCATGGACGCCAGGGTGATCAGCTGGCCGCCGATGTGGCCGTAGCTGATGGCGCCGTGGTTGGCGCCCCACGCGTTCATCACGTCGTAGACGCTCTTGAACGCGCCCTCGCCCGTGAGGTTCGGGACGAACCAGGTGGTGGGCCACTCGATGTTCGTGCGCTCCTCGATGGTGAAGGCGACCTCGTCGGGCAGCTCCACGGAGTAGCCCTCGGCGATCTGCATGACCGGTCCCAGGCCCCGCACCAGGTTGATGCGGCACATGGTCATGGGCATGCCGCCGGAGGTGCGGAAGTGGGTGGAGAAGCCGCCGCCGCGGAAGTAGCCGGTGGAGGCCGGGTGGAAGGTCGTGGCCGCGAGGGTGGCCTCGCGGTCCTCCTCGGTCAGCTCGTACCAGGGCTTGATGACGGGCTCGCCGTCGCGCGTCGCCCTGCCGGCGCCGTCGAGGGTCGTGGAACCGGAGTTGCGCAGGTCGAGCAGGCCGGCTGCGGCCAGGCCCTCGGGCTTCCAGCCCGTCGCCTTCTCGATGGCCTCCGGGCTCCAGTAGGTGCGCACGTCGGAGAAGATCTGCGGCGTGTTGGTCAGCAGGTAGCCGAAGAGCATGGACGCGCCGTTGAGGGAGTCGTTCTCCGTGGCGACCACCGAGGGCTGGCGGATGCCGGTCCAGTCGAAGTTCGTGTTCAGGATGGTCTCGAGCACGTCGCCGTTGGGGAAGTGGTCGGTCCACTGGCGCTGGCCCTGGAAGCCCGCGGCGATGGCGCCGTGGCCGCCCGCCTCCTCCTCGAAGCCCAGCTCGGCCAGGCGCGGGTTGCCGTGCATGAGGTCACGGGCGATGAGCGTCATCTTCGTGACGAACTTCCACCAGTCCTCGTGCTTGTCGGGGTACTGCCACTCCGGCGGGTTCCAGTCCTTGCCCTGCTTGAAGTTCTCGCGGATCCACGTGTAGGCCCGCTCGTACTCGTCGGGATCGTAGATGCCCTCGTCGATGCGGCGCGTGAACTCGCTCATGTCGATGTACTCGTTGCGCATGCCCAGGTAGGCGCCGAAGAACTCGGGGTTGACGACGGAGCCGGCGATGCCCATCGACACCGAGCCCATGGACAGGTAGGCCTCGCCCTTCATCTGGGCGACGGCCAGGCCGGCGGTGGCGTAGTCCAGCAGGCGCGTGCGCACGTCCTCGGGGATCGAGGAGTCGTCGGCGTCCTGCACGTGCTCGCCGTAGATGCCGAAGGCGGGGATGCCGATCTGGGCGTGCCCGGCCAGCGCGGCCGCCAGGTACACGGCGCCGGGGCGCTCGGTGCCGTTGAAGCCCCAGATGGCGTGCGGCATGGCGGGGTCCATGTCCGTGGTCTCGGTGCCGTAGCACCAGCAGGGGGTGACCGTGACGGTCAGGCCGACGTTGTTCTCCTTGAACTTCGCGGCGCAGGCCTGCGCCTCGTGGACGCGCCCGATCGTGGTGTCGGCGATGACGACCTCGACGGGCTCGCCGTCCGGGTAGCGCAGGTTCTCGGTGAAGAGCCCGGCGACCGCGCGGGCCATGCCCATGGTCTGGTCCTCGAGGCTCTCCCGGACGCCCTTGCGGCGCCCGTCGATAGTGGGTCGGATTCCGATACGGGGGTGTTGCGTCATGTCCCTTCATCCCTCCATGAAGTTGTCATTGTGGTCTGCGGGGGCGCGCGCCCCCTCGGATCCATTGGTGCTGGTTCGTTCGGCCTGTCCTGGGGCCCGCGCTGCGGCGGGCCCCAGGGGGACCGGGCTGGGCCGTGCTCAGCCCCGGCCTCGTCCCACGCGGACGGCGGGAGCCGTCACTCGTAAAGGTTGGGGGCGATCGAGGAGTCCGCGATGTTGTCCTTCGTGTACCAGGCGAAACCGGAGTCGATCACGTTGGGCAGCTCGCCCTTGTTGATCGCCGCGATCGCGGCCTTGACGGTCAGCTCGCCCATCCGCTTGGGCGACTGGGTGATCGCGCCGGCCTCGGAGCCGTCCTTGATGGCGTCCTGCTGCGGCTTGCCGGAGTCGAAGCCGACGATCGTGACGTCGGACTTGCCGGACTCGGACACGCCCTGGACCACGCCCGAGGCGGCGGCCTCGTTGGAGCCGTACATGCCGACGATGTCCGAGTTCGCCTGGATGATGCCCTTGGCGGTGTCAGCGGCCAGGCCGACCTCGCCCGCGTACTGCTCCTGGACCAGCGTGAGGTTGGACGGGGCGTTCTTCTCGAAGTAGTCCTTGAAGCCCGCGCAACGCTGCTTGCCGGTGGTGGAGGTCTGGTCGTGGCACACCATGCCGACCGAGCCCTGCTTGTCGCCGAGGATCTCGATCATGTGCTTCGCGGCCTCTCCGGCCGCGGCGTAGTTGTCGGTCTGGACAGTGGTGACGGGGATGTCCGAGTCGACGCCGGAGTCGAAGGCGACGACGGGGATGCCCTCGGCCTTGATCTTGTCCAGCGTTTCAGCCGCGGCGGCCGAATCGAGCGCCGCGAAGCCGATGGCCGCGGGCTTGGACGAGAACGCCGTGTTCAGCTGGTCGGTCTGTTCGGTGACGGCCTTCTCGTTCTGGGGGCCGACGAACTGGATCTTGTAGCCGCAGGCCTTGCCCGCCTCCTCGGCGCCCTCCTTCACGGCCTGCCAGAAGCGGTGCTGGAAACCCTTGGACACGAGGTAGATGGTCTGGGAGCCGTCGCCCTCCTTGATGGACTTCTCCCACTCCTCGCCACTGTCCGAGGCGCACTCGACCTTCGCCGCCGGGGCGTTGGAGCCCGACGAGCCACTGGTCGACGAGGTGTCTTCCGACCGCGAGCACGCCGTGAGGCCCAGGGCCATGGTGCCGACGGCGGCGACGGCGACGATACGTCCGATGGGTCGCATTGGTTTTCCTTTCATGGTTTTGGTCGGGGGCGCCCCGGCCAAAGGACGGTGGACATCTCTGTCCGAGTTCATTGGATCGAAGGTTGATGGGTTAGGCCGCGTTCTCACGAGCGCGGCGGATATTGTCCACGGCGACCGCGAGGAGGATCGCGATACCGGTCACAACGTACTGGTAGTCCTGCGCGATGCTCATCATGATGAGGCCCTTCTTCAGGGTCTCCATGATGAGCGCGCCGACCAGCGCGCCGGGGATCGAGGCGCGGCCGCCCGACAGCGAGGTGCCGCCGATGACGGCCGCGGCGATGACGTTGAGCTCCATGCCCACGCCCTCGGCGGGCTGGACCAGGCCCGAACGCGCCGAGTAGAGGATGGCGCCGATGGCCATGAACACGCCGGCGACGACGTAGATGATGATCTTCCACAGGCGCACGTTGACGCCCGAGAGGCGGGTGGCCTCCTCGTTCGAGCCGATGGCCAGCGCGTAGCGGCCGAGCAGGGTCTTGTTCATGAGGAAGGTGGCGACGACCGTGAGGACGACGAAGATGAGCGCCGCGTTGGCGACATAGGGGATCAGTTCGCCGGTCGCCAGCTTCTTGTACGCGGCGTTCTTGATGGTGATGGACTGGGTCTGCGAGATGACCAGCGCCAGGCCGCGGGCGACCATCATCATCGCGAGTGTGGCGATGAAGGGGGGCAGGCCCAGGATCGACACGTTGAAGCCGTTCACCAGGCCGACGGCGGCGCCGACCAGGATCGTCAGCAGCAGGCCGAGGCCGAGCGGCAGGTTCATCTTGTCGCCCGCCAGGAAGATGCCGGCCATGACGGCGACGAAGCTGAGGCCCGTGCCCACGGAGAGGTCGATGCCCGATGTCGCGATCACGAAGGTCGCGCCCAGGGCCATGACGCCGGTGAACGCGGCTTGGAGGACGATGTCGAGGTAGATCGTCGGCTTCGCGAAGTTGGGCGCCGCCATCGAGAAGAACAGGAGGATGACCACCAGCGCGGCCGTCACGACCAGCAGCTGCATGTTCCTCTTGAGGAAAGTGGTGAAAGGCGAGGGGGCCTCCAGGCCCCTGTTGTCGTCTGCGGTGCTCACGCGACTTCTCCGTTCGCTTGTTCCTGACCGACGGTGGCCAGTTCCATGATGTTCTCTTGGGTGGCTTCCTCGTTGTCGAGGACGCCGATGATCCGGCCGTGCGCCATGACGGCGATCCGGTTGGCCAGGCGCAGGACCTCGGGGAGCTCGGAGGAGATCACGATGATCGCCTTGCCCTGCGAGGCCAGGTTCTCCAGCAGCGTGTAGATCTCGTCCTTGGCGCCGACGTCGATGCCGCGCGTGGGCTCGTCGAAGATGAGGATCTCCGCGTCGCGCTCCAGCCATTTCGCGACGACGACCTTCTGCTGGTTGCCGCCCGACAGGCTGCGGACGTCGACGTCCACGCTGGGGGTGCGGGTGCGCAGTTTCTTCACGTACTCCTGGGCGACCGCGCGGATCTTCCGGGCGTTGACGATGGCCGCCTTGGTGAACTTGTCCATCGTCGCCAGCGAGGTGTTGAAGGAGATGTCCTTGTCGAGCAGCAGGCCGTACTGCTTGCGGTCCTCGGACAGGTAGCCGATCCCGAATTCGACGGCGTCGGTGGCGCTCTTGATCGACACCTCCTCCCCGTGGATGCGGATGACCCCCTCCGTGTGGGGGTCGGCCCCGAAGAGGGCGCGGGCGACCTCGGTGCGCCCGGCTCCCACCAGGCCCGCGAATCCGAAGATCTCGCCCTTCTTCACTTCGAAGGAGACGTCGTGCACCACCTTGGCGGTCGACAGGTGCTCCACCTCGAGGACGGGCTCGTCGGAGATCGGCTTGGTGGTGGGGCGCGCGTCGGCGGGGACCTCGCGGCCGACCATCATCTTGACGACCTCGGACATGGGGGTGGCGGCGGTCTCGACGGTCCCGATGTACTTCCCGTCGCGCAGCACCGAGATGCGGTCGGTGAGCTCGGTGAGCTCGGGCATGCGGTGCGTGATGAAGATCAGGCCCGTCTCGGGGGTGATGAAGTCGCGCACCAGTGAGAACAGCGCCTCCGTCTCGGTGGTGGTCAGCGGCGCCGTGGGCTCGTCCATCACGAGGATCTTCGAGTCGAAGGACAGTGCCCTGGCGATCTCGACCATCTGCAGGCGGGCGACGGGCAGGTCGCGGCAGCGCGCGGTGGGGTCGATGTCCATGTTGAGGCGCTCGAAGAGCTCACGGGCGTCGCGCACGAGTTTGCGGTCGTCCACGTACATCCACTTCGAGGACTCCTGGCGCCCGAGGTAGAGGTTCTGGGCGACGGTCAGGTCAGGAACGATGTTGAGTTCCTGGTGGATGATGGACAGGCCGAGGTCGCGGGCGTGCTCGGGGGACTGGATGTCCACCTGCTCGCCCTGCAGCCAGATCTCGCCGCCCGGGTCGGATTTGTGGATACCGGTGAGGACTTTCATCAGCGTCGACTTGCCGGCGCCGTTCTCACCGCAGAGCCCCAGGACTTCGCCGGGTCGAAGGTCGAGGTCCACGTCGGACAGCGCCTTGACGCCTGGGAAGGTCTTGGAGATCCCCTTGAGTTCTAGTAGGTTTGTCACTTCTCACCCCTTGGGACCAGGTACTTCTACGTTCCTGGAGCGTGTCCCCTCAGTCTCGTTAACGCTAACGGAATCGCGTCTGAGGGGTCGCCCTCATTGGCGTAGGAACAACGATAGAGCACATGGGCCGAAGAGTCGAATCGAAACGTGCCCCACGTTACCCAGCCGTTACCGCCCGCGCCTGGAACCCTCTTCAGAATCAGAGTGTTTCCGCAGGTCGGAGAGGACTCGCGCCGCCGTTGCTACCAGCCAGTCCTCTTCGATCGAACAGGCTTCCAGGAGCAGGCGGCCCCGCTCCGCATCAACGGGCATCCCCTCCTGCTCCCAGTGCTCCATCCCCTCCCCGCGCACACTTGTCGGAAAAGTTCCGTGAACGTTCACGACCCGCCACCACGGAACGGATCCGCCCCAGTCGCGCATGATCCGCCCGACCACCCGGGGGCCCGTGCCGAACGCCGCGGCGATGCGGCCGTAGGTGGTCGCCCTGCCCTCGGGGATCGCCTCGACGAGGCGCAGGACCGCCTCCACGCGTTCATCGTCCAATGCGGCCGCGCTCCCCGTCGTCGGAAGGGATCCAGGAGGGGGTCCAGCGCGCCCCGGCCTCCAACAGGGCGCCCACGGCGGCGGGCGCGCCAGCGCTGAAGGGCATCGCGCGCCCGTCGGAGTCCAGCTCCCCGATAGCCCCCTCCAGCGCCCAGAACAGGTCCTCCGGGTCGACGGGCGCCATCGCGCAGGTCCCGTCGGGGCTCGGGCACGCCAGCACCAGCCCGCCCGCGTCCAGCAGGCGCAGGCGGCCCACCAGCCGCCAGTCGGCCGACTCCGCGCGGTGGAACCCGATGTCGATCGCGTGCCACGTGCCCTCGTGGACGGCGGTCGCGAAGGGCCCCTCCTGCGTCAGCGACTCCCCGATGACCCGCATGTACTTCGAAGTGGGCCCCAGGGGCGCGCCCGGAGGCCCGAACAACGCGGTGGGCATCCGCGTGGGCCCTCCTGGATCGGCTCCGTCGGAGCGCAGCCGCATGAAGGCCCGGGCGTAGCCCAGGACCTCGGAGCGGTCCGCAGTGGCGTAGCCGGGGGTGGCGAACTGCCGCAATTCCACCATGCAGGCGCGCGTTCCGAAGGTGAAGGACATGAGGCGCGGCGACTTCACGGTCTTCGGGTGGACCGTCCACACGTCGAGGCGCAGGCCGGGGGCGCCCGCCTCGTCGGTCCCCGCGGCCTCCGCGCAGGCACTGGGATCGGTGTCGAGCAGGCTGGGCGGCGACGTGGGGCGCACCCAGTCGCCAGCGAGGAAGCGGCCGATGCGTCCGACGGGGATGCGGGTGGGCAGCCGGTGGGCGCCCGGGGCTACGAGGTGCGCCCCGCGGGGACGCGCGCCGTCCGGTTCGCGCCACCCGGCCATATGGGCGTCGAGTTCGCGGCGCACCGCCTTCTTGGGGGCGCCTTTGAAGCGGCTCTCATTGATCGAGTCCGTGCGCCGCTGGGCGCGTTCCCTCAGTTCCTGGGTCGTCTTCCATTCCGCCCAGAGGATGACAGCGACGCAGATCACGGTGGTGGCGAACAGGCCGAAGCAAACCACCTGGAGCACCACATCGACCCACACGGCTCCCCCTGCCCGTATAGCGAAAACCCCGGCCTGGGCCGGGGTTCAGCTCCTGCGACTGGATTCGAACCAGTAACCGTCCGATTAACAGTCGGATGCTCTGCCGTTGAGCTACGCAGGATTGCGACAAAAGAGAATAGTAGCAGAGCGGCCAGGGGACTGACAACTTGGAGACAGCGATCCCCTTATGCCGCGCGTCACGCCAACGGGCCGGTTCCGTTCCCCGTCTCCGTCCCCTGCGGCCCTGAGTGCCGGACCCGCAGAGGCCTTGCCCGGCGGCGCGGGGCGGCCCGCGGGTCCAGCACTCAGACAGCGCGGCGATGGCCAGTCATTTCCATTCGGGGTCGTCCGTGTCCACGCCGCTGTTGCGCGCGACGTGCTCGATCGCGGTCGCCAGCCACTGGGCGAACCCCTCCTGCTGGGAATCGTAGTGGGAGCGGAAGCCCTCATCGCACAGGTATGCGCGCGAGATCAGGTAGTGCTTCGCGGGGCTCACGGGGAAGTACTCACTCAGGGCCTCCCTGTGCGCGCCGACCAGCTCGGCGGCCCGGTCGCTGTCGGTGGCGACGCCGTCGTGGATCGCATCGATCATGTCCGATTCGATCTGCTGGACTCGTTCGACGTTGGCCTGCCAGTCGCCTTCCCGCCACGAGGCGGTGCGGCGGTGCCACTCCTTCCAGTCGTCGGTGCCGCCGTAGCGCTCCTCAGCCCGCGCCTGGTGGGCCGCGAAGTCGGCGTCCCCCAGGATCTCCCCGATCTCCTCCACGGTCAGCGCATTGCCGTTCATCGCATCCTCCAGTAGTAGGTCTATTGCTTCGATCATCTTGTCCGTCTGCTGGCGTTGAGCGACGAGGCTCTCCCGCTGCCGCCTGAGGTGCGAAGCACCCGACTCCCCGGATTCGAGGAGCGCCTTGATGTCCATCAGCCCCATGCCGGTGGCGCGGTAGATGACGATCCTCTGCACACGGGCGCAGTCCTCGGGCGAGTACAGCCGGTAGTTCGACCAGCTCCGCTCGACGGGGGCGAGGAGGCCCTGCGCCTCCCAATGGTGCAGCGTTCGCACCGTGAGCGCGAAGCGCTGAGCCACCTCGCCGACGGTGTAGAACGTGTTGTCGTCGCTCATGCCATTGATCCTGATGCCTCACGCTGCGTCATGGTCAAGCCGGACGCGCCCCCCGGGCATGCGCGAACCCCGCCCCGCTCGCGCGGGACGGGGTTCAGTGCGCCCATCAGGGCGGGAGCCTGAACGAATCAGACCGGGAGGGTCACTTGAGGGTGACCTTGCCGCCGGCCTCTTCGATCTCGGCCTTGGCCTTCTCGGCGTCCTCCTTCTTCGCGTTCTCGAAGAGGGTCGAGGGCGCGGACTCGACGAGGTCCTTGGCCTCCTTGAGGCCCAGGCCGGTCAGGTTCTTGACGACCTTGACGACGGCGATCTTCTTGTCGCCGAAGGACTCCAGGACGACGTCGAACTCGTCCTTCTCCTCGACGGCGGGGGCGTCGGCGGCGGGGGCCGCGGCGACGGCGGCCACGGGGGCCGCGGCCTCGACGTCGAAGGTCTCTTCGAAGAGCTTCACGAAGTCGGAGAGCTCGATGAGGGACATTTCCTTGAAAGCTTCGATGAGCTCGTCGTTGGAGAGCTTAGCCATGAGTGGCATCCTTCCTGTTTGGCCTGCTCGAGAGCAGATTGGTGGTGAGTTCCTCCCGCGCCACCGCCCGGCGGCGGGAAGGGGCCTGTCTCGTCAGGCCGCTTCGCCCTGCTTCTCACGCAGGGCATCGATGGTGCGCACAGCCTTGATGGGCAGAGCGTTGAACGCGTACGCCGCCTGCGCGATCTTCGCCTTGAGGGCGCCCGCGGCCTTGGCCAGCAGGACCTCACGGGACTCCAGATCGGCGAGCTTCTTGACGGCCTCAGCGGTGAGCTGGGCGCCCTCCATCGCACCGGACTTCAGCACGAGGGAGGGGTTGTCCTTGGCAAAATCACGCAGCGCCTTGGCGGCCTCGACGGGCTCGCCGGTGACGAATGCGATGGCCGTGGGACCCTTGAGGTCCTCAGCGAGGAAGTCGAGCCCGACCTCCTTGGCGGCCAGGCGCGCCAGCGTGTTCTTTGCCACGGCGTACGTCGCGTTCTCGCCCAGGCCCCGGCGCAGCTGCTTGAGCTGGCCAACGGTCAGGCCGCGGTACTCGGTCAGCAGAACAGCGTCGGCCGCGCGGAAACGCTCCACCAGCTCGGCGACTGCTGCCACCTTGTCGGACTTCGCCATGGTCCTCCTTCCAGTTACGTGGCCGCCGGTAATGAGAAACCCGGCACGCAGGCGCGTGTCGGGCTGGTATTCCCCCACCGAGGTGGTCACGTACCTGCGTTGGATTTCCCTCCGCGCAGCGGATACCAACGGTCTTCGGCACCGAATACTGTAGCACCCCCGGCCAAGGAGGCGCCAACCCGGGCTTGTGGCACCGGCAACGCCGCGCCCTCACTCCGCGAGGAACGCACTCTAGGCGTTACGGGGCGCGGGGTTGTTGTCGTGGGGCAGCGGCCCCGCCGCGAACCCGGCGATGACGACCTCGACTTTCCGCTCCATCCACTGCTTCGCGGCCGCCTTGGCCCGCAGGAGCGGCCATCCGGCGTTCATGTTGAAGCCGGCGTCCAGGGAACCGGTGGCCTCCTCCACCCGCCTGGCAGCCGCCCTGCGCCGCCAGGGCGCGGCCGAGGCCCGGGTCGTGACGCCCATATGGGCCAGGACCGCGATGTCGCCGACCATGTCGATCGCGAGGTCGGCGTCGCCCGGGAAGCCCGCGTCCGCCAGTCCCCCGCGCAGCGCGGCGATGACGGGCAGGACCGCGATGTGGGGGTAGGGGAAGGAGTGGATGGTGACGTCCAGTCCGGGGAACTCCTCGCACACCCGCCACGCCGACTCCGCCCAGTCGCGCAGCTGGTCGCTCCAGGGCAGCGCGGGATCGGGGGCCGATAGCGTGGCGGCGGCCCGTTCGAGGCAGGCGACCACCACGGCGTCGCGCGAGGGGTAGACGCGGTAGAGCGTCTGGGGGGCGACGCCGAGGCTGCGCGCGACGCCCGCCAGCGTCATGACGTGCAGCCCCCCGGCGAAGGCGGCGTCCACGACGTCGTCGGCGTTGAAAGAGGGCTTGGGCCCAGTCCTGCGCCCCATCGGTTCCCCCTTTCCGCGTCGTCTCAGACCAGGCGCCATCCCTTGGCGCGCTCGCGCGCCCGCCAGAACCGCCTGTAGGGCCCACCTGCATCGTAGAGCTCCTGGTGCGCGCCGATCTGGACGACGCGCCCGTTCTCGTCCAGCACGACGATCTGGTCGGCCGATGCGATCGTGTCGAGTTTGTGCGCGATGACTATCAGGGTCGATGAGCGCCTCAGCTCCTCCATCGCCTCCACGATATGCGACTCGTTCTCCGGGTCGAGGGCGCTGGTCGCCTCGTCGAAGAGCACGATGGGCGACCCCTTGAGCAGGGCCCGGGCCACGGAGACGCGCTGGCGCTCGCCCCCGGACAGGGCGCGCCCGCCCTCGCCGACCGGAGTGCTCCACCCCAGGGGAAGGCGGTCGGCGATCTCCTCGGCCCCCGCCATGCGCGCCGCGGCCATGACCTGCTCGTCGGTGGCGTCCTCGCGCCCGACGCGGATGTTGGCGATGAGGGTGTCGTCGAAGAGGTAGACGTCCTGGAAGACCATGGACAACTGCTCCATGAGGTCCTCGGTGGAGTAGTCGCGCACGTCGTTCCCCCCGACCCTCACCGCCCCGGAGTCCACGTCGTAAAAACGGCAGACGAGGCGCGCGATCGTGGTCTTCCCACAACCGCTCGGCCCGACGATGGCGGTCATCGTGCCGGGGGCGGCCCTGAAGGACACGTCGTGGAGGACGCCGGCCCCCGCCTCGTACCCGAAGTCCACCGAGTCGACGACGACCTCCCCGGGAACGGTCACGGGCGCGGACTCGGCGGGTTCGGGGAGTTCGGGGGTCGACAGGACCTCGTGGGCGAGCTCGAGGACGGGCCTGCGGGTCTCGAAGGAAGAGACCAGGGCGCCGATATTGACCAGTATCTGCATGAAGCGCAGAAGCACGCCGATGGCGACGACCGCCTCCAGGGGCGACAGGGATCCGCCCGCGGCGACGGCCCCGATGGCGTAGACGACGGAGACGACGACGACCTGGGCCGCCATGCCGTTGACGACTTGCCCTGCGGTGGCCCACCACAGGCCCTTGGTGGCGCGCCGCTGGTAGGCGTCCTCGGCGGCGGTGAGCGCGTCGAAGGAGTCACCCCGCCCGCACGCCCGCAAGGCGCCCTGCTTCTGGGCGTACTCGACGAGGCGGCCGGCCAGTTCGTTAGCGGCGGGCTCGGTCAGCCGCGCCTCGTGCGCCACGGCCCGGCGCGACGCCCAGACGGCCGCCCACATGAAGGGGATCGCCAGGAGGCAAGCGAGTCCCAGCGGCGGGTTCCACACGCAGATCCCCACCAGCATCGTCAACGAGGTGACGACGTCGATGAGGGCCGGGGAGAACATATGCGCGAAGATCTCGCCGAGCAGCATGAGTTCGCGGCTCACAAGGCGGGACGTCTTGCCCGCGGTGTCCGGGGTGAAGGCCCCCAGGGGCATGGCGGCGACCTTGCGGCCGATCGCGATGTGGAGGAAGCGCAGGAAGTCGAAGGCGACCGAGTAGTTCTTCAGGGACAGCGCGTACTCGATGACGAAAGCGGCGGCGGCGGAGGCGCCGACGACCCCGACCCAGCCCCCAGTGGTCAGGCCCCACACGGTCCGGCCGGACACGAGGGCACTGGAGGCCGGGATGAAGGCGATGAGCGCCCCGCCCCGGATGAGGCCGACGACGACGGAGAGGACGACGACCCACCGGAAGGACTCCCTGCCCTTCTCTGAGAGCGTCTCCTTGAGGTTGGCGACGAATGATCCCATGCGCCTGTCACTTCCTTCCTTCAGCGCGCGTTCCCGCGAGGGCGCGGTAGTAGGGGTGGTCGGCCAGCTCGGCACTGGTCCCCTTCCCCGTGATCCTGCCCCGTTCGAGTACGACGATCTGGTCGGCCCCCGCCACGGGGGCCGCCCTGTGGGCGATGACGACGACGGTCCGGCCCTTGACCAGTTCTGACAGGGCGTCCTGGATCTCCGCCTCGGACTCCGGGTCCGTGAAGGCCGTCGCCTCGTCGAGGACCAGGACCGGGGCGTCCATCAGCAGCGCCCTGGCGATGGACACGCGCTGCGCCTGCCCGCCCGACAGGTCCGTGTCGGCGCCCACGACGGTGTCCAGGCCCGCTGGGAGCGACTCGATGAAGTCGGCGATGCCCGCATGGGCCGCGCAGCGCATGATCTCCTCGTCGGTGGCGCCGGGCCTGCCGAGGGCGATGTTGTCGCGGATCGGGATGTCGAGCAGTTGGGGGTCCTGGAGCACGAAGGCGACGTGGCGGTAGAGCTCCTTGACGGGGATGTCGCGCAGGTCCACTCCGCCCAGGGCGACGCTGCCGGAGTCGGGATCGGCGAAGCGGGCGATCAGGGTCGCCAGCGTGGATTTGCCCGAACCGGAGGGGCCGACCAGGGCCGTGACCGTGCCCTCGCGCATCGTCAGGCTCACGTCGTCGAGTGCCAGCAGGTCCCCGTAGGAGAAGGAGACGTGGTCGAGGACGATGTCGTGGCCGTCCGGCACCCGCTTCCCCGTGTCCTCCAGGGCGGGGATGTCGAGGATCTCGACGAGGCGCAGGGCAGCGGCTCCCGCCAGTTGATAGGCCCAGGCGGTCGAGGTGAGGACCTCGATGGCCTGGGGGATGACCAGGGCGATGAGCGAGCACACGATCACTTGGACGGGGGTGACGCATCCCGCGCCGACCAGCAGGGCGCCCCCGCCCAGGTTGACCAGGAGCAGCACTGCCGGGGAGACCACGGAGGTGGCCAGCGCCGATCCCGTCAGCAGGGGCTGGCACCAGGCGACGTAGAAGCTGGAGAACGTCTCGGCGGCCCGGCGGAAGCGCCCGTGGGTGTCGCCGACGCGGCCGAACGCTTTGACGACAGTGATCCCGGTCACGAACTCGACCATGGTGGCCGAGACCTCGGCCAGGTGCTGGTCCATCTCGGCGGTCTTGGGGCCCATGTCCTTGGTCATCCACCATGTGATGAGCGCGTAGACGGGCAGAGTCGCGATGGAGAGCAGTCCCAGGCGCCAGTCGATGACGAAGGCGTAGACCACCAGTGACAGCGGGCTGGCAACGGCCGCCGTCGACTCGACGGGGGCATGGGCGATGACCGTGTGGATCTCGTGGGTGTCGTCCTGGACGGCTTTTCGGATCCTGCCCGAGGCCGTGGCCGAGAACCACGCGAGCGGCGCCCGCGACATCGTGCGGACGATCTGCTCGCGCACGTAGTGCCCGAATCGGATGTCCGCGATGTGGGTGACGAGCAGTGCGACGTAGTAGATGCCGAGGCGGGCGCAGAACGCGCCGATCAGCCAGGCGAGGATGGCGCCGACCCGCGCGGCGTCGGGGCCCTCCCCGCGGTCCCACGCCTCGAGGAGCACTCCGCCCAGGTGGACGAGGATGACGTAGGGGACGACGGCGAGCACGCCGTACACCACTCCGAGGACTCGGCTGATCGTCATCGGCACGGCGATGGGGCGGGTGAGGCGTTTGAAGGCGGCCTGCCCCTCCCGGTACTTCGCGCCCGGATCCGCGGGCGCGGCTGGGTGTTGATCGGATGTCACGAGACGGCCTCCACTAACATCGAATGCGCTTCGCAGTTAGGATAGCCTATCTTTATGCTCAATGTCCTGGCCTAGTGACCGCCGTCCGGGTCGTTCGCACCGGCGAGGGCGGAGCCCACATAGCGTGACGGCGGTTCCCCAAGGGCGAGAAGGTCCGGCCCGGGCGCGGGTTCGGCGGCCGGGTCCGACAGCCCCGTCAGGGCAGCAGGCGGACAGTTTCACAAGCACCGAGGCAGCGGGCGCCCCTCGACCAGCCCTGTCCAGGTGGCACGCGGGCAGTTTCACAAGCGATGCCACGTTTTCAAAGGGATACCGTCACTTTGCAAGCGGTATAACGCTGTGATGTCTCAGGACATTGGTGACAGTTTTGTGTCAGGACATCGGTGACACTTGGGGTGTCAGGACATCGGTGACATTTGGGGTGTCAGGGCATCGGTGGGGCTTGGGTTGTTTTGGGGTGTGGTTGGTCGTGTTGGCGGGTGGGGCCGGGTGCGTGTGGTGAGACGTAGTGGGTTCCCGGTGGTGGCCAGGCGTACTGGGCGAGGACTGCGCCGTCGGCGTCGACGAAGAGGACGTGGCGGTGGTCCCAGGTGGCTGTGGTGGTGTGCCCGGCGCGTGCGCGGCGGATCAGGAACGTGATCCCGCCCAGGCGCACGGTGCCGTTGGCGGCGATGACGCGTTCGGCGCTGCCGGTGGGGGGCAGGGCTTTGCGGCGCGGGCGTGGTCGGGGCGTGGTCGGGGCCGGGGCGCCGCCGACGGGGGGCGGGGTGTTGGTGGGCGCGGGCCGGGGCCTGGGCGGGTCGGCTTTGGCGGTGGCGTCCCAGGCCTGTTGCGGGGTCATCCGCCCCGGGAGGCCCTGGTGGGGGCGCTGGGTGTTGTAGATGTGGTCGAAGGCGTCCACTTGGGCCTGCAGCTCGGTGAGGGAGCGGGCCAGGGGCCGGGTGCGCGGGTAGCGCATCAGGGTCTGGCCGAAGCGCTCGTTCTTGCCCTGGGTGGTGGGGTGGTGGGGTTTGCCGGTGATCGCCTCCACGCCCAGGGCGCGCACGTGCTCGACCAGGGCCCCTTTGCGGCCCCGGCGGGTGGGGTTCATGGCGGCCCCGTTGTCGGTCAGGAGCCGCTGGGGCACGCCGTGGCGCGCGACGCCGCGGTCGAAGGCCTCGATGGCCGCCTGCGAGGTCTCCCCCTGGGCGACCAGGGACGCCACCGCCAAACGGGAGTGGTCGTCGATGACCTGGAAGACCACCACGGGCCGTCCCCCGGCCAGGACGTACCCGGTGGCGTCCATCTGCCAGCACGCGTTGGGGGCGGGGTGGACGAAGCGCCTCCACGACGCGCGCGGCCTCTTGGCCGGATCGGCGCGCGCCACCCGCGCCTGGCGGAAGATGCGGGCCAGCGAGGACGGGGAGGGGGCGTCAAGGCCCATCGACGCCATCTTGTCGCACACCGACACAGGCCCGGCGTCCAAGCCCGAAGAAGCGAGCGCGGCCCTGACCCGCAGGGCCTGGGCCACCCGCTCGTCGCCGATGCGGGTCGGGCTCGAGGCCGGACGGTGCGAGCGCGGCTCGAGGACAGCGGCCTCCCCCTCATCGACGGCCCGCCTGCGCAACTTGTAGAACGTGTTGCGGCTGATACCGCACTCCGCGCAGAACGCGCTCACAGCCCCACGGGGAGCGTCCCGGGGCCACCTCGCAATCGCCAAACGCACACTCGGATCAACCGGAACAACCTTGCTGCCACCATCATCGCTTCTCATACCCCGATTCTGGATTCACAACTGTCACCACCACACACCCCCGAACTGTCACCGATGTCCTGACACATAACACAAGCGGTATAACGCTTGCAGAACGTGGTATCACTGTGAAAGCGGAGGTATCGCTGTGAAAACGGACCCCGGCGAGCCGCACCGGGGCACGAAACCAGGCAATGGGGCAGGTTAGCCCACATCGGGGCAGGTAAATAGCCTGCCCCAACGCACCGTTACCTACCCCAATGCGCTGCGACCCGACCTGAAGCAGCACCGGGGCACGAAACCAGGCAATGGGGCAGGCTAGCCCACATCGGGGCAGGCAAATAGCCTGCCCCAACGCACCGTTACCTGCCCCAATGCACAGCGACCCGACCTGAAGCAGCACCGGGGCACGAAACCAGGCAATGGGGCAGGCTAGCCCACGTTGGGGCAGGCAAACAGCCTGCCCCAACGCACCGTTACCTACCCCAATGCACAGCGACCCGACCTGAAGCAGCACCAGGAGACCGGACACGGCCCGTGCGAAGCAGAAGGACCCGGCATGACTGGGAGGCCGCGTCAACGTCCTCCCCCGGCCGGTGCGCCAGGAGGATCAGAAGGACGCGAGCGGGGCGCGGGCGCAAGAGCCCGGACGCGCCAGGAGTACGCGAGCGGGGCGCGGGCGCGAATGCCCGCGCCCCACGGCGCTTCCGACGGAAAGGGGCTCAGCCCTCCAGAAGGTCCTTGACCTTGGTGACATCGAGGGGGATGCCGGGGCCCATGGTCGTGGACACGGAGCCCTTGAGCAGGTAACGCCCCTTCGAGCTGGACGGCTTGAGGCGCAGGACCTCGTCGAGGACGGAGCCGTAGTTCTCGGTGAGCTGCTCGGCGGTGAAGGACGCCTTGCCGACGACGAAGGCCAGGTTGGCGTGCTTGTCGACGCGGAACTCGATCCGCCCGCCCTTGATCTCCTTGACGGCCTTGGCCACGTCCATGGTCACGGTGCCGGTCTTCGGGTTGGGCATGAGGCCGCGGGGGCCCAGGATACGGCCGAGGCGGCCCACCTTGCCCATGAGGTCGGGGGTGGCCACGGCGACATCGAAGTCGGTGTAGCCCTTGGAGACCTTCTCGATGAGCTCGTCGCCGCCGACCTCGTCGGCCCCGGCGTCGATGGCTGCCTGCGCGCGCGGACCAACGGCGAAGACCAAGACCCGGGCGGTCTTGCCGGTGCCGTGCGGCAGGGAAACGGTGCCGCGGACCATCTGGTCCGCCTGGCGGGGGTCGACGCCGAGTCGGAGCACGACCTCAACGGTCGAGTCGAACTTGGTGACGGTGGTCTCCTTGGCCAGCTTCATGGCCTCGAAGGGGGTGTACAGCACATCCGCGTGGACCTTCTCGGCCGCGGCGCGGTAGCTCTTGGAGCGCTTCGTCATTCTGCTTCTTCTCCTTGCAGTCGTGGGCTTCGGGCAGCGCCTGCCCTACCACGGGGAATGGAATCGGGGTCAGTCCTCGACGGTGATGCCCATGGAGCGGGCGGTCCCGGCGATGATCCTGGCGGCGGCCTCGACGTCGTTGGCGTTGAGGTCGGCCATCTTGGCCTGCCCGATCTCGCGGGCCTGGTCCATGGTGATCGAGCCGACCTTGGCGGTGTTGGGCGTGCCGGATCCCTTCTGGACGCCAGCGGCCTTCTTGATCATCTCCGCCGCGGGAGGGGTCTTGAGGACGAACGTGAAGGAGCGGTCCTCGTAAACCGTGATCTCGACGGGGACGATGTTCCCGCGCTGCGACTCGGTCGCGGCGTTGTAAGCCTTGGTGAACTCGACGATGTTCACGCCGTGCTGGCCCAGAGCGGGGCCGACGGGCGGAGCGGGGGTGGCGGCGCCGGCTGCGATCTGAAGCTTGATCAGGCCGGTAACCTTCTTCTTCTTCGGTGCCATTGAAACGGGTCTTTCTACGGGTTTTCCTCACCGGCGGCCGCCGGTCAGGGGCGCATCGCCCCAACGGGCTCGCCGCCAAGGGGGCGGCGGGGCGCTCGGCCCTCCCCGAGGAGGGCACAGTGAGCCCAATGCACACAAACGGGAATTGTAACGCGCACCCGGACACGATCCCAAGTCCGGGTGCGCGACATCACTGCTCGAGTTTCTCGACCTGGTCGAAGCCGAGCTCGAGCGGCGTCTCGCGCTCGAAGATCGTGACGAGGACCTTGAGCTTCTGGGCCTCGGGCATGATCTCGGAGATCGTGGCCGACATGGTCTCGAAGGGGCCGTCGATGACGGTGACGGTCTCCCCGACCTCGAAGGCCGTGCGGATCTCCTGCACGGGGGCGGGCTTGTCCTTCTTCTTCTCCGCGGCCTCCTCGAGGACGTTGGGCGTCAGCAGCATGACGACCTCGTCGATGGACAGCGGGACGGGATTGTGCTGGTCGCCGACGAATCCGGTGACCGCGGGCGTTTCCTTCACGACGCGGTAGGACTCCTCGTTGAAGTCCATGCAGACGATCGCGTACCCGGGGATGCGCACGCGGCGCACGCGCTTCTTCGCGGTGCCCCGGTACTCCATGACGTACTCGTCGGGCACCTCGACGCTGAAGATCGAGTCCTCCATGTTCTGGGTGGTGATGCGCTGCTCCAGGTTCGCCTTCACCTTGCGCTCGTGGCCGGAGTAGGTGTGGATGACGTACCAGTCCCCGGGGGACATGTACAGGCGCTGGCGCAGTTTCTCGACGGGGTCGTCCTCCGGGGCGGGGTCCGGTTCCGCGCCCTCGTCCTCCGCGGCGGGGGAGGCCTCCCCGTCAGCACCATCCTCCGCGGCCGGGGCAGGTTCCGCGCCCCCGGCGTTCGAGGCGGGGGCGGCCCCCCCGTCAGCACCATCCTCCGGGGCAGGGGCGGCCTCCCCGTCGGCCACGTCCTGCGCGGCCTCATCGATGGCGGGGTCCACCACTTCCTGCGCGGCGCCGTCTGCCTCGGCCGCAGCGCTCTCATCGAGGGCGCGCGCCTGGGCCGCTTCGATGTCGATGGGGGCGGGGGCGGTGCCCTCGTCGGCGATGGGGCGGTCGAAGGTATCGGGCCCGGGGGCGTTCTCGTCGCTCATGGTTCCTCCTGGCGGTTGGCACGGGCCGGACCGTAGAAGAAACCCGCCTGCAGGAGCTGCGGGCGGGTTCGTCGGTCTCAGCCGAAGATCAGTGCACTCAGTTTACCGAATCCGAAGTCGAGGAGACCAGTGAAAGCCATGATTGCGGTCACAAAGACGACGACCACGACGAAGTAGGTCCACGTCTCGGAACGTGTGGGGTAGGTGACCTTGCGCATCTCGGCCACGACCTGGGTGAGGAAGAGCCACATGCGGGCGAAGAGGCCGCGCTTCTTCTCCTTCACGGCCACGGCCTCGTCGCGCTTGCGGGTCGCCCCGGCCTTGGTGCGGTCCTTGCGGGCCGCCCCCTTCCCCTCGCGCGCCTTCCCACGGTCCTTGCGCGAGGACTCGGCGCTCGGGGCGCTGTGCTTGGCCATTGAATCCTCCCTGTGGTGAAGCCGTATGGCAGGGCAGGCGGGACTCGAACCCACAACCGCCGGTTTTGGAGACCGGTGCGCTACCAATTGCGCCACTGCCCTAAGCAGGCGAACCTGCCTGAGCGAGTGTAGGGGATCGGGGCTCGCACTGTCCAGCGGACCCGGCCAGCGCGCCGCCCTTTCCGCTGGAATACCGACAAAGCACCACGTGTTGAGATGTAGCTCACCTGTCCATTCTGCGCACTGCCCACTCCCGCGCGCCGCCTCGTGGCACGATGGGGAAATGACTCCTACGCCCGCATCACGTGTCTCTGCCCGTTTCACCGCCATCACGCCCTCGGCGACCCTGGCCGTCGACGCGAAGGCCAAGGCGCTCAAAGCCGCCGGCCGGCCCGTCATCGGCTTCGGGGCCGGCGAGCCCGACTTCCCCACGCCCGACTACATCGTCGAGGCCGCGGTCCGCGCCGCCCGCGACCCCGCGATGCACCGCTACACCCCCGCCGCGGGCCTGCCCGCACTGCGCGAGGCCATCGCCGCCAAGACCCTGCGCGACTCCGGCTACGAGGTCTCCCCCGCCGACGTCGTCGTCACCAACGGCGGCAAGCAGGCGGTGTTCCAGGCATTCGCCGCCCTGCTGGGGCCCGGCGACGAGGCGATCCTGCCCACCCCCTACTGGACGACCTACCCCGAGGTCGTCAAGCTGGCGGGGGCCACGCCCATCGAGGTGTTCGCCGGGGCCGACCAGGACTACAAGGTCACCGTCGACCAGCTCGAGGCGGCGCGCACCGAACGCACCAAGGTGCTCCTGATGTGCTCGCCGTCGAACCCGACGGGCAGCGTCTACACCCCCGCCGAACTGACCGCGATCGGCCAGTGGGCGCTCGAGCACGGCATCTGGGTGATCTCCGACGAGATCTACGAGCACCTGCTGTACGAGGACGCCCAGACGGCCCACATCGTGGCCCTCGTGCCCGAACTGGCCGACCAGGCCGTCATCCTCAACGGCGTGGCGAAGACGTACGCGATGACCGGGTGGCGCGTCGGCTGGATGATGGGGCCCGCCGACGTCGTCGCGGCCGCCACCTCGTTCCAGTCGCACTTGACCAGCAACGTCAACAACATCGCCCAGTGCGCCGCCCAGGCGGCCGTCTCGGGCCCCCTCGGCGCGGTGCACGAGATGCGCGCCGCCTTCGACCGGCGCCGCCGCACCATCATCGACATGCTGCGCCAGATCGACGGCCTGGACGTGCCCACGCCCAAGGGCGCGTTCTACGCCTACGTCGGCGTCGACCGGCTGTTGGGCCGCCCGATCCGCGGCCGCACCGCCACCACGTCCTCGGAGCTGGCCGACTTGATCCTGGACGAGGTGGAGGTCGCCGCCGTTCCCGGCGAGGCGTTCGGCCGGTCCGGGTTCCTGCGCTTCTCCTACGCCCTGGCCGACGACGACCTGGTCGAGGGCATCGGGCGCGTCCAGGAGCTGCTGTCATGAGCGCCGACGCGCGCAGGCTCGTCCGCCGCTTCGCCGACACCGGCAGCCCCCGGGGGACGGTCCTGATCTCCCACGGGTACGGGGAGCACTCGGGCCGCTACCTGCCTCTGCAGGAAGCGCTGGTCGGCGCGGGCTACGACATCGCCTTCTACGACCACACGGGCCACGGCACCTCCGGGGGGCCGCGGGGGCGCGTGGACGCGGGCGCGCTGATCCGCGACCACCTGGCGATGCGGCGACTGGCGCTGGCCGGGGCGCGCACGCCGGATCTGTTCCTCTTCGGGCACTCCATGGGCGGCGTGGTCACCGCGGCCTCGACGCTCATCGACCCCGAGCGCCTGCGCGGCACCGTCCTGTCCGCCCCCGCCATGCGCCCCCTGCCGCCCGCCTCCGCCTCGTTGGCCCGCAAGGCGGCGCCGCTGGCGCGCCTGCTGCCCTCACTGGTGGTCCGCCCGCCCGAACCCGCGGGCGGGGAGTCGCCCCTGTCGCGCGACCCGCGGGTGCAGCAGGCCTTCGACGCGGATCCGCTGTGCTACCACGGCGGCGTGCAACTGCTCACCGGGGTGACGATGGTCATCCAGGGGGACGAGGTGCTGCGCCACGCGCACCTGGCCCGCACGCCGATCCTCGTGATGCACGGCTCCGCGGACCGGATGGCCGACCTGGCGGCGTCGCGGGACTTCGTCGCCGAGGCGGAGGCCGCCAACCCCGGTCTCGACATCCGCCTGCGCGTCATCGACGGCGCCTACCACGAGCTCCTCAACGAGCCCGAGGGCCCCGGCCTGATCCGCGACATCATCGCGTGGCTGGGTGAGCACTGAGGGAATGGACGTCCGCGCCGTCCCCGACCTCACAGCGCCCGTGCCCACTCCCCCGGGGCGCCGCGACCTGGCCGCACTGCCCAAAGCGCACCTGCACCTGCACTTCACGGGGGCGATGCGCCCCTCGACGCTGGTGGACATCGCGCGCGAGCAGCAGGTGCGCCTGCCCCCGCACCTGCTGTACATCGACCCGATGAACATGCCCGCCGACGGGCGCGGCTGGTTCCGCTTCCAGCGCGCCTACGACTCGGCGCGCCACCTGGTGCGCTCAGAGGCGACGATGCGGCGCCTGGTGCGCGAGACCATGGAGGACGAGGCCGCCGAGGGCTCTGTGCGCGTCGAGCTCCAAGTGGATCCGACCAGTTACGCGCCGTGGGTCGGCGGGATCACCCCCGCCCTGGAGATCGTGATGGACGAGGCGCGCGCCGCCTCGGCCGACACCGGCGTGGACGTGGGGCTGATCGTCGCGGCCTCCCGGATCCGCCACCCCTTGGACGCGCGGGTGCTGGCGCGCCTGGCCTCCCAGTACGCGGGGGACGGGCCGGGCCAGGTCGTGGGCTTCGGCTTGTCGAACGACGAAAGGGTGGGGACCACCGCGGACTTCGCGCCCGCCTTCAGGATCGCGAGGCGCGCGGGCCTGGTGGGGGTCCCCCACGGCGGCGAGCTGGCGGGGCCGGAGTCGATCCGCGAGGTCGTGGCCGCCCTCTGCCCCCGCAGGATCGGGCACGGGGTGCGCACAGCGGAGGACCCGGGCCTGCTCGACCGCCTGATCGCCGAGGGCGTGGCCTTCGAGGTGTGCCCCACCTCGAACGTCCACCTGGGGGTGTACACGGACTTCTCGCAGGTGCCGCTGCCGTCGTTGATCTCCGCGGGCGCGACCGTGGCCCTCAGCGCCGACGACCCCCTGCTGTTCCGTTCGCGCCTGGTGGAGCAGTACGCCCAGGCGCGCGACGCCTTCGGGTTGTCCGACCGCGAGTTGGCGGGTTTGGCGCGCCAGTCCATCGAGGCCTCCCTGGCCCCGTCCTCCTCCAAGCTCCGCTGGTTCGCCCGGATCGAGGAGTGGCTGGCGGCACCGCCCGCAGCCGCTTGAGGGGCCCAGGGGGTTCCTGCGAAGGGGTGCGGGCACGGGCCCCCAGGTGGTGCGGGCGCGGCTCCCCAGGTGGTGCGGGCGGGCCCCATGCGGTTAGCCGTCCCTTCCTCCGCGGGTTGGCCGGTTTGCTGGTTTGGTTCGCCGTTGGTTGGTGGGTCTGCTCCTTCGCTCCGTCCTTTTTCGGTGTCCGTGTCCGCTGGTGCCGCACACAAGGGAGGGAATTACGCAACACTGCGCCGCATACAAGGGCTTGATCCCGCCCTTGTGTGCGGTGCGTGTTTCTTAAATCGGGGTCCTTGTGTGCGTACTCCGAGGGGGTGGTGCGCGATCCGGAGCAGTCCTCCTGGGGTCTGGGCCTGGTGCGGGTGCTCCCCCTGGTGTGGACGCGCGTTGTCGGCCGTGTCCACGTTGATCGCGTCCGCAGCGTGCCCGGCCTTAGCGCGGGTGTTTCACTGGGCAGTGGGCGTGGTCGGCCGTGTCCGCAGCGTGCCCGGCCCTGGCGCGGGTGCCCCCCTTGGGTGTGGACGCGCGTTGTCGGCCCGGGTGCGAGTTCGAGGGCGCGTTGTCGATACGGACGCGCGTTGTCGGCACCGTGAGGGGGTCGTTGACATCGTGAGGGGGTTGTCGACACCGCGAGGGGGATATAACGCGCGCTGGTGTCAACAACGCGCGTCGGTGCCGATATCCCATGCAGATTGTCAACAACGCGCGTCGGTGCGGACAACGCGCGCTCATGCCGATAACGCGCGCCGGCGGCCGCACCCGGGGCCACCCGGCAGTCACCGCAGTCCGCGCCCCAGGGGTCGTCGTCGGCACAGCCCAGTCGGCGCCGAGGCCACCCGGCGGTAACCGCAGTCCGCGCCCGGAGCCCTCGTTGGCGCAGCGCAGTCACCGCAGCCCAGTCGGCGCCGAGGCCACCCGGCGGCTGAGGCTTCCAAGAAAGCGGCTGCGGCTACCAGGCGATGCCGACCGCAACGGGCTCGGGCACCAGGTCGACGCCGTAGGCGCGGCGCACCCCGGCGCGCACCGCGCGCGCCAGGGCCTCGATGTCCGAGGCCGCCGCCCCTCCCCTGTTCGTGAGGGCCAGGACGTGCTTCGTGGACAGGGAGGCGCGGGGCGGATCCCCCGCCTCGGGCAGCGCGAAGCCCTTCGTGAAGCCCGCGTGGTCGATGAGCCACGCGGCACTGGTCTTGACCCGGCCGTCACCCGCGGGGAAGCGCGGGGCGCCCGCGGGCAGGGCGTCCGCCTCGTCGGCGCTGAGGATGGGGTTCGTGAAGAAGGAGCCGGCGCTCCACGTGTCGTGGTCGGCGTCGTCGAGGACCATGCCCTTGCCCGCCCTCAGGGCGAGCACCGCTTCGCGCACGAGGCGCGCCTGCGCCCTCTCCCCCGCGCGGGCGTCGACCGCGCGGGCGAGCTCGCCGTAGAGGACCGGTGCGGACAGGGCTGAGCGCTCGAGGCGGAAGACGGCGTCGAGGACCACCCACCGCCCCGTCGGCCCCCAGTCGGCGGACAGGGAGCGCTTGATGACCGAGGTGCGGTAGCCGAATCCCAGGTCCTCGGCGCTCAGGCGCGCTTCGCGCTCCTCCTGCCGGTCCCACACGAGCACGTGGTCGAGGGTCTCGGCGACCTCGTGCCCGTAGGCCCCGACGTTCTGCACGGGGGAGGCCCCCACTGTGCCGGGGATCCCGGACAGCGCCTCCAGCCCGGACAGCCCCTGGTCGAGGGTCCACGACACGAAGGCGTCCCAGGGGGTCCCGGCACTGGCACGCACGAGGACACCGCCGGGGGCGCCGTCCTCCGCCGCAGTCCCGGCGCAGCCGCCCTCCCCGAGGACGCGCGTCTCGTGGCGCCCGTCCCGTACGACCACCCCGTTGAAGGGGGCGTCGGCGGTGAGCAGGTTCGACCCGCCGCCGATGATCAACAGGGGCCCGCCTCCGGCGTCGGCGGCGCGCACCCGGCTGATGAGGTCTTCGCGGGAATCGGCCACGGTGTAGGAGTCGACGGGGCCGCCGACGCGCAGCGTGGTCAGGGAGGAAAGGCGTGTGCTCATGGAGGACAAGCCTAGTCGCAGGCGCGGGCGGGGCGGGGACAGCCGGGGTGGGGGCGGACACCGTGTTCCGTTCTCCGGAAGGGCTTCCTTTTCCCAATCGGTCAATGGTAGCTTGAAATTATGAACAGTATGTCGCGCAATACTCATCCGGATGCAGCCTCTCCGGCCCTGTACGTGCCGGTTGGATAGGACTCCACAAGACAGGTGCAGGTCGTTGTGGCGAATGTGGAGGACGGCACGCGCGTATTGCTGGCGCACACGTCCTTGGACCGCCTGCTCGACTGCCTGGGCGAAGACCAGGGGTGGGCGCTCATCATGACGGACCAGTTGCCCCGCATCAAGGAGGACCTGCGTTTCGACCACCTCAGCGTCGACCACTACGTCGAACCGGAGGCGCGGATGGGCGGGCGCGATGAGCACTGATCTGCGCATCACCTTCGACCTGCTGAGCAACATGGCGACGAAGTACGGGTACATAGCCGAGGACGCGGAAACGTGCGGCAGGGCCGCGCCCACCGAGCTCGACGGCGGGATCGCGCAAACTGACATCCTCGATCTGATCGGCTCCCAGAACACGGATCTGGGCCTGTTCGCCTCGCGCGCCAGGAGGATCGAGGACAACCTCCGCGCCCTGATAGTGGCGCAGTTGGAAACGGAGGAGAACGTGGCCGGGGCGTTCGAGACGCTGCGCCAGGAGCTATGACATGGCTGACACCGGTGGGGTCGGGACTTCCCTGGAAGTGCAGACCACTTCGATCGATACGCGCATTCCGTGCAATCCCGACAGCGTCCGCGATGTCGCGGCGTGGTTCTACGAGGCGTACAGCAAGGTCTCCGACGCCGTTGTCGAGATGACCGGCAACCTCCTGCGGAACCCGGAGTACTGGATGGGGGATGCGGCCAACGCGTACGAGGAGATGCTGGGCAAACTGCGCCTGTCCGCCGGCAAGTTGGCGGACCGCCATTACCGCGCTTATGAGGTGCTGCGCGCCTACGCCCAGCAGCTCGACTACCACTACAGGGACATGGAGACGATCCGTCACGACGCCGAAATGCTCGGACTGGAGATCCGTGACGACTACGACATCATGTGCCCGCCCCCGCTGCCGCCCGAGCCCCAAGAACCCGCGCAGGGAACACCCATCGAGGATTGGTGGGCCTGGGAGGACGCGTGCCGCGAATGGGATGCGGCGGCGAACAACCACGATTACTACCGCACCCTGATCATTCGGGTGGAACAGGTCTGGTCGGACTTGGAGGACTGGGTCAACAAGCACTTGCGGCCCTTGCAGATCGAGAGCTGCGAACTGCTGTTCGCGAAGTACTTCGACCAGGAGGTCCAGGGCATAGCCGACCGCCCGTGGCAGTTGGCGCTCGACGCCGTAGACCAGGGGTTCGCCAGGAAAGCCGAAACATTGGAGCTGCAGATGGACAAGGCTGCCGCCGAAGTCGGCAGGCAGGGCAAAGGGGCCTCCCATGTGGTGCGCCCTGTCATGGACGAGGCCGTCAAGAACGCCCTCGAGGCCCGAGCCGACTTCCGCACCGGGCGCACCCGTGCCCAAGGCGTGGGGACAGTAGTGGCGGGCATCGGCTACGCGACCCTGGCCTACGACATCGCCACATCCGACACCCCCGGCCAAACCGCTCTGGCCCAGGGCGCCGGAATGGCCGCCGGCACAGCAGCCGGTGCAGCGACGGGAGCCGCAGTGACCACTGCCGTCAGCGAGGCGCCATTCGCGTGGGCAGGAGCAGCCGCCGTCGGAGGAGGCGTTGTGGCCGGGGTTGCCACCGGGACAGCGGTCGGAGCTACTGTGGCCGCTGGCGTAGGGACTAGTTACACGAACGCCGTCCCCCTGGAGTGGCGCGAACGCATCGACGCATTCTTCTGGCACCTGCCTTACCACCTCGGCCTGGCCAACTGGTAATGCGCTACAGGAAACGCCCAGCGCGCCTGCCCGAGGCGAAGAGCCCCGCCGAGGTCGATGAGAGGGTGCGACGGATTGGCCCGCTGCTAGCCAAGATCACCGCCGCCTGCATGTTGGGGGTAGGGGTGCTTTTCGGCATGCACAAGTTATTGCACTACGAGTACTTGCGCACCGGGTATGTCTTCGTCACCGCGATGCTCCTCCCCTTGGCTCTCCTCGCGGGAGCTTTCTCCTATATGGCGCGCCGCAAGCCCCGAGCAGTATTCACAGATCATGTAGAAGTACCAGGAACAAGTATTATCCATATCACTCTGATCACTGTGGCCTACATCTGCTACGCGATCGCTGCTGGAACCATGGTCTACGGGTTCATCACCGGCTACCCCGTCCACGCATTCCTGTGGGCAACCGGCCCCGCAACAGCGGGATACTTCATCACCCAGGACCGCCACCTGGGCCTGCGAGCGGCGTTGCGCGCAAAACAGTCACTCCTCCTCTCGCCTGAGGCACTCACCCTCACAGCCTCTCCCTCGCAAAACGAGGTGCGTATCCCCTGGACTGACAACACCCGGGTGGGAACATCAGACATCCTCGGCACAAGAATGCTCCCCGACCCCATAACCGGCAAACCCCCCTACACAGTTAAGTTTAACTCCCCCATCACTTCCCTCACCCAACTCGACCACCTCCTCGACCACTTCAACACCCACCCCGCTGACCGCCAACTTCTCGCACAACCCGAAGGCGCCGACCTCGTCCAAACACTCCTCGACACCACACCCCAACCATGACAAGACACGCGGAAAGATCAGCGCGGGCGCTGGACAGCCGACCATGATGCGCTACAGGAAACGCCCCGGGTTCCGGATCCCCTCACTCACTCCTATTGAGGCGGACAAGGGGACGCTCCGCGCCGGCCCACTCTTCGCCGGGATGGCTGCCGCCGTTGTCTTGGGGGCGGCTTTAGTCGCCGGGCTGCATCATCTGCTCCGCTACGAGTTCCTGCGCACAGCGTATGTCTTCGCCATCGCGACGATCGCCCCCTTGTTCCCCATGGCGGCAGTCATGACCTACGTGCCGCGCCGTAGGCCCCGAGCCGTGTTCACGACCCAAGTGGAGATCCCCGGAACAAACGCCCCCTTGTTGACTCGCACCTTCGCCATGTTCCTTTGCTACGCCACAGCCGCCGGGACCATGGTCTACGGATTCATCACCGGCTACCCCGTCCACGCGTTCCTGTGGGCAACCGGCCCCGCGTCAGCAGGATACATACTCATGGAGGAATACCGGGGCATACGACCGATGTTCCACGCCAGGCAGAACTTCGCGCTCTCGCCCACAGCCATCGCCATCACATCCCTCATCTCCCAGGAAACAACCCGCATCCCCTGGACCGACAACGCCCACGTGGGAACAACCACCTTCGACAGAACAGAAATACTGCCCGACCCCACCACCAACAAACCTCCCTACACCACCTTCTTCGAAGGCTCCTTCGTCTCACGACTGCAACTCGACGCCCTCCTCGACCACTTCAACACCCACCCCGCTGATCGCCAACTCC
>ERZ773004.298-NODE-298-length-32570-cov-20.058096_pt1 | contig 32570 bp, 27 predicted proteins | sample MGYA00580667_ERZ773004 | MGnify/ENA primary metagenome ERZ773004 (study PRJEB29015, sample SAMEA2737963) | human oral metagenome | biome: human oral; feature: human-associated habitat; material: dental | place: China | collected 2123 ... | reverse complement strand
CGAGATCGGTCGTACTCCGGCTCGAGATCGGTCCGCTTCCGCATCGAGATCGGTCCAGCACGAATACGACCACCCGACACGGGCTCGGCACAGGACCGGGGCCGCAGGACCCGCCGACCGGAAATCATCACGGATCCGCCCACATCGCAGAACCGTGTTGATTTAGCGATACCCTAAATCAACATTCAGCAAGATCACGGGGAGAATCAGATGCGCCCAACCGGCCTGGACCGACGAGACCAGCTGCGCAGCGCCGTCGACGCCATCCTCGCCTCAGAGCGGGACGGCGCCATCACGAGGACCAATGAGACCGCCTCCATCGACTTCAAGGAGGAGGCCGGACGGCGCAACGGCCCGAATCTCGAGCCGGGAAGCACGGAGAACCCCCATGCCGCCACCAAGCTCGCCAACGAGGTCGCCTGCATGGCGAACTCGCCGGGAGGCGGCGCCCTCATCTACGGCGTCGAGGACGGCACCGGCGCGGTCCTGGGAACCGAGCTGAATATTGACTGGCTCTGCCAGCGCATCAACCAGGCGATCGATGTCGCCCCGGACATAGAGGAGCGGCGCGTAGGAGGTCAGCGCGTCCTCATCCTGTACGTGGCCGAGTCCCGCGAACCAGTGCCGGACACCTCTGGCCGCCTGCGATGGCGCGTCGGAGACTCGTGCAAGCCCGTGGATCGCTCCGAGTGGTGGCTCCACCGCGAGCAGGCACGAGAGCACGACTCGATGGCGGACCGCTCCACCCTCACCACAGACGCCGTGACCGCTGGCGCCATGGCCCTCGTGCGCACCGACCTCCAGGCCGACGATTCCGAGACGAATGCGGACATCCTGCGCCGGATCGCAGCACTCCGTTCGGACGGCCACCTCTCGCAGGCGGCGCGTCTGACCCTCACACCGGCACGAGCAACGCTCATCGACCTCACGGTCCTGGACGTCCACGGAGGCGCCGTCACCAACCGGATCGAGCCCACCCCCTCACTGTCGCTACTCGAGCAGATCGACGACGTCGAGCAAGCTCTGACCGCGCTCAACACCTACTCGACACAGCCCTCTGACCGATTCGCCCTATCCCCGCAGCGCCTGGTCCCGCAGACGGCGGTGCGCGAGGCGATCCTCAACGGAGTCATTCACCGCGACTGGAATTCGTCCGAGCCGACCGAGGTCCGCTGGATCTCAATGGACTCCACGCTCGTGGTGCGCAGTCCCGGCGGGTTCACCGGCGGAATCAGCGCCTCGAACGTCCTGAGCAACCGGCATGCGCGCTACCCCGCACTGGCGGATCTTTTCCGCGCCCTGTCGCTGGTCGAGAAGCAGGGGCTCGGAGTCGACCGCATGTACACGGCCATGATTCCCCTCGGACACAGGCCGCCCATCATTGTCGAGGAGGCCGGCCCGCACGTGACGTGCACGCTCGTCGGCGGAGACCCCATCCTGCCGATTGCAGACCTGTTCAACCAGATCCGTCCGCTGCCTCGACGCCGGGACACGCGCGTGGCCGTCATCGTCGATCTCCTCCTGCACTCCCCCTTCACCACGCCGGAGGCTGTCGCCATGGCCCTGCAGACGGATGTCGAGGGAGCGCATGCGGCACTGCGGGCAACTGCGCAGTGCACCGTGGCGGACGCCCCGCTCATCGAGAGGCACACCGCCGATGCCTGGCTTCTGGAGGAAGAGCCGCGCAGGATCGCCATGCCCGCCCGCAAGGCCCCCTGGTTCGCCGACGTCGTCGGGTACGCGTCAACAGATACCGATGAGTGCCGGGCAACCATCCGCCTGTGGTGCCGCGCCTTCAAGAAGATCAGCACTGGCGACCTCATGCGGCTGACGGGAGTCTCGCGCGGCACTGCGCAGAAGATCCTAACGACGATGAGCGACCAGCAGGAGCTGCATCGCACCGGCTCGGGTCGAGCCACCTCCTACCAGCTTGCAGGAGCATGAGACGTGCAGGGCCCGCCGACCGGAAATCATCACGGATCCGCCCACATCGCAGAACCGTGTTGATTTAGCACCCCCCTAAATCAACATTCGGCGAGATCGACGGTGTCACCGTCGATCTCGTCCCAAAAAGTCGATCTCGAGATGGGCCCACCAGGCGCGCGCCAGACGCACGACAGGCCAGGCGCGGACTTACCTGAGGAAGCTCCAAATGATGAAGAACAGGAGGAGGATGAGCCACCCGAAGTAGGAGCCGGAGTTGTTCTTCTCGGGAGGTCTGGCGAACTGCGGGGGTCGAACACCGGCCTGGCCGCCCCGAACACCCTGACCGTAAGACCCCACCGGCGCATACGGGTTGGCACCCGCGGGCGTCACCGGCCAGGCGGGAGCACCCGACCATTGCGGTCCGCGGCCGTAGGCGGCCGGCCGACCTGGGGCACTTCCGTAGGGCGTCTGCGGTACCGGTCCGCGGCCGTAGGCGGCCGGCCGACCCGGTGCACTTCCGTAAGGCATCTGCGGCGAGGGCATGCGCGGCTGCGCGGGAGAGCCTTGCTGCATACGGGAGCTCCGCTGACGTCGACCGGACCCATACCCGGAAGACCCATACCCAGCCTGCGGCTGTCCACCGGCGAAGCGCCCATAGCCCGACGACGAGGCGGCCTTCTGCGACTCCCGAGGAGTTCCGCGCCGCATGGCGCGCAACTGCTCCTCCGCCCGGGCGCGCAGCGCAGCGGTCGGATCGGACTGCGCCCCGCCGTCAGGACTCTTCCCATAGCCGCGCGAGGATTCGCCCGCCTGCGCCCGATGGTCGGAGGACTCGGAAGACTCACGAGACTCATTGAGTATCGAGACGTCGAACAGCGGTGAGCCCATGAGCGGATCGCCCAGCACGGAGCCGAAAGGGGCTTCACCGATACCCGGATCACCGGGCTCCCAGCCTATGGGCGCCCAGGAGTCAACATCTGCGTGAGCTGTCGGTGTGGCCATAGGACCAGGATCTCATACGCCGAGATCGGTCCGCTTCCGGCTCGAGATCGGTCGAGTTCCGGCTCGAGATCGGTCCGGTTCTGCGTCGAGATTGTGGTGTGTCAGGACATCTGAGACAGGGGTGAGTGCTTCGGGCGTGGTCCTCGGTGGGGTGGTTCTCGGGGCTGAAGGCCGGATGAGTCGGGCCGCACCGCCGTGAGCCGGCTCTGACTGATGCCTGCATGTGCCAAGCAGGCGGCACGCGGAGGGGCACGCCGCCCCCTCCCGGCCCCATCCCCATATCCGCGCATGCCGCCACAGTTGATGTTGCACACTCGCGCACGCCCCACACCGGCGGGAACCGCGGAATCATGAGGAACAGCATTGTCCGTAGCGGTCATGGTCGGGTTCCCATGTGCGTAGACCCCCCTCACCGCACATGGGAGCCCGACCACCACACACCACGCCCACCAGAAAAGCCCGTCATTCCAACAAAAAACAGCTACCGCCCCGCAAAGACCCCACCCTCCCATGTGCAACACCAACGACAACCACACCCACCAGGCACACCACACCCCACACAACCAACCCACCACAAACTCCAACCGGAACCGGACCGATCTCGAACCGGAACCGGACCGATCTCGACGCGGAATACGACCGATCTCGAGAAACAGAATAAATGACGTACTCGCAGGCACCGCACCAGACGGACCGCCCTCATTGACTCCCAATTGACTCCCATACCCCCTAGGGGTACTGTCGAGCGCACTCCGCCAGACCGAGGAGGAAACGAGAGCGAATGGCCGGCTACACGGGCACCAAGGACGACTACCTCAAACGGCTGCGCCGCATTGAGGGCCAAATCCGCGGCATCTCCCGTATGGTCGAGCAGGACACCTACTGCATCGACGTCCTCACCCAGGTCGCAGCGGCCACCAAGGCTCTGCAGGCCGTCAGCCTGGGCCTGCTCGAGGATCACATGAGCCACTGCGTCATCCACGCCGCCCAGTCCTCCGACGCCGAGGGCCAGGCCAAGATCCGCGAGGCCTCCGACGCGATCGCCCGCCTCATACGGTCCTGAACGCACAATCGAAGGAGCACCGCCATGTCCGAGTTCACCGCCGACGGCACCGACCGCACCACCACCCTCAAGCTCTCGGGCCTGACCTGCGATCACTGCGTCGCCCATGTCACCGAGGAGCTCAAGAACCTCGACGGCGTCAAGAACGTCTCGGTCGTCCTCAACAAGGGCGGCCAGTCGGTGGCCTTCGTCGTCTCCGACGTCGTCCTGGACGATGCCGCCCTGGCCGCGGCCATCGATGAGGCCGGCGATTACACCCTCGACGCCGTCGAGCGCGACATAGCCTGACCCGACCGACCCGCCCGGCCGCACCACCCGACGGCGGACCGGGCCGTTCGCGCTGCACACGCCACGATCGGCCCGCCGCTCCAGCCGGAGTCGCGCCCGCCCCACCCCGGCGCCGAACCAGCATGGACCATGCATGAACCAGCACCGGTCCGGGACAGTTCCAGGAGTCCGATCCGCCATGAGTCATTCCAGCAGCTCACCCCTCACCGACGCCAGCGCCTCCGTACGCGCCGCGCGCACCATCGACCTGGCCGTGGAGGGCATGACCTGCGCGTCCTGCGTGGCGCGCGTGGAGAAGAAACTGTCCAGGCTCGACGGCGTGAGCGCCAGCGTCAATCTCGCCACCGAGTCCGCCCGCGTCACGGCGCCCGCCGGCATCTCCGACGACGATCTGCTGGCCGCCGTCGCCCGCGCCGGCTACACGGCCCGGCTCAAGAGTGGACTGGCGCCTGCTGCGCCCACTGCAACGTCGAGTCCCTCAATCCGGGAGGCCGCAGCGCACAAGCTCGACAAGGCCGCAGCAAGCCCGGCTGCAGAAACCACAGCCGCAGACCCGGCAGTCCCAACCGTCTCCAATAGCACCGCCTCGCCACTGGCCAACAGCGCCGACAGCCCTCAAGGCCCAGCCGGCGCCGAGCCGGCCCGAGCCCCGCTCGCTCTGAGCACCCGAAGCACCCAGAACACCCAGAACACCACGGCCTCCCCCGCCCTCGAGCCCGCAGCTCCGGCAGACCCAGCAGCCCCGGCAGACCCAGCGGCTCCGACCGCCCAAGCCGCGCGGGCCGCCCCGGCAGCCCCGCGCATCGGGGACTCTCAGCTCGCCCGGGCCGCCGACCTGCGCCTTCGCCTCGTCTACAGCCTCGTCCTGTCCGTCCCGGTCATGGCGATCTCCATGATCCCGGCCCTCCAGCTGCCGGGTTGGCAGTGGACCGTCGCCCTCATGGCGCTGCCGGTGGCGACCTGGGGCGCCTGGCCCTTCCACCGGGCCGCGGCCCGCGGCCTGCGCCACGGCGCTTTCACCATGGACACGCTCGTGTCGCTCGGCGTCGTCGCCGCCGTCGGCTGGAGCCTGTGGGCGCTCATCTGGGGCGGCGCCGGGGAGATCGGCGCACGCATGACCATGGAGTTCCTGCCGCGATATCAGGGATATCAGGGCCACCAGGGACATGCGGCGCACATGTACTTCGAGTCGGCCGCCTGGGTCACCACCTTCCTCCTGGCCGGGCGCTACGCCGAGGCGCGCGCCCGCTACCGCTCCGGCGATGCCCTGCGCGCTCTGCTCGAACTGGGCGCCAAGGAAGCCACTCGGGTGCGTCTGACCTCGCCGTTGGGCTCCACGGCCGCGATCGATGTCCTGGACGACGACGGCGCCCCCCGCGCCGACGCCGCCCGCACCGAGGAGCGCGTGCCGGTCGACGCCCTCCAGCCGGGCGACCTGCTGGCCGTGCGTCCCGGGGAGAAGATCGCCACCGACGGGGTGGTCGTCGAGGGCCGCTCCGCCGTGGACGCCTCCATGCTCACCGGCGAGTCGGTGCCCGTCGAGGTCGGGATCAGCGACGCCGTCACCGGCGGCTGCGTGAACACATTCGGGTCGCTGCTGGTGCGGGCCACCGCCGTCGGGGCGGGCACGACCCTGGCCCGCATCGGGGCGATGGTCACGGCCGCCCAAGCCGGCAAGGCCCCGGTGCAGCGCCTGGCCGACCGCGTCTCGGGCGTGTTCGTCCCGGCCGTGCTCGTCGTGTCGGCCACGACTCTCGCTGTATGGCTGGGGCTCGGCTATCCGGCGCAGCAGGCCCTGACGGCGGCCGTCGCCGTGCTCGTCATCGCCTGCCCGTGCGCGCTGGGCCTGGCCACGCCTACCGCCCTGCTGGTGGGCTCGGGGCGCGCGGCCAGGCTCGGTGTCGTCATCAAGGGGCCAGAGGTGCTGGAGTCCAGCCGCGCCCTGGACACAATCGTGCTGGACAAGACCGGCACGGTCACCCGGGGGCGCATGAGTCTGGAACTGGCCGACGACGACGCCATCACGGTAGCGGAAGGCCCTGACAGTCCAAGCAACCGTGAAAACCTTGGCGGCCCTGACGGCGCTGGTAGCACTGCTAGCACCGACCGCTTCGAGGCGCTGCGCCTGGCGGGCGCGCTCGAGGCGGCCAGCGAGCATCCGGTGGCCGCCGCCATCGCTCAGGCCGCTCGCGCCGCCGCAACAGAAGGCACCACGAGGGCTGACATCACTGATGATGCTGGCAACCCTGACAACGCGGATAACGCTGCCAACGCCGATAACCCTGACAACCCCAACAAGCCCGGCAACCCTGACAACACTGACATTGCTGACATCCCTGATATCCCCAGCATCCCCGACATCGCTGCCGGCACGACCGGCACCGGGTTTGCGTCAGCGTCAGCAACGGTGACTGCGACAGCATCTGCCCACCTGCCCCACGTGGAGGACTTCGCCAACCATGAGGGCCGGGGCGTGACCGGCCGCGTGGAGGGCCGTGAGGTCGCCGTCGGCCGTCCGACCTGGATCGCCGAGCGCGGGATCGCCATCCCCGATTCGCTCAATGACGCCGTGGCGACCGCCCAGGCGTCGGGCGCCACCGCCGTCGTGCTCGCGGCCGCTCCGCACCCCGGCGAGCGCGAAGGCGTTGGGGCGAACGGTAAGAGCAGAGCTCTGCGCGCGCTCGCCGTGCTGGTGGTGCGCGACACCGTGCGCCCGAGCTCGCGCGCCGCGATCGCCGACCTGCGTGCGCAGGGGGTGCGGCCGATCCTGCTCACCGGCGACAACGCCCACGCTGCGGCGCACGTGGCGGCCGAGGTCGGGATCGCGGCCGAGGACGTGCGCGCCGACGTCCTGCCGGGCGACAAGCGCGCCGTGGTCGCCGACCTGCAGGAGCGCGGGCACGTCGTCGGCATGGTCGGCGACGGCGTCAACGACGCGGCTGCCCTGGCGCAGGCGGGCGCTCGCGGCCTCGGCTTCGCCATGGGGTCGGGCGCCGATGCGGCTATAGAGACTGCTGACATCACGCTCGTGCGCACCGATCTGGATGCGGTGGTGGCGGCGATCCGCATCAGCCGGGCGACGCTGCGCATCATCAGGCAGAACCTGTTCTGGGCCTTCGCCTACAACGTGGCGGCGATCCCGCTGGCGGCGGCCGGTCTTCTCAACCCCATGATCGCCGGCGCCGCCATGGCGGCCTCCAGCGTCATCGTGGTGACCAACTCCCTGCGCCTGCGCCGAGCCGGCGCGTAGCGGTGAGTAGCCGCCGCATCCCGACGCACCCCGCCGCATCCGCGCCAGTAGCACCCCGCCCGCCCCTTTCGCCGAGATCGGTCCACCTCCGCCTCGAGATCGGTCCGCTTCCGGCTCGAGATCGGTCGTACTCCGCCGCGAGATCGGTCGCACGCGTGAGGATGAGCCCGCATCGTCAGCCGCCCAGGCACAGACCGACTCAGACAGCAGATCTCACGCTCTGCAGCCGTCACTGCTCCGCCGCGAGCAGCCACTCCACGAGATTGCGATGCTCAACGCCGTCGCGGTCAAAGCTGAGCGGGTCGAGGCTGAGAACGAGCTTCGGATGGTTATCGGAGATGGCGAGAAGGGCACCGAACTCACGGCGCCGCGTCTCCTCACTGGCGAGGAGGTAGCTGACCTGGACGTAGAGCATCTTTGTATCGCGGCGGGCGACGAAATCGACCTCCTGAGCGCCGGCACGCCCGACACTGACCGTCCATCCCCTGCTAGTGAGCTCGTTGTAAACAATGTTCTCCAGAACAAGTTCGATCGCTGTGGAGTTGGACAGACCCATCGCCTCCCGCAAGCCGTGGTCCACCACGTAGTACTTCTCCTCAACTGCGAGGATTCTCTTGGAGGTGAGGTCGTGGCGCGGGACGCGGCTGAGGAGGAAGGCCTCCGTGCAGTACGTGAGGTAGTTGAGCACGGTATCGACACTGACGGTGCGGCGCTCGCTGCGCAGGAACCGACTGAGCGAGTTGGCGGAGAAGGTGCGTCCGATATTCGCCAGGCAGTACGTGACAATGCGGTGGAAAAGGTCCACGTCCCTGATTTGGTGGTACTGAATCACATCCCGCACGAGTGCCGAGTCGTAGACGCTGCGGAGATAGGTCATGGACGCCTCCCGTCCGCCGCGGAAGTACCGCAGACCAGGAAAGCCTCCAAGGGCAAGGTAGTCCTGGAAAAACTCCTGGTCCGACGCCGACGCCCTTTCCGAGGCGGTGAGGTCGAGACGACGCAGTGCCCGATACTCGGCGAAGGCGAGCGGCTGAATGTGAATCTCGACGTACCGGCCGGCGAGGTGAGTGGCGAGGTCCCCGGAGAGCATCCGGGAGTTGGACCCTGTGAGGTAGATATCGCAGTCCCAATCCACCCGCAACGTATTGACGACTCGCTCCCAGCCCGGAACCTGCTGTACCTCGTCGAGGAAGAAGTAGGCACGCGCAGCGCGGTCAGGCGCTTGAGCAGTGAGGTGGTCGAGCAGCTGCTCGGGAGTGCGGATGGCCAGGCCGACGGCGGACTCGAGGTTGAGCCGGACCGTCTGGGCTCGTGGATGGTCCTGGCAGATCTTCTGAGCGATAAGGTCGAGGATGGTGGACTTTCCGCTGCGGCGCACTCCGGTGAGGACCTTGATGACAGGGGTGTCGGCGTATGGCGCGATGCGGTCGGTGTAGCGAGGGCGAGGAACAATCTGGTCGGACTCGGGCATGGCATCCTCCCGTCGACTACGATCGACAAAGTTGGCCTGATCGCGATTCTCATCGATCATAGTCGACAGACCTCCCACCTTTTCCCTGCGCCGAGCCGGCGCGTAGCGGTGAGTAGCCGCCGCACCCGCGCCAGTAGTACCCCACCCACCCCTTTCGCCGAGATCGGTCCGCTTCCGGCTCGAGATCGGTCGTACTCCGCACCGAGATCGGTCCACTTCCGGCTCGAGATCGGTCCGCCTCCGCATCATGATCAGGAGACCCACACGAGCCGAGTCTGGGCGCCCTGCCCAAGCAGCCCTGAGCAGCCCTGAACAGTCGGTCTCCCTCCGCATGCGGCCGAACGGGCCCGCAAACAGGCCGGCGAACTTCCCCGCACGCCGCATTGCACACTCACACACCGTTCTCCCTCACAAGAACCGCGGAATTCTGCGGAATCTCAACACAAGACTCGACCAACTGCACGCTCCCATGCGCGTGGCCCCCTTTCGTGCACATGGGAGCGCGATGGCCCATATCGCTTATCACCGCAAAACCGCAGAATAATCAGGAAAACACGGCATGCCCCATGTCGAGCGGGGCTTTCCCATGTGCAACCCGGCCACATTGCCACCCGTAACTACCTCATACGGATGATCCCGAGGACTGCACCACGGCGAGCCCATGCTCTCGGCATAGAAAAACCGGCGAGCACCAGGTTCAACCCGAGATTCACGTTTACGCCGACGCCGCATGCGTGAAGCCCGGGGCCAGCGGATGCCGCGTCCTACGCAGCGGGCGGGGCCGACGCCGCACGCGTGAGGCCCGGGATCGAGTGCGCACTTCGAAAGCCGACAACCCACAGCGCCCGAAGCCAGAAAAATCCGACATTCGATGTCGGAAAATTCCGACATCGAATGTCGGATTCCCCATCCTGCGGATTCGACGCTTCCCAACCGACGGGCTCACCACCCACGTCCCGACAGCCCTCCACCAAAATCGACAGCCCTCACATCAGTAGTGGTAACGGGCCTGGAGGATTACCAGATCATCACCATCAACGAGATAGACGAGGCGATGCTCGTCGGTGATGCGCCGCGACCATGCTCCGGGCGCACCGTATTTGAGTTGCTCAGGTTTCCCGATGCCGGAAAGGGGCTCACGCAGGCATGCGTCAATGAGCGTATTGATCCGCTTGAGAATCCGGCGATCCGCCGTCTGCCAGTGCTTGTAATCCTCCCAGGCCGACGGGTCCCAGACCAGGCGCACTCAATCCTCCCGGTCGAGATCGTGAATCTCTGTCCGACCGGCACGGGCCCGCTCGTAGGAGTCCAGCAGCCTGCGAGCGTTCTCGGGAGAGCGGAACAGGTATGCGGTCTCCTTCCACGCCGCGTATTCATCAGCCGACATGAGGACGGCCGCACCACTTCGGGAGACGATCTCCACGGCATCGCGATCGGCATTGACGCGCTCAATGAGCGGGAACAGCGTTCTGCGCGCCTCGCTGGCGCTGATGGACATGCGCTACCTTCCATTCCACATAAGCAGTTGGCACAAGCGGTACAAGGTAACGGTACCACTCATCATGGCGATCTCAGGGCGGTCGCCAACCACCTTCGGCCGCCCAAGCCCCCGTGAGCCCCGCCCTCTCGCCCCGCACTCCTTGCGCTTCCGCCGCCGGGCTGTCGCGCGGGTCATGCGCCGCGATGCGCAGAGCGCCTGGCCTCACCCGTAGACTTCTGCTATGACATCCGCCCTGCCCCCAGGCCAGCAGGACGCCGGCGCCGCCACAACCGCATCGACGCCCGCGACCTCGCCCGTCGGCATTCCACGGATCGGCCTCACCCCCGTCTTGCCGAAGCGTCCGGCGCCATCGGCCGCATCGACGCACCGCTCATCCACTCTACTGGTGGATGCCGCGCCCCACCGCCTGCGCCGCAACGAGGACCTGCTCGATATCGCCCTGATTATCGTCGGCGCCGCCTCAATGCTCATTCTGGCCGCCTACGCCCACGAGACGACCACCGGCGTCACCCTCGATGTGCGGAACGCCCTCGCAGTCCTGCTGCGCCAAATCCTGGTCTTCCCCTTGCAGACGGTGGAGGGCCTGGCGACCTTCGCCGTGCCCGTGGCGGTGATCCTGTCCAACCTGCTGCGCCGCTCCTGGCGCACCACCGGTGAGTCTCTCCTGGGCGGCCTGGGCGGATTCCTCCTGTCCCTGGCGACTCTCACCGTGGTGGGCGCCTGGGCACCCACCGCGATCGTGTCGGGGCTGACGGTCACCGTCTCGGGCACTGCCCAGGTGGGCATCTCCACGGTCTTCGCGGTTCTGGCGGGTCTGCTCACCGGCGCCGGCGAGCGCCGGGCCTCGCAGACGGTGCGCTACGGCTGGACGGCTGTGTGGATCATTGTCGGCATGGCCGTTCTGCGCGGTGCGCTGACCCTGCCCGGTGCGGTCCTGTCCATGATGCTGGGCCGTCTTCCGGGCCTGGTGGTCCGCTATGCGTTCGGCGTCGAGGATCGGCGCGCCCACGGCATCGCCCTCGTGCGCGCCCTGCGTCGAGCCGGCATCGACGCCGCCCGGGTGGTGCGCATGGACCGCGCGCCCGAGGCGAGCGCCTGGACGATCGAGACCGATACCCCGCTGGGCTACACCGAACGGGTGCGCGAGACGCCCCTGACCAGGCCGGCCGTCCTACCGGAGATCGACGACGACCACACGAATCCGCTGACCGCCGACCCGGAGCCCTCCGATGATGTCGGCGAGCCCGACGGCGTCGCCACGGCGCTGCTCCCGGAGGAGACCGCGACGATCACCCGGGCCGACGACGTCGACCTGACAGCGGTCCTGGCGGAGGCCTCCTCGGCGGCACTGACCGAGGGCCGCCCCTCGGTTCACCGGCTCTATGCCGTATGGGACACCGCGGGCACTCGCTACGACGTCACCATCCTGGACACCGACCGCCAGGTCGCCGGTTTCATCTCCACCCTGTGGGACCGGATCCGCATCAAGGGGCTGTCGACCGAGCTCGGCCTGTCGGTGCGCTCCGCAGCCGAGCATGCCGCGCTCATGGCCCTGGAGGCGCGGCGCGCCCGCGTGCGCACGCCGGCGCCATTCGGAATGGCCGAGGCCGACGAGTCCGTCCTGCTGGTGACCGATCACGTCGTCGGCGCCCGCGCCTTGAGCTCCCTCGACACAATCTCCAACGACATCCTGAGCCAGCTGTGGGATCAGCTGGGCCGGGCTCACGCCGCGGGCCTGGCGCACCGCGCCATCGACTCCTCCACCGTGGTCGTCGATTCCGCCAGCCGCGTGTGGCTCCTGGACTGGGATTCTGGCGAGACGATCTCCTCCGAGTTGTCGCGGCGCATGGATCTGGCCCAGGCCCTCGCCCTGACGGCGTCGGTGGTCGGCGTGGACCGAGCCATCGCCGCGGCCTCCCGGTCGTTGACGACCCCGCAGCTCGCCTCCATCGCACCGATGCTCCAGCGCGTCGTCCTGCCCGCGGCCACCCGCGACGCCCTGGGACGGCGCGGCCGACTCCTCCAGGAACTGCGGGACGCCCTGGTCGATCTGACTCCCACCGCCCACGCCGAGCCCGCCAAGCTCACCCGGTTCTCCGCGCGCACTGTCATCATGGCCATCGTCGGCCTCATGGCGCTGTGGACGCTGCTGGCCCGCATGAACTTCGAGCAGATCAACGACGCCGTCACCACGGCCAACGTGTGGTGGATCCTCGCCGCCCTCATCTTCTCCCTGGCGACCTACGTGGGCGCCGGCCTCGCGCTGGCGGCATTCAGCCCGGTGCGTCTGAGCGTGTGGCGATCGACGGAGGTGCACCTGGCCAGCTCGGTGGTCGCCCTGGTGGCTCCCGCCGGCGTCGGCGGCGCCGCCATCAATCTGCGCTTCCTGAACCGCAAGGGCGTGCCCACCGCCGTATCCGTGGCCACCGTCGCACTCGTCCAGGTCGTGCAGTTCCTGGTGACGGTTGTGCTGCTCATCATCCTGGCCGCGATGACCGGGCAGTCCACCGGCCTGACCCTCCCCTCGGGGTGGCTCGTGCTGGGGGCGCTCGCACTGGTGGCCGTCATCGGCTCGGCACTGCTCATTCCACGGGTGCGCACCTGGGTGTGGGGGAAGATCGAGCCGACCTACCGGCAGGTGTGGCCGCGGCTAGTGTGGATCATGTCGAATCCGCTGCGCCTGGCGCTGGGCGTGTGCGGCACTCTCTTGCTGTGCCTCAGCTACATCCTGTCCTTCGGCGCGAGCCTGTGGGCCTTCGGCTACACGCTGCCCTTCTCGGTTCTGGCCATCACCTACCTGGCCTCCAATACGGTGGGGTCGGTGGTTCCCTCACCGGGCGGTATCGGCCCGGTCGAGATCGCCCTGACGGCCGGTCTCGTGACGGCCGGTATTCCTAGCGGGGTAGCCCTATCCGCCGCAATCGTCTACCGTCTTGTTACTTTCTGGATACCGATTCCCACGGGCTGGTTGAGTCTTCAGCGTCTCCAACGGGTCGGCGACCTGTAACAAGAGTGCGGCCTGTCGCTGCCACTCCCCCTTGCATGCCCTTGCTATGGTAACGGGGTGACAGTTGAATCCTATGATTAAGGGCACCATGAGCATGACCCCACATGGGCTCTCCTCCCTCGCATCCCACTGGAACCGCCCCTTTCCCCCTATGAGCGATCAACGGGTCAGTATTGGAATCGGGGCTTTCGCAGGCCTGGGCAATATCGCACTGAACGCCGGCGTTCCCACTGCCCAAGGCGTTGGCCTTCATACCATCGATTACGCCTTCATGATCGCGGCGCTCGTGATCATCACTCTGCTTCCGCTGCACCCGAGGTGGGGCGCGTTAGCCTACTTCTTCTGCTGGCTGCTCGCGCTCCTTCTTCCGGGCGTTTACGCCTCGGACACATTCCTGACCAATTTCGCCTTCTTCTTTTTCATAGGGCGCTTCATATCGGTCGGGTACGCAGGAACGATCCTTGCGACAATGCTTGTCACTCACTCCGCCCTATATCTATACGCCGCTGACGATACATCGCAGGAAGACTTCATAGGATTGGCGCTTTATAATCTTATTGCGCTCATCTTCATCCCCCTGGGAGCAACGGTACGAGCGAGCGAGCAGTCCCGTCAGGATGAAGCCCGTCGGGCGGAGGAGCGCCTGGAGGAGTTGCGCCTGGAGATCTCTCGGGAGATGCACGACCTTATCGCCTACTCCATGTCCCAGACGGCTCTGCGGGCCCAGCGCGCCGCGGCCGACACGACCTATCCCGACGCCGCCCGCAGCGAGTTCGCCGCCCTGGAGGTCACGGCCGCCGACGCCCTCCACGAGCTGCGGCTCCTGCTGCGCACCCTGCGGCGGGCCGCTCCCGAACTCGCCCTGGACGTCACCCAGACCACGGGACTCGGGCACGTGGTCACGGACCTCGGGGCCGCAGTGCGCGCGGTGAGCGACGACATCGCCGCCGCCGGCTTCGACATCACCTACCAGTGCGGCGGGGACGCCTCCCCCACCCGCTCCCAGGCCTCCACCCTCTCCCGGGTCGCGCGCGAGATGGGCGCCAATGTCGTCCGCCACGCGGAGCCGAACGCCCCGGTCACCATGACGCTGCGGCTGGGCCCCGAGGCCATACGCCTGGTCTCCACCAACCGCATCCGCATGACGCCAGGCGACCTGCCGCACTCCGGCTCGGGAGTGCTGGGCATGCGCGAGCGCCTGACGGCCATCGGCGGTGAACTGACCACCCTGGCCGACGACGGCGCCTGGATCGTGACCGCCACCGTCCCGGTCGCCAGCACGCGGACCCCGCTCCCCGGGAGCGAATCATGATCCAGGTGGGCCTGGCCGACGACGACGCCCTGGTGCGCAACACCCTGGCCGAACTGCTCGCCACCACCGAGGACATCCGGGTGGCCTGGACCGCCCGCGACGGCAGGGAGGCCCTCGATCTGCTGCGCTCCCCCGACGAGCCCGCGGTCCAGGTCCTCCTACTGGACGTGCAGATGCCGCGCATGGACGGCATCTCCCTGGCGGAGACGCTTCGCACGGAGCGCCCCGAGATCAGCGTCCTCATCCTGACGACCTTCGTGGCCGACGGCGTGCTCAACCGCGCCCTGGCGGCCGGCGTGCGCGGCTTCATCGCCAAGGAGGACCGGGTGACGAACATGGCCGACACGATCCGCAACGTCGCCGCGGGCAATACGGTCCTATCCCCGGCCTCCTCAGCCATTATCGGCGGATGGTCGGCGCCCGCCACACCCGCCGCGGCCGCACCCTCCCCCGACGCCTCGGACGCTCTGCCGCCGGGCGTCACTCTCTCCCCGCGGGAATCAGAAGTTCTCGTCCTCATGGTCGAGGCGCTGTCCAACAAACAGATCGCCACCCGGCTGGGCCTGAGCGAGACGACCGTCAAGACGCACGTCTCCGCCCTCATCGGCAAACTCGGCGTCCAGGACCGTGTCGGCGCGGTCGTCTACGCCCTGCGCAACGGACTGGTCTGAACCCTCCTCCGATCGGAGGAGACGACAGAAGGATGTACAGCCCCGACGGCCCGTGCATGATTGTCCTTGTCAGGACACCTCAATGAACGACAAGGGTGACACGGTCTATGTACTCCTCTACTTCATCAGGAGCTTGGTGGTTTCGTGCGCGTTGCATGTTCCGCCGCTGGTGATGGAACGCGCTGTCCCTGAACCCTGGTATTCCCTGGAGGTTGCAAACCTTAATAAGGTCCCGAGAAGTCTCTGAACCCTGGACCCCTGGTCGTTCCTGAATCACCCTGGTCCCTGATCCCCTGGTAGTCCCTGAACGTCCCTGGTCCCTGAATATCCCTGAGAAAGTCCCTGGCTTCCCTGAAGGTCCCTGGTCATCCCTGACCGTCCCTGCCCGTGCGGGTGGAGTCGGCCCGTCTCAGGACGGACTCCACCCGCACGGCACCTTCTATCTCCCGGAAGCATGCTGTTGAAATTCCCATGGAATAACCCCGTTGTTGAAAACGCGCCGCTACGCCCCGTCTCAAGCGCGGCCGGCTCGCATTCCGTCGCCGCACGCGACCACTTCGAGATCGAGAGCCTGCTGGATGTTCTCTCCCAGCCCTGGCCGGTGAGTCTGGAGGACAATCGCGTCCTCGAATTCAGCTGCGGCAGAATTCGCATTCCCTTCTTGATCGCAGCCGCCGGTCACCAGGTACTCGCCGTGGACACCGATCCCGAGAACCTCGCCAATATGGCGGAGCGCCTGGTCCCCTCCACACCATCACGCACCGACGTCGCCGCACGCGTCGAGCTGCGATTGGCGGACCTACGGGACTTCTGCTTCCCCGAGGACTTCAAGGCCATCCACATCCCGGCCGCCGGCCTCGCCCTGTTCGACGCCGCCCAGCGCTGCGCCATACTCAAACTCGCGGCCGACCACCTCGCTCCAGGCGGTCTCCTGGTGATCTCCACGCAGGAGGTCCGGCGCGCGAGCTCATCCCTCGTCGGCGCCATCGACACCCCCGCCACCCGCCCGATGGAGCGCACGGCGCTCGAAAGCCGACGGGAGCCGGCCCTCCACTGGGACATGGGCCTCGATACCCCTCAGTCCCAGCTGATCGCCTCGTCCTGGCTCGCCAACGCCTGCACCCGCCTGGGCATGACCGTGACCTTCCAGCGGTCCCGACCCGATCTGTCCTACCCCGGCCACACGCACGTCACCCTCGCCGCCCGGCGAGCCTGAGCAGCCGGCAGCCGGCAGCCGGGCGGACCCGCCGAGATCGGTCGTATTCGGGCTCGAGATCGGTCGCAACTCGCGCCGAGATCGGTCCAGTTCCGGCTCGAGATCGGTCGCGGCGCCTCAGCCGAGCACGAGGCGCTCAGCCATCTCGGCATGAGCGCCCGGCGTGCCCGCCAGCAGCGAGCCCGGCTCGCGCACATCCAGTCGCGTCCCGTCCAGGCGGGTCACGGTCGCACCCGACTCCTGGCAGATCAGCATGCCTGCCGCCACATCCCAGGGCCTCAGCCAGGGGTGGACCAGGCACCCGGCCCGGCCCGCCGCCACCTCGACGAGCTCCAGGGCAGCCGCCCCGTAGCAGCGCAGACCGCGCGAGGAGCGAATGATCTCCGACAGGTGCCGCAGGCATTCGAGCGCGTGCAGGTGCGCGATCACGACGCCGTCGGCCAGGGGGACGTCCGCTATGCACGGCAGCGGCCGATCGGCGGCGCCCTCCCCGAGCAGCCTCCCTGTGCGGGCGCCCTGCCCGGCCACGGCCGTGTAGACCCGGTCGTCCACCGGATCGGCCACGATCCCGAGCACGGGCACCCCGTCCTCGACGAGAGCCAGCGAGATCGCCCAGTGCCGGTGGACGGCCACATAGTTCAAGGTGCCGTCGATCGGGTCGAGAACCCAGACCCGGCCGTGCCAGGAATCAACCGAGTGCCCCTCTTCGCCCAGCAGCGGATAGCCCATGGGCGCCAGGCGCTCGGCGATGAGCGCCTCGATGCCGCGATCCACCTGGGTGACGACGTCGTTGCGGTTGCGCTTGGTGTCAATCCGCAGCTCCTCCCCCGGAGCGAGCCCGAGGCGTGCGCCCGCGCGGACGGCGTCGAGGGCCGTGGCAAGCAATCGGTCCAGCCCGACGGCGTCTGCTCCGGGGGATGCGGTGTTCTGCGGGCTGGTCAAGGTTGCCTCCCAAGGTCAGCGTGCCGAGTCCGGCCCAACTTTATGCCCGGAGCTGTCCACCGCGGCGGAATAGAGCGGCCCGGCTCAGCGGACAGCCCGCAAAGCACCCCCACTTTTCCTTGTCATTACGCGGATAGCACCAACAGCGTCCCACCCCGCCGTCACCCCTGAACCTCCGCGATGGACAGCGACCCAAGGCCACTGTGGACGCCAAGGCCCCGAGTAGGCGATACTAAAGGGGAGCCACCCGGCTGCAACCGGATGACTCCCCGGGTAAGCGGCTCATCCGAACCACTTACCGAGGGCATCCACAAGGACACCGATGGCCCGGATCAGGCGAGCGACTCCAGTCAAGACATCGCTCACCTTCCGGGCCGTCACTTTGCCCTTGCGGACTTCGACATGTCGGCCTTTCGGCTTGGACACGGCCCTCACCTCCTCTCCGGCTCCCTTCCTCCCCGGCAGGACACTCGGTGTTCCGGGGGAAGGCGCCGTGGAGGCCCCACCAGCATGCCAGACCGACCCGCCACCGCCCCTTGTCCACCACGGCGGAATAGAGCGGCCCGGGCGAGGAGTCGGTCAGGCGACGGCGCACGCCCAACCCGACTTTCCCGCGCGATTCCAACCCGCCTAGCCGAGCGGCCTCATCGGCTCCTGCTCTGCCGTCATCCCTGAACCTCCGCAACGGACAGCGAGTAGGTTGGTGCCATGAGGTCCGCCCCCACCCGGCTGCCCGCGGGTGTTCCCGCGCCATGGCCGCAGCGCTGGCTCGCTCGCCATCGGCGCGGCACAGACCTCCTGGTGGTCGGCCTCGTCCTGGCATACAACCAGCTCGTCCTGCCCCTGGCCGCCTTCGGCAGCCGATCAGACCTCTGGACGCTCCAAGCCGCTTCCGTCTGCCTGTGCCTGGCGTATCCGCTGCGACGCCGTCATCCCCTGGCCGTCTTCGCGGTCATGGTCCTGGCCGCATGCGTCCAGCCGCTCATCAGCCCCCACGCGGCCCTCCTCCCCGCCGACCTCATGCTGCCGCTCATCGTCCACCACCTCGCGGCCACCAGCCGGTGGACGACCTCGCTGCCTTGCGCGGGCGTCGTCATCGCCTGGGTTCCGTTGGCCTGCACACCCATGATCAGGACGGGCGAGGCTCGGCTGAGTCTGCCCGGGCTCCTCATCGTCGCCGTCGCCTGGGCCTGGACCTGGGGCGTCCTGGCGCGGACGCGGAAGAACTACGTCGCCGCCCTGACCGAGAGCGCCGAGCACAGCCTGCGCGAGCAGGAGGCCCGCCACCGCGCCGACGCACTCGACGAGCGCGCCCGAATCGCCCGGGAGATCCACGACATCGTCTCCCACAGCCTCGGCGTCATGGTCGTCGTCGCCGACGGCGCCGCCACCACCGCCCCCACAGACCCGCAGCGCGCCGCCGGCGCCATGATCCGCGTGCGCGACACCGGCCGGGAGGCGATGGGCGAGATGCGCCGGATGCTCAGCCTCCTGCGCACCGGCGAGCCGACCGGGGTCGCGCCCCAGCCGGGTACCGCCCAGCTCGAGGACCTCGTCGCCGAGGCCCGGAGCACCGGCCTGCCGGTGTCCTTGAGCGTGACGGAGAGTGCGACCGGACCACTAGACTCGTCCGCCGGGCTCGGCCTGACCGTCTACCGCCTGGTTCAGGAGGCGCTCACCAACGCGCGCCGCCACGGCGGCACGGTGAGCCGGGTCGACGTGCGCGTGCACCGGGCGCAGGACCGCCTCGAGGTGGAGGTGCTCGACGACGGCGATGGGCCGAGCACACCCGCCGATTCGTCCGAGCCCTCGCCCGGCTCACCGGGTCACGGCCTGGTGGGCATGCGCGAGAGAGTCGCCTCCCACGGCGGCACCCTCGAGACGGGGCCGAGGGCCGACAGCGGTTTCCGGGTCCGCGCCGTCCTGCCGATCAGGAATGGAGAACCGTGACGATCAGGGTCGTGCTGGTCGATGATCAGGAGATGTACCGGCTGGGCTTCCACATGCTGCTGGAGTCTCAGGACGACGTCGAGCTCGTCGGGGAGGCCGACGACGGCACCACCGCCGTCGAGCTGCTGGCCGGCGTCGAGGCCGACGTCGTCCTCATGGACGTGCGGATGCCGCGGATGGACGGGATCGAGGCGACGCGCCGCATCGTGGGCGGCAGCGGTGGCGGCCGCACTGACGGCCCTGCTGACGGCTCCGGCCCCAGAGTCCTGGTCCTGACCACCTTCGACCTCGACGAGTACGCCTTCGAGGCGATCCGCGCCGGTGCCAGCGGCTTCCTCCTCAAGGACACCGGCCTGGAGGAGCTCATGGCTGCGATCCGTCACGTTCACGACGGCGATGCGGTCATGGCCCCGAGCACGACGCGCCGCCTCATCGAGCGCTTCGCCGCCCGGCCCGCGCCCGCGCCCGACGTCGAATCGGCGCCGCTGGACGGGCTGACCTCACGCGAGAGCGAGGTGTTCCTCATGCTCGCCCGCGGGTTTCCCAACGACCGCATCGCCCGGGAACTGTCCATCGCCGAGGGCACGGTGCGCATCCACGTCGGCCGGATACTCGGCAAGCTCGGGCTGCGCGACCGGTCGCAGGCCGTCGTCCTGGCCTACGAGAGCGGACTCATCCGTCCCGGGGAGCGCTGAGCCGCCTCCGGCAGGCCGCGTACGCACCACCCCGTCGAGGGGCGCCCCGGAGACCCACCCGAATGAGCGGTTCGAAGGGTGCCGGACAGGGCGTATGCGAGATGCATACATCCAGGTGGTCCCGCAGCCCGAGGCGGTGCAGCGCCGCTACGACAACACTCAAACGCATGGCACACGTCATCGAAACCACTAATCTGACCAAGCGGTACGGCGACAGGACCGTCGTCGACGGGCTGGACCTGCGCATCCCGCAGGGCGCCGTCTACGGATTCCTCGGCCCCAATGGCTCGGGGAAGTCCACCACCATGAAGATGCTCCTATCGCTCGTGCAGCCCACCGACGGCGAGATCCTCATCCAGGGCGAGCCCATGACCCGCTCGACCCGACGGCACCAACTCGCCCGCATCGGCTCGCTCATCGAGTCGCCGCCCGGCTACGGGCACCTGACCGGAGCGGAGAACATGCGCATCGTGCAGCGACTCCTCGACCTGGGCGAGGAGGACGTGCGCCGCGCGGTGAGCGCCGTGCACATGCACGAGCAGATGAACAAGAGGGTCCGCGAGTACTCCCTGGGAATGAAGCAGCGCCTGGGCATCGCCATGGCGCTGGTGCGCCGTCCCTCCCTGCTCATCCTCGACGAGCCCGCCAACGGCCTCGACCCGGCGGGCATTGAGGAGACCCGCGCTCTCCTGCGCAATCTCGCAGCCGACGGCATCACCATCATGGTCTCCTCCCATCTGCTGGACGAGATCGACCGCACCGCCGGCGTCCTGGGCATCCTGTCGCGCGGCAGGCTGCTTTTCCAGGGCACCCGCGACGACCTCGTGAGGACCTCCGCGCCCGATCTGCTCATCGAGTGCTCGGACCCGGCCGCGGCGTCCGCGGTGCTCGCCGCCCACGGCGCCCCTTCAGAGCGGGGCGACAACCCGGGCCGGGGTCCGACGACGCGAGGCCCGGGCCATCCGGGCGGCACCGGAAGCCCCGGCGCTAGCAGCCCGAGCGGCCCCGACGGCATGATCCGCATCCCGCGCCTCACGCGGGATGCGACCGCCCATGTCGTATCCGTCCTCGTGCACGAGGGCATCGGCGTCTACGGCGTGCGCCATGAGCAGCAGAGTCTTGAGGACATCTTCATGGCGCTCACCAGGGGAGGTGCGCTGTGACTTCTATGCCCTCTGCGCCTTCTGTGCCTTCTGTGAGTCTGCACGCCCGGACTCTGCACGCGCTCCTGCGCAACGAGTACTCCAAGATGCGCCACCTGCGGATCGGGGTCGCCGCCTCCCTGCTCCTGCTCGGCGTATGCGCCCTCACCGTGTTCTGGCCCATGGGATCGGGCCTCGGGGAGCACCTCGATGACTCGGACGGCTACGCCTGGAAGCTCCTCCTGAACAGCCTGCACAGTGCTGTCATGTTCACCGCTCCCGTCCTGCTGGCGGTCATGGCCAGCAGGCAGACGGAGATCGAGCACTCGGGCAACGGGTGGCTGGCCTCCGCCACGGCCGGTGCCGGACCGGGCCGGCTCTGCCGCGCTAAGTTCCTCGCCCTGGGAATACTGGTGACGCCGATGCCCGTCGTCTGGAGCGCAATCGTCCTGGCCTTCGGCAAGGCCGCCGGTATCACGGCCCCCTTCCCCGCAGCACGGACTCTCGGGCTCATAGTCTCCCTGATGGTCATCAACCTGGCCATCCTCGCCTTTCACCTGGTGCTCTCGGCCATGACGGAGAACCAGCTCCTACCGCTGGGCGTGGGGCTGGGCGGGATACTTTTGGCCATTTTCGGCCAGGTTCTGCCCGGCTGGCTGCTGTATCTGAGCCCGTGGACCTACTACTCGCTCGTCACCCCCGTCGATTTCGTCGGCGTCGATCTGATCTACCTCGACCCGATGAGCGGCCTTGCCGGCACGGGCGTACTCGCCGCCGTCGGCAGCGCCCTGTTCCTCGGCGTCACCGCGCACCTCGACCATCAGGAGGCATGACATGAGTTCCATCATCACCGAGCTGATCAAGCTCAGGCGCTCCGCGAGCTGGGGAATCGCCCTCCTGCTGCCCATCATCATGGTCTTCGCCGGGGGAGGCAGTACCTGGGCCACAGACGGATTCGTGGACGGCTGGCACACCCTGTGGGTCAGGTCCATCGGGTTCTACGGCATGGCGGTCCTGGCCGTTGGGCTGGCCGTGCTCGCCTCCCTCGTATGGCGCGTCGAGCACCGGGGCTCCAACTGGAATGCGCTCATGAGCAGGCCCGTGCCCACCTGGCAGATCATCGCGGCCAAAACCGTCTCCGTGGCGGCGCTCGCCGCCGTCATGCAGCTCGTGCTCGTCCTCGCCGTCATCGTGATCGGCGCTCTGCTCGATTTGCCCGGGACACTGCCCGCGCGCTATATGGCGATCAGCGCACTCATCGTGGTGGCCTGCGTACCCGTGTGCGCCCTGCAGTCGGCACTCTCGGCGTTCTCCCGCTCCTTCGCCCTGCCCGTGGCGGCCGGCCTGGCCCTCACCGGCGTCGGCACCATGTCACTGCTCGTGCATGTTCCGGGGGCCGTCATCCTGCCTCATGCGCTGCTCACCCGCACCGCTCTGACTGGGGCCTTCGGCTCCGCGGACGAGACAACCTTCGAGGTCCAGAACCTCAGCGCGGTCGGCGCGGCGACGACGATCGGGCTGTCGGTGGTGCTGACCGTCCTCATTGTGGCCGCCACGGCCAGGGTGCTGGATCGCAGCGATACCCGGTGCTGAGCCGCTGTCCACCGCGGCGGTTTAGGAACGACGGCGGGGCGGGAGGCGGTGAGGTCACCCGGCCGGGTTGGTTGGAATCGCGCGGGAAAACCAGGGTGGGTGCGCGCCGCTGCCCTGCCGTCTCCTCGCCCGGGGCGTTCTAAACCGCCGCGGTGGACAGGGCGCGGCGAAGGCCGTTGAGGGCAGCCTCCACAACGGGCACCGTGCGGCCCGACATGACGTCGTCGTACGTCAGCCGCACCCACAGCCTGCCCTGAGCGATGAGCCCCTGCTCGCGACGGCGGTCGTTGGACCAGTCCCCCTTCGAGGAGTGGAACTGGTACCCGTCGGTCTCCACGAGGAGGCGATCATCGACCAGCATGTCGACCTCGCCCACGCCCGGCACATCGACGCCCACCTCCACCGAGTGCCCGGCGTCCTCGAGCTCGAGCCGCGCGATCGACTCGATGGGCGAGCGCGCCTTCTCCCGGCACCTCGCCAGGCGACGGTGCCCCAGCGGACCGCCGCTCCGGTTGCTCCGCAGCATCGCAGCGAGCTCGGCGCGCGAGACCAGGCCCCGGCGGAGCGCGGCATCGGCCACGACGACCGCCGGAGTCTCCTCGGCGCACCGGAGCATCCGGGCGACGAGCAGCCTCGGCGGCGCGACGGGCGGACTCATCCCGGACGGCCAGCGCGCCGGCTCCCTGTGCACGACGACGCCGGCAAGCGGGCGCATCCGCCCGCGGCTGCTCGGGATCGCGACGTGCACGGTCCCCGGGTGGGGCAGCTCGGGCAGGGAGTAGTACGCGAGCGCCGAGTGGCAGGTGAGCAGGCCGCCCAGCATGCGGCACGCGATCAGCGGCCAGTCCGTGCCGGGTGCGAAGACGACACCGACGCGCTCGACGACGGCGCCCTCCTCCACCAGGTCGCGCAGGGCCCGGCGCGAGGTCCGGTCGAGTGCGAGGTCACGACGGCGCAGGGCCCCGGCGAAGTGGATTCGTGCAAGGAGGTGCTCCGAGGCTTCATCGCGTCTCATGGACCCAGCGTGCGGTCAGCGGCGCTTCCAGGTCCATGAATCTGAGACCTGTGGATTTGTCTGTCCACCGCGGCGGTTTAGAACGCCCCGGGCGAGGAGGCGGCAGGGCAGCGGCGCGCACCCACCCTGGTTTTCCCGCGCGATTCCAACCAGCCCGGCCGGGTGGCCTCGCCGCCTCCCGCCCCGCCGTCGTTCCTAAACCGCCGCGGTGGACAGCGGCCGGCTCGGGGGCTAGGAGCGCGCGCCCCGGCGCGCGCGCACCCACCAGGCGACGCCCAGGGCCACCAGCCACAGCGGGGTGAGGAGCACGGCCAGCCGCGTGTCGTCGGCCAGCGTCAGCGTCCAGGTCACGAAGGCGAAGAACGCCAGGGTGCCCCACGCCGCCGCCCGTCCGCCGGGCAGCCGGAAGGCGCCGGCCTCGTGCAGCTCGGGGCGCAGGGAGCGGAAGCGCAGGTAGGAGACGATGATGACGCACCACACCAGGATGAACAGCACGCTGGCCACCGTCGTCACCGCGACGAACGCCGTCATGATGGAGGTGGACACGTACAGCAGCGGGATCGAGATCAGCAGCGCGCCGCAGGTCATGAGCAGCGCCGGCCCCGGCACGCTGCGCGCCGTCAGCCCGCGGAAGACCCGCGGGGCGTGCTCGGCCCAGGAGAGCCCGAACAGCATTCTGGACGTCGAGTAGATCCCGGAGTTCGCGCTCGAGGCCGCGGCGGTGAGCACCACGAAGTTGACCGCGCCCGCGGCGACACTCAGCCCGGCCAGGGCGAACATGGACACGAACGGGCTCGTCTCCGACGACACCTCCCACCACGGCGTGACGGCCATGATGGCTGCGAGCGCCCCCAGGTAGAAGATGAGGATGCGCACCGGGATCGCATTGATCGCCTTGGGCAGGGTGACCTCCGGGTCCTTGGCCTCCGCGGCGGCGGTGCCGATCAGCTCGGTGCCCACGAAGGCGAACACGGCGATCTGGAAGGCCCCGACGAATCCTTGGAACCCGTTGGGGAACATGTCCCCGCCGTTCCAGAGGTTCGCGACACTCGCCTGCACCCCGCCCGGGGAGTGGAAGCCGACCGCCACCATGACGACCCCGATCACCACCAGGGCGATGATCGCCACGATCTTGATGATGGAGAACCAGAACTCGATCTCGCCGAAGGCCCGCACGGTGGTGAGGTTCAGCCCCAGCAGCAGCGCCACCGTGGCCGTCGGCGCCACCCACAGCGGCAGAGCCGGCCACCAGAAGCTGACGTACTCGGTGATGGCGATGACCTCGGCGATGGCGGTCACCAACCAGCAGACGTAGTAGGTCCAGCCGGTGAAGAACCCGGCCCAGGGGCCGATGAGATCGTGGGCGACGTCCGCGAAGGACTTGTACTCCAAGTTGGACAGGAGGACCTCGCCCAGGGCTCGCATGACGAGGAAGAGCACCCCGCCGATGATCGCGTAGACGAGAAGCACTCCGGGACCGGCCAGCGAGATGGTCTTGCCGGAGCCCATGAAGAGCCCCGTGCCGATCGCGCCTCCGATGGCGATGAGCTGAACGTGTCTGTTGGTGAGCCGTCGTTGCAACTGGTGGTCCTGAGCGATCTGCTCGGCCATGGGAACTCCTCAAGGTGGACGGACGCGGGCAGCCTACCCGCGCAGCCGCGCCCGCGCCTTGTAGGCTCAGAAATGATGATCGCACCTCGTTCCCCCGAGTCCCTCAATTCCCCCGAGTCCCTCAGGCCCCTCAGGCCCCTCGGGCGGGCCGGCGGCGCCGCCGTCCTGGACCGCCTTCCCGCCGCCCTCGCCGTCCTGGTGGGGGCATGGGTCCTCATCGCCTACTCCGTGGGGCAATGGCGCTCCATGACGGTGCCGAGCTGGGACCTGGCGATCTTCGCCGAGCTCGCCAAGGCCTACGCCCACGGCCAGGCCCCGATCGTGCCGATCAAGGGCGACAACTACAACCTCCTGGGTGACCACTTTCACCCCATCCTCGTGCTGCTCGGCCCCATCTGGCGCCTGTTCCCCACGCCCCTGGCACTCCTGGTGGTCCAGGACCTGCTCCTGGCGGTGTCGGCCTGGCCGCTGACGCGCCTGGCCACGCGCTTGACGAGCCGGACGGTCGCCACCGCGCTGGGCCTGTTCTACGTCCTGTCCTGGGGCTTCCAGGGCGCGGCCCAGGCGCAGTTCCACGAGATCGCCTTCGCGGTGCCGATGCTGGCATGGGCCTCGGTCGCCTTCGTCGAGCGGCGCTGGAAGACCTGCGCCCTGTGGCTGGTGCCGCTGGTGCTGGTCAAGGAGGACATGGGGCTGACCCTCATCATGGCGGGCGGCGCCATAGCACTGCGCGGCTGGCAGGAGGCCCGTGCGAGCGAGCGCGACGACGCCGGGAGCGGTCGTGCGAGAAGGAGCGGTCCTGCCAAGCGGCGCTCCGGGCGATTCATACGGACCCGGGACGAGCTGCCGACGGCGGTGCGGCTGGGGGCGCGCCTGGCCCTGTTCGGCCTCCTGGCCTTCATCCTGACGGTGTTCATCATCGTGCCCCTGCTGAGCCCGACGGGCTCCTGGCAGTACGGGCTGGGCGGCAATGCCGGCGACGGCATGACAGCCGCGCACACCGGCGGCACCCTGCTCGACCGACTCTTCTCCCCGGAGGTCAAGGTCGCCACGCTGTTCATGCTGGTGTGCACCGCCGGCGGGATCGGCCTGGCCTCGCCGTGGATGGCGCTCATGCTGCCCACTCTGGGATGGCGCTTCCTGGCCGACAAGGAGGCGTACTGGGAATGGAAGCTCTGGCACTACAACGCCGCGCTCATCCCCATCGGCCTGGGGGCGCTGCTCGATGTGATCGCCCGGCTGCGGGCGCGCAGGGCCCGGCAGGCCACCATTGGAACCGCACAGGCCGCTCAAGCCACTGAGCCGACGCATGAGGGGACGCACCTGCCGCCCGACCCGGATGACGCACCGGCCGCGCCCGCTGAAGCCGCTGAAGCCGCTTCACCCGCTGCGCCTGCGCAGTCGCCGGCCCTTCTGGACGCTGGATCGCCGGACGCCGGCAGCCCGGCTGAACCCGCTGCAGAACCCGCCGTCGAGGCCCCCGCGGGCTGGCTGGCGGCACCGGTGTGGGCCCGTCGGATGGTCGCCGTCGGCGTGGTGGTCCCGTTGATCACCTGCGCCCTGACCGCCTCCGACCTGCCCTTGTGGGCCATGACCGAGAAGAACTACGGCGCGCCCTCCTCCCGGAACCCCGCCGCCCGGCAAGTACTGGACGCCATCCCTGAAGGAGCGAGCGTTGAAACGGACCTGACGCTCCTGGCCTATCTCGTCCCCAAGGCGACCGTGTCCTGGGTGGGCACCTCCGGGTCTTCCGGCCAGGCGAAGGACTATGTGGTCGTCGACTCCCGCTCCACGGCCTGGGGTGGCAGGCCCCCGAAGGACGCCGCACAGTGGGCCACGCAAACCCGACGCGTCGCCTACGAGCTCGTCCTCGACGTCGACGGCTTCCAAGTTGCCAAGCGCATTGACTGAACGAACTGAGCGAACGGAGCGACCGACTGAGCACGGCAGGTCCCTGATCGCCGTCGGGCTGGGAGGGGGCGTCGGCACGCTGGCGCGCGCGGGGCTGGAGGCGCTGTGGCCTCATGACGCCGCGCATCTGCCCGGGGCGACCCTGACGGTCAACCTGACGGGCGCCCTTCTGCTGGGCATTCTGACCGGGTTCCTGAGCGCCGTCGGCCCTGACGAGGGCGGTCGCAGACTTCTGCGGCTGGCCGCCGGGACCGGGCTCATGGGCGGCCTGACCACGCACTCGACCTACATCGTGGAGGTCGTCCGCCTGCAGCAACACGGCCGCGCGCTCCTGGCGCCGGCCTACCTGTTCGGCTCGCTCGCGGCAGGGATCGCCGCCGCGGTCATCGGCCTGCTCCTGGGGAGCCGGATCGGTCGGACCCAGCGTGCCCGGCGGGCTCAGCATGCCCGGCAGACCCGGCCGACCCGGCGGCGGCCGCGTCCTCAGGGGTCCTCCTCATGAGCCCCTGGGTGTGGGCGGGGCTCGCCGTGGCCGGCGGCCTGGGCGCACTCGCGCGCTTCACCGTGGATGCTCGCGTCAGCGCGGCCGTCGCCCGACGCCGGGGTGCGCTCACCGGCCGGACGCGCCGCGGCACGCGGTGGGCCGCCGCCATCCCGCTGGGCACGATCGCCGTCAATCTCACGGCCTGCTTCCTGCTGGGACTGCTGGCGGGGCTGGGCGCGACGGCGCCGTCGCAGCTCTACGCGGTGGCGGGCACGGGCTTCCTGGGCGGCTACTCGACCTTCTCGACGGCGTGCCTGGAAGCCGCTCGCCTGCTCCTGGACAGCCGCGGCGGCGCGGCGCTGATGCATGCGCTGGCCATGACTGCGGGCACGCTACTAGCCGCGGTCGTCGGCATGGCAGTCGGCATGGAGGTCGGAATGGCACTGGGATCAACCCCGGCATAACGGGCCGTTGTCCCCATGCTCATGAAGGGGGCTCCGTGGAAGAATTCCTCCGGAATGCTTCCCGTCCTTTTCAAGTCTTTTCAGGTAGAGAGCCGGGCATGACTCCTTTCCTCTGGTGCGCCGTCATCGGCTGCGGGATCTTGGCACTGTCCCTGGTACTGGACGGCCTGATGGACGGGCTCGACGGCTTCCTCTTCGACGGCTCCCTGCCGGTCATCGCGACGGCGCTGGGGGTCTTCGGGGCCGTCGGCGCGGGCGTCCAGGCCGTGGCGGGTCAGATGACCGACCAGCGCGTGTCGATGGCGGTGCTCATCGGCGTGCCCCTGGCGGCGGCGCTGGTGGCGGGCGCGGGCACCCGGGCCCTGTGGGTGCGGATGCGCCGATCCATGCCTCGCAATGCCGTCCCGCTGACGCCGGGCGAACTGGTCGGCGCCGAGGTGCGGGTTCTGTGGTGGAAGGACGGCCGCGGCGAGGTCATCGCGAGCTCGCGCGGCCACCAACTCACATTGGGGGCCCGCTCCGAGGATCCGCTGCGCGGCGGCTCCACCGCCGTCGTCCTGGAGGCGGCGGATGACGCCCTGGTCGTCACCTCCTTGAGCATCGACTCGTGAGACGCGCCGGTATCCCCACCATTCCAAGGAAAAACACATATACGAAGGAGTCCCTATGATGCTCTACGCGATCATTGCGCTCGTTGTCCTGGCAGTCCTGCTGGGGCTCTACATGCTCTCGAGGGTCGTCGTCGTGCCCTCCAACCTGACCGGCCTGGTAGCCGGCTCCACCCGCAACGGCGAGATCAAGATCATCCGCCCCGGTGGACGCGACTTCGTCCTGCCGATCATCCAGTCGATCCAGTACCTGCCCTTCACCCAGAACACGATCGGGTTCCGCGTCACGGCCGAGGACGAGAACAAGATCAACGTCAACGTCTCCGCCGTGGCCGCGGTCAAGGTCGGCGACTCCGACGAGCAGGTGCGCGCCGCCGCCAAGCGCTTCCTCGGCAAGCCGAACACCGACCAGGCGATCGCCGACTCCGCCCGCAACGCCCTCATCGGCTCGCTGCGCTCGATCGTCGGCCACATGACCATCACCGACCTCATCTCGGACCGCGACGCCCTCCAGCAGAACGTCTTCGACGACGCCAAGTCCGTCATGGCCAACATGGGCCTGGAGATCGACGTCCTCCAGATCTCGGAGATCACCGACGAGGGCGGTTACATCGAGTCCCTGGGCGTGCCCGAGCAGCAGCGCGTCGAGAAGGACGCGCGCATCGCCCGCGCCAACGCCGAGCGGGAGGCCAAGGACGCCGAGGTCACCTCGCGTCAGCAGATCGCCGAGCGCGAGCGCGACCTGTCGCTGCGTCAGGCCCAGCTCAAGTCGGAGACCGACAAGGCCCAGGCCGAGGCGGACTCCGCCGGCCCGCTGGCGCGCGCCGCCAAGGAGCGCGAGATCGCCATCATCGGGCAGGAGGCCGCCCAGGCCAAGGCCGCTCTGACCGAGCGCGAGCTCGACTCAACGGTGCGCAAGCCCGCCGACGCCGCCCGCTACCAGCGCGAGCAGGAGGCCGAGGCCTCCAAGGCAGAGGCCATCCGCAGGGCGGAGGCGGAGGCCGAGCGTACGAGGCTGGACGCCAAGGCCGATGCCGAGGCGACCGTGGCCCGCGCCGAGGCGAACGCCCGTGCGACCGCGGCTCGCGCCAAGGCGGAGGCCGAGGCGATCGCGGCCCGTGGTCGTGCGGAGGCGGAGGCCGTCCAGGCGGCCGGTGAGGCCGAGGCGAAGGCCATGAGCGACAAGGCGGACGCGCTGGCCAAGTACGGGGAGGCCGCCACCCAGCAGATGGTGCTGGACAAGGCCCCCGACATCGCCCGCGCACTGGCCGAGCCGATGGGCAGCGTCAAGGACATGTCGATCATCTCCACCGACGGCGCCTCCGCCCTGCCCAAGGCCGTGGCCGGCAATGTCGAGCAGCTCAACGCCGTCATGCGCTCGCTGACCGGCTCGGACCTGACCGACATGCTCGGCCGTTTCATCGATGACAAGGGCGACAAGAAGCCCGGGGTCTGAAGGCTCTGCGCGGCCGCCCCGTCCCTGGAGCCCTGGCCCCCTGCATCGAGATCGACTTTTTCGCACGAGGTAGACGGTGTCACCGTCGATCTCGTGCGAAAGAGTCTGTCTCGACGAGCGGCATACGAGCGGTGTGCAACGCACAGCGCCGGACGTCTGCCAGACTGCCGTCCATGTCGATCAAGCCGCCCGCCGATCCCGGCGCACCGCCCGCCGACTCTCACGTCCCGGCCCCCGGCCCGTCCGGCAGTACCGGTGCGACTCCGGGGCAGCAGAGCCGGCGCACGGTGATCGTCCTGCTCGTGGTCATCGCAATCCTCCTGGCCGTCATTGCGGGGCTGCTGCTGACGCGCACGCCGATGACCACGTTCACCGGAGCGCCGGAGCCGACCCCGACATCGACGGTGCAGGAGGCCTCCGCTCCTACATTGACCGCCCCCAAGGCGCTGGAGATCGTCCACGGCGAGGTCACGCGCGATCCCGACGATCCCCGGGCCAAGGGCAAGGCGGACGCACCGGTGGTCATGGTCATCTACTCCGACTTCGGCTGCCCCTACTGCACGCTCTTCGCCCAGGAGGTCGAGCCCACCCTGTCGGATCTGATCGAGGACGGCACTCTGCGCATCGAATGGCGCGATCTCGCCCAGATCACCCCGACCTCCCCGCTGGCCGCCCAGGCCGGGATCGCCGCGGGCAACCAGGGCAAGTTCTGGGAGTTCCACGACGCCGTCTACGCCGACGCGGATCCCCAGAGCCATCCGGAGTACACCGAGGACTCGCTGGTGGGCTTCGCGCAGAAGGCGGGCGTGCCCGACATCGAGCGCTTCCGCACCGACATGAACGACTCCGCCACCGTCACCGCCGTCGAAGAGGCCACGCAGCACGCCCGCGACATCAATATCCAGGGCACGCCCTTCCTCATCGTCAACGCGGCAGTCATCAACGACTATCGGCCGGCGGACTACGTGCGGAACACGATCACCGAGCAGGCGGCCCACGCCTCCTGAGGCTCACCGCACCACCGGGCACGCCTTCCGCACCACCAGGCACGCCCGGCATGCTTGCACCGCCTAACACGCACTCTCGCCGCACCACCCGACACACCCGCACCACCATGACCATCGGCACCTACTCAACGGAACACCGCACCAGGGGCTTGACCCGTGGCGCCGCGAGAGCCGCCCGCGCGGTCATACCTGAATGCGCGCGGTCGTACCCGAGCCCGCGCGGTCGTACCCGGATGCACGCGGTCGTACCTTAGGGAGGCTCTAAGGTACGACTCGGCGAGAAAAGGTACGACCGCGCGAAGTTGCGTACGACCACGCGGCACCACGTACGACCCGGCGCACGAGGGTACGACCACGCGACACCCGAACGCGCCGAACCACCGGCGCACGGCCATCCCGACAATACCCCGGAACACGAAGACCTCTTGTGGACTCAGAGACTCAGAAGTCTCGGAGATGCGCGAGCGGGGCGCCGCCCTCCCCGCCCCACCGATGCGCACGACGGGCATCGATGAAGTTGCAAGGCTGAAAAGCGGCATCAGAGTCAGGCATCAAAGGGCCCGCCACCCACCCTCGTCCACCTGCCGATCACTCTGGCGAGCCGTGCGGGTGTCGCTGTCCGGCCGTTGGCCGTGAGCCTCCGAGCCGTCCGGCGAAGCCGAGGCATCCCAGATCGCACGCGCAGCCTCATCAGCCGCCCGCCCGCCGGAAGGGGCCCGGTTCCCGACCCGCTCCGCCCGCCGACGCCGCCGCTCCATCTGCCACTCCGGATACATCGGCGCGGGCAGACGAAACGGAATCAAACCGACCGCGAACAACACCATCGACAAGAACAGTCCACCGCCGAAGAACGCCTCCGGCAATGAGACCTCAGAACCAGACGTCTCGACGAGCAGCAGCGCTCCCCCGAATGCGAACATCGACCCGACGGCGGGCTCGATGAGCGCGATCGTGTTACGCCCCAGGTAAAACCCTCCCTGACTCA
>ERZ773004.290-NODE-290-length-33009-cov-8.014505_pt1 | contig 33009 bp, 38 predicted proteins | sample MGYA00580667_ERZ773004 | MGnify/ENA primary metagenome ERZ773004 (study PRJEB29015, sample SAMEA2737963) | human oral metagenome | biome: human oral; feature: human-associated habitat; material: dental | place: China | collected 2123 ... | reverse complement strand
TATCATGGCTAATATCGATTTGGAAAAATTAACACTTTTATACGAAGGCAAAGCAAAACAAGTGTATCAAACAGATGACAAGGAAACATATATTGTTCACTACAAAGATGATGCCACTGCATTTAATGGTGAAAAACATGATACTATCCTTGGTAAAGGCGTATTGAATAATAAAATTTCCTCATTCTTCTTTGAATTATTGAAAAAAGAAGGCGTTCCAACACATTTCGTTCGTCGTGAAGATGACCGTAACCAAACAGTATTGACGTTGAACATTGTTCCTCTAGAAGTTATCGTTCGTAATATTGCTGCTGGTTCTATGGCTAAACGTTTTGGCATTGAAGAAGGTACGCCTCTTAAACATCCAATTCTTGAATTCTGCTACAAAAATGATGAACTTGGCGATCCATTTGCCAACGAATCCCAAATCACAGCTCTTGGCTGGGCTACGCAAGAACAATTGGATAGAATTTCCGAAATTACTATGAAGGTTAACGATATCCTTAAAAACTTCTTGGCTACTAAGAATGTAACATTAGTCGATTTTAAACTTGAATTTGGTACACATAATGGAGAAGTATTGCTTGGTGACGAAATTTCTCCTGATACATGTCGTTTCTGGGATGCAACAACAGGTGAAAAACTCGACAAAGACCGTTTCCGTCGCGACCTTGGCAATATCGAAGAAGCTTATAAAGAAATGTTATTCCGCTTAACGGGCGAACGTGCATAACCTGGGGGTTATTGATGAACTACGATCCAATTTTTGACAAATGGCATGAAGAATGTGGCGTCTTTGGTGTGTTTGACCGCACTGTTGACGTTGCACGATATGTATACTGGGGATTGTTTGCCCTTCAACACCGCGGTCAAGAAAGTGCAGGTATCGCTATTACCGATGGTAATGAAGTGGCTCTAAAAAAAGGTATGGGTTTATTGACTGAGGCAATCAAGGAATTACCAACATTAAAAAGCCATATGGGGACTGGTCATGTTCGGTATTCTACAACCGGTTCTAATAACCCACGTAATATTCAACCTCTCGTAATCCATTATCAAGGTGGCCAAATTGCAGTAGCCCATAATGGCAATTTGACGAATGCTCTAGGCATCCGTCGTCAACTTGAAGCAGATGGTTCCATTTTTCAAACAACTATGGATTCAGAGGTTATCGTTAACTTAATTGCTCGTTCTAAGGCTGATACGCAAGAGGAACGCATTGCTGATGCGGCACGTCAAATCGAAGGGGCCTTTTCCTTGGTTATTACAACTAATGACTCTCTCGTTGGGGTTCGCGATCCTCAAGGCTTTAGACCGCTTTGCTTAGGTAAGACTGAACACGGTTATGTTTTATCTAGTGAAAGCTGTGCTTTTGATGCTATAAAGGCTGAATTTATCCGCGATATTGACCCAGGTGAGATGGTTATTATCGATGATCGTGGTGTGCGCAGCACAATCTATGCAGAACCTCAAAAAATTGATAAAAAACTTTGTGTCTTTGAATATATTTACTTTGCACGCTCCGATAGTAAAATCGATGGCCAATCTGTATATGAAACACGACTCAATATGGGACGTGAACTATATAATGAAACTAAATATGATGCAGATATCGTCATGTCTATTCCAGATTCTGGCACGACGGCTGCTCTTGGATATGCTCGTGCATCGGGCATTCCGTTCGCAGAAGGTTTGATTAAAAATCGATACAGTGGACGTACATTTATCAAACCTAATCAAGAAGAACGAGAATTAGCTGTGCGCATGAAGCTAAATGCTATGCCAGAGGTTGTAGGTGGTAAACGCATTGTATTAATCGATGATTCTATCGTGCGTGGTACCACAAGCGGCCTTATCGTTAAGATGTTAAAAGAGGCAGGCGCTAAGGAAATCTATATGTGCGTTAGCTCGCCGGCTATCGAATATTCTTGTCACTATGGTATTGATACATCGGTTCGTAAAGAATTGATTGCAGCCACACATACAATTGAAGAAATTAGAGATTATATTAAGGCAGATAAATTGCATTATCTATCAAAAGAAGGCTTGTGCCGCGCTGTTAGCGGCGTGCCAGAAGCGGATTTATGTTTCGCTTGTTTCAATGGTGATTACAGGGTAGATGTGCCTACAGAACAAGAGGAAGGGGTCAAATATGTGCTCGAATAAAACAGGATTAACCTATCGTGATGCAGGTGTAGATATCGATGCCGGTAATAAAGCCGTAGAGTTGATGAAAGAATCCGTAAAAAGAACATACACAGCAGGTGTTGTAGGTGATTTAGGCGGCTTTGGTGGCCTTTACTCCTTAGCAGGTCATTCCATGGAAGAACCAATGCTTGTATCTGGCACAGACGGGGTTGGCACAAAATTGCGCCTCGCTATCATGATGGATAAACATGATACGATTGGCCAAGACTGTGTTGCTATGAGTGTAAATGATATTCTTGTGCAAGGGGCAACACCTTTATTCTTTTTAGACTATGTAGCCGTTGGTAAACTTGATCCGGTACAAGTCGCTGATATCGTACGCGGCGTCGCTAATGCTTGTGAAGAATCTGGATGTGCTCTTCTTGGCGGGGAAACAGCTGAGATGGCTGGTTTCTATGGTGAAGGTGACTATGATGTGGCAGGTTTTGCCGTAGGTATTGTAGATCGCCCTAAACTAATTACAGGTGAACATATTAAAGCTGGTGACGTTATTCTTGGTTTGCCATCCTCCGGTGTTCATTCCAATGGTTTCTCCTTGGTTCGTAAAATCGTTTTCGACCATAAGGGTTTCTCCATAGATCAAGAAATTCCAGAATTCGGTAAAACCCTTGGCGAAGAACTATTAACACCAACACGCTTGTATCCTAAAGCTGTATTGCCGTTGATTAAAGAAAATTATATCAAAGGTATGGTTCATATCACAGGCGGTGGTTTCTATGAAAACATTCCACGTGTACTACCAAATGGCGTAACCGCTGAGATAGATTGTGATACATGGCCACGCCTTCCTGTGTTTACAAAATTGCAAGAATGGGGCAATGTGGATTGGCATGAAATGTACCGTACGTTTAACATGGGTATCGGTATGATTCTCATCGTCGATGCCGATGACGTAGATACTGTAAAAGCTAATCTTGAAAGCCGAAATGAAGCTGTATATGAAATTGGTCGTATCGTTGCAGGCGAAGGTCCTGCTGTCGTAAAAGGGGCGGTATTTAATGACTAATTCCGTATCTAAAAAGCGTCTTGCTCTATTTGCCAGTGGTAGAGGCTCAAATGGCGAAGCTTTGTACAAGGCGATGCAAGAGGGCCTTATTAATGGCGAGTTTGTCGTTATTATTACAGACCATGCAGATGCTGGTATTGTAGAACGCTCTAAAGGCTGGGGTATTCCACTCATTGCCATTGAACGTAGTCAGTTTGATTCAAAGCAAGACTTTGAACAAGCTCAATTGGATGCTCTTGAGCCGTATTGTGTCGATGGAATTGTATTGGCCGGCTACATGCGTATTGTAGGGGCCGGCCTTATTGCTCGCTATGAGCATAAGATTTTAAATATTCATCCTGCTCTATTGCCATCCTTTCCAGGGCTTCATGGCCATCAACAGGCTATTGATGCGGGCGTAAAAGTAACTGGTTGTACCGTTCATTTTGTAGATGCCGGTATGGATACAGGTCCTATCATCATGCAAAATACAGTTCCTGTATACCCTGATGATACAGAGGATACTTTGTCCGAACGATTATTGCCCGTAGAACATGCGACCTATCGTGAAGCACTTCGCTTGTTCTGTGAAAATACATTACGTATAGAAGGACGCATTGTACATTATATTTAGGAGGAACGATGATTCAAAACGCATTACTTAGTGTTTCTGATAAAACAGGTATTGTCGACTTTGCCAAAGGTCTTGTAGAGTTAGGGGTGACCATCTATTCTACAGGTGGCACGTTGAAAGTTATTACTGATGCAGGCGTTCCTGCAAAGGCTGTAGAATCTCTTACTGGTTTTCCTGAAATGATGGATGGTCGTGTAAAGACGTTACATCCAAAGGTACATGGTGGCATCTTAGCGATTCGTGATAATGCAGAGCATCAAGCCGTTATGGAAGAACACGGTATTTTACCAATCGATTTAGTGGTAGTAAATTTATATCCTTTCCGTGAAACGATTGCAAAACCAAATGTTGCATTAGAAGATGCTATTGAAAATATCGATATTGGGGGCCCAACTATGGTGCGCTCTGCAGCTAAAAATAATGCGTATGTAGGCATAGTAGTTAACCCTGATCACTATGATGAAATTTTAGAAATGCTTAGAACAAATGGTGCATTGACGCAAGACTATCGTTTTGCACTTGCTAAAGAAGCCTTTGCTCATACAGCCGCTTATGATACGGCTATTGCTAATTATATGAGTGGTGTAATTGGAGAAGACCCTACACCTTCTGAATATTTAAGTGCTTATGAAAAGGTTATGGACCTTCGGTATGGCGAAAACCCTCATCAAAAGGCAGCTTTTTATAAAGAAATTGGCAAGGCTCACGGCATGGGGGCATTAAAACAACTACACGGTAAGGCATTATCTTATAACAATATCGTCGATATGGAAGCTGCGTGGAATATGGTATGGGAATTTACTGATCCTGCGGCATGCATTATTAAACATACTAATCCATGTGGTGCTGCAACGGCATCCACATTGCATGATGCGTATGTCAATGCCTATGAAGCAGATTCCGTATCTGCTTTTGGCGGTATTGTTGCGTTAAATCGCGAAGTTGATGGGGCTACGGCAGAAGAAATGAGCAAAATTTTCTTAGAAGTCATCATGGCGCCAGCTTTCACAAAGGAAGCTTTAAATATCTTGGAAGCAAAGAAAAATATTCGCCTTATCGAGTTATCTAAGCCTGAATCCGGCCAAGTAACTGTAAAAAAGGTGTCTGGCGGTATGCTCGTACAAACAGAAGATGACATCGTAGAAGATCGTGCTAATTATAAGGTTGTTACAAAGGCGCAACCTACAGAAGCACAATGGAAAGCGCTTGAATTTGCATGGAAGCTTGTAAAACACGTAAAATCTAATGCTATCTTAATTTCTAATGAGAAACGAACACTAGGTGTTGGTGCTGGTCAAATGAACCGCGTTGGTTCCGCTAAAATTGCCCTTGAACAAGCTGGAGAGGCTGCAAAAGGGGCCGTTCTTGCATCTGATGCGTTCTTCCCGTTTGGCGATACCGTAGAAACAGCGGCTAAACATGGTATAGCTGCTATTATCCAACCAGGTGGTTCTATCCGTGATGAAGAATCCATTAAGGCTGCTGATGAAGCGGGTATTGCTATGGTATTTACAGGCATTCGTCATTTTAAACATTAGAGGTAACTATGAAGGTTTGCGTAATCGGTAATGGCGGACGCGAACACGCTATTGCGTGGCGTTTATCGATCAGTCCGAGTGTAGAAAAGGTATACGCCGTTCCAGGTAGTGCGGCTATGAAAAATTGTGCTGAACTAGTAGGCATTGATTGGTGTCATACGGATCATCTTATCCGTTTTTTGAAAGATAATAAGGTGGACCTTGTTGTTGTAGGCCCTGAAGCGCCTCTTGTGGCAGGTCTTGCAGATGCGTTGCATGAAGCAGGAATCCCCGTGTTTGGGCCTTCCAAGGCGGCTGCTCAATTGGAAGGTTCTAAGGTCTTTGCTAAAGATCTTATGAAAAAATATAATATCCCTACAGCTGCTTACGGTGTATTCTCCAATGCAGATGAAGCAAAACAATTCATTGCCAAAACCGGAGCACCTATTGTAGTAAAAGCAGATGGTTTAGCAGCCGGTAAGGGTGTTGTTGTAGCTATGACTATTGACGAAGCTAATGCATCCGTTGATGACATGCTAAGTGGTAACCGCTTTGGCGAGGCTGGTAGTACCGTTGTTATTGAGGAATTCATGGCAGGTGAAGAAGTGAGCCTTCTTGCCTTTGTGGATGGTAAAACAGTAGTTCCTATGATTGCGTCTCAAGATCATAAACGTATCTTTGATGGTGATAAGGGTCCTAATACAGGCGGTATGGGAACCTATGCACCAGCACCTGTGCTAACTGATGCATTGCGGGATGAAGCCATGAAGACCATTTTAGAACCTATGGTAGCAGCCATGGCAAAGGAAGGTATGCCATATGTGGGCTGTCTTTATGCAGGCCTTATGATTACCAATGAAGGTCCGAAGGTGGTAGAATTTAATGCTCGCTTTGGGGACCCAGAAACACAAGTGGTATTACCATTGTTGGAAGGTGATTTGGGCCAAATTATGATGGCCTGTGCTACAAGTACATTACAACCTAATATGGTGAAATGGAAAGACTCTTCTGCGGCCTGTGTCATTCTCGCTTCAAAAGGCTATCCAGAAACCTCGTCTAAAGGCGATGTCATCTTAGGTGAACTTGTACAATATGATACATCCATCATTTTCCATTCTGGTACGAAGTTAGAAGGTGACCATTATGTCACGAATGGTGGTCGTGTTCTAGGCGTTGTAGGACTTGGTAAGGACCTACAAACTGCTTTGAATCGTGCCTATGAGCGTGTGGATCATATTACCTTTAAGGGTATGCAATATCGTAAGGATATTGGTGCAAAAGCTTTCAAATAATACATAATCCCCTATACTATATGCGTATGCATATGGTGTAGGGGATTTTTATTGTCTATAATTTAGTAGGTACCCGTGATATAATAATATCGATATATATAGAAACACCAATGTAGATGTCATTCGGTGATGTAATAGAGTCTGTTTTCTTTGTAATAGCGATATACCATTATGATTTATAATAAAGAACCGTTACAACTGAATAGTCCTATAGCCTTTTGGCTTAATTTCCCCAATGAGGAACGCATTTTTTGGGTGGACCGGCAAAGTGATCGTATTGTTGTAGGCGCTAAACGTCTAGCTACAGTTAAAGATGATGAGGACCGCCATAATTATGCGTACGTATTTTATGGGGATACTTTTTTTGACGCATCAAAGGATCCTAAGTGGTCGGGAATGGGGCATGAAATGATTGCGTTCACCCATTACTACATCGTAGAAAATGGGGAATCCTTTTATTTGCATGCTGGTGAAAGCGTTAGCATAGAAGATATAGAAGTGCCTCATGTTCGTCATAATTTCCGTGAAACTAGTGATGATAAATCTGATTGGGATAATTTGATGAATGCTATTTCAGATGGCATTAGTCATGGGGAGATGACAAAGGTAGTTGCATCCCGTGAGGTGCAATTCACAAGTGATACACCGTTTAATGTGGCGAGTATCTTGGCCAATTTGGTTGAAAAGAATCCGAACTGTTTTATCTTTGGTTATGAAAAGGATGGGCGTACCTTTGTAGGGGCTTCTCCAGAAATTTTGGTGCGTCATCGTGGTAATGAAATCCTTAGTTATGCACTAGCTGGAACCGCACCAAAGGATGGCCCTAATGCGTGGACTAAGGAACAGTTGCTAAGTGATAAGAAAAATCTCTTTGAACATAATATCGTCCGTGACCGTATCGTGAACACGATGAAGCAAATCACTCCAGACGTTACGGTGGGGGAAACTGGCATTATGGAGCTAGCTCATCTCTATCATTTACGTACCATTATTACTGCAAAAGATAGCACAAAATCTCTCGTAGAATGGGCAAAATTACTACATCCAACACCGGCTCTTGGTGGTGAACCACGAGAGAAGGCGATGGCTCTCTTAGAAACATACGAAGTTCATGAGCGCGGTATGTACGCTGCACCATTTGGTTTTATGAAGGATATAGGGGATGGCATTGTTGTCGTTGCCATTCGTTCTGCCTTGATTATGGATAATATTCTCTATGCCTATGCAGGATGTGGTGTTGTAGCTGATTCTGATGCGGATGAAGAATATATAGAGACTAATAATAAAATGCGTACTATTCTAGATGCATTGTAAATGGTAAAGATTTAGTGCGAAAAAATATGATGAGGAATATATCCTCATCTATATGACGGAGAAATTACATGAATGAATATATCGCCGCCTTGGTGGATGAATTCGCCCAATTAGGCATCACATATGCCGTGTTTAGCCCTGGTTCGCGCTCTACAACGATGGCCATGCTATTTAGGGAACACGGTGCTTTTGAAACCTATATGAATATTGACGAAAGGTCCGCAGGATTTATGGCCTTAGGCATCGCAAAGGCCCATAGAAAGCCTGTAATTCTCGTGTGCACGTCGGGCTCAGCGGTAGCACATTATATGCCGGCTGTACTAGAAGCACAATATAGCGGTGTACCCTTGATTATTTTATCCGCAGATAGGCCTCACACATTGCAACATGTAGGGGCTCCACAAACGGTAGATCAACAAAAACTATTCGGAACAGCCGTTAATTATTACGAAGAATTAGCTGTACCACAACAGGACCATTACTATACATATCCACGCCTTGTAGCTCGGAAGGCTTATATGAAGTCTATGGATGTGAAAAGGGGACCGGTGCATATTAATGTACCGCTCTTTGAGCCATTGGTACCGGAGTTAGATAGGAAATATTTTGAATGTGGCAGGCACCCATTTTCTGTTGTTCCGGCTGCTATTCAGCCAGGTGATGCATGCACTATCTATGACCTCCTTGCGAATAAAAAAGTGCTTATCTTAGCAGGGCCAAGTACGAATCTTGAGGATGCCGATGCCATTCTTGGTCTATCTAATATATTCCATGCGCCAATATTAGGTGATCCATTGTCCAATATGCGTCGTGTTTATGATGAACGAGTCATTACATCTTATGATGCATTGCTTTCACAAGCGGTGTATCGAGATACATTGCGACCAGATTGCATTTTACAGATTGGTCAGATGGTCGTATCTAAACGCGTTCAGCAGTGGGTGGCATCAATGCAACATACACTAATCATATCTGTTAGCCCTACAATGGACTATACGAACCCTGCAGGAAACACGACACTCTTTGTACAATCGACGCCACAAGGTTTGGTTGATGCACTGAAAATACAGATTCCTGAGCTTCATGTAATGGCAAATGAGGTCCATGCAGAAGTCGCTGATGAGGAACTCGATACAGCTGATAATGGCTATTTGGCTACGTGGATTGATGCAGACGGTGTAGGCCGTAAACAACTCGATACAGTAGCTAGGGAACCAGAGTTATTTGAAGGATATACGATTCATCTCTTACAAGAATTGTTGCCGAAGAATAGCCAACTTGTGGTTGCCAACAGTATGAGTATTCGAGATATGGATTATTTCTGGTCAGACAATCGTCACAGTGCTATTATTTATGGTAACCGTGGCGTTAATGGTATCGATGGTACTGTTTCTACCGCCCTTGGCATCGCTACAAATGGCATGCCTACTGTATTACTTACGGGGGACTTGACCTTCTTTCACGATTTGAATGGCCTCGCCGTGGCGAAGACGCATCCCTTAAATGTAACCATCATTGTTCACAATAATGATGGGGGTGGCATTTTTGAATATTTGCCGCAAAAGGGAACGCCGCATTTTGATTACTTATTTAGTACCGCACAAGGCCTAGACTATAGTGGCCTTGCGACCCTATATGGTATCGACTTTGTGCGTGTGGCAAGCAATAATGAATTGAAAAATGCGTTACAAAACTATGTAGGAACAGCAGGTGTTCACGTCATTGAAATCCCCACATCTAAAGAACGAAGTCGGGAATTACATGCGCTATATACGACGATTCCTACAAATAAGGAGGACCGACTATGAGCCAATATGCTTGCAGTATTATAGATAACTCCCTATACAATCCCGCACTTCGCATGTATGTCGATCTTGGTGAGTATCGATATGGGGTGACGCTAGCTGGCGCTGGTAAACCTCTTGTGTGTTTACATGGTTTTTCTGAGTCTGGTTATACCTGGGATGGCATCGTTGTGCCAGGCTATCAATTTATCCGTATCGATACGATTGGACATGGAGATTCGGATATTCCAGAGGATGAGACTGCTTTTTCTATTCCTACTATGCTCAACGATTTGCATACGGTGATTTCTGCCGTGGCTGGTGAAAGCTATTCTCTCATGGGATACTCCATGGGGGCACGATTAGCTTTACTATATGCTTTTGAGTATAGTTCTGAAATTGAAAACCTCATCTTAGAAAGTGGTTCATTTGGGATTGAATCAGAGGTAGAGCGACAAGCGCGTAAAGCTGCTGATGAACAATTAGCACTAGCTATAGAAGATAATGATGGAGAGTGGTTTGCTGCTAAATGGGCTGACATTTCTATTTTTGAAAGTCAACATCAGCTTTCACCAGTTGTACAAGATAAGTTGTTTCAACGTCGGTCCCATAATAGTCCTTATGCATTAGCAGCTACATTGCGTGGCTCGGGGCAAGGTGTAATGCCCTATGTGGGTCATCGCTTACAAGAATTATCCATGCCATCTTTATATATTAGTGGCGCACTAGATATAAAATATACTACAATAGGAGAAGAACTGTTTAGTAATGTACCAAACTGTGAACATGTCATCGTCAATGGGGCGGGACATAATGTACATTTAGAAAAGCCGGGCCCGTTTATGACGGCCTTAGCAGATTTTTTATATAAGGAAAGGTAACATCCATGAGCAAATTTGATTGGAAAGTATTGGATCGTAATTATGAAGATGTAATTTACGAAACCTATAATGGTATTGCAAAAATCACGATTAATCGCCCAGAGGTGCGCAATGCATTTCGCCCTAAAACCGTAATTGAGCTTATTGATGCATTCACAATTGCTCGCGACGATGCAGAAATCGGCGTTATTATCTTGACTGGTGCTAACCACGGCCAAGGTGAAGATAAAGAGGCATTCTGCTCTGGCGGTGACCAACGTGTGCGCGGCAATGGTGGTTATGTAGGCGATGACAATATTCCTCGTCTTAACGTACTTGACTTGCAACATTTAATCCGCATCATTCCAAAACCTGTTATCGCTATGGTAAATGGTTTTGCCATCGGTGGTGGACATGTATTGCACATCGTATGCGACCTTACCATCGCTTCTGAAAATGCAAAATTTGGTCAAACAGGTCCTCGTGTAGGTTCCTTCGATGCTGGTTATGGTGCTGGCTACTTAGCACGCATGATTGGTCACAAACGCGCTCGTGAAGTATGGTTCCTTTGCCGTCAATACACGGCTGCGCAAGCTTATGAAATGGGCATGGTTAACTGCGTGGTACCATTCGACAAATTGGAAGAAGAAACGGTTCAATGGTGTAATGAAATTTTGGCATTGTCCCCAATGGCATTGCGCATGTTAAAAGCATCCTTCAACGCAGATACTGATGGCCTTGCAGGTTTACAACAATTTGCAGGCGATGCAACATTGATGTACTATACAACAGATGAAGCTAAAGAAGGCCGTGATGCGTTCAAAGAAAAACGCAAACCAGACTTCAAACAATTCCCTAAATTCCCTTAATCGGAATATGGTTATCAGTCCTTATGTATGGACCTGAACCCTTTACATAATAAGCAGTGCGCCTCTATATGAGGCGCCTTTCTTATACGTATATGTTTTATAGTATTATGGCTAGCTAAGAGGTGAGATGATGGAATGGTTACGATATGGAAAACAGTACTATCCGAATCGTATATGTATGAATAATTACACCTATCAGGATATATATAGTGCTGTTGTGAACGTGGCGACGCGATTACAAACACTGTCAGATACACGTATCGCTATAGTGTCGGATAACTCTGTAACAATGGCCGTTTATCTCTTGGCAGCCATGCTAGTCCGTAAGGAGGTACTCTTATTAAATGTTCATCTTACAGCGCGTGAAATAGAAAATCAGTTATGCCAGCTGCATATTACAACTGTGTTACACAGTGCTAAGCGACGGATACAAGTCCCAGCATCCGTAATAGCCATTGAGTTTGAATCCGTGGAAGCTATGCTGCATGATATAGCAGAGGATACCTTTGATTGGACCTTTGCTGAGCATGACATAGCTGCTATCATGAATACCAGTGCTACAACAGGGCAGTTTAAATCAGTGCCACTTCGTTGGGGCCAAATTAATGCTCATGTACAAGCATCACAAGAGGTGCTAGGTAGGTCTGAACAGGATAATTGGCTTATGGTATTACCGTTGTTTCATGTAAGTGGATTATCCATCTTGATGCGGTCTTTGTACAATGGTACAGCTATGACCATTATGGAATCCTACGACGAAGAACAAGTACTGCAATATATTCATGATGGGCGCATTAATATGATGTCTCTGGTGCCTACCATCTTAAAAAAATTAGAACCGCGCATTACTCACCATCAATTGCGTGTTATCTTATTGGGCGGTGAATTTATACCGCGCCCTCTAGTTGATGCATGTGTGGCGAAACAACTTCCGATTTATAAAACATATGGCATGACAGAAACCTTTAGTCAAAGCGTGACCATGCCTGTATTATCCAATCTAAACAAACTCGATTCGGTAGGTAAACCCTTGCCGAGGATGACCGTACATATCGTAAATCCTGATGTCGATGGGGTCGGGGAAATCCATTTGAATGGGCCCATGGTTATGAGTGGTTATATCAATCGCGAGCCGATTCATGGCGATTTTAATACCGATGATATGGGGTATGTAGATGAAGATGGGTTTTTATACATCTTAAATCGCCGTACAGATTTGATTATTTCTGGAGGCGAGAATATCTATCCGAAGGAAATTGAAGATACTGTGTATGCTATGCAAGGCGTGAAGGAATGTGCGGTTATTCCTGTAGGCGATACGAAATGGGGGCAGGTGCCCGCACTATTTGTTGCTTTTGATGATATAGATGCATTAGGTGCCGATTTGAAAATGATCGTGCGAGACTATATTTCTAGTAAACTAGCCAAATACAAGGTGCCTAAATACATTACAATTATGGATGCATTGCCACGTAATGGGACAGGTAAGATTATGCGTAAGTCGTTGGCCTCCCATCTCGATATGACTGCGTCAAATGGAGGTTCTCATGAATGATGTATTGAACTTTAAATCCATAACGACGTATCGTGTGGCTTTGCCGTTAAAGTTTGAATTTAAAACGGCTAAGGGTACTGTTCGTGTTCGTGAAAGTATCATCGTTCGTATCGAGGATCAACAAGGCTATGTTGGATACGGGGAATGTGTCGCTTTCACAGACCCTTTTTATACGGCGGAAACTGTTGATTCCGCATGGAAACAATTGGTAGATACCTATATTCTAGAGTTGCGCTTGATGCGGCCAAAACCATTAATGGCCTATATTCGGCAGTTACAATTTTGGTTAAAGCACGACAATATGCCCATGACGATAGCAGGACTTGAAAATGCTTTAATTAATCTAGATTGCAACCGAAAAGGCGTGAATTCTGTGTCGTATATCATGGGGCAGTCTTTAGAATCAACTATTTCTAATGGCATCGTCATTGGTGACGTGTCTATGGATGAACTATTAGGTATCGTGGAACAGCATGTAGCCAATGGTTGTAAACGAATTAAACTCAAGGTATCGCCTCGTGATGGTTATGAACGGATACGACTTGTACGTGAAGCCTATCCAGAATTAGCCTTAGCTGTTGATGCTAACCAAAGTTATACCTATGACCAGCTGGATATGGTGGCTGCCTATAATGATTTGAATTTACTATGCATAGAGGAACCCTTTAGCATGACGAATTTGATTACCTATAAGGCGTGGAAGGACTCGTTGCCTAATTGGCCGATTACAACCCCTATTTGTCTAGATGAGTCAATTTTGTCCTATGATGATTTATCTTATGCAATCGAGCATAGATTAATTGATGTGCTCAATGTAAAAGTAGGTCGTCTGGGTGGACTCATACAGACGCGTGCCGCTATTTTACGATGCCGTGAAGCAGGTATTCCATACTGGATTGGTAGCATGGTTGAATCGGGCATTTCAAAGATATTACATGTTCAACTGGCAGCTCTAGGTGATACATATATGGCAGGGGATTTATCTGATTCTAGTCGCTATTTTGAACATGACCTTATCAATCCAGCAATTTTATTTACCGATGGGTCCATGCAGGTGCCTAATAGTGCTGGTCTTGGCGTTGATGTATTGGATAATCGTATTGAAGAATATACATTGGAGAAACGAACACTATGACAATGATAGACGCATTACAAATTGATTGTGTAGAGCTAACCGGACCTGCCAGTGGGCAAGGGGTGATGCATTTAACTAGTTATCATGCGCAACCACAAGGCTATCTCAATGGCGGAGCTACCTTGGCCTTTTGTGAAATTTTATCGGGGATGCTCAGTAATCAACTGATTCGAGATGATCAATTTGCTGTAGGACAATCGGTAACTGCAAATCATATGCGCCCTATGAAGGCAGACGGCGATTTGATTGCTAAAGGACAGCTACTCTTACAAGGGAAAACATCTCATGTTTGGCGATTTGATATGTATGATGAAAGCTATCGTTTGATATCTCAGGTTACCGTAACCTGTGCGATAGTACCTAAAAATCGATAAGAAAAAAAGACCTCTTTTGGTAAGCTGATACGGAAAAGAGGTAGATGATAGCAAAATTCGACTTTGGCCCTGCGAAGCCCGAAGGGCGTAGACAGACCCGGCCGGTGGAGAATTTTGCTATCATCTACCTCTACAAACGTATTTGCTACGAAAGAGGTCTTTATTTTCTTGTGATTTTATAGAGTGCTTCGATATCTGGGATATCATAGATAGCCCAAGTTCCATCTCCGATGTGCTTCATAAGCACTCGGATGGGAGCTGTTTGGTTTGTTTTTGTGTTGTGTATCGTTACGGTTACCGTGGCGGTATCACCATCATCTTCAGAGGTAATGTTTTTTATCTCCAAATGTCGTTGTTTGAATAATTCACCCCGTTGGATGCGGTCTACCATAGAGAAGGTATTGGATGTATCTTCGCTTTCAGTATTTGAATCACTACTATTTTGTGATTTGAAACTATCTGGATCCTCTACATATTTACGAATTACATCATCAAGAAGGGCTGGACCGAATGTTTTCGTTGCTGCTACTGCGGCCTTGCCTAATGGTGAGGATGTATCCACATAAGTGTTGCCCTCACGGGTGACGATGTTCTTAACCAAGGATGTTGTATCGATGTGCTCCAATACCGTGTCCGCATCTTTGTTTTCTACGGCTTCTCGGATAGTTTGGAACGTATAGACTGGTGTATGAGGGATATACCATAAGAAATACCACATAGCACTCAGTGCGGCTATGATGGCAATAATGATTGCTATTGTTAATGTTTTTGATTTCATAATGTTGCTCCGATGTATATAATACATATATTTTAACACATAAATTTCTCCTTCTCTATAGTTGTCAGCGCTTTAGATTATAGGTATAATAAAGCATATTCATTTTATATTCATTATTAAGATGAATGTGTAAGAGAGGAGTTAGAAATGAAAGACAAATTAATACTAAAAGCTCTGGTTTGCGCAGTCTAAGTGTAGGAATAATGGCTGCAAATGTAAGCACTGATGTAAAAGCTGGGGATACTGAACAAAGTAGCTGGATGGATCGTACGGATATCGGTATTGGGGTTCAAGGTAGTCAAAAAGATGATTACCGTGACTATAAGACTGCGGTTAATCCTCGTCATATAACTACGCCTGCAGTGTATCCTAGTGAGCATAGTGCTAAACAAAAAATTAAAGCACAATATTTTATAGAAACCATACAACCTGTAAAGCGTTATGATGATAAGTCTAAATCTGTGTTATTCGTACAAGGACGTTTAGATGGAAATGGCGGGGATAAAATAAGCACCAGAGCCTATTGGAATGGTGGTGAAGGTGGTAGTGCTTTAGTCCAACAACCTCATTATTATGATAAAGGTGAAACCACCGAACATGATTCTCTTGGTGTAGTTGCTAGTGTTGGTGTTGGTTATCGTCGACTTAGTGAGCATGAGCATGCTTATGTAGGTGGAAATATATTCTATGATTATGCTGTTAATGATAAACTCTCTCGTGTTGGGGTGGGGATGGAGTATGTTTCTGGTTTAAATACGATTAGTGCCAATGTGTACTATGGCTTATCAGAAAAAAAGACAGAGCCGTATCTCTTTTGGAATGATCTTACTATAATACCTGGAGCCAATTTATTCCATGATACAATGTCAGGTAATTCATTGGCGGATACACCGAATGGAATGCGTCGATATCGATATGCCTATAAACATGTATTAGATGGTTTTGATATATGATATACACGGGATTATAAGAATGCTCGTTGGGTTTCCACTTATATAGATACATATCAATGGAAAACAAAAAGTTCAAGCGAACATCCTAAAAATATGTTCTATATTAATCAACATAAGTGGAATTCTATACATGGTGTTAATCTAGATATGCATACTTTGGCGGGAAGCATAGTGAAGATACTATAACTACAGCTCGCTCTAAAATGCTCAATAAGGTTAAACGTAGTGATATGGTTGTTGAATCCTATTGGGAACAAAACTATCGTGAATTTGGATGGAATCATGTATAGGTCTATAATAATGGTTTTGATACCATAATAAATAACTTCATATAACTATATTTTAATTGGCGCTTAGTTTTCTTAAAGAATTCTAGGTGCCAATTTTATTTTTCCATTTTTGGTATAATTTGGAGTATATTCAAGTATACTGAATTTAAATGGCTAATATATACGACTTTTGATGTATAATTCTTATTTCTATATGTTTTGGATAAATTCATCAAAAAATTAGAAAAAAGTACTTGCATTATATTAGTGGCTCATGTTAATATATACGAGTGGTCAACGAGAGTTGATACGCGGCCCCGTGGTGTAGCGGTTAACATGTCGCCCTGTCACGGCGAAGATCGTCAGTTCAAATCTGATCGGGGTCGCCATTTTTTTTTACAAAAAATCATGCCTCGGTAGCTCAGTTGGTAGAGCAACGGACTGAAAATCCGTGTGTCGACAGTTCGATTCTGTCCTGAGGCACCATTTTTGTATTCCACGCGGTTGTGGTGGAATGGCAGACACGCCATCTTGAGGGGGTGGTGAGCGTACGCTCGTGAGGGTTCAAGTCCCTCCAACCGCACCAAGCTGATTAAACAAGGGCTTACAGGTAATTCTGTAAGCCCTTGTTTTTGTTTGACATCATAAAGTCTTGCGTGGTTTGACATCATTTTGACATCAGAATATTTTAGAAATACGTTCTACGATGTCATCTTCCATTTTAGGTGTCACATGTGAGTAGGTATCCATTGTTTCTTGGAATGAAGCGTGTCCTAGGCGTTCTTGTATGGCTTTCATATTGGCCCCATTTTCGATGAGAAGGGTGGCATGGGTATGTCTAGTACCATGCATAGTAAAAGAGGGCTTACCGATTAAACTAGCGTATTTCTTACATAGCTTGCTGACTTCATCAGGACAGCGAGGAGCACCTTTTATACCAGGGAATACAAGGTTATTATTAATCCAGTTCATGGTTTTAATTCTACGCTTGTCTATGACTGTTTTATGCTTCATAATCTCCTGGAGCGTTTCCGTATCAATGGCGATTATCCGTTTTGAGGGCTGTTTGTGAAATGGATATAGTTGATTTTTTGAAATCGATATCCGACCATCTTAAGCCTAATAATTCAGACCGCCGCATACCTGTTGCAAATGCTAATTTAAAAAGTGCATGATGCTCTACGTTAGATATATTGGATAGGAAGTTTTTAACCTCATCTACGGATAACGTTACCATATGCCGAACTTTAACCTGCTTTGGCCTATCTATGTTTTTCATATAGTTCTTAGGGATGATGTCATCTTTTACCACCTGCTCTAATATGGATCCTAGAATTGTCATGGTGTAGGATATAGTCCTTGATGATAATCCATCCATTGATTTAAAAACATATCGTAATGTATTAGGTTTAATTTCGGCTAACTTTACGCCGCCGATTTTATCTCTGATATAGCGATTGATAATGCCTGTATAGCTTTGATATGTGGCAGGTGTTATAGTCTTTTCCTTTAGTTGTAACCATATATTAATCCAGGTATTTAATGAAATTGTATCATCGAAATTAGCACATGCTTGATTAGTATTTATGTATTTCTCCATAGCTTCTATGGCAGCTTTCCTGGTGGTGCTATAAAAGAATTTACGCTTACCGTTGATGGTTTTCGATACCTGGTATCGTCCATCTGCTCTTTTTTTAGCCTTGAATTTATAATCTAAGTGCAACTAAAAAAGATTCATGGCTTTCTGATAAAATAGTGTTTGCAAAGACATCTAAAAATCAGGAGGAGCCATGAATCATTATACTCATTTTACACTAAAAGAGCGCGAAATTCTAAAACATTTTATTGATATAGGAAAAAATCAAACAGAAATTTCAATTTTACTTGGGAAAAATAAATCATCTATATCAAGAGAAATCAAAAGAAATAGTCAAAATGGCGAGTACATACCTTGTGAAGCCCATGACAGATATAAAAATAGACGCTTTAATTGTAAACCAAGAAAAAAGCTAGATAATCCAAGTCTATATGAATGTGTAAAGAATTTATTTTTGAGACATCAATGGTCTCCGGAACAGATCTCCTCTCGATTTAAATTTGAAAATTCAAGCTTCACTATTAGTTACAATACAATTTACAGGGAAATATATAATGGTCGTTTTGATGAAAAAGAACTATCACATGGAAATAGAGGAGTTGTTCGCAAACTACGACATCGTGGTAAAAGTCGTCATACAAAAAATTATGAAGAAAGACGTGGAAAAATTCAAATTAGTAATTTAATTACAGATAGACCAGATCCTGCAAATAATCGAGAACGATTAGGTGATTGGGAGGCTGATACAGTTATGGGGCAGACTGGTAAGGCTTGCTTAGTAACATTAACTGATCGAAAAAGTAGGTATCTGCTATGTAAAAAAATTGCAAAAATGAAAGAAATAAATCTTAGACCGCGCAAATGCTTAAATTGGCAACCTCCATACGAGGTTTATCATTCAGTAGAGTTGCATTTGACTTGACAATTCAAGGCCATAAAAATAACCTCCTTGGCTTAAATTTGGGTATAAGAAATAAGCCTTAGAGGTTTTATGTGATATAATAATATTGGAGTAAAAATGAAATACCTATAAGACTAGGTATGTAGTTTTTAGTAGCCCTCACTGCGGTGAGGGCTTATTTTTTTATATTTCTTTAACGGCATCAACTAGAGATGTGCTATTCCAATTGACAGTTTTATGAGCAGCCATTTGTACTGCTAAAGGTAGACGTTCATTACCGCGCGGTTTAATGGCGATAATTTTCTTTCCCATTCTAACAGCTTCATCAATTTCGTATTGAATCCAATTACTGTAGCTAGCGTACATACCAGCAATTATTATAACAATGCTAGCATGCTTTATTTGTTCTGTTAGTGCCTTTTTTAGTTTTAGCGTATTGTTAGCATCTACAGGGTCATGTCTTGGGACGCTATAATTGTGATATAATATAGGTGATCTATCTAGCCACTCAATTATAGTACAATAATCATGATTGTAATTCCAAGCATGGCTAATAAAAATGTTTTTTCTTATTGGGGCGAAAAACATACATACACATCCTTTCAATGGGGGAATGAAAATGAAACAAAGATTTATGAAAAAGCCAATTGTAATAGAGGCATTTCAAACTGATAAAGAACTTATTATTCAAACCTTAGAAGGCCCAATTAAAGCTTCAGTGGGAGATTGGATAATTACAGGTATACGTGGTGAGCAATATCCTTGTAAGCCTGATGTGTTTGAAAGTACATATCAACCGGTATCTAATGATACTAAGCTTACTTCTTGCTTGTAGAGCCACTATTCATATTGGCCCAGTTTATATTTTCGTGCGAAATAATTGATTCACATCGTTCGACTAACAATATAAATCGTTCATCATCTGATAACTCTTTATATACACCTGCTTTATTTAAGTAGGTGTATTTTTCATTTTTTAGTAGCTCAGAGGTTTTTCTATACTCAATCCAGTTTTCATGAAAGTTGTGCAAACCATGTAAAGCTACCACAATAACAATGCCTGCAGAGGATGCTGCGACTATATATTTAATGAATTCATAATCTGTAATTGCTGGTGTCAACACGGCTATTATTCCGCCAAGGGCCATTTCAGTCCATTTACACCATTTAAATCTACTTTGATTAGAACTACTCTTTTTGTTGTACCATTCAATCTGATCATCTAAGCGTTCATTTATATATGCGTCTATTTCACATTGTGTCGCCATGATACCTCCTAACATGCAATCAAACATTAAAATGATGATAAAAGTCGATGTTTTCTAATTCCGAATCGTCTATATGTGACCTACGAACCATTTGTTCGACAAGGTTCACATGTTCATCTAAGTAAAAATCATCATTAATAATATGCATTAATTCATGTTTAATCTCCTCTCTCATGCGATCATGAGGGAGATTTTGGTTTATATAGATATTATGAGTATCTATATCTTCACATTCCTCTGACACGGCATTGGCATGTGGTAAGTCGCAGTAAATCAAATTTACAACCAATATAACACTCTCCCTTGTGTATATTATTTTGAAAGCTTCTTTTGGCTTTCTTTTTTTATTTGTTGAATACTTTTAGTCGGTGTCTCTAAATCTTCTGGCATAGTACCGCCTAATTCTTTGATGGTTTGACGTACTTTGGCACCGACGTCATGATGAACTTTATTGGCGTTTTCTTTTCCTGTTATTCCTTCACGGCGCAATTTTTCATCAGTTTGTGTAGCTCGGAATAGATTAGCAGCAAGTTCGGTACTACCCATATGATCCAAAATCTTCTGAGATTTCTTTAGACCTTTTTTAGCGTGAATTTGTTTTACACCCAAACCTCCATATAAACCTTTATAGCCTTCGTTTTGAAAAATAGCATAATCTTTAGGCTCTTTTATACCTGCTTGGTTAGCAGCTTCAGCTAAAGATATATTATGATCTTTAATATCTTGTCGGATTTGTAAACGTAAGCTATCTTCTTTTTGTAATTCTAATTGCTCTTGCTCATGAGTTTTCACAGCAAAATATGTTTGAGCTAATGCGATTACCTCTTTACGAGGATTGCCATTCATAGCGATTAAATAACAAGCGTATCTAGAGAGTACTATATCTTGTATATTGCGTTGTAAGTTAGCCCCAATATCTACCAATTTGTTGACGTCAACAAATTCGGAGAGAACCGCATGGCCACTGGCTTCACAAGCAATTTTAGCCTTTTCAATAATTTTACTAAAATTTCTCCATTCTGAGTATTCTAGTATTTCTTGTAAATCCCTAGCATACCAATACTCATTGCCATCATCATCTATTTGTTTAATTGACTCAAAAGGGGATTGATAGGTATTGTCTGCATTGCTGGGACTCTCTTCAGGAAAAAAGAAAAACATATAAGCTTCACCTCCTAGTATTTATTTATAACGAATCATTTATTATTTATGTTTAAGTTTGAGTAGTTCAATATATTCAACAGCTTTTTCCATATCCTCCTTTGAAATTCCACGTGATGCGGAGAATAATAAACGTGCAGAAGGATGAGTGCGAAGGTATTCAGCGTATTCAGCTGTTTCAGAATCAAGGTAATAACCTTGTGGAGTATCATCATTATCCCAACCGATTAACCATTCTGGTTTTACTTCTAATATGGGCGCTAATCTATTAATAAAATCAATAGAAACACTAGCAATTTTGCCAGATTCATATCTTTGCATATTACTTTCACTAATACCTAATCTTGCTCCTAGGTCAGCTAATGTTATGCCTTTTTGTTTTCTAATGGCTTTAATTCGTTCTCCTATTTCTTTATTTATTGTATTTCTTTCATCGATACTCATAATATGCCTCCAAATAAGAATCGCCTTTACAAATATATATTACAATGAACTTGAATAAAATTCAAGAAAAATTATAAAGTTTTTATAAAATCTTGCATAAAGCGGGTAATATGTTTTTCTAATAGGCTTATCATGTAATCAGAAATTTGCATAAGGTGCAAGAAAAGTAATGTGAAAAAATGAAACTAGAAAAACTGAAAGGCTTGTTGGTAGAACACAAGAAAACATATGCGGATTTAGCAGAACTATTGGATATTTCTATTACCACTATTAACAGTAAAATGAATGGAAAAAATAGTTTGATGTAGCAGAGGCTACAATGATTAGTGATTGGCTTGGGTTAGACTGCTCTAGTAGAGTAGATATTTTTTTACACAATAACTTGCATAAAGCGCAAGTTATGAGTTAGAAGAGGTGAAATCAAATGAAAGAAGAAAGTAAAGCATTTATAAACGAAATGCAAATAGAGGTTAGTTAAAAGCGAATTACTAAATTAATTGAAGCCAAGACGATTATCAAAGAAGTAATACATTATGATCCCAGTGAAAAATCAAAATATAAAACGATAGTTCATATGATTGATGAAGTAATTGTGGATGAACTTAAAGTCGAAGAAAAGTCAATGCAAGCTTTGAAGCAATAGTTTTAACAACCTCAAGAGATGCAGAGCCACTTATTTTACCGAGTGTACTTTTTGTTTGTTTCCAAACAGAATCATCACGAATAGTATCTAAATAATCATGACCTTCATTAGTTAATCTAGCAATAGAAATATAAGGAGCACTTTCATCAATTATACCAATAATAAATCCTGCATCATCTAAAAGGAAAACATGGTAAAGAATAAGGTCTTGGTTTCGATGTAGTTTCGAAAGACTATTTAAAGTCAAAGATGCATCAATAGAATTAGAGTTTTCTACAGCAAACAATATATTTCTAATCAAATCTAAGTTCCGTTTCATAGTGAACCTCCTTTTACGATAATTATAGCACTGAAAAAGAGGGGATAAGGGGAAGTCTAATGAAAGAGAAAAAGTAAAATGCCCCAAATGTAATGTAGAAGTACGGGATGGAAACTTCTGCAAACATTGTGGGGCAAAACTAAAAGCCGTATGTGATTGTTGGGGATTGAATAAAAGCTACAATTGCCACCAGAAAAAATGTGTAGGTAGAAAACTTTTTTAGTCCGAGAATTGCAATAATAAGTTGAACATTATCAGCTAAATAGTTCATCAGGTCGCATAAGAGTAAATCCTGTCCAGTTCGGCCTCGAAGAGTTCATCTGGTGTTCTGTATCCGAGAAGTTTCCTTGGCAACCCGTTACACCAGAGTTTGACCTGAGCTATCTGCTCATCTGAATAGCTATCAATCCGTTTTCCTTTCGGAATAAACCTGCGAATTAATCCGTTATGACGCTCCACAGATCCTTTCTCACAGGATGGGCAAAATAGACCAGTGTTTTACTCAGAGTCTCCAAGTTAGACAGTGTCGAAAACTCGGAGCCGTTGTCTGTGGTGATTGTCTTAAAGACATCATCCCAGTGTTCCTCAAACTGAGAACGAACTGTTGACAGAGCATTCATGACGCCGTTCGGATCACGACCGGGGACACGAATCATCCAGTACTCCCTGGTCTTTCGCTCAATCATGGTTAGTAGGGCATCATCGGTATTATTTTTTGAGCCGATAACGAGATCCGCTTCCCAATGTCCAAACTCCTTGCGGTCATTTACAGATGCCGGACGGTCCTCAATGCTCCGACCGAGAATTCGCTTGTTTTTATGGATCTGCAACTTTTTAGGTGATCTGCGAAGTTTTTCCGGAAGATCAATGTTCTTGATTCCAAGAAGTCCGAGATTAATGTAACCATAAAGTGTTTTTGTACAGACAATCTGATCTCTGGTGAATAATTCATCCTCTAAGGCATGGCCAACACAAGCATCAAGTGACCATCCTTCTTCGAAGAACTTCTGCTCTACAAAAGAGATGAAGTTAGATTTCTCGAAAAAGTCATAGTGCCGGCAACATGACTGGCGATTTCGCTCATAAGCATCTTGACCGGCAGTGGCTTTGTAACGGAGGATATTTCCTTTGTATAGTGACACAGTTCCGCGCTTGATCTCATTTCGAACGGTGTTCGGTGCACAGCCGATTTCCTTGGCAATCCTGTTAGGACTCCATCCATCTTTGAGTCGAGTCTGAATCAAAACACGGCACTCAAATGTAAGATGTTGTCCTTTTCTGTGCTCATTTGCAGTATAATGTAAGTGGTCCATAGGGATTTTCTCCTTGTGAATGAAGTTTAGGCACTTACATTCTACCAAAGGGAGAGAGCCTTATGGACTTTTTGTGTTACTTGTTCAACTTGATTTTACAATTGGCGGCTCAAAAAAATGGATTATAGTTAAATATTTTAATGCCTTGAAATATAAAAAAGACCAATCACTAGAGGCGAGATTACAAGACATAAGATATTGCGCAAGAGTGAATTTGGGAATGTTTATTATTGCAGTAATCCTAACGATTCTAAATATTACGAGAATATAAAGGTTAATATTGCAATTATTATTGTTGTAAATATACCAATGCCAGCTAACCATGCAGCAAATTTACCATATTTAGCAGATTCCTTTGAAATACGAAGACTTTCTTCTGCAAGTTGTAATGTATGATTTTCTTTTTCCAATTGATGCAAGAAATTTAAACCGGATACGGTTAGTTGAAATTCATCAGAATCATCAAAATAATAAGGTGCAAAAAAATCTTTTGGTATAGTTACAAGTTTAAAGTAGGACTGTATTAGAGAGCTAGTATTAGAGATTGCAGATATACGATCAATAGAATAAAAGGGTGGTTCAACTTTCTTTTTGGGAGTGTTGGATAAATACAATTGGAGAGTTGCATCGTTCAATATGGATACTTCTGCTTTTAATTCAGCGTAAGTTTTTGACTTCCTATTAATGAATAATATTAATTTCTCTAAATTTTCATTGGTTAGATAATGAGCGTGTAAATCAAAGGAATCAAGTTCTTCTTTATAGTTTAAATATTCTTGTTCAATAGATTTTTGCGATAACTGAAAATTAGAAATAGGTAATGCGTTCATAATCCCTATATTTTTTTGGATGGCATTACTAATAGCTTCGGATTTTTTTAATAAGTCACTAGTGGGTTTCATAAAAGACCTCCTTTTAAATAATTATAGCAATAAGAAAGGATTAATAAAATGGAACGTGTTCAACCAAAGTATGTGCCTATTAGCACATTAGCTAAGATATGGAGGCGTAGCAGAATGTATATCTACAGAAGAGTAGATATGATCCGCAATGAAGGTAAATTTAATGATATATCCCTACAATTAGGACCACAACAAACATTGGTTCATGTAGATAAATTTGCAACATGGATGAAAAGCCAGAATATGAAGTGGTTAAAGGGGGCATAACAATGAGAACTAAGTTAGACATTATCACCAATATACAGTTGGTGTTATGAGTAATGATTCTAGGACTATGTGGAGGCATAGAGTTTCTACATGGCTGGAATATATTATTAAACGTTTTAATGATGATACTAACAGGGGCAATCATATTCCTGTTAAGCACATTAAAGGGGATGATGAAACATGAATACAAAAGAAAGAGGGCTTACGCTGCTAGGAAGATACCTAAAGTTCAATGAGACAGAGGTTAATGAGTTAAGAGAAAAAATTAAAAATCTTACTTATAACCGCAAACATCAATTGTTAAATTTCACCATTCTAGGTAATGGAAGAGTAATATTCCTAAATCAAAAACAGTATGGATGGAATATCCGTATCACAGGTAATGGGCCAATACGAGAAGGGCGCTTAGCCATAATGGAATCAGTAAGGCGCAACATATGGAGCGAATTAAATGAATAAACCATATTGTGCAATCTGTAGTGATACAGGCAATAAAAAAGCCATCACTACATACATTAATGTAAGAAGGCTAAAGGATCTATTCATATGGAACATTGCGATGCATGTCAGTATTTAGAAGTCAATCAAAGAGACATGCTAATATAGATGATATTGTAAATTTGTAGATAATTGTCTCCTAATATATTAGATTGAGTATATTAGGAGGTAATTTTATGGATACTATCAGTCTAAATTTATCTCATGAAGAATTTGTACTCTTCAATGATTTTGCAAAAATGAAAAAATGACAATAGAAAATTTACTTAAGAAAACATTATTAGAAAAAATCGAAGATGAATATGATCTAATGATGGCAAAAGAAGCATTATTTGAGTTTAGTATGGCTTCGGATACCTTTACGGCAAAAGAGATGCAATAAAAATATAATTTATAAGGAGTGATGTCTTGAAGTATTTACGTCATGAATTAAACCAAGTAGAAAAGGAATATTTAAAACAATTTGGTGAAGATTCCTTAAATCGTGTTATACTCCATGATCCAAATACAAAGGATAAGCAAGAGATTCAAGATACGATTGATATTTTAAAAGAAGCGATAGCTAAAAATAAACCTCTAGAACAAGTGCCGGAGGATATGTGGAATCTTATTGAATTCTAATGTAAAAGACACATTGCAAATTATAGCAATGTGTCTTTTATGTTATAGATTATACAGTTCTGGTTTACGGTCCCTGAATATATTGATTTTGTTGCGAATGTCTTCGACAACATCGAAATCAATATTCACAGAATCAATACCCTCCTCAGTATTCATTTCTAATAGATTTGTACCCGAAGGATCGTATACGGCGGAGTGTCCCGTACTTTGGATGCGACCAACCGTGCCACAGCCGTTTACAGCACACACGAATAATTGATTCTCTATGGATCGTACTTCATTAAGTACTTGCCAGTGTCGTAGGCGCATAGTAGGCCATTGAGCTGGCACAAATAGCAATTCTGTATTTGGTAATGCGGCCATGCGCACTAATTCTGGAAAGCGGATATCGTAGCAAATAACGGTGCTACACGGAATGCCATCTAACTCAAAATGTGTGGTGTGCGTACCGCCTGCGAAGTATTGATCTTCTTTCGCTGGACTAAAGCCGTGCATTTTAGAGTACTCTCCAACGAGCGTGCCTTCTCGGTTATAGGCATAGGAGGTATTGAACACCACATCATTTTTAGCAACTGCTACAGAGCCACCTACGATGTTTACGTTATGCTCTTTCGCAAATGTACTTAATAATGATTTAGTTCGCTCTCCATTTCTATCAGCGATGTTAATCAAGTCTTTAGATGGATAAAATCCAGTATTCCAGGTTTCTGGTAATACGATAATATCTGGGTTTTCAGAAAGTGATTGAACGAGTAATTCTTGAACACGAGTATAGTTATATTCTACGTCATTTATATGGACGTCCATTTGAATAATAGTTAGGCGTTTTTTCATAGTAAATCCTTTATTTGATGAAATGGTATCGTTTATGTGAAATATATTATAATTAAAATATTAAAACATTATTGAGTAGATTACAATCACGGGTAAACAATTCGCTAGTTTTTACTATTCTTCTTATAAATGATATAATATAAGTTATTAAATTGTGTCTATATAAAGGGGGACCTATGAAACGATTTTCATTGGTAGTGCTTTGCACAATTGTAATTGCTACAGTGTTAGCAGGATGTGGAATGCTTTCACAGCAAACGACAGAAACACAAACTAAAATGCCATCTGTGAAAGAGGTGACGATGGTACATCCATCGGGAATTCCAGTGCTCATGTATCATAAGATTGGCGATGATAAAGATAATGATGCGGTTATCCGAGAGGATTTATTCCGCCAGCAAATGAAATTCCTCAAGGATAATGGATACCATCCGTTGACGATGGATCAGTTATACGATTATGTAGTCAATGGTGCTGCGGTACCTGAAAAACCTGTAGTACTAACCTTTGATGATGGTTATGCAGATACATACTCTATCGTGTATCCATTGATGAAAGAATATGGCTTTGCTGCTACTGTTTTTGTTAACCCAGGCGATGTAGGCACACGACTTACATGGGAACAATTAAAAGAAATGAAAGATAATGGTATAACTATTTCTAATCATGGGTTCCAACATGTGGAAATGGGCCAACTTTCAAAATCGGCACAAATGGAAAATATTCAAAAAGCACAACAAGCGTTAGCTGATAAGTTAGGCATTACAGATAATCCTTGGTTCTGTTATCCCTATGGGGACAAAAATAAGGATACTGATGCTGCCACAAAAGACAGTGGTATAAAGATGGCTATGGCTATGAAGTCCGGTTGGGCTCATACAGGGGATAATCCATACAATATTTTACGTGTTTGGGTTGGTAATGCCGTAGACATCAAGCATTTTGAAGAACGAATTAGCACTGAACATTACAGTGATTTATAAGGAGATATACATTGTTTAAAAAGAATTGGGTAAAGTTCATCATTATGGTGTTCTTATTTACCGCAGTTACATCACCATTCGTGGTATTGTTTGGACCATTTAATAATGTAAAACGTGCCGTAATTGGTGCTATCTTACAATCTCGTCATCCTCAATACATTACATGGCTATTTAGCAACGATGAATTGCAATCTATTTTGGGGACAGTAGGTGTTGTAAAGAGTCAAGATTTGTTTAAATTTAATGCTCGCGAAGATAAAGACCTAAAATTGGAAAAAATTGAGTCTTCCCGTTATGTAGGGTACGTGCTTGAAATTCCAGATCCTCGTCGCATCCAAGTTGCGACAGCTGCAAACATCCAAGAAAAAGGGGATACCACAAGTAACATCGCTAAAATGAATGGTGCCGTAGCAGCTATCAATGGTGGTGGTTTTCATGATCCTAATGGTACTGGTACAGGCCGCTTGCCATATGGCTTTATCCTTCACGAAGGGGATTATATCATCGGTAAGGATGTAGGTCCTGATGAATCTGTTGATTTTGTAGGCTTCTCTAAATCTGGTAACTTGATTGCAGGCAACTATGATAAAACCGAATTAGCTGATATGAAGGCTATGGAAGGTATTACCTTTGGGCCGCCTCTTATTGTAGATGGTAAGAAGATGATCACTGATGGCGATGGTGGTTGGGGCGTAGGTCCTCGTACGGCCATAGGTCAACGTAAGGATGGTACTGTGTTGTTCGTTGTGATCGACGGTCGTCAACCAGGCTATTCCTTGGGTGCTACCTTGCGTGATGTGCAAGATGTACTTTATGAAAAGGGCGCATACATTGCGGCTAACCTAGATGGTGGCTCTAGCTCTACATTGTATTTAAATGGCAAAGTTGTAAATAAACCAGCCGATTTGTTAGGGGAACGGATGATTCCTACGGCGTTTATCGTGAAATAGGAGGAACAATGAAACCTTTTACGCGTGTACTGAGCGCCTTTGCAGTAGGCATTCTACTGCAAGGAGGGGTGTATCTGTACCTTGATCAATATATGTTTGCACCGACTACGGATTTTAACGTCTCTGGTGCGTCTAAGGATGACACGAAAAACTTCCCCGACGTAAAAGAGGGACGTAAATACGTATCTTATGACCACCAATTTATGGCTGTTGTTACAGATGAATCACTCCGGATTTATAAGGCTGGTGAAAGCAAGCCCACAACGGTTAATTTGAAAGGTCGCTCCATTAGCTATTTTGACTGGATGCCAGATCGTAACTACGCAATTATGGGCTTGTATACGGACAACAAGGTTGTTATGGCCCGACTTAATGCAGATGATCCGGAACACGAAGTAGATACAGAACTTGAAGATGTACCAAAGGGAAGTCGTATTGTTGATGCGGCGTATTCCGAAGCGACAAATGTGGTGTACATGAAGGTGAAAGTCCGTGAAGGTGCATACCGGATTTACAGAACTGATGCAAACTATGATACGCGTCGCGTTTACATGCAAGCTACGGATATTGGTCGTATTGCTGTATTCTATGATGAAGATAATTTCTTCTATGATAATGCTAAAACTGGCGATATCTTTATGTTTAATGGTATCGAAGGTGGCTGGCGTGTTATCAACCCACCTGGACGATTCCGTTTGCTTGGTGTAGATACTAGCAAGACCATCTATATTGCTCGTGTCGATGAAGATAATAATGTATTAACTGTATACTCTGGTAAATTAGGCGTAGGATTTAAACCTATTTATAAATATAATAATCCGACTACCTTGTCTGAAGTAACCATGAATGCTGTGAAAGAAATTATTGCCAATGGCAGTGATGATACGACCAAAGTAACAGAAGATAACGATAAATCATCTAAAGACTCTAGCTCTAAGAAAAAGAATTAATATAAAGCCTTTATAATCGCAGGTTATAAAGGCTTTATTTATAAAATTATTTAGTTTTATACGACATAATTCAAGTTGAACTCATATTTATTTCGTTATAATCGGTATATGAGTATATGAGATGGTGATTTAACGGGCGACGATAATACATGAGAAAGGCGGTTGTCTATGAATATATTGTTTGTACGGCTCAGCTATATTGGTGATATACTGCATGCCACAGCCGCCGCAAGGTGGATAAAGCAACAGTATCCGAATGCAAAATTACATTGGATTGTTACACCTAGCATGGCTGAACTATTAGAACATAATCCTTATGTAGATTATATAATTCCTTGGGAACGGGATGAATATGAGGCTCAATCAAAAAAATTACATCTTCGTACCATGTGGAACATGTGGTGGGATCTACGAAAACGATTGAAGCCATACCAATTCGATATAGCCGTTGATGTACAAGGTAGGCTCATTACGGGGCTTGTATTATTGGCATCTGGTGCACCTATACGGCTAGGATTAGGTGGTACTAAGGAACTGAATTGGTTATTTACTAATTACAAATCGAAGGATAGGTCAAAACATGTTATAGAGCAATATCTTGATGTAGCTAAATTACTGCCAGGGGCATTAAATAAAAAAATTATTCCTGTTGAGACTGAGAATATGGAGCTAATGGACCTTATTGTGACAGATGAGGAGCAGCAACAAGCTAAGTCTGAAGTTGAAACGGCATTTAGAGAAAAAGATAGGCCGTTGATTGGTTTAGTTCTTGGTTCATCATGGCAAACTAAATCTTGGCCTCATGAGAAGTGGCAACAACTAATTGATTCCTTGGCCTATAGAAGTAATTTTATATGCTTTGGGGGGCCAAAAGAAGCACAAGAGTTCAAAGATTTGATGCAACATGTAGAGAAAGAGGACTTGCCAGTTTACAATAAATTAGGTAAGACTACTTTACGTGAAATGGCGGCTCTTCTTGGTGAATGTGATGTGATAGTGGCCTGTGATACGGGTGCACTACATATGGCAGTAGCTCTACAACGCCCTGTAATCGCCCTATTTGGCCCTACAAACCCCGCAGAGTGGGGACCTCTAACTGGAACCTATAAAGTGCTACAAAATCATGATATGGATTGCTTAGGATGTCGTAAACGAAAATGTCCTAAAGGGAAATCATACTGTATGTCTGGTATCGATTCCGTTATGGTGAAGGAACATATTATTGAATTAATAGGCACAAAGGGTTAGACTTAATTAAGATTAAAAGCATATGGAGTTAGTTAGATTAGCCTGTAATATTGGATAGTCTAATTGACAGAATAGGAGTATATAATGGCAAAATTTAAAATTCAAAAAGGTTTATCCGATGCAGAAATGATGAAGCAATGGGGTGGAGATGATAACTTTGAAGAAACTATGATGCAGGCGGAACGCAATGCAGCGAAACCTGTGATTCATCAAAGTCCTAAACAAAACCAAGACGCATTCTATCGTGAGTTTTTAACTGAAAAGGTGGAAACGCTTATCGGTAAGATGTTGTTGGATATTAAAATGGAGTATTTTAAAGAAGGAGAAGGGGCATTCTCTATTCAAGTAAAACGAGCTGGTAAGAATATTGTCCTTGAAACAGCTCCTAAAAAGGTAAAGTAAAAACAGGTATATTTGAAATAGAAAATGTATATTCATGAATTTTAGATTGTCTTCACCAGTTATCATAAAAAGTGATAACAAGGATTGCAAATCAAGATAATTCGTTGTACTACATCAATAAATACTGATATACTTTTGTACATAAATAAAAATTATAATGATATGATGATTGGTTTGCTTTTGAATTCTCATTAACATACTCATTTGGTAATGATTAAAAATGCAAGATAAAATCTAGCATAACAGGTTCTTTTTGTGACTTTTTTTACACTTTTATATCAAAGATGCATGCTTTTTGATGATAAATAAGCATAATATACTTGTTGACAAAGAATTTTATAAGTAGTCTAATATAAGTATGTTCCAATAATTCCTAGCATATTTTACCTACGTAAGTAGGAACTATAGGAATTGTTGATAAATAGGTATGAGATAGTCATTGAGTGTATGTATAAAATTACATCACCTAACTATTTCGAATTGGAGGATTAACATGGCTAAAAAATTAAGAATCTGTGAAACCGTTCTTCGTGACGGTCATCAATCTATTTTGGCAACACGCATGCGTTACGAACAAATGGAACCAGTGCTTGGCCTTTTAGATGAAATCGGTTATGAAGCTCTTGAATGTTGGGGCGGCGCTACTTATGATAGCTGTCTTCGTTTCTTGAACGAAGATCCATGGGAACGTCTTCGCAAATTAAAAGCTAATGTAAAAAATACACCACTACAAATGTTGCTTCGTGGCCAAAACTTGTTGGGCTACAAACACTACTCTGATGATGTAGTAGAAGCATTCTGTAAAGCTGCTGTAAAAAATGGTATCGACCGTATCCGTATTTTCGACGCATTGAACGATCCTCGTAACATGGAAGCTGCTATTAAATATTCCAAAAAAGCAGGCGCACACGTTCAATCCGCTATGGTATACACTATTTCTCCAGTTCATACAACTGAAAGCTTCTTGAAAGTTGCTGAAACTTTGGTTGAAATGGGTACTGATTCCCTTTGCATTAAAGATATGTCCGGTTTGTTAGGACCTGCTGATGCATTTGATTTAGTTTCTACTTTCAAAAAACGTTTTGGCGATTTGCCAATCGACTTGCACAGCCATTTCACTTGCGGTCTTGCAAGTACTACATACTGGGAAGCTGCTAAAGCTGGCGTAGATATCATCGATA
>ERZ773004.285-NODE-285-length-33583-cov-7.045604_pt1 | contig 33583 bp, 20 predicted proteins | sample MGYA00580667_ERZ773004 | MGnify/ENA primary metagenome ERZ773004 (study PRJEB29015, sample SAMEA2737963) | human oral metagenome | biome: human oral; feature: human-associated habitat; material: dental | place: China | collected 2123 ... | reverse complement strand
GGAAGTCGCCATGGACATGCTTCGCCGTGGATGGAAGATGGGGTTACATGCGAAGTATGTGATTACCGATAGTTGGTTCACTTGCGAGCAACTTATGGCGTGTGTTAGGGGCATAGGTAAGGGTGCGATGCACTTTGTCGGACTTGCAAAGATGGGAAAGACGAAATACACCGTATCGGGCAGGAAGAAAAATGCTGCAGAGCTCATTGTCGCCTATGAACGCGAACGAGGAAAGAGTTGTCGTAAGTATAGATGCCGGTATATTCAGCTCAACGGCAACTTAGGAGACATACCTGTCAGAATCTTCCTCATCAAGTATGGTAGGAACTCCGCATGGAACGTCTTGCTCACCACGGACACTACGATGTCTCTCGTAAAAGCCTTTGAAGTGTATCAGATCAGATGGAACATAGAGGTGATGAACAAGGAGACTAAGCAGTATCTCGGATTAGGAGGCTATCAAGGTTGCGACTTCAATGGTCAGATAGCCGACGCAACGCTGTGTTACCTCACATATACCGTCATGGCCTTGGAAAAGCGGTTCACAGAATATCAAACCATGGGCGAACTCTTTTCGGATATGGAGGGCGATCTCATGGCACTCACGTTATGGAAGCGAGTTCTTGCCTGTATCGAACGCATTCTTCGTGTTTTAGGAGAAACACTTGGGATGACGCCCCAACACCTTATGGCTACGATCTGCGACAACGACAAAGAGATGAGCAAAATCCTTGTAATGGCTGAAGCGTTGGAAAAATGGGATGAAGTATGTGGACAGTCTGCATAACTTCTATTAGCCATGTGTTAAAGCTCAATGGATATGGGGGACTACAGGCAAAGGTGAATGGGAAAAGCCAGGGTTTTAAGGGGTGGGAAACTTTAGTTAAGTTATAGCGTTACTGAGTTGGTAAGGCTTTGAACCCCACACCTCACCAGCTTAACAACCATAAACACATCGCCGCCACCATTCTACAAAGCTTAGAGTGGTGGCGGCTGTGTGTCTTAGGGCGGCTTGCAGCAAAGCATTGCCCTGGCATTAGCCTAGTTGCGGCAAAGCATATCACTCCTACCTTCCCCTTGGAGCGGGGTTGGGGTGAGGGTGGAACTAAGGTTGATCAACGCTGGGTAGACACTGGATTCAGCAAAGGCAAAAGCGCATTAAGGTCGCTAAGCGGGGGTTGTTTATTCGTTTGTTTGTCCGCAATACTCTCCTTAAACTCGCTTAATGTAATGTTTCACATGTTTTGCAAAACCTTTCACGTCCTTAATCTTCTTCAAAAACGGCCTGTAATTTGCCAAAACCAATTTTTTTTGCGATATTTGCAGTAGATTTCAGAGACCGCGGCACGCCATGTGCCGAAAACCAACAGCAGTATATATATAATGGACGTAACTCCCGATAAACATTGGGAAGCAGCTCTTGCGCTCATTGCGCAGAACGTTTCTCCACAGCAGTTTGACACCTGGTTCAAACCCATTGTCTTCGAATCGTTTAACAACGAGACGAAGCTCTTGGTGTTACGTGTGCCAAGCTCGTTTGTGTACGAGTATATCGAGGAGCATTATATCGACCTGCTAAGTCGTGTGTTGTTCTCTGCTTTCGGCCAACGCATACGCCTTACTTATAGGGTGGTGGTGGACAGCGAGCACAAAAAGACCCAAGATATTGAGGCCGACCCCGCCGAGGCGCACGCTACGCAGGCTGCCAAGACATGGGGCGCAAAGCAAAAAGCTGTGGAGGAACCAGCCAAGGAGCAGGAACTGGACCCACAACTTAACCCACACCAAACTTTCTCTAACTACATCGAGGGCGATAGCAACAAGCTGTCGCGTTCCGTTGGGCTGTCTATTGCCGAGCATCCCAACACCAATCAGTTCAACCCCATGTTTATTTATGGGCCGTCGGGCTGTGGAAAAACCCACCTCGTAAACGCCATAGGCGTGCAAACCAAGCAGCTGTACCCCCAGAAAAGGGTGTTGTACATCAGCGCGCACCTCTTTCAGGTGCAGTTTGTTAACGCGGTGTTGAAGAACGCCACCAACGATTTCATCAAGTTCTACCAAACCATCGACATGCTTATTGTTGATGATGTGCAGACGTGGGCCAGTGCAGATAAAACCCAAGAAACGTTTTTCCATATCTTCAACCACCTCTTTCGCAACGGCAAACGCATCATCTTGGCTAGCGATCGCCCACCAGTTGAACTGAACGACATGAGCGATAGGCTTATCACACGTTTCTCGTGTGGCATCATTGCCGAACTAGAAAAGCCCAATGTGCAGCTCTGTGTAGACATATTGAACGCCAAAATACGACGCGACGGACTGAAAATTCCTGCCGAGGTGACGCAGTTTATTGCCGAAACGGCTAACGGAAGTGTGCGCGACTTGGAAGGGGTTATCAACAGTTTGATGGCTTATTCGGTCGTGTATAACAGCGACATCGACATGCGGTTGGCCGAAAGGGTGATTAAAAGGGCAGTGAAGGTAGACGATACGCCACTTACCGTAGACGACATTTTGGAGAAGGTGAGCAATCATTTCAACGTTAGCGTGTCGGCCGTGAGCAGCAAAAGCCGCAAGCGCGACTTGGTTGTGCCGCGCCAAGTGTCGATGTATTTGGCTCAGAAATACACCAAGATGCCTGCCAGCCGCATAGGAAAACTTGTTGGCGGGCGCGACCATAGCACCGTGTTGCATAGTTGTGCGCAGGTTGAGGCACGCCTTAAAACCGACAGTCTTTTTGCTGCCGAGGTGGAAAGCATCGCCACATCGTTTAAGCTTAAAGGGTGAAAGCTCTTAAAGGTGAAAAAGTGAAAGGGTGAAAAGATGGCCATTAAAGGTGAAAGGTTGAAAAGGTGAAAAGGTAAAAAGATGGCTGCGCCTACAAACTTGTCAACCCGTTAACTCGTTAGCTTGTTAGCTGAAAAGGTGAAAAGATGGCCTTTAAAGGTGAAAAAGCGAAAGAGTGAAAAGGTGAAAAGATGGCTAACGCCTTTAAAAGTGAAGGAGTGCAAAGGTGAAAAGATGGCTGCGGCTGCCGATAAACGAGCAGAGCAAGTTGGGCTAGTATAACTAGAAAATCTAGTGAACCTAGAATAACTAGCATACCTAGGCCAGCTAGCAAATCTAGTGAACCTAGAATAACTAGTAAATCTATAACAGCTAACAAACCTAGAATAACTAGCATACCTAGGCCAACAAGCAAATCTAGAAAGGCCACCCCGCAAGCTTACCAAGCCAAATGCTTATTGGCTTGGCAACCCACAAACCCCACCACTTGTCCGCTTTTCAGCAAGAAATTTAACACAAAGAGTGCCCTTTTTACCCACCAATCGTCCACCTTGGCGCAAATAATCGATTCTCGCGGAGGTTAGTTTTGCTGCAAAAAAGGGTTAGTATGCGAATACGGCAAAATGAATATTTATTTCATAACACCGCCTTTTGCACCAATTGTTGGGCTGTTTGAGCCTAAATTTACTGCGATTTGCCGCTAAATGCAGTGCATTTTGGTGCTAAATGCAGTGTATTTTGGTGCTAAATGCAGTGTATTTTGGTGCTAAACGCACTGCGTTTTGGTGCTAAATGCAAGTCGTTTTGGTGCTAAACGCGATGCAAAATGCGGCTAAATGGAAGGTGATAAGCATAAAAATACACCGCAAATAGTATAAACAAACCTTTTAGAACCATGAAACACATGGCCCAAAAGGGCAAAATAACCATCAAAAAGTGGGATTTTAGGGGCTAAAAATACGTAATTGGGCTTGAAAAATTACGAACATTCAACCAATCTAGAAAGGCTAAATGGTGCAAAATGCAAGTAAATTTCTTAAAAATAGACACATGGAACAGTGCGTAGGTTGTAAAATAGCGGCTAATTACCTACTTTTGAGCCTTAATTTTCGCTAGAATGGCATGGAGGTTAGGGTGTGTTTTGTAAAATAAAAGCATTGTATTTAACAGTGGGAGCTTGTTGAGGAAGGTTTGAAAAGGGTACATTCCAAGCACTGCCTTGGCTTTAATCCAAATCAGTCGTTAGACCGCTTACAACATGTTTTATGTTGTTTTCATCACTTCTAGTCCATCTTTTGTTTGCTTGTCGGCATCTTGCCTGTCTTGTTCTTTTGACGTAGTACACTACGCCTTCAAGAATATGGTAGGCAATGTGCTCAACAATAAACAAAATCTAAACGGCTCTATCAATCGATTTGGTTTTAACGCTGCTTTCATCGGCAGGAAACTTTTCTCGCTCTTGTGCGCGTATGAATGTGCGCACAAGGTGAGAAATGTTCTTGATGTTGCGTGCAAAATAAAGGGGCGTGCCCCGTAAGGCCGCCCCTTTGTTTACTTGCCGTTAGCATTTTACAACTATGCCTGTTCGGGTGAAGTTGTATGGCATGGAGTTTTTAAAACATGTATGCAACAGAGGCAGAGAAAAGGTTCATTCTTGAATTGCCAAAGAGTGAACTGAATTTGTTGAAACCCCTGTCGTACCCTAACATAAACTGATACTTATCTTTAACTTCTATTCCGAAACGAAGACCTGCTCCCCAGCTGAAACGGTTCTGTATCTTTCTGCCAAGGGCATCTTTTGCCGTGAAGATATTGTCGTAAATAGTCCCTTTTTCTGTGTTGCCATCCATGAAAACTATTTCGTACTTCGATGTTCCAAATAGACCAAGTCCCACGAATGGGCCTGCGTTGAATAGCATCTTCACATCTTGCGAAACGGGAAATCTATAACCCACGTGTATGGGTAGGTTCAGATACCAGGACGTTGTGTATTGTCTGGATGACTTATATAGATGAAGGCCTAGCTCACCAAATTCCACTTTCCATGCGTGCGACTCTAATAAAAGCGACGCATCTGCATACCAACCTTCTGCAAGGCCATTAAAACCATACTCGGCTTTCGCACCAATGCTGAAACCCATTCTTGCATCAATATTTGTGGATGAATGGACATTAGTGCCTGCCGTAACGCCAACTCTGAAATTTTGAGCTGCGATAGGTAAGCAGAAAACGAGTAGAATGAAGTACGTAACAAATTTCTTTTTCATAAAAACTGGCTTTGATAATTTGACTCAAAGATAGTGTTTTGGGTGGAAATTATGGTTACATTAAGTGGATATGTTGGCCAACTTTGCATAGTTTAACGATTTGGCGGGGTGCATTGAAACTGTAATAAGTAATGTTGAGATAGTCAGAGCCTTGCATCGGCACACGCTTTTGTTATGTTGTTTAGGTGTGTTGGGCGTAAAACAGATGGTGGCAGCCAGCTGGGCAAACAACATGCGCCAACTACTGCTTGTGGTAGTTGGCGCATGTTTTGCGTTAAGTGGGGCGTATGTGAGGTTCTACACGCGGTTTTATTTCTCTTTTTCGCTGATAATCGACACGCAGAAAGTGCCGATAATGAGCATTGCGCCTGCGGCCATCATCATGTGGCTTTGCACGCTGCCCAGCAGATGTAGCAACGTGCCACCCAAGGCGGCGGCGATGATTTGGGGTACGCAGATGGTGCCGTTAAATAGGCCTAGGTATGCGCCCATGTGTCCTTTACCTTCCAAGGCGTTGGTTACGAAGGTGAAGGGCATGGCCAATGTGGCGGCCCAAGCGCAGCCAATGAGAATGAAAGGAACGAACATGAGGTACTTGTCGGTGATGTAGGGAACCATCAAAAAGCCGATGCCGCCCAGCAATAGCGAAAGGCCATAGGCCGTTTTGCGGTTGCGGATGTTGGGTAACACCACTGCCCATAGCACGCTGCCAATGGCTTGAATGGCGAAAAGTATGCCCACCCAGTTGCCTGCCTCTTGGTATTGGGGCGTGCTGGTGGCCGAATGTAGCTGCATGTCCACGCCCCAAACGGTGTCGGCGATAGAGCCTGTGGTGTAGGTCCACATGTACATAAAGGCAGCCCAGCAGAAGAATTGTACTAATCCAACCGTCCAGAACGTTTTGGGAGCGTTGCGCAGCAGGACAAAGACGTTGGTTTTCTCCTTGTCGAGAGGCTTTTCCAGTTGGTTGTATTCGGCATATTCTTTCGGGCTCCACTCCTTAACCTTCAATGTGGTGTAGATAACGCAGAGTATAAGTATGGCTGCGCCCACGTAGAAGGACCAAATAACCGAGTCGGGGACGACACCTACTGCGGCAATGTTGCTGATGCCGATGAAGGTGAAGAAGAATGGGAAGATAAAGCCCACCACCGAACCGGCGTTGCAGAGGAAGCTTTGTATGGAGTAGGCCAGTGCCTTTTGTTTCTCGTTCACCATGTCGCCAACCAGCATCTTGAAGGGCTGCATGGCCATGTTGATGCTCGTATCGAGGAACATGAGTGCCGTTAGGCCGAAAATCATGGCCGTACCGGCCGCCATGCCGAGCGAACCGGCATTGGGCAGGAGGCACATCACCAGTACGGCTACCGTTGCACCCACGAAGAGATAGGGTATGCGGCGGCCAAAACGGGTCCATGTTTTGTCGCTCAGCGTACCAACGATGGGTTGAACAAGTATGCCCATCAGCGGCGGAAGTATCCAAAAGTAGCTAAGGTCGTGCGGGTCGGCGCCCAGCGTTGCGAATATTCGCGAGATGTTGGCACTTTGTAGGGCGTAGGCTATCTGCACGCCGAAAAATCCGAAACTAAGGTTCCATAGTTTCCAAAAGTCCAAGTCGGGTTTCTTTTTCAGTTGATTGTTCATATATGGTTGTATTCGTAATTCGACGTTAATGTTTTTTGCACCTCACTGAATGTTGGGTGTGGGCATGTTTGGTTGGGTGCACGTTGTGGGGGATGGCGTGGCTTAGGCCGTTTGTTGCGCCTTGCTTTCCTCGGATGCTTGGGGCTGTTTGTCCAGGTCTTTGCCGTTGTTGTGCGCCGTGTTGGTTTCCTTTGGCAGGGTTCGCGCCAGCTGTTCGGTTATGGATGTGGCAACGGGGCGTGTAGAGTCTCTCACTACTAGTCGGGTGCGAACCAGTCTCCGTTCTACCTTGCCTTTCTCGATATGTCCCTCCACGTGGCGCATGAGTATCTCGGCAGCCGCTTCGCCCACTTTAAACCCATGTTGGTCTACGGTGGTTAGGGCTGGGTCGCAGGCCACGGCGCGTTGTCCGTTGGTAAATCCGCATACGCTGATGTCTTCGGGAATGCGAAAGCCCTTGCGCTTGGCCGAGTAAAGTATGCCGATGGCCGTATCGTCGTTAACGGCGAAGAAGGCATCGGGCCGGTCGTCCCTGTCTAACACCTCAGGCGCGATGCGCTCTGCATCTGAACGATTGTCGCATTGGAACACCAGTGAGGGGTCTACCTTTATGCCATGTTTGAGCAGTGCGTCGCAGTAACCGTTGTAGCGGTTCTTTGATATTTCGAGTTTCATCGACGCATTGAAACAAGCCACGCGCCTGCAACCTGTTTCCACCAAGTGGCTAACGGCGGCGTAGGCTCCTGCATAGTCGTCTACCACCACGCGGCTGGCGTTTACGCCTGTGCACACTCGGTCGTAGAAAACCAGTGGCACGCCCCTGTCGATAAGGTGTTGGAAGTGGGCGTATTGTGTGGTGTCTTTGGCCTGCGACACGATGATGCCGCACACCTTGTTCTCGAAGAACGACTTACAGATGCTCACTTCGCGTTCGTGCTGTTCGTTGCTGTGGGCCACCATGATGCGGTAGCCTTGTTTCTCGGCTGCCTCTTCAATGCCTGCAAGCACCGAAGCAAAGTAAAAGTGCGTTAGTTCGGGTACAATCACGCCAATGATTTTCATTGGGCGTACCCTGCTGTTGCGCAAGCTTTCGGCGATGAGGTTCGGCGAGAATTTGTGCTCGTTGGCGTAGGCCTGTATGCGTTCGCGCTGTTGCCGGCTGATGCGCGGGCTGTTTTTCAACGCTCGCGATACCGTCGCAACCGAGACGTTCAACTCTCTTGCGATATCCTTCATCGTGATAGATGCTATTTCTCCCATAATTCTAAATTCTCTTTTGCCGCTAAAAAGCGCATATAGTTGTTGTCCTTGAAGCCTATCTGTGATGGCTCTGTGTAGAGGTAGACCTTGCAAAGATATAAATTTATTCTGTATTTCTTAGTTTTTATTCGGATTTATTCATGGTTTTCTGTATATTGGGAGGATTTTTTGAGTCAATGAGTTGGTGAGTTGATGAGTTGGTGAGTTTTTAAGTTGATGAGTTAATGAGTTTTTTAGTTGATGAGTTGTTGGGTTTTTAAGTTGATGAGTTGTTGGTTTTTTGAGTTGATGAGTTGTTGGGTTTTTGAGTTGGTGAGTTTTTAAGTTGATGAGTTAATGAGTTTTTGAGTGGATTAGTTGGCGAATTGTAGGGATGTTTGGGGGTAAGTTGGTTGTTTCGTTAACCAGTAGGTAGAGGAAACTCTTTTTGTGTTCTTTAAGCTTTTCGTTTGTGTTGCTTTTTGTCTTTAAAAGCTTTTCAATTTATTTTGTGCAAACGTTTGCGTTAAACATTTTGCGCTTTTATTGCGAAAAAAGTACAAACTAACACAAAGAAAGCTACTTTTGCAAGACAGATGTTGTGGCTCATTAAAAACCGTGGGCTCGACAAACCTAGACGAAACAATAAATTGACTGAGTTATTTGGATTGGTGACGAACCGCGAACGACACATCCTGAAAGGCAGGAGATGACGTTTGGAAGGGCAAAAATTGGCTTTTTACGCGCGCGCGTACCTTATATATAATAGCAGCAGACAACTATAATTTAAACAATGCATAACTTAAACTTTTAAAACTGAGAATGATGAAGCAGCTAATTAATGCGATGCCTCAAAGGATGGCCATACTGGTGTGTGGACTTATCCTCTCCGTCAGTGCCTTTGCCCAGCAGATTGTGGTGAAGGGACATGTTAAAGATGCAACCGGAGAACCCATCACGGGCGCTACGGTGCGTGTCGCCGGACAAGAAGGCGGAGTGGTTACCGATATCGACGGTAACTTCAGCATCAACGCTAATGCAGGCGCCGAGGTTACGGTGTCGTACATCGGCTATTCCGACGCAAAGGCGCCGGCCAGTGCCAACATGGTTATCGTCATGAAAGACGATGCCGCCAAATCGCTGAACGAAGTGGTGGTGATTGGTTATGGCGTGGTGAAGAAAAGCGACCTGACGGGGTCGGTAACGGCTTTGAAACCCGACTCGAAGAACAAGGGCCTTGTGGTTAACCCCCAAGACATGCTTTCGGGTAAGGTGGCTGGTGTGAACATTACGTCTGATGGCGGTGCACCCGGTGCGGGAGCTAACATCCGTATACGTGGTGGCTCGTCGCTGAACGCCTCTAACAATCCCCTTATCGTTATCGATGGAATTGCTATGGACCAAGAGGGCGTACAGGGTTTGTCTAACCCCTTGTCGATGGTTAACCCCCAAGACATCGAGTCGTTCAACGTTTTGAAAGACGCCTCGGCCACGGCTATCTACGGTTCGCGCGGTTCTAATGGTGTTATTATCATCACCACGAAGAAAGGTCGCAAGGGTATGGCTCCGCAAGTGAGCTATAATGGCAGTATGACGGTGAGCCAAAGAAGTAACTCGCTCAAATTGATGAATGGTGACGAATATCGCGATTACGTTATCAAAGCTTATGGCGCGAACAGTGATGCCGCGAAAGCCCTTGGCACAGCTAACACCGATTGGCAGAAAGAAATTTATCGTACGGCTGTGAGCCACGACCACAACGTGGCTGTGCAAGGTGCTTTCAAGAACTTGCCTTACCGTTTGTCGGTGGGCTATACGGGACAACAAGGTATCCTTAAAACGACCAATTTCCGTCGTGTAACGGCTGCCTTGAACCTCAATCCCTCGTTTTTCGACGACCACCTGACGATGAACCTCAACGCCAAAGGTATGTATGCCGAGTCGGATTTCGCCAACAATGCGGCTATTAGCGACGCTTTCCGTTTCGACCCCACACAGGGCATATACGACAATTCGGACGATGCTGTAAAGCATTATGGAGGTTATTTCCAATGGAAAACTATTGGCGGTATAACTGATATTGATAAGACCTATCCCACAACAGCTAACGAAAACGCACCAGGAAACCCCGTGGCTCGTCTTGCTTTACATAATGAAAGGGCTTACAGCCGTTCGTTTGTGGGCAGTGCTGACATCGATTATAAGGTTCATGGCTTTGAGGACTTGCGCCTACACCTTACCCTGGGTGCAGACGTTTCTAAGGGAAAGCAAAACAAACGTGTACCAGGAACAGCTTTCGACCCCTTCTACTTTGGTAGCTATGGTTCGCAAGAAAAACTGAAACGCAATCTTTCGCTTAGTATGTATGCGCAGTACTTCAAAGACTTTAACGAGAAACATCATTTCGACATCATGGCTGGTTACGAGTGGCAGCATTTCTGGCATAATGAGTATAAGGACTATTGGGGGTATTATGGACCTAAAAGTAGTGTTACCCCAGGCCAAGAGAAACCCCATACTCCCTTCTTCACCAAATCGGAGAACTACCTAGTATCGTTCTTTGGGCGTGCTAATTACACCTTGCTTAACCGTTACTTCTTTACGGCAACGGTGCGCGACGACGGTTCTTCGCGCTTTAAGAAACACTGGGCTTGGTTCCCGTCGTTCGCTTTCGCATGGAAGGCCAAGGAAGAAAGCTTCTTGAAAGACGTTAACGCAGTCTCGGATCTCAAGCTTAGGCTGGGTTGGGGTATGACCGGACAGCAAGAAGGTATTGGCGATTACAACTATTTCACAATTTATAAAATGAATACCGGTACGCAATCGTTCTATCCCTTGTTGGGCAAAGGTGACCTCAATATGCCGCAGGCCATTAATGAAGCCTTAACTTGGGAAACAACCACAACTTATAACGTGGGTTTAGACTGGGGCGTACTGAACCAAAGACTAAGCGGTAGCCTAGACTTGTATTATCGTAAGACCACCGACTTGCTTAACACGGCACCTGTTCTTGGCGGTACAAACTTCGACAATGTTGTGCCACAGAACATTGGCTCGCTTGAGAATAAGGGTGTAGAAGCAACCATTAGCTGGAAGGCCATTCAGTCTAAGGACTGGTATTGGACGCTAGACTACAACATTACCTATAATAAGAACAAGATAACAGAACTCATCAACTCAGATTCTACGCCCATTGAAACGGGTGATGGTGCTCACAGCGGTACGGGTACGAAAGTTCGAGCTTATGCCGTTGGCCAATCTTCAAGTGCTTTCTATGTTTATCAGCAGGCGTATGACTCGAATGGAAAACCCATTGAAGGAGCTATCGTAGACCGCAATGGTGACGGCCGCATTACTGAGGCCGATCGTTACTTCTACAAGCAGGCCGCAGCCCCTGTTACGATGGGCTTGTCTTCGCGCGTGGAATATAAGGGTTGGGACTTTGGTGTTAGTTTCCGGGCAAGCTTTGGCAACTATGTGTATAACGACGTTCAGGCAAGTCGCAGCAACATGAGTATGCTTTGGGGTAAAGGGTTCTTAGAACAACGCACTAAGGCCGCACGCGATCTTAATTGGCAAAGTTCTGAATGGGCATTAAGCGATTATTTCGTGCAGAATGCTTCGTTCTTGAAATGTGATAACATAACGTTGGGCTATAGTTTCGACAAACTGTTGAAAACAGGAAGTTGGCATGGACTTTCAGGTCGCGTTTACGGAACGGTTTCTAATGTCTTCACCCTCACCAAGTATAATGGGTTAGACCCAGAGGTGTTCAGTGGTATCGACTACGAATTGTATCCGCGCCCCACTTCGTTTATCCTAGGCCTTAGCTTGAATTTCTAACTTTCTAATTAACAAGGACAATGAAACGATTCATTAAAAATATATTCCCCACTGCAGCATTGACGCTGTGTGTTGGGCTATCTTCTTGTATAGGCGACTTGGATGTCACTCCCATCGACCCCAACAAGAATACGACGTTAAATCCAGAAGCCCTGTTCAATATGTGTTATGCCAACTTCGGATTAGAAGGCCTTGATGGGGCAGGAAGTAGCACGGTGACCGCACAAGATGCAGGCACAACAGGTTTGGTACGCCAGTATTTTAATGTTAATGAACTGACTACCGATGAGGCTATATGTGCTTGGGACGACAAAGGAGTTGCCACAATGAACGTTAACACGTACGATGCTAGCAACACGTTCATTGCATTATATTATAACCGTCTTTACTCTGGCATATCAGTTTGTAACCAATACCTTAAGGTTGCTTCAGATGTTGATGCTACGCGTACAGCCGAGGTGCGTTTCTTGCGTGCTTTGCAGTTCTATTTGGCTATGGATGCGTTCGGCAATATAACGCTTCCTTTGACCATCTCTACCGAGAAACCGGTGCAGCGTTCGCGCGCAGAAGTGTATGCCTGGCTTGAAAAGGAGTTGATGGAGATTGAACCCCTGCTACCAGATGCTAAGGCAAAAACATCATCAGATGCAAATTATGGGCGTGCAGACAAAGCCGCTGTATGGATGTTGCTTTCTAGGCTTTACCTCAATGCACAAGTGTATACGGGTACGGCTCAATGGGAAAAGGCAGCAGAGTACGCCAAGAAGGTTATCGATTCGCCCTATAAGCTTTACACCAAAGCTTCTAGTGGCTACAGTGCTTACCGTAAGCTCTTTATGGGCGACAATGGAGAAAGCGGAGCATCTGTTGAGGCTGTATTCCCAATTTTACAACAAGGTGACAAGACTGCTGGCTATGGATGCGGCACTTTCCTTACCGCATCCACACACGGTGGCTCAATGAACTCGAACGGAGTGAACAACACCTGGGAAGGAAATCGTGTAAGGAAAGACTTGATTCAAAAGTTCTTCCCCAACAACGATGCTCCATTAGATAAAGATAGTGCTGTTCTTAAGGCTGCAAAAGACGACCGAGCACTGTTCTGGGGCAAAGGTCGCACGTTGGACATTCTCACGGTCAATGACATGAAGGACTTCAAGAAAGGATTTTCTACCACGAAGTTTGTAGCTTTGCATAGCGATGGTAAGGCAGGCACAGACACCAAATTTACTGATGCCGACTTCTTCTTCTTCCGCTCGGCAGAAGCTTACCTGACGTATGCAGAGGCCACCGCACGCCTAAACAACGGTAGAACAACAACTGAAGGCACCGATTGTATCAACCAATTGAGAAAACGCGCCAGTGTAAAAACTTTTATGCGTAGTTATACGTTGAGAGAAATCCTAGACGAACGTAGCCGTGAATTCTATTTTGAAGGACTCCGCCGTACTGACCTTATCCGCTATGGATATTTTGGTGGGAACAACACTTATATGTGGTCGTGGAAAGGTGGAGTGGCTGATGGAAGGCCGTTTGAAAGCTATCGTAATATCTTCCCACTGCCGACAACTGAGATTTCGGTAGGTGGAGGAGTCTTGAAACAGAATCCTGATTATTAAAGTCGTGACGTGCATGGGGAGGAATAAATGCTGTAAAAAAGAATAAGAAAGGATGATGAATCCTTCTGCATCCCATAGGCGTTTTACCACCCCATGCTCCCAACAACCCTAAAAAAGTGAAGAATATGAAATCAATAATAAAGACAGTCTTGCTGCTTCTGGGCAGTATCTCTTTCATGGCGGCTTGTTCAGACGACAGAGATGGAAATCCAACTATTCTCCATCCAACGACATTTACGCTCGAAACACCATCTTATGCCTCGTCTACCATAACGTTGTCTACTACGGATTCGCTCGCGTTCTCGTGGCAACAGCCTGATTTTGGCTATCCCGCAAAGGTGAATTACCAAATACAATTGTCGTTCACCAATAAGTTTGTCACTTCGTTAAAGGAGGCCGCTACCAAAGGTGGAACGGCTGACTACAACGAGCTGGCTACTGTTTATTTCGCTAAAAATGCACGGCTAGAAGCAAAAGACTTTGCACAAGCTTTGCAAGATCTTGGTGGATGGACCAAGGATAAGGTGCCTGCCAAGCAGAAAGTGTACGTGCGCATCAAAGCTGGCTATCCCAATGTAGACACACTCTATTCTAATAGTGTTGAGCTGAACGTTGTGCCCTATTTCATTGAGCCTGCACCACAACCTGCATTGCCCGACTCTACTTTGTATTTCACAGGTAGTAAGTATAGTTGGGGCACCCCCTGGAACAAGCTTGTACCTGTACGTGGCACCATTGGGTATAAGGGGACAGGAACACCAACTTTCTGGACAATGGTTTATCTTGATGCAGCGGAGGAGATTAAGTTTGCTCCACTACCCAAGTGGGGGAACGATTTCGGCTATAAAGGTGTTACCTTCAACGACCATGCCGGAGCTAGTCCCACAGATAAAGGTGGAAACATCAAGATTGGCAAGGCTGGTTGGTATCTCGTTGTCGTTACTAACGATGGCGAAAACCGTACCGTTAGCTTTGAAAAACCAGAAGTTTACCTGCAAGGTCCTACAATTGGCAACTGGGATTGCAAGAAAGAAAATATGTTCACTGCACCCGCAACGGCCGGCGACGAGTTTGTTTCGCCCGCTTTCGTTGCTACGGATAATGTTCGCATGTGCGTAAAGCTTAAGGACTTCGAATGGTGGAAGAGCGAGTTTATCGTGAACAAAGCCGGCGACATTGTTTATCGTGGCGACGATGAGAAAGACCCGGAAAAAATCACTGTAACTGCTGGTCAACGCTGTCATTTGAACTTCTCAACCGGTAAGGGTTCATACAAATAACGAGCTGTTTCGGCTAATGCCGAGCACATAACCTTTAACAAGGCCATATCTGTGTCTCTTTCATGAGGCTTGGGTATGGCCTTGTTTGTTGTAGGGGCAAGGTTGGTTTTGGTGGAAGTTGTCGTGCATGAGTTTACGTTGCCAATTATTCTGTTTTTCCTCTTGCTGAGATGTTGCAATTAATCTGGCCATTAGCTATTAAGTAATAATCATGCAATGAAAGCATTTATATTTTATGTTGTATAGCATAAATAGAGAAACAAAATAATAATAGAAGAAGAATTTAAGTAAAGTGTTTTATTTTCTTTTAGAAATATTTGCACCTTGTTTAATTAATGCGTAACTTTGCATCAGTTTAATGAATACGACCGATTTCCAAAACATTTGAAACGAAAACCGAAATAATCTACTGCATAGAAAACTGAAATGCCTTGTAAAGGGAGCGGCTTATGTCGCCCCCTTTCTTTTTTCCTGTCTTGCTCATGGTAAATGGCGGATTTACAACGCTCTATTCTATGTCTGCGCGATGTTGCGTGTTTCTATTTTTTAGGTTTAAAAAGCAGCCTGTGTGCGTTTGCCGGCAAGGGCAATTGTATGTTGGTTTTCGCTATGTTGCAGCAAGGCAGATGTCGCATTTAGCAAATCTTGTGCCTAATTCCGCTGCCTGCATATTCATGTGCAATTGCATATCCTCCCAATTTTGTTTACGTTTTCTTTGCGTTATGTTTTTTTTACGCTATCTTTGCATCGCCTAGTGTGCTGCATTCCCCTTGTGCATGCCATGTTATGCCTACATGGAGCGGTGCAGAGCGGTGGGCAACTTGATAGTTATTGAATATGATTTTTGGGCGCGTGGCATGCAGAGAACACCTCGTGATGCGCCGCCTTAACATTAAAACTAATAATCCAATGAGTGCAACAGCAATCGTTATCATTGTAGTGGCCGTGTTGCTCCTGATTTGGGGCGTGGCATTGTATAACAACTTGGTGAAACTTCGCAACAACCGCGAAAACGCCTTTGCCAATGTAGACGTGCAATTGAAGATGCGTCACGACCTTGTGCCGCAGCTTGTGGGCACGGTGAAGGGTTATGCCGCACACGAACAAAGCGTGTTTCAGCGTGTAACCGAGGCGCGCGCCGCTGCTATGGGGGCTACAAGCATCAACGACAAGATAGCAGCCGAGAACATGCTTACCAGTGCCTTGTCGGGCTTGAAGGTCTCGATGGAGGCTTATCCCGAACTGAAAGCCAACGCCAACTTCATGCAGCTGCAAACCGAACTGGCCGACATCGAGAACAAGCTAGCAGCAACTCGCCGTTTCTTCAATTCGGCCACGCGCGAACTTAACAATGCCGTGCAGACCTTCCCCTCGGTAATCTTTGCCAAGATGTTTGGTTTCCAAAAAGAACCCATGTTCGAGATACCCGACAGTCAGCGCGCAGAAGTGGAGCGCGCACCCGAAGTTAAGTTCTAATCAACCCACGCCTTACAACGCATGAAGTACGTAGGAATGCAAACGCAGATTAGCCGCAACAACACGCTCAGCCTGTTGTTGTTGCTGCTCTTTCCCATCATCATCTTGGGTATGGTGTGGGTTTTCCTCACCGTGGTCAACTATTTTGGTAACGGCTACTATGATGTCAATGGCGAGTTTCACCGCCAGTTAGACCTTCATGCCGTGTTAACAACCTTCGTCGAAGTGTTTCCGTGGGTTGTGGGCATCGTGGGTGTGTGGTTCCTGATAGCCTATTTCTTCAATGCAAGCATGATACAGCATGTGGTTCAGGCCAAACCGCTTACCCGAAAAGACAATGCGCGCGTGTACAACATCGTTGAAAACCTCTGCATTGCCTGCAACATGGATATGCCGGCCATCTATGTTGTCGACGACAACCAGCTAAACGCCTTCGCCAGCGGCATAAACAAGCGCACCTATGCCGTTACCGTAACCACAGGACTGTTGGATATGCTCGACGACGACGAACTGGCAGGTGTCTTGGCGCACGAACTAACCCACATACGCAATCACGATACGCGCCTGCTTATCACCAGCATCGTGTTCGTTGGCATCGTCAGCACGGTGATGATGGTGGCTGCCCGTCTGCTTTATGGCTTTATGATTAGTGGTGGCTCGCACTCGCGCAGCAGCAGCAACAAAGACAATCGCAATGGCATGGCGGCCACGTTTATTGTGCTGGTTGTGGTGGTGATATGTGCGGCCATTGCCTATTTCTTCACCTTGCTCACGCGTTTTGCCATTTCGCGGAAGCGCGAATACATGGCCGATGCTGGCGGAGCAGAATTGTGCGGCAATCCTTTGGCATTGGCATCGGCATTAAGAAAAATATCCAGAAACCCTGGTTTGGATAGCGTTAACCGCGAAGACGTGGCTCAACTCTTCATCGTTCACCCCGATGAAATGGACCTTGGCTTGTTGGGATTTGTGGAAGGTCTGTTCAGTACGCACCCCGACCCAGAGAAACGCATTGCTATTCTCGACCAATTCTAGGCTTACTAGCTTAGTCTGCCGCGCTTGTTTGTTTTTCTTTTGAGTTTGTGAGCTTTTGAGTTCGTGAGCTTTTGAGTTTGTTGGTTTATGAGCTTTTGGTTTATGAGTTTGTAAGTTTATGAGCTTTTGAGTTTGTAAGTTTATGAGCTTTTGAGTTTGTAAGTTTATGAGCTTTTGGGTTTATGAGTTTCTAAGTTCATAAGTTTTTGAGTTTGCAAATCCGTAAATTCATTGGCCTGTAAAGTTTCTCGGCTCATTTGCCTTTGGCCTTATCTGCGAAACTAGCTTGTAGTCTTATTTGTGAACTTGTCAACTCATCTTCCCGTTATCTTGTTCCCTCGTCCTCTCGCCAACTTGTTCCCTTGTTATGGTCAAACAGAATTGCATTTGGAAAATAGTTGTTAGAAGAATGCAAGACGTGCGTTGCATGACATCAATAAACCCTTACGCAGAGGAAAAGGAGAATTTATGTTTGCTTACGATGCAGCTATGGCTTTCCAAATCCAATTCTGTTTGACTATAACTTCTATTCTCGTCCTCTCGTTAACTTGTCAACTCGTCCTCTTGCCAACTAGATTTTGTCTTCTTTTCAGCAAGTTTTTTAACATTGTGAGTACCCTTTTTATCCACCAAGTGTCCGCCCGACCGCAAAAAATCGATTCTCGCGAGGGTTGATTTTGATGCAAAAGGGGGTTACTTGCAAATGCTGGCGAAATGAATTTTTATTTAAAAGGACCGTCGTTTGTACCAACTTTTGGGTCATTTGCTGCTAAATACAGTGCATTTTGGTGCTAAACGCAACACATTTTGGTGCTAAACGCAACGCAATTTGGTGCTAAATGCAGTGCGTTTTGGTGCAAAACGCAAGGCAAAGTGGTGCAAAACGCAGGGTAAAATGCGGCAAAATGGGAGGCGATAAGCATAAAAATACACTGCAATGGTATAAATAAAACTCTTTCGAACCATGAAACACATGGTTCAAAAGGGCAAAATAGGCGTTAAAAGGTATGGTTTTAGGGGTTAAAAGTGAGTTTTTGGACCTGAAAAATTATGTGCTGGCAACCAAACTAGAAAGGCAAAATGGTGCAAAATGCAGGTAGTTTTCTTAAAAATGGACCAAAACAGAAACGTGAAAGACTGAAAACAGTGCCAAATAGCATGCTTTTGCCCTCTAATTTCGCTAGAAAGGGGTGGCAAGCGAGGTGTGTTTTGTAAAATATAGCGTATTGTTTTAAGGTTTGTGGAGTGGTGAATTTGTGGGTTGTTAAGCTTACGCGGTTTGTAAGTTAATGGGTTGTTCTGTTCATAGACCTATACTTTTAATGAGTTGTTAGGCTTATGCGGTTTGTGAGTTTCTGATTTGTTAAGTTCATAGGCTTATAATTTTAATGGGTTGTTAAGCTTACGCTGTTTGTGAGTTTCTGATTTGTTAAGTTCATAGGCCTATAATTTTAATGGGTTGTTAAGCTTACGCGGCTTGTGAGTTAGGGAGTTGTTAAGTTCATAGGCTTATAATTTTAATGGGTTGTTAAGCTTACGCGGTTTGTGAGTTAATGGGTTGTTCAGTTCATAGGCCTATACTTTTAATGGGTTGTTAGACTTATGCGGCTTGTGAGTTAATGAGTTGTTCAGTTCATAGGCCTATAATTTTAATGCGTTGTTAAGCTTATGCGGTTTGTGAGTTAATAAGTTGTTATGCTCATGAGTTTATGAGTTTGTGAGTTGTTAAGCCAATGAGGTTTGTGGATTTACGAGTTGTTAAGGTTCGCAGGTGTGTAAATTTGTAAGTCTATTCTCCGTTTTTAATCAAAGCATTTAGTCGCATACCTCTGGCAAGAGCAGCGTTCTTTGTTATTTCGCACCCACACATCAATTCGCAAACAGGCAGCCGCCAAAGCTCGCCAATAGGCCAACTGGTAAGCCTACTCATACAGAACGAATTGCAAAGGCCAACTGTCAAATTCGCCTGCATACGCCCATACGGCATCCTCATGAAAGAGGAAAAACACCATTTACTTAGATTTTCTCTATTTTACTTGCCCTTATTAGGCTTATTTTGTGTATATTTGCAGTTCATAATCTTACAAACAAATTTATATTTAAAAAGCCATGCGATTAATAATAAAGGCAGATTATGACGGACTGTCCAATTGGGCAGCTGAACACGTCATTGAAAGTATTAACAAAGCAGCACCCACTAAGGAACGCCCCTTTGTGTTGGGATTGCCCACTGGCGGCACTCCCGTAGGCATGTACCAAGCTTTGGTAAAGGCATGCAAGGAGGGAAGGGTATCGTTTAAGAACGTTGTTACGTTCAACATGGACGAATACGTGGGACTGCCCGTTGAGCATCCCGAAAGCTACCACTCGTTTATGTACCGCAACTTGTTCGACCATATCGACTGTCCCAAAGAAAACGTGCACATCCTTAACGGCAATGCAGAAGACTGGGAGGCCGAATGTCGCCAATACGAAGAGGCTATCAAGGCCGCAGGAGGCATCGACTTGTTTATCGGCGGTGTGGGTGTAGATGGCCATTTGGCCTTCAACGAACCCGGTTCGTCGCTCACTTCGCGCACCAGGTGCATGCCCCTAACCCACGACACCCGTGTGGTTAACTCGCGTTTCTTCGATAACGACTTCGAAAAAGTGCCCCGTTTCTCGCTCACTGTGGGCGTAGGCACCGTTATGGATGCACGCCAAGTGATGGTACTTATCAACGGACACGGTAAGGCCGGCGCTTTGCGCGATGCCGTTGAAGGCCCCGTTACGCAGATGCGCACCGTTAGCGCGCTGCAAATGCACGAAGATGCCATCATCGTTTGTGACGAAGCTGCCACCGACGAACTGAAAGTTGGTACTTACAAATATTTTAAAGATATAGAAAGGGCTTAACGATATGAGACTTAACCTAAGTTCGGAAATTGTTCTAAACAAAATTCCCGAAGAATATTACAACCCTAAAAACGCCGTCGAACGCTCTGAAATAACACGCTGCGAGAAAATAAACACCGACATCTTCCCCAAGATTGAAGAAGGTGCCGAACATATCGCACGAGCCATCGAGGCCGAGATAAAATTTAAAAACGATCAAGGCAAGCTTTGCGTGTTGGGCTTGGGAACGGGCAATTCGCTAACGCCCGTGTTCGAAGAGCTTATCAAACGCCATAAGGAACATGGGTTGAGCTTTGCGCGTGTGGCTGTGTTCAACGCCTACGAGTATTTCCCACTCAACGAAGGAAACCCACATAGCAGCATCAGCCAATTGCGCGAACGCTTTCTCGACCATGTGGACATCGCTCCCGAAAACGTGTTTACGCTCGATGGAACGGTGCCACAAGAGATGGTGAACAGCAGTTGCAAGCAGTATGAGCAGCGCATTGCCGACATGGGCGGCATTGATGTGATGTTGCTTGGCGTGGGTCGTATGGGCAATATCGCCACGAACGAACCCGGCAGTGTGCTTACTTCTGGCTCGCGCCTGATACTTATCGATGCCGTTTCGCGCGAAGAAATGACGTTGAGCTTTGGCTCTAAGGAGGCCGTTCCGCCCTGTTCTATCACCATGGGCATCTCTACCATCCTCGGCGCACGTAAGATTTTCCTCACTGCTTGGGGCGAAGATAAGGCCGACATCATACAGAAAGCGGTGGAAGAGAAAATCACCGACGTGCTGCCCGCCTCGTTCTTGCAAACGCATAAGGATGCCAACGTGGTAATCGACCTGCCCGCAGCGTCGCGCCTTACACGCATTGTGCACCCTTGGTTGGTAACTTCTTGCCAATGGACAGATAAGCTTGTGCGTTCGGCTTTGGTTTGGTTGTGTCAGCTTACGGGCAAACCCATCCTCAAACTTACCAATAAAGACTATAACGAGAACGGACTAAGCGAACTCTTGGCTTTGTATGGTTCGGCCTATAATGCCAACATCAAGATATTTAACGACCTGCAACACACCATCACGGGATGGCCTGGGGGTAAGCCTAACGCCGACGATACCTATCGCCCAGAACGTGCAACGCCTTATCCTAAACGTGTGATTATCTTCTCGCCGCACCCTGACGACGATGTAATCTCTATGGGTGGAACGCTGCGCAGACTGGTTGAGCAGGGTCACGAGGTACATGTGGCTTACCAAACATCGGGCAACATCGCTGTTGGAGACGAAGAGGTAACGCGCTTTATGCACTTTATCAATGGCTTTAATCAGCTGTTCGCAGGCGATTCGGATACCGTTATCAAGGATAAGTATCGCGAAATAAAGGCTTTCCTCAAAGAGAAGAAAGACAGTATTGGCGATACGCGCGACATTCTTACCATCAAGGGACTTATCCGTCGCGGTGAGGCCCGCACGGCTTCAACGTATAACAACATCCCCTTGGAGCGTGTTCACTTCCTCGACTTGCCTTTCTACGAGTCGGGTAAGATAGAGAAACTGCCTATGGGCGAGGCCGATGTAAAGGTGGTTCGCGAGTTTATCCACGGCATTCAGCCGCACCAGATATACGTTGCAGGCGACTTGGCCGACCCACATGGTACGCACAAGAAGTGTACCGACGCTGTTTTCGCCGCCATTGACGAAGAGTTGAAGGCCGGCGAGAAGTGGCTCGACGACTGTCGTGTGTGGATGTATCGTGGCGCTTGGGCCGAATGGGAAATCGAGAACATCGAAATGTGTGTGCCCATGAGCCCCGAAGAGTTGCGCGCTAAACGCAATTCCATCCTCAAACATCAGTCGCAAATGGAGAGCGCGCCTTTCTTAGGCAACGACGAACGTCTCTTCTGGCAGCGTTCGGAAGACCGAAACCGCGGTACTGCTGCACTATACGATAAGCTTGGCTTGGCTTGTTACGAGGCTATGGAGGCCTTCGTTGAGTATAAGTTCAAGGAGATGTAGAGGATAAAGAGGGGAATGGGAGTTGACCAGTTAACGAGTTGGACAGTTAACAAGTTGACGAGTTAGGCAGTTAACAAGTTGAAAAGTTGTCGAGTTAACAAGTTGACTAGGCAGTAAGTTGACCAGTTAACGAGTTGATAAGTTGACGAGTTTGCACGTTAACCATTCGCCCTCATCATACAGACAATACCATTTAAATCCCCGTTGGACTTATTCTTGCGATGCGTTTGCACCTGTGCAGCGTGTTTAAGAATAAACCCAATGGGGATTTTGCCTAATCTAAACGATCATATTATCATCATGGAAGAAAAGAATTTGCTCCAACTGGTGTCGCATTTCAACGTGAATGGCACCGTTAAGAGCGTGAAACCACTGGGAAACGGACTGATTAACGACACCTACAAGGTGACGATGAACGAACCGAACGCTCCTTGTTACGTGTTGCAACGCATCAACAATGCCATCTTTAAAGATGTGGAATTGCTGCAACGAAACATCGAAGCCGTTACCGCGCACTTGCGAAAGAAACTGGAAGAGCAGGCCACAGCCGACATAGACCGTCGTGTGCTGACCTTCATCAAGGCCGAAACGGGCAAGACTTACTGGCGCGAAACCGACGATACTTATTGGCGCATGATGCTGTTTATACCCGATGCCTATACCTATGAGACGGTGAACGAAGAATATTCGCATGCCGCTGGTTTGGCTTTCGGACAGTTCGAGGCCGCCCTTGTAGACCTCCCCGCGCAGTTGGGAGAAACAATTCCCGATTTCCACAACATGGAATTGCGCGCCCGACAGCTGAAAGAGGCCGTGCAGAAAGACCCCGTTAAGCGCCTTTCTGTGGTGAAAGACATCGTTGAGGAGCTTAATAACAACATGGAAGAGATGTGCAAAGCCGAACGCCTTTACCGCGAAGGCAAGCTGCCTAAGCGCATTTGCCACTGCGATACCAAGGTAAACAACATGATGTTTGATGCCGATGGTCATATTCTTTGCGTTATCGACCTCGACACGGTGATGCCAAGCTTTGTGTTTTCTGATTATGGCGACTTCCTACGCACTGGCGCAAACTACACCGCCGAAGACGATCCCAACCTCGCTAACGTGGGCTTTAACATGGCTATCTTTAAGGCTTTCACCAAGGGTTACTTAACTTCGGCAGGCGCATTCCTCACACCCATCGAGCGCGAAAACTTGCCTCTCGCGGCCAAACTCTTCCCCTTTATGCAGTGTGTGCGTTTCCTTACCGATTATATCAACGGCGACGAGTACTATAAAATAAAGTATCCCGAACATAATCTCGACCGTGCTAAGAACCAGTTGGCACTGTTCAACAGCGTTTGTTCGCACGAAGAAGAGATGCAACGCTTTATTGCCGAATGCTAAATCATTGCGGCTAAGGCCCGGTAGGGGTGCAACCAAAGGGCTGCATCCCTGCTCGGTCGTGGCCAATTACACCCTAACACCAATTTCCAAAGCATGAATAACTATCTTGTAAAGTCTATTTCTGCCAGCGACGTAAAGGCCGAAAACGTGCCATCGCTGCTCGATAAGGCCGAAATTCCTTTTGAAACCATCGACAATGTTAATTGGGCAGAGCCCTTTCCTTGCAAGCCCAACGTGGCGTTTCGCATGGCTTATGCCGGCGATAAGATACTGCTAAACTTCCAAGTAGAAGAAGATAGCGTGCGTGCCGTTGCCCCCGAAGACAACGGACGCGTGTGGGAAGACTCGTGTTGCGAGTTCTTTGTCAGTCCTACTGACGATGGAACGTATTACAATATCGAGTGTAATTGCGCAGGAACACTCCTTGTTGGTTTTGGTCCTGGCCGCGAAGGGCGGCAGCATTTGCCCGCAGACGTGTTGCAAAAGGTTGGCCGATGGTCGTCGTTAGGTCGTCACCCATTCGACGAAAGGGTGGGGCGATGCCGGTGGCAGATGGCCTTGGTCATTCCCACAAGCCTTTTTATGCACCACCCCAACTTGCAATTGCAGGGCAACAGCATGCGTGCCAACTTCTATAAATGTGGCGATAAGACGCAAAAGCCCCACTTCTTATCGTGGAATCCCATTGCTTTGCCCAAGCCCGACTTCCATTGTCCGCCCTTCTTCGGCACCATTTCTTTCGCTCGTTAACCCCTCTTCGCCCCCTCCAATCAACGAATATGTCCAATACCACACAAGCTTGGCAACCCGACGAAAGCCAACAACGGGTGATAAACTTGCAACAAGGCATTCACCTTGTGTTGGCTCCGCCGGGGTGCGGAAAAACACAAATACTTACCGAACGCGTGCGCTTGGCTCGTAAAAACGGAGTGAACTACGCCGACATGCTGTGTCTTACCTTCACAAACCGTGCTGCACGCGGTATGGTAGAGCGCATAAAGGCCAACATCGACGATGTAGCGGCGGCCGAAGTGTACGTAGGCAACGTGCATCGCTTTTGTTCGCGCTTTCTATACGACAACGGATTGATTGCCGCCGAGACGTCGGTTATCGACGACGACGATGCCCTGAGCATCCTTGTGCGCTACACCGAGGAAGACGAAATGAAGGTGGCCGAAAGCTTTAAACGCCGGCGCGACTACTTTGAAATTATCTTCTTGTCGCACCTGATGCACCAAATTGCGCAAGCACATCCCAAAAACTTGCGCCTACACGCCGACTGCTTGTCGGCCGAAGACGTGCACGCCATGCGCAAGTTGTGCGAACTGAACCACATAGACTTCACGCCGCAGGCCATGACCGACATATACCTGCACGCCTCCACCTACGAAACCATGTTGCAGGGCGCACAGATAGACTACGCGGCGCTTTGTCTTGTGGTGGCCCTTCTGCGCAAAATGAAGTTCGCCAAGCAATACGAAGACTACAAACGAGAGAACAAACTGGTTGATTTTGAAGACCTACTGCTCCTTACTTATGATGCACTAGTTGCCGATGTAGCGGGCGTTTATCGGCGATATGCTTGGTTGCAGGTAGACGAAGTGCAAGACCTTAACCCCCTGCAACTAGCCATTGTCGACGCGCTAACGGCCAAAGAAAACCCCACGGTGATGTTTCTGGGCGACGAACAACAGGCCATTTTCTCCTTTATGGGGGCGAAACTAGACACGCTTAACCAACTTAGGCAGCGTTGCAGAACCAATGTTCACCACCTTTCTGTTAACCATCGTTCGCCAAAATACTTGCTCAACGTGTTCAACACCTACGCCAAAGCCATGCTCAACATCGACGAACGACTGCTACCCGAGGCCGACAACAGCGACATGGGCACAGGAAACGAACTGCAAGTGGTAAGCAGTAACGTGTTGGACACCGAGTATAAGGACGTGGCAAGGCTGGCCGGAAACCTGCAAACACAAAATCCCAACGAAACAACGGCCATCATCGTGAACGCCAATCGCGATGCCGACGACCTTAGTCGGGCACTTCATGCGCAGGGTTTGAGCCATTTCAAGGTGTCGGGACAAGACCTCTTCGCCTCGCCAGAAGTAAAGCTACTCTTCGCCCACCTTAACATATTGGCCAACGCCCACAACTTTATAGCTTGGGCTAGGCTGCTAAAAGGCTTGCGTGTATTCGAAGGTAACGCTGCCGCACGCAATTTTGTGCAAGCCCTTTTGCGCTGTGCCATGCTGCCAACCGACCTGCTTTCGGCCGATAAATCTAGTTATATCGAGCGTTTCGCCCATTGTTTCGATACCCAAGAGATAGTGGTTTTCGACACCGAAACCACGGGTCTGAACGTCTTTGAAGACGACATCGTGCAGATTGCGGCCGTAAAAATGCGTGCCGGATGCGTGGTGGAGGATTCTGCTTTCAACGTTTTCATCAAGACAGAACGCCCCATTCCTGCCATGCTTGGCGACATTCCCAACCCCATTGTGGCCGAATTGCAGCGCAACACCTGTCTGCCTGCCGACCAAGCTCTGCAAAGCTTTATGCAATATGTGGGCAACAGCATGCTGTTGGCTCACAATGCCGACTTCGATTACAACATTCTCCGCTTTAATTTGCAACGCTATTGCCCCTCGACAGACCTGCACGCCACCCATCCCACATACTTCGATTCGCTCAAAATCATTCGGTTGCTCCAACCAGGACTTAAACAATACAAGCTTAAAGCCTTGCTCGAAGTGCTGCATTTGGAAGGAACAAACTCGCACTTGGCCGACGAAGACGTGCAAGCCACGGTGAGCCTGGTGGGCTATTGCAGGCAAAAGGCGGCCGAGATGATACCTGTCCAGCAGCAATTTCTGGCTCGTCAGCGTGTGCAACATTGTGCCGCGGTGTTTCGCCAACGTTATGCCGAGCTTTTCAATGCCCACTATGCACGGCTCTATTGCGTGCCCACCGAGGGCTCAAAGCCAGCCTTGGTGCAGGTGATAAACGATTTCTACACCTTCCTTCTCGAAGAAAACCACATCCAACCCGTGCCCAACATCGCCTATGTTGAGGCCTATTTGCAGGGCAACATGCTTGCCGGCGACGAGGCACAAGCCTTGGTTCAGCAACTGCAAGCCCACATTATGGAGCTGAACACCTTGAAAGAGGCCGACCTTTGCGGTAGCGATTTCATTGCCGAACGCATCTACGTAACCACCATTCACAAGGCTAAGGGGTTGGAGTTCGACAATGTGCTGATATTCGATGCCGTAGATGGGCGTTATCCCAACTTCTATACGCGCACCGATGAGCGGCAAACAAGCGAAGATGCGCGCAAGTTTTACGTGGCCATGACGCGGGCCAAGCGGCGCCTTTTCGTGTCGTGGGCACTGTCGCGCGAGGCATACAACGGCACGTCGCGCCCCTGCGAGTTAACCCCTTTCATGCGGCCTGTGCTGCATCTCTTTGCAGGCGGCTAGTCCTACGATGCCTTTTTCCACTTTATTTTTCATCCCATCACACACTCATACCATATTATAAAATATGCGAGCAAAACTGCTTATCCTTACCTTTTTAGCCCTTGTAATTGTTGGTTTTGCCATTCCCACCATGCCTGGGATATGGCGAACGGCCAAGCTTGCCGATGGAACAGAGATACGACTTGAACAAGTGGGTGACGAAAACCTGCACTATTGGCGCGATGTTCGTGGCGTTTGCTATAACGTAGACGATGAGGGCGTGGCCACACCCATCGTCAATATCGGGGCAGTAAGGGCGAAAGCGGCCACCCGAATAGCACAAAACAACGCCCGCCGCGCCGCTGCCGCCACTCGCACGGTGGGCATTTCGCGCCGACATGTGGGCAAACGCAAGGGGCTTATCGTGTTGGTTAACTTCACCGACGTGCGTTTTCAGCCGGCCCACACCAAGTCTTTGCTTTCACGAATGGCCAACGAGGAGGGCTTTACCTATAAAGACGGACACCGCGGAAGCCTGCACGACTACTTTAAAGACCAAAGTAACGGCCTGTTCCATCTCACTTTCGATGTGGTAGGTCCTGTTCAGCTGCGCCACGACATGGCCTATTATGGCAAAGATACGCTCGATTGGCGTGGTTCGCGCAGCGATGTGCGCGCTGGGCAGATGGTGGCCGAGGCATGTTTGGCCATTAAAGACTCGGTGAACTTTCGCGATTACGACTGGGATGGCGATAATGTAGTCGACCAAGTGCTGGTTATCTACGCCGGTTATGGGCAGGCTTCGGGTGGTGGTAGCAACACCATCTGGCCGCACGAGTGGGCTTTGCAATACTCCGATTATGGTAGTGTGTTGCGCATTGGCGGCAACATGCTGATTAATACCTACGCATGCAGCAACGAATTGAACTTTAATACCACCAAGTTAGGCGGCTTTGGAACGGCTTGCCACGAGTTTACGCACTGCCTAGGACTGCCCGATATGTACGACACTTCTGGGAAAGAGAGTCTTGGTATGGGCTTTTACGACTTGATGAGTGCAGGCAATTACAATGGCGAAGGTTATGTTCCGGCGGGCTATACCAGCTACGAGAAGATGTTTGTGGGCTGGTTGACGGCCCAAGAACTGATGCGCGACACCACCATTACAGGCATGAAACCGCTAAGCGAGCATGGCGAGGCCTTCATCATACGCAACGATGCCAACCCAGATGAGTATTACCTGTTGGAGAATAGGCAACGAAGTGGTTGGGACACGCACTTACCTGGCGAGGGCTTGTTGGTGCTCCATGTGGACTTCGACCAAATGGACTGGCTGACCAATCGTGTAAATGCCAACCCCCAACATCAGCGTTGCACCCTTGTTCCGGCCGATAATCGCCAACGAAAGATATTTAATGCGCAAGACAGCATACCCTATCCGCAAGCTGGAAACGACAGTATTACGGCCACATCACTACCTGCTGCCTCGGTTTTCACCTCCGATTTTGACGAACGTTACAGACTAAACAAGTCGGTGTTGGGCATCAAAATCAACGACGAAGGCCGCGCTTCGTTCGCCTTCCGCCTAGACGACTTGCGACCAAAAGGCTTGAAAGGCGACACCCTGTTTTACGAATCGTTCGACAGTTGCGACGGCAAGGGCGGCAACGACGGACGGTGGGGTGGCTATATTGGTGCTGGTAAATTCAAACCCGACCACCAAGACTGGCGTTTTGCGGTGCCCGAAGCCACGTCGGCAGGCAGCCGTTGCGCCCTGATTGGTTCGAGTACGAAGTACGGCATTGTTGAAAGCACACCTTTGTTTTACGTTGAAGACGGCAGCACCATTAGCTTTAAGGCTGCCGCATGGAACAACGAAGAGGGTAGTTTAACAGTGGCGAGTCTCAATCCAAAGGTGCAACTGTCTGAAACCCGACTCAAATTGCCCAACCGCTCATGGCAAACCTTCACGCTTACCGTTAAGGGCAGCGGTTTGTTACGTCTCAGTATGCGCAATGGTCAGCGCCGTTTCTTCCTCGACGAACTGCTGGTTAAGCGCCCTGCCACAACCGCTATCACCGACATTCCCACTGCCTGTCCCGCCCCTCGCGCCACCTCTGGCCGCATATATAGCCTCGATGGCGTGTATCTTGGCACCAATATCAATGCGCTAAACAAGGGGGTATATATTGTGGATGGAAAGAAAGTGGTGAGATAGAAGTAACTACCAGCCTCACCCCCAGCCCCTCTCCAAGGGGAGAGGGGAGTGATATGCCTTGTTGCGATGGTGCATTGTGGTCAGTTGTTTGTTTTTAGTGGGCGATGGTTTGCTTGCTTTTTTGGGGGTAAGTACCCCCTTGTGCGTGCGTAAATAACGAAGTGATGACGTTTCTTGAACAATAAAAATGATGATGAAAAAAGCAATTTTACTTGCCTTTTGGGGCATTTTCGTAGTATGGGGAGAGGTGTTGGCACAATCTAAGGTGCTGATTTGCGATGCCGTAAGCAAGGTGCCAATTCCGTATGCCAATGTTTTTAAGGCCGAAGAGGGTAAGTTTCGTGGCACAACAAGCGACGAAAGGGGCGTGGCAATCGTTAACTTCCCCTTTCGTCAACTCACCGTTAGCCATGTTAGTTACGCCTCGTGCACACTCAATGTCTTACCCGATACCGTCTTTCTTACGCCCAAAGAGCGGCTTTTAGGCGAGATTGTGGTTGGCAATGCCGAGCCACAATGGATTCGTAGCTTTCTAGAAAAGTTCGTATTAAAGAAGAAAAGCACATACCGAGCTGTGCGAAAGAACTTCAATTACAGCTATCAGACGAGAAATACCAGCGATAGCAGCGGCTATTGGTTTGAGAATACGGGTGTGATATGTGTGCCTGCCACCACAGAAAAAAGGCTCTTTATGGTTAAACCCGCTACTGGTTACATTCATTTCAAAGACAAAACGGCGGGTTGCGACTTTGCGAATATGAAACGAATGGTTTATCATGACTTTGTAGACGAATTGGATGGTAAGTTCATTAAGCGCCATTTGTTTCAGGTGAACGATGCTTTCAGCAGCCCTAACAAAAACATTGTTCAGCTTTACTTCAAGTCGGTGAAGTATGGCAGTGAGGATAAAGGCTACATTACTGTTGATACGGCGCAATGCCAAGTGCTTTCTGTTGTGCGCAATATGGGTCTAAGTTACAACGTAGACAATAACACCAATAGCTTTACTCGCAGTGCATTTGGCCTGCTTATGGGGTGGAAATATGCCAAATGGGTTGTTCAACAGTCGTCAACATACCATGTTTCCGATGCTGGTTGTTACCTGTCGTCGTGCAGATACAAAGCTTACATTCTCGCCGAATCGAAGAAAGGCAAGTACGCAGGTACTAAGTTTGACTCTTCTGGGGCAGAAATAACGTTCACACCGACAGGCGATGACATTGCTCCCCCGTTCCTTACACTCCCCGAACCTTGGTATATGAAGTTGATAATTACAAGGAAAGAGCGGCAGGCCGAGGAACAATTGCAGGGAATTGAAAAAGAACACGTTGTATATTAGGGGTGTTATGTAAAGCCTAGTGTTGCTTGTTGTCTTATAGGTGTTGGCAAAACGCTAGGCAACATGTTTGTTTGCATTAATTATGGTGCAACTTTTACTTTCCTTTCTCCTTTGAACAAAGTTGTGAATCTCTTTTGCTGGCTTTGCAATCCCCTTTGAATGTTGGCCATTAAAGACCAGGTAAGAACCTCTTTTGAAGTTCGGCAAGAGAACAAATGCTTTGCAAAACCATTCCCATTAGGGCACAACTCGCAACCTCATTAATTTATAAAGCTGCCAACTTACAAGCTTATCCCCATTGACTAGAACTCGCAAATCTCTGCTACATAATTCCAGAGCCATTTCATTTTAACCATTAACCCCCAAAAACTCACAAACTTATTAAACTTAAAACCTCCAACACCTCACAAGCTTATGAAGTCAAAAGTTCACAAACTCACCACCTAATAAACTCATGAACTCGCAACATCTCCAACTCATAAACTACAAACTCTCCAACTCATAACTACAAACCCTCCAACTCATAACCTAACAACTCACCAACTCATAACCTAACAACCTCACCAACTCATCAACTAATAACCTCACCAACTTTCCTCCTTATAAAGTTAAAATGGGTAATAAACCTTTACAAATAGTATGCTGCTCGCCACTCCATTCTAGCGAAAATAGAGGGTTAAAAGCATGCTATTAGACATGTTTTTTAGTATTACTGGTTTCTTTTTCATCCCATTTTTGAAGACATTACCTGCATTTTGCACCATTTCGCCTTTCTAGTTTGGTTGAATGTTCATAATTTTTCAGGTTCAAATACCTGCTTTTAGCCCCTAAAACCCTGCTTTTTAGTGGATGTTTTGCCCTTTTGGGCCATGTGTTTCGTGGTTCGAAAGGGTTAATTTATACCATTTGCGGTGTATTTTTATGCTTATTGACTCCCATTTAGCAGCATTTTGCACCGCGTTTAGCACCAAAACACCTTGCATTTAGCACCAAAACGCACTGCGTTTAGCACCAAAATGCGATGCGTTTAGCACCAAAATGCACTGCGTTTAGCGGCAAATCGCAGTACATATAGCCGCAAATAGCCCAATAACTGGTGCAAATGGCGGTGCTTTGAAATAAATATTCATTTTGCCGTATTCGCATACTGACCCTTTTTCGCACCCAAACGAACCTCCGCGAGAATCGATTTTTTGCGGTAAGGTGGGCACTTGGTGGGCGAAAATGGCACTCACGATGTTAAAATCCTTACTGAAAAGAAGACAAATCTTAGTTTGTATGCTACCCTATGTCGACAACTCCTTTTTGTCCTTCGTTTCCTAATGAGGGAGAAAGGCAGAAAACTGCGTGACTAAGCGCCATAACAACCCACTTGTTGTTGGCTGTTATGGCCAATTACTGCTGGTTAGACCATGAAGAAAGGCTAGGCATGCGATGCAGGATTTTTGAAAAAGGGAATGTCGTTGTGGGCAAGTTGGTTTGAAGGGTGTTTGGGGTATAAGGCTTTTATAGAAACTTTATTTGCTGTGTCGACACCTTTTTTATCCTCCGCCATGCAACTTTTATGCCCTTTCAAACGTCTAATAATAAACAAAAAACATACGTAAGATGAATACAAATAAAGGAATATATCGGTCAAGAGACCGCAAGATAGCAGGTGTTTGTGGGGGCATCGCCAAGTATTTCGACTGGGATGTCACATTGGTTCGCCTAGTTTACGCCCTCGCTACCATTACCACCGCTTTCTCTGGCGTGGTGCTGTACCTTGTTGCATGGGCCGTTGTACCCAGCGAGGAGTTTGACCCACGGCAGCAAGAATAGGTCTTTGACGAATCAGAACACCATAAAAGCGTTTTAAATTACTCGTATCGGTGCTTAGCAAACCTGCAAAGCACACCCATTTGTGCCAGCAGCCACAACCAGGTTGTTGGCACAAAGCCTTATATATAGCCCGTTGTCGTTTTGTTTTAGATAGGAACTCCTTTCATTTTACATTCTATTCTTCTGCGATTTGCCTGCGCCCGTCCCCTGATATTTGCTCTTGCTGGTGTTGAAACGATAGCGAAGGGTGAGTTTAATCGTACTAGACGAGAACTTGGAAAGGTAACTGGTGCGTAGTTCGCCCGAATAGAGAACGAAATGTTGGTCTTCTGTTCCGAAGATGTCGCTGGCATACAGCTGTAATAAAAGCTTTCCGCCAAGGCACGATTTGTATAAAGAGAGGTCGGAACCAAAACTTCCCTTGCGCAAAAACATGTTTTCTGTGTTGCCCTCAGTACGCGTTCGCATGATGAACGAAACCGTAAACCACTTCGTATCGAAGGTATTCGTTAGGTTAAATGATACCAAGGGATGGTTTATGCTGCCGCCTTGGTGTGTTTGCATCTTAAACCACTGCTTGTAGAACATCGTTTCGAGTGAGGGATGCCATACACCCCACGAAGGACTAAGCGACAAAGAGGCTTGCACCTTATTGTAGGTGGGCATGTTTTCTGGGCGAAGTAGGGTCGTTGTCGGGTCGCCTTTGTAGTGCTGCATGATGTAACATGCTTGGTTGGAAACGCGTGCAAACATGGCAGAAAGCGAAATCCACTTCCATGAGAGGGCATAACTAAGGTTGCGACTGATGGCGGGGAGCAGGAAGGGATTGCCCGATTCGTAGGTAAAACGATTGTCGAACTGAACGCCACTGCGCAGCTTTTGGAACGAAGGACGATTGATGTCGGACGAGTAAGAAAGTTGCATCTGCACCGCATGCACAGGGAACGACAGGGTTAGGGATGGAAACCAATCTGCATAACGTTTGCTTTGGGCATGGACGAGCACATCCCTTTCGTAGTAGTTAAAGCCTACACGTTCGTACCTAAGCCCCACTTGCAGGCCAACCTTGCCAAACTGTTTGCTATAATCCATAAAGACAGAGGCGATGTTTTCTTTTATTCGGTTGTTTTCATCGTCTACCACACCTGTGGGCAGCACCGCATAAAGGTTCTTTCGCCTTGAATGCGAATACTCGCCTCCCACAGAAAAATCGCCCTCGCCCGGGTGCTGCTCCGCAACCCCCACGTTCTCATCCTCGACGA